>Ga0207675_100005732_pt1 | contig 11884 bp, 11 predicted proteins | sample KBSSwiS42_FD_184305 | JGI IMG/M metagenome (GOLD analysis project Ga0207675, IMG submission 184305) | Switchgrass rhizosphere microbial communities from Kellogg Biological Station, Michigan, USA - KBS Switchgrass S4-2 (SPAdes) (version 2) | ecosystem: Host-associated > Plants > Roots >...
GCGCAAGCGGTCGGGATGGCGAGGTCGGCGCTGGAGGCCGCGCTTAGCTTTGCGCGCGACCGAATCGCCTTCGGCAAGGCGATCGCCCAGCATCAGGCGATCAACTTCAAGCTCGCCGACATGGCCACGCAGATCGAGGCGGCGCGGCAGCTCGTGTGGCACGCGGCGGCGCTGCGCGACGCGGGCGAGCCCTGCCTCAAGGAAGCGTCGATGGCGAAGCTCTTCGCGTCGGAGATGGCCGAGCGCGTGTGCTCGGACGCGATCCAGATCCATGGCGGCTACGGGTACGTGGGCGATTTTCCGGTCGAGCGGATCTACCGCGACGTCCGCGTTTGCCAGATCTACGAAGGAACGAGCGAGATCCAGCGGCTCGTGATCGGCCGCGCGCTTGCCGGCTGAAACCAGACGCACGAGGGGCTTCCGATGGCGGCACCGATCGACTTCTATTTCGACTTCTCCTCGCCGTACGGGTATCTCGCGTCGCAGAAGATCGAGGCGCTCGCGGCGAAATACGGCCGCACGGTGGAATGGCACCCCGTGCTGCTCGGCGTCGTCTTCAAGGAGACCGGCGCGTCGCCGTTGACGATGGTTCCGCTCAAAGGCGAATACTCGAGGCGCGACTTCGAGCGCAGCGCGCGCTTCCACGGCATCGCGGGTTTCCGGATGCCGCCCAAGTTTCCCATCCCGAGCCAGGCGCCGGCGCGGATCGCGCTGTGGCTCAAGGCGCGCGATCCGGCGCTCGCGGCGCGCGTCATCAAGGCGTTTTATCGCGCGTTCTTCACCGAGGGCGTTGACATCTCGGACCCGGATACGGCAGCCTCCATCGCCGCGAGGGAGGGCGTGAACGTCGCGGAGGCCCGTGCCGCCGTCGACGAGCCGGCGATGAAAGATGCGTTGAAGCGCGAAGTCGAGCAGGCGATCGGGCGCGGCGTGTTCGGATCGCCTTTCGTCTTCGTCGACGGCGAGCCGTTCTGGGGCCTGGATCGTTTCGACCAGGTGGAGCGCTGGCTTTCCACGGGCGGCTTCTAGTCCGGTTGCGTTAAGGTGCGCTGATGTCCGAATACGTGCTCCACTGCTTCGCCCAGTCCGGGAACGCGTACAAGCCCGCGCTCGCGCTGCAATTGGCAGGGGCGGATTGGGAGCCGCGGTTCGTCGACTTTTTCAACGGCGAGACGCGCAGTCCGGCCTATCGGGCGATCAATGTGATGGGCGAAGTGCCGATGCTCGGTCACCGCGGAGCGACGCTGTGCCAGTCGGGCGTCATCCTCGACTATCTCGCCGACACGCTGGGCCGGTTCGCGCCGGCCGACGCTGCCGAGCGCCGCGAGATCCTGCGGTGGCTCTTCTGGGACAACCACAAGCTGACGAGCTACACGGCCACGTACCGTTACATGCGGACCTTCGTCAAGGACCCGGCGCCCGCGGTGCTGGAGGAGTTTCGCCGTCGGGCTGAGACCGCGTGGGGCGTGCTCGAAACGCATCTCGCGCCACGGAAGTACGTCGTCGCCAATCGCCTGACGATCGCCGACCTCTCGCTCGTCGGTTATCTCTATTTCGACGACGAGATCGGCATCGATTGGGGCACCTATCCGGCAATCCGCAGCTGGCTCGACAGGATCAAGGGCGAGCCGCGCTGGGTCCATCCCTATGAGCTGATGCCGGGGCATCCGCGGTGACCGGCATTCACGACCTCGGCCTTTTCATCGTGGCCGGATTGCTGCTCAACGTTACGCCCGGGCCGGACATGGCGTACATCGCTGCGCGCTCCGTGGCTGGCGGGTTGCGCGCCGGAGTGGCGGCGACGCTCGGCATCACCGCGGGCTGCATCGTGCACACGCTGGCGGCTGCCGCGGGATTGTCCGTGCTCCTCGCGACGTCGGCCGCCGCGTTCAGCGTCGTCAAGTGGTGCGGCGCCGCCTATCTCCTCTATGCCGGCATCCGGCTCGTCGTCTCGAGCGTGCGACCCGCGCGCGGGGCGGAACCCAATGTGCTGCTTCCTCCCGCCGCCGCGTCGCGAATCTTTCGCGAAGCGTTCGTGATCAACGTGCTCAATCCGAAGGTCGCGCTGTTCTTCCTCGCCTTCCTGCCGCAGTTCATCGAAGCGGGCGCTGCGTCGAAGGCGCTCGCGTTCATCATCCTGGGGTGCGTCTTCAACTTCGACAGCCTGTTCGTCAACCTGCCCGTCGCGTGGCTCTCGGCGCGCGCCGGAGGCCGCATCCGCTCGCATGCCCGCGCCGCGCGCTGGCTCACCGGCGCCGTCGGTACGCTGTTCGTGCTGCTCGCTGCCCGCCTCGCGACGCTCGAACGAAGCTAGTCCACCGTTGCATACACGCACATGCCCCTAATCGAAACCCGGCTCGACACGCGCGACGCGACATTCGCAAAGAACCGCGACGCGATGGCGGCGCTGGTCGCGGACTTGCGCGCGGTGGTCGCACGCATCGAGCAGGGCGGGGGCGAAGCCGCGTCGGCGAAGCACGTGGCGCGCGGCAAGCTTCTGCCACGCGAACGCGTGCGCACGCTCGTCGATCCCGGTTCGCCGTTTCTCGAGCTCTCGCAGCTTGCCGCGCACGGCATGTACGACGGAACGATCGCCGCCGCCGGCATCATCACCGGCATCGGCCGGGTCAGCGGCCGCGAATGCGTGATCGTCTGCAACGACGCCACGGTCAAGGGCGGCACGTATTACCCGCTGACGGTCAAGAAGCATCTCCGGGCGCAGGAAATCGCCCGCGAGAATCGCCTGCCGTGCATCTACCTCGTCGACTCGGGCGGGGCGAACCTCCCGAATCAGATCGACGTTTTCCCCGACCGCGATCACTTCGGCCGGATCTTCTACAACCAGGCGACGATGTCGGCCGAGGGAATTCCCCAGGTCGCCGTCGTGATGGGCTCCTGCACGGCAGGTGGCGCGTACGTCCCCGCGATGTCCGACGAGTCGATCATCGTCAAGGAGCAGGGGACCATCTTTCTGGGCGGACCGCCGCTGGTCAAGGCGGCCACCGGCGAGATCGTCACCGCCGAGGAACTGGGCGGCGCCGACGTCCACACTCGCGTGTCCGGAGTCGCCGACCATTTCGCGCTCGACGACCATCACGCGCTTGCGATCGCGCGCCGGATCGTCGGCAATCTCAATCGCCCGAAAGAGGCGGCGATGGACCTCCGTGAGCCGATCCCGCCGCGCTTCGACTCGCGCGAGATCTACGGCGTGATCAGCGCCGACATCAAGAAGCCCTATGACGTACGCGAAGTCGTTGCGCGAGTCGTCGACGGCAGCGAGTTCGACGAATTCAAGGCGCGCTACGGCACGACCCTCGTCACCGGGTTCGCGCGAATCTGGGGCTATCCCGTCGGCATCGTCGCCAACAACGGCATCCTCTTCTCCGAATCGGCGCAGAAGGGCGCGCACTTCATCGAGCTTTGCGCACAGCGCAAGATTCCGCTCGTGTTCCTGCAGAACATCACGGGCTTCATGGTGGGCAAGAAGTACGAGGCCGGCGGCATCGCGCGCGACGGCGCCAAGATGGTCACCGCCGTGTCCTGCGCGCAGGTGCCGAAGTTCACGGTGATCATCGGTGGCAGCTACGGCGCCGGCAACTACGGCATGTGCGGCCGCGCGTTCGGCCCGCGCTTCCTGTGGATGTGGCCCAATGCGCGAATCTCGGTGATGGGCGGCGAACAGGCGGCAACCGTGCTCGCGACGGTTCGCCGCGACGCGATCGAGGCGAAAGGCGGCGTCTGGAGCGCCGCGGAGGAAGAGGCGTTCCGCGCGCCCATCCGCGAGCAGTACGAGCAGGAAGGCCATCCGTATTTCGCGAGTGCGCGCCTGTGGGACGACGGGATCATCGATCCTGCCGACACGCGGGAGGTGTTGGGCCTCGCGATCTCCGCATCGCTCAACCGGCCCATCGAGGCCACGAAATTCGGCGTTTTCCGGATGTGAGTCGAGCCATGACCCGAGCGAAAACCACGGCAGCGAAAACGGCGAAGGTGCCGCCGAAGGCGGCGGAGCCGCACTCCCCGAAGGGCGCACGTTACGCGACGATCGCCGTCGACGTGCGCGAATCGGTCGCCCTCGTCACCCTCTCGCGTCCGAAGATGCACAACGCGTTCGACGCGACGATGATTCGCGAGCTGACGCAGGCGCTCTCGACGCTCGACGGCGACGCGAGCGTGCGGGCCGTCGTGCTGCTGGGCGAGGGGAAAAGCTTCTGCGCCGGCGCCGACTTGAACTGGATGAAGGAAATGGCAGGGTACGACGACGCCAAGAATCTCGCCGACGCGAAAGCGATGGCGTGGATGCTGCGTACGCTCTACATGCTCGGCAAGCCGACCATCGCCCGCGTCCACGGCTCCGCATTCGGCGGAGGTGTGGGCCTCATCGCCTGCTGCGACATCGCCTTCGCCGCGCAGGACGCCACGTTCTCGCTCTCCGAAGCGAAGCTCGGACTCATCCCCGCTGCGATCTCGCCCTATGTCGTCGAGGCGATCGGTGCGAGGCAGGCGCGGCGCTATTTCCTCTCCGCCGAGCGATTCACCGCGGCGGAGGCGTTCCGGATCGGGCTCGTCCACGAAATTTATCCGTTCGCCGAGCTCGACGGCAGGATCAACGAGGTCCTGGGCGCGCTGCTGCTTGCCGGACCACGGGCGCAAGCCGAATGCAAGGCGCTGATCCGCGCGGTCGCGTCGCGGCCGATCGACGAGAGCGTGATCGCGGACACCGCCACCCGGATCGCACGCGTGCGCGGATCGGCGGAAGGCAAGGAGGGCGTTGCGGCATTTTTGGACAAGCGCGCCCCCGCATGGGTTCCGGAATCGTTGCGGGAGCCCTGAGGCGGCGAGAGCGCAGGAAAGATGAACCGATGAGCACTCTGCCGGCCGTGGCTTCGTTCGACACGTGGCAACTGGTTGCGCTCGCCGCGGCTGTCGGTTGGGCGAGTGGAATCCGCCTCTATGCCGTGCTGTTCATCGTCGGCGGGCTGGGCTACCTCGGCTGGGTACAGCTGCCGGGCGGGCTTGCGACGCTTGCGCATCCGTGGGTGCTCACGGCGTCCGGATTCATGTTCTGCGTCGAGTTCTTCGCCGACAAGATTCCGGGCGTCGACTCGGTGTGGGATTTCGTGCACACCTTCATTCGCATTCCGGCGGGAGCGGCGCTGGCCGCAAGCGTGTTCGGCGATTCCAACGCCGCGGCCACGCTCGCGGCGGCCATCGTCGGCGGGTCGCTCGCCGCCGGGAGCCACCTCGCGAAAGCCGGCAGCCGCGCGTTGATCAACACGTCGCCGGAACCCTTCTCGAACTGGTCCGCGTCGCTGGGCGAGGACCTCGCGGTGGGAACCGTGCTCTGGCTCGCGTTCGCGCATCCGATCGCCGCCCTCATCGTGCTGGCTCTCATCGTCTTGCTGATGATCTGGCTCATCCCCAAGGTCTGGCGCTTTCTGCGAGCGATGGTTCGCAAGCTCACCGGGGTGCGTTCCGCCGGTTCGCGACCGACGACGAGCCACGGCGCCGATGTTTGACAAGATTCTCATTGCCAATCGCGGCGAGATCGCGTGCCGCGTCGCCCGTACGGCGCGGCGGATGGGCATCCGCACGGTCGCCGTCTATTCCGACGCCGATTCCGATGCGATGCACGTGGCGGTGTGCGACGAGGCTCGCCGTCTCGGTCCGCCGCCGCCGCGGGAGAGCTATCTCGACGGCGCCAAGATCATCGCGATCGCGCGAGAGACCGGCGCGCAGGCGATTCATCCTGGCTACGGCTTCCTCTCGGAAAACGAGGGATTCGCCGCCGATTGCGCGAGCGCGGGGGTTGTCTTCATCGGGCCGCCCCCTGCGGCGATCGCGGCGATGGGCTCGAAGTCGGCGGCGAAGAACATCATGGGCAAAGCCCAAGTCCCGCTCGTGCCGGGCTATCACGGCGACAACCAGGACCCCCAGGCGCTCGCGCGCGAAGCGGAGGCAATCGGCTATCCCGTGCTGATCAAGGCGACCGCCGGCGGCGGCGGCAAAGGAATGAAGATCGTCGAGCGAGGCGCCGATTTCGCCGCGGCGCTCGCGTCTGCCCAGCGCGAAGCGAAAGCCGGCTTCGGCGACGATCGCGTGCTGATCGAGAAATACCTGACGGCGCCGCGCCACATCGAGATCCAGGTTTTCGCCGACACGCATGGCAACGCGGTCTACCTGTTCGAGCGCGATTGCTCGGTGCAGAGAAGACACCAGAAAGTCCTGGAGGAGGCGCCCGCGCCGTTCATGCGCCCCGAGCATCGCCGCGCGATGGGGAATGCGGCGGTCGCGTGCGCAAAGGCGATCGGCTATGTGGGCGCCGGCACGGTCGAGTTCATTGCCGCCGACTCGTTCGCGCGCGACGGCGCGTTCTATTTCATGGAGATGAACACGCGGCTGCAAGTCGAGCACCCGGTGACCGAAATGGTCACGGGGGAAGATCTCGTCGAATGGCAGCTTCGGGTCGCCGCGGGCGAGCCCCTGCCCAGGCAGCAGGACGAGATAGAGCTCCGCGGCCACGCGATCGAGGCGCGCATCTATGCGGAAGATCCCGAGCGCGGGTTCCTGCCCTCGATCGGCACGCTCGCGCACTTGAGGAGCCCGGTCGAGGGGCCGGCGGTGCGCGTCGACACCGGCGTTCGCGCCGGCGACGCGATCACGCCGTACTACGATCCGATGATCGCCAAGCTCGTCGTCCACGGCGAAGATCGGGAAGCGGCGCTGCGCCGGCTCGGCGAAGCGCTCGACGAGTACGAGATCGTCGGCGTCGCCACGAACGTCGCCTTCCTGAAGCGTGTCGTTGCGCACCAGGCGTTTGCGTCCGGCGCGGTCGACACGGGACTCATCGCCCGCCACCACGCCGCGTTGTTTCCGGCGGCGTCGCCCGTAGGCGACGATCCGCTGCTCGCCGCCGTGCTGGCCGAGACGCTGGCCCTGGGCGCGCAGCGTGCTGCCGCAGCGCGCGCATCCGCGGATCCGCATTCGCCATGGCACGTGGTCGATCCGTGGTGGGTGAACAGCTCGAGCCACGCGATTCCTTTCGTGTTCGCGGACGCGGACGGCGCGCGGTATTCTGCCGCCGTGCGGCGCGACGGCGAGGAATGGAGCGTGAGACTGCCGACCGGCGCCACGAGGGCGCGCGTGAATCAACGCGACGGCCGGATGGCGATCGCGACGCCCGGCGCAGAGTTCACGGCGACCGTCGTGCGGCTCTCCGAGGAGCGCCACGTGTTCTGTCATGGCGAGCAACACAGGCTCACGCTCGTCGATCCGCTCGCGCACGCGGGAGAAGAGGAAGCGCACGGAGGACACCTGACGGCGCCGATGTCGGGCACCGTCGTGGCAGTGCTGGTCAAGCCCGGCGAACGGGTCGGCAAGGGTGCGCCCCTGATGATCCTCGAGGCGATGAAGATGGAGCACACGATCGCAGCACCCAACGCCGGCGTCGTGGCCGCGGTCAAATTCCGCGCGGGCGACCGGGTGAAGGAAGGGGAGGATCTCGTCGACATCGATGACGAGTAGCGGCTCTCCTCTGGATGAAGATCCTGCTGCAATCCCCGCGCGACGAGCACGAAGCATGGCGTGCGGCGCTCTCCGCCGCGCTTCCCGCTGCGACGATCGTCGCGTGGCCGAATACGCTGGCGGCGCCGGACTACGCGATGGTGTTCAAGCCGCCGCCGGAGCTTTTCGCAGGGACGCGGCCAAAACGTGCAATCTTCAACCTTGGCGCAGGAGTCGATGCCTTGCTCGGCGTTCCCACGTTGCCGGACGGCATTCCGGTGATTCGTCTCGAGGATGCTGGAATGGCGCCGCAGATGGTGGAGTACGTCGCGCTCGCCGTGCTCGGTGCGTACCGCGAATCGCACGAGTATGCCGCGCAACAGTGTGAGGGCCGTTGGCGGCCGCGCGCGCCGCTTCCGAAATCGCAATTCGGCGTCGGCATCCTGGGGTTCGGCGTTCTGGGGCAGGCGGTGGCGGCGGCGCTCGCGCCGTTCGGCTTCCCGATTCGCGGATGGAGCGCCGCGCGGAAAGAAGTTCCGGGTGTCGAGTCGTTCACCGGGATTTCCGAGCTGCGGCCGTTCCTCGCTTCGTCGCGGGTTCTTGTCTGCCTCCTGCCGTCGACTCGCGAGACGCGGAATCTCCTCGACAAGGCGAACCTGTCGCATCTGCCCCGGGGCGCGCATCTCGTGAACGTCGCTCGCGGGGACATCGTCGTGGACGAGGATCTCGTCGCGCTGCTCGACGAAGGCCATCTCGCCGGCGCCACGCTCGACGTTTTTCGCGTCGAGCCGCTGCCCTCGAATCACCCATTCTGGCATCATCCGAAGGTCACGCTGACGCCGCACACGTCGGCGGTGACCGTGATCGACGATTCGGTCGCGCAGATCGTGGGAAAGATCCGACAGCTCGAACTGGGGGAACCCGTGACCGGCGTCGTCGATCGTTCTCGCGGGTACTGACACTGCATCGCGAAACTGCATGACGCGAAACGCCACGTTGCCCAAAGCGGTCCGATTGGTCGAAGTCGGGCCGCGCGACGGCCTGCAGAACGAAAAGGGCATGGTGCCGACCGATGCGAAGGTTGCGTTGATCGATGCTCTTTCCGAGGCCGGCTTTCCCGCAATCGAGGCGACGGCATTCGTGTCGCCCAAGTGGGTTCCGCAGATGGCCGACGCGGCGGAGGTCATGCGGCGCATCCGCCGCAAGCCCGGCACCCGGTATCCCGTGTTGACACCCAACATGCAGGGCTTCGATGCTGCGCTTGCCGCCCAGGCCGACGAGGTGGCGGTGTTCGTCGCCGCTTCGGAAACATTCTCGCGGAAGAACATCAATTGCAGCATTGAAGAAAGCATCGAGCGCGCGCGGCCGATCTTCGCGGCGGCGGCCACCCACGGCGTCCGGGTGCGCGGCTACATCTCGTGCGTGCTCGGCTGTCCGTACGAGGGCGACGTCGATCCGGACAAGGTCGCCGAAGTCGCCGAAGGGCTCTTCGCTCTGGGAGCCTACGAGGTCTCGCTCGGCGACACGATCGGCGTCGGCACGGCGGGGAAGACCGCAGCCCTTTTCGAGCGCGTCGCGCAAGGCGTGCCGGTCCGCGCGCTAGCGGGGCACTTTCACGACACTTACGGCCAGGCGCTCACGAACGTGTACGCCGCGATGGAAACGGGAGTGGCGACATTCGACTGCTCGGTCGCGGGCCTGGGCGGCTGCCCCTATGCGAAGGGCGCGACCGGCAATGTCGCGAGCGAGGACGTCGTGTATCTCATGAACGGGCTCGGTGTCGAAACGGGCGTCGATCTCACGAAGCTCCGCGCCGCGGGCCAGATGATTTCGGATGTCCTCGGGCGCCCGCCCGCATCGCGCGTCGCCCGCGCGCTGGCGGCGAAAAGCCCGGTCCCGGCATGAGCGGCCCAACGTCCGGCAACGAGGACGCCGACCGCGTGCCGTCTCCCTGCATCAGCGTGTGCGAGCTCGACGCCGAGGGAGTCCTGTGCACGGGCTGTTTCCGCACGCTCGACGAAATCGCGGCGTGGGGCACGCTCGACGCCGATGCGAAGCGCCGCGTGCTGGCTGCGCTTCCGGCGCGCAAGGCGTCGCGGCGGATGCGATGATCGCGAACTGGTACTTCGATTTCGTCTCGCCGTTTGCGTATTTGCAAAGCGAGCAGCTCGCTTCGCTCGGTCCGCGAGTGTCCATTCGCTACCGTCCGGTGCTGTTCGCCGGCCTCCTCGGCGCGAACGGGCAGAAGGGTCCGGCCGAGATCCCCTCGAAGCGCGCGTTCACCTACCGGTTCTGCCTCTGGCAGGCGAAGACGATCGGCGTCCCGCTGCGCTTCCCGCCCGAGCACCCGTTCAATCCGCTGCCGCTCCTTCGCCTCGCGATCGCGTGCGATTCCACGGCCGACGCCGTGCATCGGATCTTCCGCTTCGTCTGGCGCGACGGCCGTCTGCCCGATCTTCCGATCGAATGGGCGGAACTCGCGGGGAGCCTCGGGATGCACGATGCCGACGCCAGGATCGCGACCGCGGAAGTGAAGGACGAGTTGAGGCGGAACACCGACGAAGCCATCGCGCGCGGCGTCTTCGGCGTGCCGACGCTCGCGATCGGCGACGAGCTCTTCTGGGGCGCCGACGCCACGGCGATGGCCGCCGATTACGTCGCTGCGGGCTGCCGCTTCGACGATCCCGAGTACGCGCGCGTCGCGGCGCTGCCCATCGGCGCGGCCCGGCGCGAAGCCGGAGGCAAGCCCGTCAGGAAACCCTGACGACCCCTGCTTTGATAAGCGCGTCGATCGACTCCGCGTCGAAGCCTGCTTCGCGCAGGATCTCGGCGCCATGCTCACCGTGCGTGGGCGCCTGCCGGTTCACTGCGAATTCGTGGCCGGACAGCTTGAAAGGCGGCGCGTATTCGATCGAGCCGTCGCTGCTCGTTCGCACCATGCCGCGCGCCGCGAATTGCCGATCGTTCATCGCTTCGTCGAGCGTCGCGACAGGCGTCACGCAACAATCGACCTCCGCGAGTCTCCCCGTCCACTCGGCGAGCGTGGCCCCGGCGAAGATCCGCTCGAGCTCGCTGCGGACGCGGAGGCCCTCATCGCCGAGCGCGAGGTGGCCCGGCACGAGATCGGGGCGCTCGATCGCCACGCACAGCGCACGCCAGAACTTTTCCTCCAGCGCGCCGACCGCGAGCCAGCGTCCGTCGCGCGTCGGATAGACGCCGTAGCACGGAACCCCTCCCGTCAGGAGATCGGCGCCGCGCGGCGCGACGTGTCCCCACTGTTCCAGCGCGCGCAGCGCGACGAGGTTGTGCGCGAGCGAGGCATCGGTCATCGCGACGTCGACGTAACGCCCGCGGCCGGTTCGCTGCACTCCGACGAGCGCGGCCAGGAGCGCGATCGCCGTCGAGGCGGCGCCGCCCAGCAGATCGGCGACCTGCACGTTGCAAAGCGCGGGCGCTCCGTCGCGCGTGCCGGTCTGGTCGAGAACTCCGGCGTAACCCAGGTAATTGATGTCGTGTCCGGCGAGGTGCGCGCGCGGGCCGTCCTGGCCATAGCCGCTGATTGCCGCATAGACGATGCGCGGGTTGAGCGCCGCGACCGCCTGGTAATCGACGCCGAGCGCCGCGACGACACCGGGCCGGAAGCTCTCGACGATGACGTCGGCGCGCTGTGCGAGCGTCAGGAACGCGTCGCGCCCGCGCGGATCCTTGAGATTGACGGCGAGGCTCCGCTTGTTGCGGTTGACCGCGCGATAGACGGCGGAAACCCTTCCTCGCGCTGTGCCGAGATTGCGAAAATAGTCGCCGGCGCCCGTGTCTTCGATCTTGATCACGTCGGCGCCGAGATCGGCGAGATAGAGCGTGCACACCGGCCCCGGCAGGAGGCGCGTGAGATCGAGGACGCGCAATCCTTCGAGCGGCCCCGTGCCGGTGGGCACTCCGCCAAGGGAAGCGGCGTCTGCGATCACAGCTCGTCGGCGCCCGGGATCACGAGGTCGCGCTTGATGGCCCGCGCCGTCGCGAGCGCAGCTTCGAGCGTCGGGCCGAGGCACGTCACATGCCCCATCTTGCGTCCGCGGCGCGGCTCCTCCTTGCCATACAGGTGGAGTTTCGCGCCCGGATGCCGAAGCACGTCCGCCCATTCGGGCTCGCGCGCGGCAGCGCCCCTTTCGTAGAACCAGATATCCCCCAGGAGGTTCAGCATCACCGCGGCCTCGTGCTGCCGCGTGTCGCCGAGCGGAAGGCCCGCGAGCACGCGCGCCTGCTGCTCGAACTGCGAGGTGACGCAGGCATCTATCGTGTAGTGGCCGCTGTTGTGCGGCCGCGGGGCGATTTCGTTGACGACGAGCCTCCCGTCCGCAGTCACGAACATTTCCGCCCAGAG
>Ga0207675_100005734_pt1 | contig 11882 bp, 11 predicted proteins | sample KBSSwiS42_FD_184305 | JGI IMG/M metagenome (GOLD analysis project Ga0207675, IMG submission 184305) | Switchgrass rhizosphere microbial communities from Kellogg Biological Station, Michigan, USA - KBS Switchgrass S4-2 (SPAdes) (version 2) | ecosystem: Host-associated > Plants > Roots >...
GCTGCGCTCGGAGTACGTGCTCGCCGTCGAGGGCACGGTGCGCGCGCGGCCGCAGGGAACGGTGAACCCGAATCTCGCGAGCGGCGAGGTCGAGGTGCTTGCGAAGAAGCTCACCGTGCTCGCGAGAGCGAAGACGCCGCCGTTCCATCACGACGAGCCCGTCAGCGAGGAGCTGCGCCTCAAATACCGTTATCTCGATTTGCGCCGCGAGCCGATGCTGAAGAACCTGCGGTTGCGGCACGCCGTCACGCGCGCGCTGCGCAAGTTCATGGACGAGCACGGCTTCGTCGACGTCGAGACGCCGATCTTGACGAAGACCACACCCGAGGGCGCGCGCGACTATCTCGTGCCGAGCCGCACGCAGCAAGGCAACTTCTTCGCGCTGCCGCAATCGCCGCAGCTCATGAAGCAGCTCCTGATGATGTCGGGCCTCGACCGCTACTATCAGATCGTCAAGTGTTTCCGCGACGAGGATCTGCGCGCGGACCGTCAGCCCGAGTTCACGCAGCTCGATATCGAGACGAGCTTCATGAGTGAGGAGGACATCCTCGCGCTCATGGAAGAGCTCGTGCGCGACACGTTCAAGTCCGTGCTCGGCGTCGACCTGCCGAAGCCGTTCCCGCGCATGAGCTACGCCGACGCCATGCGGCGGTACGGCAGCGACAAGCCCGATCTTCGCAACCCGCTCGAGCTCGTCGAGGTCGCGGACTTGTTCCGCGGCGTCGAGTTCAAGGTGTTCGCGGGCCCGGCGGCGGACCCGAAGAGCCGCATCGCGGCGCTCAAGCTCCCGAAAGGCGGCGAGCTCACGCGCAAGGAGATCGATGACTACACCGCGCTCGTCGGTCGGCACGGCGCGAAGGGTCTCGCGTACATCAAGGTCAACGAGCGCGCGAAAGGGCGCGACGGCTTGCAGTCGCCGATACTCAAGTTCCTGCCCGATGCGGCGATCGCCGGCGTGCTCGAGCGTACCCAAGCCGTCGACGGCGACCTCGTGTTCTTCGGTGCCGACAAAGCAGGCGTCGTCAACGAATCGCTGAACGCGCTTCGGATCGCGCTCGGCCGCGACCGCAAGCTGCTCACCGGCGAGTGGGCGCCGCTCTGGATCGTCGACTTCCCGCTGCTCGAAGCGACGCCGACCGGCGGCTGGACGCCGTTGCATCACCCGTTCACGTCGCCGCGTGAAGCTTCGGCGGCCGCCCTGCGCGCCGCGCCCGGCGAGGCCATCGCGCGCGCGTACGACATCGTGCTGAACGGCTACGAGGTCGGCGGCGGCTCGATCCGTATCCACGATCCGGAGCTCCAGTCGGCGATGTTCGAGCTGCTCGGCATCGGCAAGGAGGAAGCCGAGCTCAAGTTCGGCTTCCTGCTGACGGCGCTCGACTACGGCGCGCCGCCGCACGGCGGCATCGCGTTCGGGGTCGACCGGCTCGTGATGCTGATGGCGGGCGCTGACAACATCCGCGACGTCATCGCTTTCCCGAAGACGGCGACGGCGAGCGACTTGATGACCGGGGCGCCGAGCCCCGCGGATGCCATTCAGCTCAAGGAGCTCGGCATCCGCTTGAAGAGCGCCGCTCCGGGCTGACGAGCGCATGGTTGCCGTCGCAGAGTTCAGGCGACCGGAGTCCGTGCTCGTCGTCGTGCACACGCCCGAGCTCGAGTGCTTGCTGCTCGAGCGCGTCGAGCCGCGCGGCTTCTGGCAGTCCGTGACGGGCACGCTGCGCTCCGCGGAGACGCCGGCCGAGTGTGCGGCGCGAGAGCTCGCCGAAGAGACGGGGCTTGGCCCCGTAGGCTTGCGTGACGCGCAGGTGCAGCGCTCGTTTCCGATCTTGCCCGCGTGGCGCTCGCGCTATGCCCCCGGCGTCGAATCGAACGTCGAGCACCAATGGTACCTCGAGGTTCCCGAGGTGCGCGCAGTGAAGATCGAGCCGACCGAGCACGTCGCCTATCTCTGGTTGCCCATCGAGGCCGCGATCGAGAAGGTCGCGTCGTGGACGAACCGCGAGGCATTGCAGCGGCTCAAGGATTCACGCCGGGCGTGATCTCGGTCGTCACCGTGCACGGCTTATGGATGCGGGGCGCCGCGATGACCGCGCTGCGCGGACGTCTTGCGCCGGGCGGGTTTCACTTCCACCACTTTTCTTATCCGTCGGTTGCGGGCACGTTGGCGACCTGCGCGGCCGCGCTCGCCGAATACGTCGATGGCGTGCACGGCGACACCGTGCATCTCGTCGGCCACAGCCTCGGTGGAGTGTTGATCCGCGCCATGCTCGAGAGCCACTTGCCCGCACGCATGGGGCGCGTCGTCTGTCTCGGCGCCCCGCTGCGGGGCAGCCGCACGGCCGCTCGCCTAGCGCGCCTGCCCGGCGGCCCCCGACTGATCGGTCGATGCCTCGCCGACGTCAATGCGCGCGGCGGTTTCAAAGAGTGGCGCGCCGGTGTCGAGGCCGGCAGCATCGCGGGAAGGCTGCCGTTCGGCGTGGGCCGCTTGCTGGGTCGGTTCCGCGAGCCCAACGACGGCACGGTCGCGGTTGCGGAGACGGTGATTGCTGGTTTGGCCGACCACATCGTGCTGCCCGTGTCACACGTCGCGCTGCTCTGGTCGGAAAGAGTAGCAACTCAGACGGCCCACTTTCTCGAGCACGGCCGTTTCCGGCGCGAGCCGAACGCTTAGCCCTGCCGACGACGCGGAAGCGGCTTGGCGGGAGTCTAGCGCGGCGCCGACGATTGGGGGGATGAACGCCAGCGGCCGCGCTAGGGCGTGCCTCGCCGTTGCCACTCTCGGTCGATTGCCGCTCGTGGAACATTCGACTTTGGTCCCATGAAGCTTCGGTCATCGGCATTACCCCAAAGGGCTATGGAGCCGGAGCGGAGGCAGGTTCCAAATCGAAGAGCGATGGCGTGATCTCACGATGTCGAAGTGGCGCAAGGTTCGCGCCGTTGCAGTACTGGAATCGCAACACCACAGGGAGTTAGTGAAGTGAAAACGAGCAGCATCATTGGAGCCGCGGGCACCACGCTCGCACTGTTGTGGACGCAGTCGGCTCTCGCGCAACCGAGTTGTCGCGATCTCACGTTCACGGGACCGGTCGCTCGGCAGTTCCCGGACGCGCGCGACGCGTGCCTCGGTGTCGAGACTCGCGAGGGCCGGCAGTACGCGCACTTCAACGCGCGCATCAGGAACGTCCGCGGCAACATCGTCGAAGCGGAGTTCAAGCTGCCCGATGGCAGCTACACCCGGCAGATTTCGTTTACGCCGGATCCGGACGCGCGCGTGCGCATCGCCGGCCGCGACTATCGGTATCGCGATCTGTCGCGCGGTCAGGAGCTCGACGTCTGGCTACCGCCGGATCGCTGGGAGATCGTGGTGCCGCAGGACCCCGAACAGTCGTTCGCGGCCGCGCCGACGGTCGCCGTTTTTGCGATCTCCGAGCCGACTCCGAGTGTGGCCGCCAACACGCTGCCGCGGACGGCCAGCGTGCTGCCGCTGACCGGAGCATTCGGTGGGCTGCTGACCGTGCTCGGCCTCGCCGTGGCAGGGATTCGCCGCCGGCTCTCCTGAGCGCGCGCCGCAGACGCGGGTCCCCTTCCCGAGCCCTTCGCGGGTTCGGGGATGGGCGGCCTTCGGTTGCAGCGGCCTAGCGAGCCGCGCTCGCAGCGGGGCCTTCGGCCACACCCTTGACGATGTAGCGCTGCGGCGCCTCGCCGATGAAATAGAACGGGTAGCAGGTGACGAGCGTCAGCGTCGCGGTGGCGGTCGGCGCGAGGACGTGCACATCGGTGGGCTCGACGATCGAGAGGTCGGTGACGCGGTAGCGGGTGGTCCCGTCGAGCGATTCCACGTCGATCGTGTCACCGACCCGGACGTTCTTGAGTCCACGAAAGAAGCCGTCGCGATGGCCCGCGAGGCCGAGGTTTCCTGCGGTACCGACGTCGGCGGTGCCTTCGATTCGGCCGATCCCGCGGTTCAGCGTGAGCTCGGACGTGCCATCGAAAATCGGCGCCTCGAGCTCGATGGACTTGATCGTGAGCACGCCCAGCGGCGCGTCTTGATGGACGCTCGATGCCTCTTGGTACGCGACGATGCGTGTCTTATCCCATAACGTTTGGTCAGGGGCGCCCGAGAATTCGAGCTGGGCAGGAGTGGGTGAGGCTGACGACTCCGCGGGCAGGACCGCTGCGATACGCTCGCTGCGTGCCTGCGCGAAGGCCTCGAGCGCTTGCTCGCGGCCCCGCGCGCCATCGATCCGCACGGCCGAGTACACGACCAGCAGGCTGACCCCTGTAAAGAGCAGCAGCCCTTGGAGCAGACGCAGGGCGGTGTTCGCGCGCGACCGCGCGGCTCGCTTCGTCAGGCCGGTATCAGTCCTTGAAATACCCATGCCGCTTCCGGTGCGGAGATCGCTTCCAACCTTACTCTCGAATGCTCCGTCAGCGCGGAGTATCGGACCAAAGTCCGACAAGCGGCGTACCTACCCGAAGGTCGCATTCCGCTTTGTTGCGGGAACGCGCTGAATAGCCCCGATGGACAGCAACCCGCCGCTGATCGCAATCGTCGACGACGAGGTCTCGATTTGCCGGGCCTTGCTGCGCCTGTTGCGCGTGGCGGATTACCGCGCGGAAGCTTTCAACTCGCCGATCTTGTTTCTCGAGTCGCTGGCGAAGCGCGTGCCCGACTGCGTCGTGCTCGATTTGCAGATGCCGATGATGACCGGAGTCGAGCTGCAAGAGCATCTGGCACGGCTCGCAGACCCGCCGCCCGTCATCATCATCACCGCGCATGACGAGCCGAAGACGCGGGAGCGCTGCCTCGCGCTCGGCGCGGCTCGCTACCTGCGCAAACCGATCGAAGGCGAGCTTCTCATCGACGCGATCGAGAAAGCCGTGCGTGCGCGGCGGGCCACGCGGGCGGGACAGTCGCGCGAGGAAGTCGTCAATCGACGCTAGCGGCGCGCGCTTCGCCCCGCGCCGAGCAGCTCTGCGACCCGCTCTTTCGAGCGCGTCAGATCTTCTCGATTTCTTCGAGCCGCCGGCGCAGCTGCGTCGCCCAGTACGACGCGAGACGCCGTACCTCTGACCAAGCCGTGACGTTGTTGACCTCAAAAGCGAACGGCGACTCGGCCGCACGCCGGTCTGCCGCGCGGGCGAGAATCTCGCCGCTCTCCGAATCGCGCAGCTCGATCACGAGAGTCGCGTCGCCAATCGAAGTCAGATACACGCCGCCGCGGCCGAAGCGCGCCGAATCGACGTCGGGCGGAATGTTCGACACGACGTCGATGATCGCACCGGTGAGCAGCAAAACGTCCGGCCCCGGTGCGTTGACGATCTCGTAACGCTCGAGCTTGCCGAGCTCGGTCTCGAATGCGGTCCGGAGCTCGCGCGAGAGCCGTTCCTTGTTTTCTTCCTTGACGGGGAACTGCGATTCTTTGCGCGCCTGGAAATCGCTGACGGGCTCGAGCTTGCGAAACGCGATGCCTTGGCTCACGACCATCAGCTTCTTGTACGGCGTGAGGTCGAGCGTCGGTTTGACCCACGCCGCGTCGACGACGCTCTTCTGGACTCGGACGAGCCCGTCGAAGGTGACCTCCGCATCCGGGCCTGTCTCTATGCGCGGTTGCTTCGGCGCGGCTCCGGCACTGCCGGCATAGAGCGCGATAGCGAGACTGGCAAGACCGACTCGAGCGGCGAGTAGCAGGCGACGCGTCATGATCGAACCCCCATACATGATCGGACTCGGCTTGAGTCCCCAACTCTGCGCGCGATGTTCTGCCGCGCAGCGGCAAGATGCAAATAGGCCGTTGGGCGCATAGTCATCCGCCCTAGGTCCTATGGTCCGCGCGCGGGGTCTGCCGACAATGAGCCCAGGCCGCTGCACACCCTCGGCCGCCGGGAGACCCGTATGCATTTTCGCTCTCCGAACGACAAGACCAAGAAACTACTGACCGGCCTCGCGGGCTTGCTCTATTGCGGCGCGGTGTTCGCGGACGACGTATCGGGGTCCGACTCGCTGCTCTGCTACGGCTTGTCGGCCGCGCGTTGCGAGATCGGCGAGGCGTGCGAGGCGGTGGCGCCCTGGCAGCTCAATTTGCCGGATTTCGTCAAGCTCGACTTGCGCGGCAAGCGTATTCAAACGACCGCGGGCAGCGCCGAGCAACGAGAAACGCCGCTGCAAACCGTGCAGCGCAGCAACGGCAAGATTCTGATTCAAGGCGTGCAAGGGGAGCGCGCGTTCAGCTGGGTCATTTCCGAGATGAGCGGAGAGGGAACGCTCAGCGTCGCCGGGCACGGACAAGGCGTCACGGTGTTCACGGTGTGCACGCCCGTCGACAAGCTCTAGTGTCCAACCAGAGATAGAGTGAGGTATCCAGTCATGCGCGACGCTTTGAAGTTGGCTCTTTTCGCCGCACTGGTTCTTTTCGGCAACGCGGCGACGGCGCAAAGCGTATCGTCGCAGCTCGGCCTCGTCGTTTACCCGAGTAACAAGCAGGACGCCGCTCAAGTCGCCAAGGACGAAGGCGAATGCCACGCGTGGGCCCGCCAAAACACAGGTATCGATCCGGCCAACCCGATGGCAGGCGTTCAAGTCCAGCAAGCTGCCCCACCGCCCGGAGGTCCGGGTGCCGGAGGTGGCGCGGTTCGCGGCGCGGCCAAGGGTGCGATCATCGGCGAAATCGCCGACGAGGACACCAGCGACTTCGCGGCCGCGGGCGCAGTCATAGGAATGGCTCGCGGAGCCAGGCAGCGCCAAGCCCAGCAAGCGCAAGCGCAACAGCAAGCGCAAGCCCAAAACCAAGCGATCGCCCAGGAACGACTCGGGACATTCGCGAAAGCGTTCGGGGTGTGCATGGAAGCGCGCAGCTACTCGGTAAAGTAGTCCGTTACGAGACGAATCGGCCGCTCGATTGCGCTCCGTCCAATCCGTTCTAATGCGCGCGGAGCCCGGCCGAGCAGAGAAACTTTCATGACTTCACGCCGTCGGCCGTTGCTCGCTGCGGCGCTCGCGTTGCTCGGGCCGTTGTGCGGCATCGCTTCCGCGCAGCAGGCGCCCGCCCCGACGACGTCGCGGCCCAGCATTGCGCTGGTCCTCGCGGGCGGCGGAGCGAAGGGCGCCGCGCATGTCGGTGTGCTGCGCGTTCTCGACGAGCTCCGCATTCCCGTCGATTGTGTCGTCGGCACGAGCATGGGCGCCCTCGTCGGCGGGACGTTCGCGACCGGCATGCGTCCTGAGGAAATCGAGCGCGAGGTGCTCGCGATCGACTGGGAGCGGACCATCGGCGGCCAGGGTCGACGCGACCGCATGCCGATCAAGCGCAAGCTCGCGACGATGACGTACACGATTCCGCTCGAGGTCGGGATGAACCGCGACGGGCTACGAATGCCCGGCGGCCTCATCGTCACGCAGGAGATCGAGCAGTTCATCCGCACGCTCGTCGCGCCGTTTCGCTATACGCGCGACTTCGACGACCTGCCGATCCCCTTTCGCGCCGTCGCCACGGACATGGTTGCCGGCGAGGCGGTGGTCCTCGACAACGGCGATCTCTCCGAGGGCATGCGCGCGAGCATGGCGCTGCCGGGCATCTTCTCGCCCGTGGCGCACGAGGGCAAAGTCCTCTCCGACGGCGGCATGATGGCCAACCTGCCCGTCGACATCGGTCGCCAGCTCTGCGGCGAGGTCGTCATCGCGGTCTGGATGTCTTCGCCGCCGCTCGAAGCGAGGGACGTCACCTCGGCCCTGAGCCTAGTAGGGCGTTCGATCGACGTCATGATCGGCGCGAACGAGCGCGCGGCGATCGCGAGCCTGACGCCGCGCGACGTCGGGATCGACGTGCCGATGGGCGACATCGGGACCGGCGACTTTCAACGCATCCCGGAGGCCGTCGAGCTCGGGCGCCGCGCTGCAGACAACATGCGGGATGAGCTCAGTCGGTACGCGGTTCCCGACGCCGAGTACGCCGCGTGGCGCGATTCCCTTCGCCGGGACCAGGCTCCGGAGAGCCGGCTCGCCGAAGTTCGAATCGTCGGCACCGACCGCGTGAATCCCGAGTACGTGCGAGCGCAGCTGAAGGACTCCGTTCCGGGCGCGGTCCTGACGCCGGAGGCGATCACCGCGGACACCGAACGCGTGTATGCGCTGGGGGATTTCCAAGGCGTCGACTATCAGCTCACGGGTCCGGCCGATGCTCGCGTGCTCGAGATCTCGCCCGCCGAGAAAGAATGGGGCCCGAATTTCTTCCGCTTCGACATCGGACTCGCCACCTACGAGGGCGGCGACATGTTCGCGATCTTGCGGCTCGACCACGATCGCACCTGGATGAACTCGCGCGGCGCGCAGTGGCACAACGCGCTGCAGCTCGGGCGGCAGTCGCTCTTGATATCCGATTTCTACCAGCCGCTCGACCTACGCCAGAGATTCTTCGTGCAGCCGATCTTGTCGTCGCAAGAGAAGATCGAGGACATTTACCTGGACCGTGACCGCGTGGCGCGCTACGAGCTGCGCGAGCGATACGGTCAGGTCGACGTGGGCGTGAACTTCGGCACCACCACGCAGCTGCGGCTCGGCATGCGCAACGGCTGGCACTCCGCCGAGGTCGACACCGGTGTCCCTGCGTTGCCCGAGCTCGATCGGACCACGGACACGTCCTATCAGCTCCGCGCGTTCTTCGACACACGGAACTCCGTCGCGCTACCGACGCACGGCGCAGTCCTGACGTCCCGCTACGTGGATTCCGACGATGCTCTCGGCGGCGAGTTCGACTACAGCCTCATAGAGGGGTTGTACGCGCAAGCGTTCGGCGTCCGCGGTGGCAACTCGCTGACGATCTCGGTTGGCGCGGCCGACACGCTGACCGGCGACCTACCCGTCACGGAGCTGTTCACGCTCGGCGGCATACGGACGTTCCCCGGGTTGCGGCCCGGCGAGCTGCGCGGCAGCAGCTATTGGTCGATGGGCGCGCGCTACGCGTGGCGGCTCCTCGATATCTCGCCGTTGTCCGGCCAGGCGCTCTACGCCGGCGTCCGCGCGCAAGTGGCCGAGATGCGCAAGCGATTCGATGGGCTCGAGCCCGAGGTCCTCTACGGGTTGTCGGGCTCCATTGGCGGCCGAACGCCGATCGGCCCGTTCCTGTTCTCGCTCGGCTACGTCGACGGCGGGGAGTGGCAAGTTCAGTTCATGATCGGCCGGCCCGTCGCGGAGGGCTCGTTGTTCGACGAGTTCCAATAGGCGCCGCTGCACTACGCCCTTAAGCCAATGTCGGACCGCGGCCTCCCGGTCGATGCTTCGACCACCGCGTCCCGCCAAACACAGGCGAACATGAGAGCCAGAAGACTCGTAATCGGGGGAGTCGTCGTCGTCCTCGCGCTCGTAGCGCTGTGGGTGCAGCAGACGCTAGAGGTACCGTCGCGGCTCTCCGCTGTTCCCATCGAGCTCACGACGCGTGCGTTCGTGCCCGGCATCCCGAACGCCCGCTACTGGGTGTTGTCGGACGTCGAGCCGCTCGTGCGCGACGCGCTCGCCGCGCGGCAACGCGAGGAGGCGTATCTCTCGCAGTCGGGGCGTGCCGGAGAGCTGCCGCCGCTCGAGCTGCTGGCGATCTCCGGCGGCGGCGACAAGGGCGCCTTTGGCGCGGGATTGCTGACCGGCTGGACCGCCTCCGGCACGCGCCCCGCGTTCAAGGCCGTCACGGGCGTCAGCACCGGCGCGTTGATCGCGCCGTTCGCGTTCCTGGGCCCCGATTACGACGAGGTGCTCGAGGAGGTCTACACGACGATCTCGCCCAAGGACGTCGCCGCCCCGCGCAGCGTGATTGCCGCGATCGGCAACGACGGCATGGCCGACAATTCGCCGCTCTGGACGCTGATCTCGAAGCACGTCGACGAGCGCCTGCTCGCCGCGATCGCGGCCGAGCACGAGAAGGGCCGAATCCTCCTGATCGGCACGACGGACTTGGACGCGCGCCAACCCGTCGTCTGGAACATGGGCAATATCGCCGCGAGCGGCTCGAGCGATGCGCTGCCGCTGTTCCGCTCGATCCTGCTCGCGTCGGCCGCGATTCCCGGCGCGTTTCCGCCGACGCGCGTGACCGTGGAAGCCGACGGCAAGCGGTATCAGGAGATGCACGTCGACGGCGGTGCTTCGGCGCAGGTGTTTCTCTACCCGCCGTCGATGACGCAAGTTGCGGCGCGCCTCGGCGAGGGCATGGTGCGCCGTGGCCACGTTTACGTGATTCGCAACGCCGCGCTCGCCCCGACGTGGGCGCCCGTCGAACGGCGCACGATCGACATCGCGGCGCGAGCGATCGATTCGCTGATCACGACGCAAGGATTCGGCGACCTGTATCGCATCTACGCGACGACTCAGCAAGACAAGCTCGACTTCAATCTCGCCTACATCGGCGAGGACTTCGTCTACGAGAACAAGAAGGAACAGTTCGAGACGGCGTTCATGAGGTCGTTGTACGACTACGGATTCAGGCTCGGGCGGGCGCGTTATCAATGGCACAAGACGCCGCCGGGGCTGCTGGCCGCACCCGCCGCAGGCGCCGTCGGCGAGGCAGGAGCGCAATGATCATGAGGACGTGCGGAATACCAATGACACTGCGCTGGGCGGCTTTCGCGGTCACCGCGTTGTTCGCGTCGTCTGCAGCGGCGCAGGAATGGGACTGGCGCGTCACGCCGTACCTGTGGGGCCTCGGCATCGACGGCGACATCGCGCTCGGCCCCGTGAGTCGCCCCGTTGACGTCGAGTTCTCGGACGTCGTGAACGTGCTGCACGGCGCGGTGTTGTTGCATGTCGAGGCCCAAAACGGCGACCACGTGCTCTTCGGCGATCTCAACTGGCTTGCGGTAGAGCCGGAAGACGAGCTTGCGACCATCGGCGGCGTCGCCGAAGCCGAGATGGACTCGACGATCGTCGAGCTCGGTTATGCGCGCGATTCGGACGGAATCGGTTTCGAGGCGGGGCTGCGCTACTGGGACTTCGATATCGAGATCGACCCCGCGCTGGCCGCCGGTATCGTGCGTGGCGACAGCTGGGTCGACGCTTTCGGCGGATTTCGCTACACGCGGGACCTCGGGCCCAAGTGGTCGATGAGGACGCGCGCGAATTTGGGCGCGGGCGGCGCCGATCTCACGATCGGCTTTCAGATGGATTTCGCCCGCGAGCTCGAGCGCGGTAACGCCATCGTGGCCGGGTTCAAGTTGCTCGAAATCGACTATGAAGCGTCGTCGGTCCGCGGCATTCCGTTCGTGCTCGACACGACGTTCTTCGGCGCGACGGTCGGCTTCACGTTCGATTAGCGGCGGCTGCCGCCGTCTCGCACGATGCAGAACGCACGACGCTGGATCGTAAAACCGCTGCTCTACGTCGCGGCGCTGGCCGTGACCGTGCTAATGACGATCGTGCTCGTCTACGCCGTGCAAGCGCGAATCACGCTGCCCGATCTCCGCGCGTGGCACCGGGTCGTGCTGCGCGAAGAGGCGGGCGCGCGCAACCCGGCCGCGTTCGAATCGTTCGAGGCGTACCGGCAGCAAGAGGACCGGCTGTTCGCCGAGCTCCGCGAGCGCATCTACGAGGGGCCGGAAGCCGACACGTCCTCGCTCGGCCGCTACAACCCGCACAGCGTGGTCGCCGCGCTCGCGCTCGAGACGCCGTACAACCGTTCCTTCGAGCTCGCCCCGGCCGGCGAGCCGCGCGGCTCCGTGCTGCTGATGCACGGGTTGTCCGATTCGCCGTACAGCATGCGAAGCATCGCGGAAACCTTCCAGAGCCGCGGCTACTACGTCGTCGCGTTGCGCCTGCCCGGGCACGGCACCGTGCCGGCGGCGTTGAGCGAGGTGCGGTGGCAGGATTGGTATGCGGCCGTCGCGGCTGCCGCGAAATATAC
>Ga0207675_100005735_pt1 | contig 11882 bp, 6 predicted proteins | sample KBSSwiS42_FD_184305 | JGI IMG/M metagenome (GOLD analysis project Ga0207675, IMG submission 184305) | Switchgrass rhizosphere microbial communities from Kellogg Biological Station, Michigan, USA - KBS Switchgrass S4-2 (SPAdes) (version 2) | ecosystem: Host-associated > Plants > Roots >...
TTGCAAATAATAACAGAAACAAATGGGGTGGATGGCAACGATAACAAGAAGGCTTTGATAAAACATATATATACCATCAGCAAAAAAACATTTATCAAAAGAAAAGAAGTAAAGTTTGAAGAAGAAGATAAGTTCATTATGAGAAATGAATTCAAAATGTTCCGTTGATGACTTTACGAGTGGTATTGCCGGAATAATATTGTTTCGTAGTTTTCGCCAATAAACCACTCTGCAATGAAACGTCTTTCCCTGTCAACGATCTTTTCGTTTATAGTAATAGCATTGTTCTCACAAAACAATGCTTATTTTTTATCAAACCCAACATTAACACCCGATGGACAGACAGTCATCTTTGCTTTTGAAGGTGATCTCTGGAAAGCAAATGTGAATGATGGGAATGCAACCCGCTTGACAGCAATGCAGGGTTATGAGACTTCGCCTCGTGTTTCTCCCGATGGCAAATGGATCGCATTCAGCGGGAGACAGTATGGAAATGCTGATATTTTTATTATGCCCGTTAATGGCGGAGATGTAAAGCAGATCACTTATCACAGCGGCAATGATGAAGTATCAAGCTGGAGCTGGGATTCTAAATCGATCTACTTTAATAGCAACCGTATGGGACAGACAGCAGGTTATAAAGTAAGTGCAGATGGGGGCACGCCTCAACGTGTTTTTGGTAATTATTTTTTCCAGTACGATCATAATCTTGTTGAACATCCCACAAATGGGGAAATATTTTTTAATGATACATGGGAAAGCAGCAACCAGGTACAGCGCAAAAGATATAAAGGTCCGTTCAACCCCGATATTCAATCCTATAATTTAAAAACAAAACAGTATAAAAAGTATACCACCTGGCAGGGAAAAGATTTTGGTGCATCGATCGATAAGAACGGGTATATATTTTTTATTTCAGATGAAAATAATGGGGAATATAATTTATGCGTACTGGTAAATGGACTTAAAAAGAACTGTACAAAATTCACTTCATCCATTAAGACTCCACAGGTAAGTGCCAATGGAGAAAAGGTTGTTTTTGAAAAGGATTACCAGCTTTGGACATATAATGTAAAAACGGGGGATACAAGAAAGCTGGACATTTCAATTATCCGTAATAACGTGTTGCCAAAAGAAAAAGATTTTGAAGTAAGAGGAAACATCGAAGACTTTGATGTTTCTCCGGATGGAAAAAAATTGGCATTTGTTTCGAGAGGGGAACTATTTGTGAGTGACATAGAAGGAAAATTCATTCAGCAAATAAATCGTGGCAATGCAGAAAGAGTTGGCGAAATAAAATGGATGAGTGATAATAAGAGTTTATTATTTAATCAAACAAGTCCCGATGGCTATTATAATTTGTTTACAGTAAGGGCTGATAGTAGCGCCACTCCAAAGCAGCTTACAAATGATAAAAGAAATAACAGGAGTATTGTTTTCAATAAGAAAAGAACACAAGGGATTTACTTAAGTGGTCGTGATGAAGTTCGTTTGCTTGATCTGAAAACATTACAAAGTAAAATGATAGTAAAAGATGAGATCTGGGCATTTCAAAACAGTGATCCCGGTTTTTCTCCTGATGATGAGTATGTATTATTTACTGCCAAAAGAAATTTTGAAGAAGACATTTTTGTTTACAATATCAAAGAAAGTAAAACCACTAATCTTACCAACACAGGGATCACGGAGTCTGGCCCGATCTGGTCAGGAGATGGAAAATATATTTATTTCACTTCACAACGGTTGAAACCCGGTTATCCTTTCGGGATGCCCAATGCAAGAGTGTATCGCTTGCCTTTGGAGAAACTGGATGAGCCATACCGGATGGATAAATACAATGAACTTTTTAAAGAAGAGAAAAAAGATACAACGAAGAAGTCGGCTGCAACAGAAACTCCAAAAGCGATAACAATAGATATGGACCTAATTATGGAAAGATTGGAGCAAATAAGCCCGAATATTGGCGCACAATTTTTACAAGCAGTTTATCAAAAAGGGGATAAGGCAACGGTTCTTTATACAAGTAATCATGGTGAAGCAAGAAATGCTCTTTGGAAAACAGTGATCGAACCATTTGAGCAAAACAAAACTGAAAAGATCGCCAATACAGATAATAGTTTTGGATTTGATATTGTTGAAGTGAGTGATAAGTTATATGCATTGTTCAATGGCACAATAAATAAACTAAATCTTGAAGCCAATAAAGTTGATCCGATCAGCATCAGTTATACATTCAGAAGGAATCTTTCAGAAGAGTTCAGTCAAATGTTCTATGAAGCATGGGCTCAAATGGAAGAAGGTTATTATGATGATAAATTTCATGGCTTGGATTGGAATAAAACAAGAGATTACTATAAGCAATTCGTTCCTTATTTAAATAATAGAGCTGACCTGAGAATAATGTTAAATGATATGCTGGGTGAACTAAATTCATCACACCAGGGCTTTGGCACATTCGGAACTGATGAAACGATCGCCTTACAAAATCAAACTATGGAAACCGGGATCATTTTTGAAAATGATGATCCTTATAAAGTAAAATATATAGCCCGCCGCTCTGTTGCTGATAGAAAAGCTATAGATGTTAAACCGGGTGATGTTTTGGTGAAAGTGAATGATGAACAGGTTGATCAGAAGCTCGATCGCAACTATTACTTCACTGTGCCATCAAGAGACAGGGAACTGCGTTTGACATTTAATCGTAATGGACAAATGGTAAATATTAAGATCCATCCACAAGCAACATTGTTTAATAATTTATATGACGAATGGGTCGATGCCAATCAAAAAAGAGTTGATGAAAAAAGCAAAGGCCGAATTGCTTACGGTTATATGAAGAATATGGGCCAGGGCGAACTTGATCAGTTCGTCATCGATATGACACAAGAGTTAACAAAGAAGGATGCGTTGATATTTGACCTGCGATATAACACAGGTGGTAATGTTCATGACGAAGTTTTGAAATTCTTATCACAACGTTCTTATCTGAATTGGAAATACAGGGGAGGTGAGTTGACACAACAATCAAACTTTTCTCCGAGTGATAAACCGATAGTATTATTAACTAATGAGCAATCATTGAGTGATGCTGAAATGACCTCACAGGGGTTCAAAGCATTAAAACTGGGCAAGATCATCGGAAATGAAACCTATCACTGGATCATTTTTACAAGTGGAATTAGTTTGGTTGATGGTTCATCAGTACGCATGCCAGCATGGGGATGCTACTCATTGGATGGAAAAGATCTTGAGGCAACAGGAGTACAGCCAGATATTCTTATCATCAATACATTCGATGACAAATTGAACGGCCGTGATCCGCAGCTTGATAAAGCGATCGAGGAAATACTAAAGCAATTGAAGTAGTCTACGCTACTTTTTTCACTTTACGCTGACGATACTGAAGCTTTCTTTTGATGAAATCACTAACCTTATAACGTTTAATGATCTCTTCGGGAATATGTGCAGCACCATTGATAAATCCTAAACAACCTGGTTGATTGCAATAACACTGGAAAGGACTTGCCATGTCCCACTCAGTTGATGGATAGAAGAAAGTGAATTCTTCTCCGTCTGCAATATCACGTAATGCTGTTACTTCTCCTTTTGTTGTATCAAAAAAACAATTGGGATCGCATCCGTGGTTGATGTATTGCAGGAAATAAGGATGCAATGCGATATGCGTTTTATTTCCTGTTTGTACTGTTAAGTAAGAAGGTTTGTCAGAAACGAAAGCAGCGCCTAATGAGCTTACTTTTTCTCCTTTCTTAAAACTTCTTAATGCAAATAGTACTTGTTGTCCTGTGGATCTGTCTTTTCTGATTTCTGCAAACTGGTGATTAGCGACTATATCGTAATCATTACTTGTTGCGGGGTTTACTTTCATAAATGGTTAGTAAGTATTAATAATAGAATTAAATGGTACATTGAAATTATATAGAATAAACAAAACAACAAAACTATATTCATTAAAATGTGAACTAAAAGTGGATTAACACCTGTTCAATGACTAACACTCATTTGAAGTTAATATAAAATGTATCTAGTTTTTTATGTTACTGATCGATTGATCTTTTGGTTTGATCAGTCTGACAACAGCACTTGTTTCTTCTGTGCTTTTCAACATCGCTTCATAACGTTTATCATTTACGATAGCAAGCATATAAGATGTATTAGGAGGAATTTCCCCAAGATTTTCAGCAACCATTACCAATTCATTTGTTTCATTGAGATCATTAACCGGGATTTTTATTATATAGGCAACTGCAGTAAGCCTGATATGTTGAAATATTAATTTATTATTTAAGAACAATGAAATAGAATCGCCATCTATTTCTGCGTTGTCATAGAATCTGAGTTCAATTGAATCACCGACCGCTGGTATTTCAGCGGCAATCACTTTTTCTCTTATTTTAAATTCTTCTTCAATTGGTTTTTTAACTACAATAGCTTTTTGTTCTGGCTTTGGTAGTTCAATGGTTTTTGCTGATTCAGTTTTTTGTATTGGTTTGGGATCAATCTTTACTGTTTCTGTTTTGGTATCAGGAACAGTTACTTTTTTCTGAGGAGTGATTTTTTCTTCTGGAATAACAACTGGTGTTGATGCAATAGATGCTACACTATCTATATAATAAGGGTCATTTGCACCGGAAGTATAGTTGTCAATAATAAAATCCCATTCATCAGGAAAAGAAGTCTCATTTGTTTTTTCAAGATGAACTGGTCCTTGTATTGCTTCTTTTTTATTTTTTAATGCAGCATCTCCATCCAACATCATTTTTCCGCTGCCGGGACAATTGAAATCTGCAGATGATAAGTAAGGAATCTTTCCAGGTGTATTGATATTGAGCTTACCTGTTTTTTCTTCTATTAACTCATCATCCCACCAAATAGCTTCATTGGTTTGTTGATCAAAATATCCTTTGATGGAATAACGACGATAATTGTTTTCTGACTCATAGTAATAAGATGTACCTAAAAGGCTATCACCTTTCTGAATTATTTTAACCTCTGCCTTTTTCTTGTTGATCTTGCCTTTCCACACACCAGTTATCATTTGCGTATAGGAACTGCTGCTAAATGATAGAAAAACAACTGTAAAAAGGGATACAAATAGTGATCTTTTTGTGTACTGCATTTCCAATGTCTCCGGTTATTAAAACGGCTTTAAAAAGTAATTATTTTATCACCAAATTATCTTTAGAAAAACTTTATAACAAATGAAATAGATAGGCATAAATACGACTGAAAACCTCCTTAGTTTTTTTTCATGGGTTTTGCGATGATTATCAAAAAAACACTAACTTAGGTCGCTGTAACTAACGCTTAACTTTTTATACCAAAACAAATAACTGCCTATGTCAGTTTTATACCCACTTACCTTAAGGACAGACTATTCCCATGCAACAACAAAAAGCAACACTGTACTTAAAATACTAATGTTTTTTATGCTCGCTGCATTTTCATTCACGGCATCATTTGCCCAGGATGGAAAAGAATTGCAGGCAAGAAAAGAAGCTGAAGCAAAAAAGCAACAGGAAACTCAGATAATAGAAAAGATCAAGGCCAACCCCAAAATGGCTGAAAAACTGAGGTTAACACCTGAAGAAAAACTGGTGGTTTTTGATCAGAGAAATAATGAGGCTGAGAAAAATATAGTAAAGAAAAAAGAAGCTGAGGAAACTGCAAAGAGAATAGCTGAAAAAAGAGATCCTTCATTAACTGGTATCGAATACAAAGTGATTACAACCGGAATGAATGTAGAATATGTTATTACAAATTCTGGCCAAGTGGTATACAGGCAAGAGATAACTGCACAAGGTTCTTTGTACAGTAAACAAGTGCAGGCAGAAAAAGAAGCGATCTATGCATCAAATCTTTTACGGTCTAATCCAAATTATCCAACGAATTCTATAAAAGGTCAGATAAAGGCTTTATCAAATGTTACACCAGTAACAAGAACATTCCAATCAAACAACACACAACGTGTTACTGCTGATTATACTTTCAACGGAGGCAGTGGAACAATTCCTAGTAGTGGTAATGCAAATCCTTACCCGGCAACAATTACAGTAAGTGGTGTTCCAGCAGGTGCAACTGTAAAAGAAATTAAAATCAGTGGCCTTAACCATACATGGCCAAACGATATCGATATGGCTGTGCAATCACCAACAGGTACAAATGTTTACCTGATGTCTGATGCAGGCGGAAGTGTAGATCTCATAGGTGTTGATTATACATTTAGCGATGCAGCTGCATCTGGTTTACAGGACGAAGCTTATTCTCCTTCTGGTTCTTATAAGCCATCAAACTTTGAAGGATCGGATAACTTTCCTGCGCCAGGTCCCGGTGGTGCAGTATCATCTGTTACACTTTCCACATTTGGAAACGGTAATCAAAATGGCACATGGAATTTATTTGTAGTTGATGATCTCGGAGGAGACCTGGGTGACTGGGCAAGCTGGAGTATAACATTTACAGATCCTGCTGCAACTTGTTTTCCGATCACAATTACAAGCCAGCCTGCTAACGCAACAATTTGTGCCGGAGGAAATGGTTCGTTCAGCGTAACTGCAACGCCAAATGGTGTTAGTTATAACTGGCAGGTAAATACTGGTTCAGGATTTACATATTTAACCAATGGTGGTGTTTACTCTGGTGTAAATACTGCAACTCTAACATTGACGAATCCAACATTGGCAATGACAGGATATCAATATCGTTGTGTTGTTACTTGTTCTCAAGGTGGTTTACCAGAAATCTCTAATCCTGCTTCATTAACTGTTCTTGCTTCACCCGGATCACCGGCGGTATCACCAACAAGTGCTTCTATCTGTCCAGGTGGTAGTCAAATGATCATTGTTGGAGGAGGAGCCCAATCAAGCTTTACAGGCGGAGCTGTTTCAATTCCTGCTCCACCTACCACTACTGGCATAGGTTCACCATATCCATCAACTGTATCAGTTGCAGGTTTACCATTGCAAACAATTGTTAAGTCAGTAAGCATAAACGGCTTTGCACATACTTTCCCTGTTGATGTCGATATAATTCTCAGATCTCCTTCTGGCGTAAGTGTAATATTAATGTCAGATGTTGGAGGTACTTCATCGGTGAGTGGTTTAAATTATGTATTCGATGACGCAGCAGCTGCGGCTATGACCACTGGTGCAGCTCCATCTGGGACATATAAACCTTCGAATTCCGGTACAGGAGATAATTGGCCTGCACCAGGTCCTGGTACTGTGAATCAAACGACTCCAACGCTTGGATCTTTTGGTGCAGGGAATAATAATGGTACCTGGGAATTGTTTACATACGATGATGTTGGTGGTGATATTGGTTCAATAACAGGTTGGAGCATAACTTTTGAAGCATTGGGTACCGGAACTTTCTACCCTTCAACAGGACTGTTCACTGATGCAGGCTTGACAACTCCATATACAGGAACTCCAATAAGCACTGTGTATGCTTCTCCGGCTACAACTACTACTTATGGTGTTACTGTAAGTAACGGTACCTGTACCTCTGCTCCAACAAATGTTACTGTTACAGTAAATCAACCACCAGTAATAACAGCACAGCCGTCTAATGGAGCTGCTTGTATCGGAAGTGTAAAAACATTTTCTGTAACAGCAACCGGAGCTGGTCTCACTTATCAATGGCAGGTTGATATGGGAAGTGGTTATTCAAACATCACTACTGGTTCTCCAACAAATCCAAGTGGATTTTTATATACAGGTCAAACAACTGCTACATTAAGCATAAATACATTGATGGCGACAATGACCGGATATAAATATCGTGTTATTGTTTCTGGTACATGTACCCCATCTCTTACGTCAAATGAAGTTGTATTAACTGTAAATAACTTGCCTGCAATTTCGGTTACTAAAAGTTCTTCATGTAGCCCGATGACATTGACTGCATCTGGTGCCAGCACTTATTCATGGTCACCATCTGCAGGATTAAGTGCTACTACTGGTGCAACAGTAAGTGCTAATCCAACAGTAAATACAGTATATACTGTAACCGGTACAAGTGCTGCAGGTTGTGTAAATACATCACAGGTAGATGTTAAGTTTACACCACCTACACCTGTCATTGCCCCAACAGCACCGATCATATGTTCTACTGCTGTTCAGCAATTGTCAATCACTTCGTCTTCTTTACCACCTGTGCCAAATACCACTTCATCCGGAGCGATAAGTGTTCCAATCGGTGATCTATTGCCACCTGCTATCAGCACCGTGAACGTAGCTGGTGTAGCAGGTGCTGTACAAAGTATTACTGTTACTTTAAATATTACCCATACATATGATGGAGACATGACGCTTAATTTAAAAGCGCCAAATGGGAATATTCTAAATCTTGCCTATGAGGTAGGAGGTAGTGGTGACAATTTTGTCAATACAACATTTAGCTCTGCCGGTGGTACTGCAATTTTCAGCGGCACTGCTCCATTTACAGGAACTTATGCAATTGATGGATTTACTGGTGTAGGCATTGCTCCGAATCTCTCAAATGTTACAGCATGGACAAGTCTTTATTCAACACCAAACGGTGCATGGAGTCTGATCGTTACTGATCCATGGGGAGGTGATAATGGAACGATCAATTCATGGTCTATCACTATTAATTATGCTGCGCCTGATGCTGCTGTATGGACACCTGTAACAGGATTATTTACAAATTCAGCAGGCACTACTCCATATGTAGCAGGCACTCCGGCTGCTACAGTGTATGCAAGTCCAACAAGCACCACTACATATTCAGCTACTGTTACAAATACAAGTACTGAAACAAGAATATTCTCAACTGGTGGTACTGTTACAATTCCGGGTATCGCTCCTGGTTCCACATCTTCTGGCGCAGGTGCTCCTTATCCATCAACAGTATCTGTTTCTGGATTACCCGCAAATGCTGTTTTAAAATCTGTTACAGTGAAAGGAGTGAAGCACTCAGCCCCAGATGATATAGATATGTTGTTACAATCACCAACAGGAACCAATGTTGTTCTGATGTCTGACGCAGGTGGGTTAGCAGATGCAACAGGTCAAAATTATACATTTGATGATGCAGCTGCTAGTCTAATGGCGGATGCAGCATTGAATGCAAGTGGAACATATAAGCCTACTAACTATGGTGCATCAGATACATATCCGGCACCAATTGGAGCAATTACACAAGCAACGCCAACATTGGCATCGTTTACTGGTGATCCAAATGGTACATGGAATTTATATATAAACGATGGGAATGGTGGTGATATTGGTGCAATAAGCAGTTGGGAACTGACCTTTACAATACCAACTGCTACTAATTGTACATCTGCTCCAAGAACTGTTACGGTTACAGTTCAGTCACCGATCGTATTCACAACACAACCACAAAACAGAACTGCTTGTCAAAACGGTACTGTAACATTTACTGCCGCTGCTACCGGAACAATTACAACAACTCAATGGCAACAAAGCACAAATGGTGGTGCTACATGGACAGATATTGCAGGAGCAACTACAACTACATTGACATTAACGAATGTACAGCCATCTCAAAATGGTTATCGTTATCGCCTTGCATTGTCTAATGCTGGTTGTGGAACTATTTATTCTACTGTTGTTATACTTACAGTAAATCCATTGCCAACAGTAAACTTAACGCTGAATCCGGGAGGTCAAACAGCATTGAAGCCAGGTCTGCAAACGACAGTGACCGTAAGCTCAACACCTGCCGGTGCATCATACCAATGGTTTGTAAATGGTGTAGCTCAACCACAGATCACTGGTTCATCTTATGTAGTGGATGCTTACCATCTCGGTACATATACAGTAAGAGTAACTGATGTAAATGGTTGTGTGAATACAAGTGCCGGTGTTACGTTCACGGCAATTCCAACTTCACAACTATTCATCTATCCGAATCCGACAACAGGAGCTTATTATGTTACGTATTATACACGTAGTCCTATGCCGGTTACGATTACAGTGATAGATATGAAAGGAAGAAGAATTGTGCAACGCCAGGAACCAACGACAGCAGCTTATACAAGATTTGATTTTACTGCTGATAAACTGGCTGCAGGAGTTTATGTGATAGAGTTTAGAGATGCAGGTGAGAACCTGCTGGCTACAGGCCGATTGGTAGTAACAAGATAATTTTAGATTAAATAAATTTTAAAGCCCTCTTAATTGAGGGCTTTTTTATTAATATCATTTCTTCAATAACTTGAGTGCATGCGACCATCGATTATGAATAAATCCAGGTATGCACCAAAGAATACATAATGGTTCAATTGCTCTTGCTGCTTCTACCTTTCCCATGTCTTCGGTTTCCCAACCAAAAGATGTGAGAATATTTGTAACAGTTTCTTTGGCGTCTGCATCATTACCGCAAATAAACATGGTTGGAACGCTGCCATTAAAGTCAGGTTTATACATAAATGCATTTCCAACACAGTTAAATGCTTTTACAATTTTAGCATCGGGCAAAAGTTTTTGTATTTTCTCCATCAATGAATCTTCAAGAGTGGTAAAGAATTTTAATACACCATTTTCCGGGGGAACCGCGGCAATAGGGTTTGTTGCATCAATGACCACTTTATGGCTGAAATGTTCTTTGCCTGCAAGACCGATAGCATCTTCAACAGCCAGTCCGCTAACAGCAAGAACAATTATTTCTCCATATTGTGCTGTTTCCTGGAATGAACCGAGTAAACCTTTTTCATTCTCCTTTTTCCATTTTGTCACATCATCTTTGTTAATGTCTCTTGTTCCTAACATTACGCTATGACCTTCGCTTAAAAATCCACTGGCCAATACACGACCAACTATTCCACTTCCGATAATTCCTACTTTCATAGTTAAGTTTTTTGTTCAATAAATTGTTGTTGTTGAACGGAGCGTCGCGATAAAAGCTAAATAGTTGCAATGGCGATTGTCTCCAAAATATTTTAATTCCCATTATAAACTGCTGCAAATGTTTTTGCAAAATCCTCAAGCTTTGTTTTACCAAGCTTTTCGGGGTGATGCTTCCAATAATCCTCAAACATTGAACCATCATGCATGGCATGACCCATCTCCGTATAGTTCTTTGCAACATTTTCCAGTAATCCGGCCTGCATCATTCCCTGGTATGATTGTTCATCGCTAAAAACAACCCACGTAAGTTCAGGCTTACCAATTGAAGTGCCAATGATCTTCGCAATGTCACTAGTTGACCTTTCATCACTTCCTATATAACGAACTGAATGACCTGTGAAATTCAGATTGGATAATTCTTCGAAAGCAATTTCCGCAACATCATTGGGGAAAACCATCAGCATTTTGAAATTATCACCACCAAAATTTCCGCCAAGTATATTCATGTGCCTGATCATTTCAATATTGGCAAAAAGATTTGTGTAAAACCAAACAGGACGTAAATGTTTGATGTTTGTATTCGTTAATTCATTCAATGCTTGTTCAACTTTATACAACCCGCTAACTGGTCCAACACCATCGGCCAAATGAGCACCCACGCTGCTAAGATTGACAACGTATTTTACATTAGCTGCCTTTAATGCATCAGCATAATTTTTACCAACCGACGCAATATGTGCTTTCATGTCAGGTGCATCATATCGTGGCGGCACCATCGTGTACACTGCATCTGCACCTGAAAATGCTTTCTTGAGAAATTCAACATCCTGTACTGATCCGATAGCGGGTTTTGCCCCCTGGTCAGTTAACGACTTAATATTTTCTTCACTGCGACTGATGACAGTAACGTCATGCCCGGCCTTCAATAATTTTTCAGCAAGTGGTTTTGAAATATTCCCTGCTGCTCCTGTAATTACATATTTCATGATCTTGAGTTTTAATTTGTATATACAAATATTGATTTAA
>Ga0207675_100005737_pt1 | contig 11878 bp, 12 predicted proteins | sample KBSSwiS42_FD_184305 | JGI IMG/M metagenome (GOLD analysis project Ga0207675, IMG submission 184305) | Switchgrass rhizosphere microbial communities from Kellogg Biological Station, Michigan, USA - KBS Switchgrass S4-2 (SPAdes) (version 2) | ecosystem: Host-associated > Plants > Roots >...
AAGTCGGCAAATTCCTACAGTTTGGGCGCCTCGGCCTCCCCAGAAAGGCGCCTGGCGAGCTCGGTGCGGGAGCGGACGCCGACCTTGCGCAGCCCAGCGATCTCTTCCTCGCGGCCAACCACATCGCGGTCTGACGAGTCCATCCGCGCTCGTCAAGAGCATAAGAGCGGAGCACTGTGTGCCGCGCGTAGGGGTCAGTCGATGATCTGGACGAGCTCGAGCTTCTCAAGCGGGCCTTGGACGGCGATCTCCTGGACCTCACCGATGCCGGCGACGTAGTACTTGTTGTCCACGACGTCGGGCTCGAGCGCTGTCGTCTCCTCAGTCTTCAGTGCGTGCTCGAACGTCCCAAACGGCACGGTCACCGGCGCGTCGAGGCTTAGGACCCGGAAGGTGTCCTCGGCATGGCCCTGATACCACTCCTGGCGGAACAGCCGGCCGACCTCAGGCTTCGCCTGCATGAACACGCCGGGCTGCGCTCCGTCGACGCCAGCGTGGAAGGAGCCCTCGGTGTCGATGACGTTTCCCTTGCGGTCGAGCGTTGCCGTGTCCTCGCCGAAGTACCAGACGTTTCCACACTTGTCCTGGGCGTAGTAATCGCTCGTGCGCTCCTCCAGCACGTTGTTGAGATAGAGCCGGTCCTCAACCACGCGCGTGGTAACGCCGTCGACCACCCTGGTGCTCGATGTCGCGGTGAACGTGTCCCGTGCCTTCTTGCGGTCCTTGGTGCCGGTGTAGACCAGCGTTCTGCCCGGCTTCAGCGGGAACAGCGGATTCGTCACCGAAGGTCCGAAGTCCGAGGGCTTGATCTGCGGGTGGTAGTCGGGTCCGGGGCCGAACACAGGCAGGTCGCAGGAGGGAGCGGCTGCCGCGCTCGACGCGCTCAGGCCTAGCAGAGCCACCGCAGCGGTCATGGCAGCCAGGCACACCTTCTTCATGGGATCCTCCTGTCGGTAGGGGACACGTACTGATCGTCCCCTTAAGACGTGAGACGACGATGAGCGTCCGCGCCCGGTGCGAGCGAGTGCTGAGCTGGTCCAGGTCCAGGACGAAGCTGAAGGCCGACGGCTAGCGCGAGAAGTCGAAGCTCCTCAGGAGCGCGTCGAAGAGCGGAGCCTCGGCATCCATGCGGCCCTGCTTTCCGCGCCAACGCACCACGTAGCCGCGGCCGCGGTGCGTGAAGATGGCCAGCTGCTCGTCGGCGCCGTTGCATCCCTTGAAGTCACTGACCATCACCGCTAGGCCGTCGACGGGGCGCTTCCTGTACCACGCGTCGCGCGCGCAGTGCGTCCCCGCCCGGGCGTTCACGATCACCTGCCAGGTACCCGTTCCGGTCCCGGGCGGGAGGTCCCTCGCGACGACCGAAAGGGAAGGCAGGGTGCCGCGATATGGGTCGAGGGCGAATCGGTCGGCAGGGCCGCTCGTATCTGCCTTCCAACGGAAGGGTAGGTCGAGCGAATAGCCGAAGCGGCTGGAGGGGAAGGGGTGTGAGGCCCATCCGATCGGGAGACGCGCCTTCGCCTGTGACGGATGCACGGCGTGGAGGGGCGTGGCTACGAGTGCCCTGGCGCGGGCCGAGACGGGGTCGTCGACCTTCGTCAGCCGGAGCGTTCCGTGCTCGATGCGCCACCTGTAGACGCCAGGTGTCGAGTTCTGCAGGCCCGTGAGGGTGAGCTTGTCACCGTCGACGGAGAGCCTGCCCCATTCGTAGGCCACTGAGCTCGCCGAGGCTCCCAGCGTGTAGCAGGCCGAGGAGGACCCGACCCCCAGGTTCAGGCAGCGATCGGAACCACGCGGGTACAGCCGGAGCTCCTTGGGCGGCGCCTGCCACACCCCGCGAAGAGTCGGCGGAACGCCCATGTCGGCGGCCCGCTCCGGCGACGTCGAGAGGATGAGCGCGGCGGCGGCCACCGCCAGCGCGAACAGCGCCGTGGCCAGAGCCGCGGCTGGGATGCTCGGGAGCGCCACGCGAATGCGAGGAAGGGCGACCCGTCGCACGTGCCCCGAGCCCTCGCGCTGGACGGCGGCGCTGTGCAGCTCCGCTTCGAGTCTTGTCACGAAATCCGTCATCGGCTCTCCCTTACGCGTCCCCTGAGGACAGCCAGCCCCCGGCTCACACGCTTGCGCACGCCGGCTGTCGAGATCTGAAGCTCAGCAGCTATGTCCTCGTACTCGCGCCCCTCGACCACGCGGGCCGTGACGGCCAGGCGCTGGTCGGCGGGCAGCTCGTCGATGAACTCGGCCACCTCGACGTCACCGGCGAGCGATTCGATCCAGCGCAGGTCCTCGTTTGTGGGCTCGACGCGCTCCATCCCGAGCCGCCGTCGTGCGCGGTCCTCGGCGTAGCCGCGCCGGCGGTAGTCGGCGAGCTTCTTGACCGCGATGCCGAACAGCCACGAGCGGGCGGGCGGCCCTCCAGGCCTGAACCGATCCTTCGCCTCGAGCGCGGCGGCGAACGTCTCCGCCGTCAGGTCAGCGGCGACCTCGGCGTTGCGCGCCCAGCGCACGTGGTAGCCCAGGATGGCCTCCACGTGCCGGCGATAGAAGACCGCGAACCCGTCCGGGCCTCCAGCCGTCAGCAGCTCGTCATCGCTGCACGACTGAGTCAAAACCACTGCCCCTTCTCTCGGGGATAGGGCGCGATTTGTGACAAGCCTCTCGGATCTGGCGGATTTGCGCGAGTTCGGTCACAAGATGCCGGGACGTGCGAGTTAGGCCATGTATGTCAACCCCAAGGAGGCCCCTGATGAACTCAGCCAGGCGCATTTTCGCCGGACTCGCCGTCGTGCTCGCGCTCTGCGTGGCCCCGGCGGCCAACGCCAAGGTCGACTACAGCATGAACGCCGCCGGCGGCAACTACGCCCCAGCGGCTGCGCCCGCCACCGGGACGGCCGGGGGCGTGGACTACAGCATGAACGCCGCCGGCGGCAACTACGCCCCCGCGGTCGCTCCCGCAACCGATACGGCGGCCCCGGTCGCGACCGACTCGGACTTCGCGTGGGGAGCCGCGGCGCTCGGCGCCGGAGCGGCGCTCGCCGTCGTCCTGCTGATCACCATGACCCGCACACGGGTCGGCACCATCCGCTCACGCCGCGAGGCTGCCTGAAGGCCCCACCCCTGCGCCGGCCCTCGCGACCGCGGGGGTCGGCGCGTCGGGGTCTAGGGCGCGAACTCGCTCCTGGCTCCGCCTGTGGAGCCGCCGCCATCGGTCGCGGCCGGTGTGAAGCTGCTCTCGTGCTGCGGTGGGGGTGCGGGGGGTGGCGCTGAGCTCGGTTGCGTCGCGCCGGTCGGGTCGAACTCGTTCGCGGGGTCGGGTGGCGGTGGGGCGGGCCCGGGCTCGGGAGCTGGCGCCGGCGCCGGAGCGGGGACAGGGGCCGGCTGGTCCTCCGGGGCGGGCGTCGGTGGCAGCGCGGGCGGTGCCGGCTCCGCGGGCGCATCGTTCGCGGGCTCCTTGACGAGCTCCTCGCTCTGCGCGGCACGTGCGGGCTGACGGTGGTTGGCCAGCTCGTCGAGCGCACTCCCGCCGCCGGCGAGCGCCGCGGCCGATGCCGCCACCGCAGCGACCTTCTGGCCCGTTGCGAGCTCAGCTGCGGCGTGGAGCCGCTCGCCCATCGCCGCCGTCTTGTGCTGGGCGGCGCCGACGACTGACTCGATCAGGTTGCGCAGCGGCCCGCCGGTGGCATCGTCCGCCGTCGCGAGCGCGGCCGGTGGCATCACGCTCGCCACGCGCTTCGGCATCGCCCTGAACTCGCGCAGAGCCGCGCGGCAGCTCAGACAGGTGCGCATGTGCGGCCGCACCACCGCGAGATCCTCCGCGCTGGCCTCGCCGTCGGCCAGCGCCGACAGGATCGGCTCGTAGCGGGCGCAGTCGGCGCCGCGCTGGATGCCGGACACCCTGCGGAGGAACGCGCGCCTCCCCTCGGTCAGCAGCCGGTTCACCTTCGTGTACGACCACCCCGTGATCGCACAGATCTCGCGGTACGAGAAGCCCTCCGCCTTCAGGACCAGCGCTCGGATCTCGTGCGGCTTCAGATGGCCGAGAGCCTCCGCTCCCTGGCGCAGCCGCTCGAGTCGCTCCGCCTGCTCGTGCGTCACGGCGGAGGGCGCGGGCCGGTCGCGCAGCTCGCCGTCGTCGGTCACCGGCGAGTGGCGCTCGCGCTGGCGGCGGAGCGCGAATGCCTCGTGTTTCACCACCGTCTTGAGCCAGGGGATCAGCTCCTCCTCGCTCGTGCTGGGTGCCTTGGTGAGGAGGATCTCGAGACCCCGCTGGCAGGCGTCCTCCGCGTCCTCCGGCGTGGCGGCGTAGCGGCGGGCAGTCGCGAGGATCTGAGAGCCGTGCCGCGCGAGCAGGTCGAGGGCCGCCGCGTCGATCTCCGCGCGGCCGGGTCGGGTGGCCCGATTCGCCATCAGCACCACGTTCAGGACGATCCTGCACGGACTCGCCCCGGTTGCACAACTTGAAATTCGCAAAGTGCGAGAGATTTCTCTTGTGCCGATCCCGGGTAGCACCGCTACATTCGCGCGTGGCAACTGTTTGACTACGTGCCCACACGGACCAGCCGTGGCGAACGGACTTCTCAAAGAGCTCCAGGAGGTTGAGCCCGTCGCGTTGCCGGAGCGCGACGTCCGGGCGGGTATGCCCCTGCTCGGCGGCCTCCTCAAGTTCGACCTCGCCCGCGCGGTCATCCGTGTCACCACGCTCGCGCTGCTCGACCTCGCCGGCCTGTTCCTGGCGATCTACACGGCGCTGATCGTCAAGACCGCCCTCCGCCATCCGGACCAGATGAGCCAGATGTGGGACCAGGCGTGGGACTACCTCCCGCTCGGCGGCCTCGTGATGCTCCTGCTGTTCGGCCGCTCCGGCCTCTACCGCGACCGCGCGCAGCGCCCTGGGCTGCCGCGCGTGATCGCCTCGCTCTTCCAGACGACCCTGATCGTCCTGCTCTACGCGCTGCTGGAGGGCGAGAACTTCCAGTCGTACTACATCTTCTACGCGTCGCTGTTCTTCGCCCTGATCTACGTGTCGGCGTTCCGCTGGGGCTTCGAGCGCATCAGCGGCGCGATCCTCCGGGCCGCCGGCTACCGCCGGCGCGCCGTGCTCGTGGGCTCGGGCGCGAACATCCAGGCCGTATCGCACGCGCTCCGGGACAGCCGCGAGATCGAGCCGTACGGGTTCGTCGCGCGCACGCCGGCCGGCCTCCTCGACGGCCTGCGCGACTTCCGTTCCCTCGAGCAGCTCGAGCGCCACTTCGACGCGATCGACGAGGTGCTGATCGCCGACGCCGACTTCCCCGAGGAAGAGGCCGTCGATCTCGTCGAGCGCTGCCACCGCCAGGGCGTGCGCGTGCGCGTCGCGCCGTCGACCATGGAGATCCTGATGGAGCGCGTCGAGTACGTGCCCGGCCAGGCTCTGCCGCTCTTCGAGCTGAAGCCGCCTGTCTTCGAGGGCGTGGACTTCGCGCTCAAGCGCACCTTCGACCTCGTCGGCGCCACGCTCCTGGTCCTGATCCTCTCGCCGGTCATGCTGCTTGCGGCGCTCGCGATCAAGCTGACGTCGCGCGGCCCGGTGTTCTACCGCTCATACCGGCCCGGGATCGGCGGCAAGCCCTTCCCCTGCGTGAAGTTCCGGACGATGGTGCACGGCGCCGAGAAGCTCCAGGATCGCCTCGAGGAGCAGAACGAGGTCGGCGGCGCGCTCTTCAAGATGCGCTCCGACCCGCGTGTGACCAAGGTCGGCCGCTTCCTGCGGCGCTGGTCGCTCGACGAGCTGCCGCAGCTCTTCAACGTGCTGCGCGGCGAGATGTCGCTCGTAGGCCCGCGGCCGCTCCCGCAGCGCGACTACGAGCGCCTCGAGGACTGGCACCGGAAGCGCTACCTGGTGCTGCCGGGGATGACCGGTCTCTGGCAGGTGTCGGGCCGCTCGGAGCTCGACTTCGACGAGCTGGTTCGGCTCGACTTCCTCTACCTGGAGCGCTGGTCGGTGTTCCTCGACCTGACGATCCTGCTCAAGACGATCCCGGCGGTCGTTCGCGCCCGGGGCGCTTGGTGAGCGAGCCCTACCGGGCGGACAACCTGCTGGATCGTGTCGGCGACGCCGGCACGCGCCAGCTTCACTACGACCAGGAGATGCGCCGCGAGCGCGCGATCCTCGACCGGCGCCTGCCGCTCGCCGGCGGCGACGTGCTGTCCGTGGGTTGCGGCGAGCATCCGGGCCGCCACCTGTTCCCACGGCCGGAGTTCAGCATGACCGGCGTCGACCTCGACGCCGAGCTGATCGCCTCGCTGGTCGACTCGGGCGAGCTCGACGACGGCACCGTGGCACGCGCGGGGGAGCTGCCCTACGAGCCGGGCTCGTTCGACGTGATTCTCTATCGCCTCGTGCTCCACCACGTCGTCTTCCAGGGCCCGCTGCGACCGGTGTTCGAGGAGTCGGCCCGGCTGCTCCGGCCCGGTGGCGCGCTGGTGGCGATCGAGCCCGGCCTCTGGCACCCGGTCGGAGCGGGGCTCGCGCTCGCGAACCGCGCCGGCCTCGGCCCGGCCGTGCACGGCACGCCCGACGACATTCCGCTGTCGCCGCGCGCGCTCACGCGCGAGGCCCGCGCGGCAGGCCTCGAGCCCGAGCTGCATGCGGTCACCTACGGGTGGCGGCGGCTCCCGTCCGCGGCACAGCGCGCCGTCCACACGATCGACGGCGCCGGCTCGCGGCCGCGGCTTGCTCGGTTCGGGCACACGCTGATGCTGATCGCCCGTGGCTAGCCGCTACGACGACGAGCTCTGGGAGCTCGTCCCGGATGACCCGGGGCCGGCGCCCGAGCACCTGCGCGCCTTCGTCGGCTCGCTCGGCCATGCCGGCAGCGTGCTCGACCTCGGCTGTGGCGACGGCAGGCTGACCGCCGAGCTGGATGCCGGCGAGCTGACCGCGGCCGATGTGTCCCTCGCTGCGCTCGACCGCGCGCGCCGGCGGCTGCCCGCCGCGCATATCGCGGAGCTCGAGCCCGATGCCCCACTGCCGTTCGACGACGGCGCCTTCGACCTCGTCCTGTGCGCCGAGACGATCGAGCACGTCCGCGACGTGCAGCTCCTGCTCTCGGAGGTTCGGCGCGTGCTGAAACCAGGCGGCACGCTCGCGCTCACCACACCGGCGAGCCCGCCTCTGATGCGGCCCCCCGAACCGCTCTCACCGCACCTGCGTTTCCTCACCCGCGGCTCGCTCCGCAAGCTGCTCGGCGAGATGGGCTTCCAGGTGCACTCGCTCGACCGGCGCGCCGGGACGCTGTTCGCCCGCGCTAGTCGTTGACGTCCGGCTGGCTCGTGCCGGTCTTCTCCCGGAGCCGCGCTCGGGCGTCGAGGAACAGCGAGCGCCCGGGGATCGACTTGGGGTCCAGGTAGAGCATTCCCTTCAGGGTCTCGAGCGCCTGCTCGGGCGCATCGAGAGTGCCGAGCTGGAAGGCCGCGAGCCGGTACCAGGTCTGCGGGTCGCCCGGGAATCTGATCACGGCCTCCTCGAGGCTCTGGCGCGCGGCCGTGTCGCGCCCCGCCATCGTGTCGATCGAGGCGCGCACGAGCAGCGGGTCGGGGGTGAGCGAGTTGAGCTCCTCCGCGTCGTTCGTCCGCTCCAGAGCCCTGTCGAACTTGTGCTGATCGGCGAGGGCCAGCGCGTCGTTCGTCGCGCGGTCGGAGGCCTCGGGCTGCCAGATCGCCCAGGCGAGCAGGGCCGCGGTGAGCAGCGTCACGACGGCGAGCACGATTCGATTTGGCTCGGGTCGCCACCTGATCGGCTCTGCCGGCGCGTCCTCGCGCGCCCACTGCGGGTCGCGACCCGCAACGAAGCCGCCCGCCACGAGCGCCATCGCCGTGGGCGCCGGGATGAACCACGTCCAGTCGACCAGCGACTGCAGTGCGAACACCACGGGCACGATCGCGACCGTCACGATGGCGATGCGCGCGTCGTCCCAGTCGCGGCGCGCTGGGAGGTCGTCGTCGTCGCCCTCGTCCTGCCTGCCGCGCACCCACCGGCGCGGAAGCAGGTTGGTCCCGCTGAGAGCGGCGAGCAGCCAGGCGAGCCCGAGTGCCGTGGTGACGATGAGGCCGAGGATCCCGAGGTCCGCGGCCGTCTGCGGGATCCAGCCGTGCGCGTGACGAGTGACGGACGCGTCCGTGCGGTGCCGCAGCCGCCCGACCGCGAAGGCGCCCGCTCCGACGCCTTTGAAGGTCCTGTCGCCGAAGACGTGGAAGGCCTCGCGCCAGTACTTCCCGCGCGACGACGATGCGGCGAACACGCGGCCGCCGCCCTCCTTCGGCGCCACCTGCGTCTCGCTCGTCAGCTCGTGAAGGCGATCGCCGAGCCCGCGGTCGCTGAACGCCACCGAGGTGAACGCCACGAGCGGCACGATGCACGCCACGGCGACCGTCACGATCCCGATGCGGCGCCTCAGCCGAGCGGATGGCACGCGCCGCGCCGAGGTCGCCTCGACCGCCGCGCCCGCGAGCAGCAGCAGCGCGAGCATGAGCACGACCAGCACACCGAACTCGTCGGCCACCTCCTGCTTCGCCGACATCGGCTGGAGGCTCTTCGAGAAGGGGTCCTTCGACAGCGCCCACGCCGCGACGCCGGAGGCGAGGACGGACGGGATGACGATCACAGGGAGGCTGCGGAGCCTCAGCGGCACGAGCGCGAACCAGATCACGGCGCCCAGGAGCGCGGCCGCCGCCGCCCCGCGCGACTGCGTGAGCAGGATCGCGAGGACGCACGCGCCCATCGCGGGGTAGGCGAGCATCCGCGCGGTGGAGCTGCCGGTCCGGCGTGAGCCGAGCCAGAGCGCGATCGGCACGGCCATCGCGGCGACGCAGCCGAGCGCGTTCCAGTAGTCGAACGGCTGCCCGAGGCGGTTCGAGACCTCGTTCTCGGCGAGCGCGGCCGGCCAGATCCGCGAGGCCAGCCCGTAGCCAACCGGCACGACGGCGCCGATGAGGATCGCGATCAGCAGGGCCGGCGCGGCCTTCGGCGCCAGGCGCCCCACCGCCACCGCCGCGCCGAACACTGCGAGGTAGGCGAAGGTCCTTCCCGCCTCGACGTACGTGAGCTCCGGCGTGATCGACCAGAGCACCGACACCGCCGTGAGGAACGCGAGCAGGGTGAAGAGCAGCAGCGTGGTCATGCCGTAGCTGGCGCTCCGGCGCCCCCAGAGGAAGGCCGCCGCGACGATGCATCCGCTCACCACGACGATCACGACCTCCGTGATCGTGGTCCGCGTGAGCTCCGTGCCGCCCTTGGCTGCGAAGGCGATGCCGGCGAAGGCACCGCCGGCTATCACTGGAAGTGCCTTAGCGACGACGCTTGAGGAAGGGGACACGCGGGGTCGGGATCTTGGACAGGAACGGCATGTGAGCGATTGCCGGCACCCGCTCCCGGAGGGCGCCGAAGCCGCTTGCCAGCGCGAAGAGCCCGAGGAGGATAAGCGCCAGGAGCAGCGGGAGCGGCACCTCGTTCGCCGCGCCGCCGAGGTTGAAGAAGCCGCTGCTGTCGGGCGACAGGCTGGTGCCGCCGACGTCGACGGTGGGCTTGTCGGTCTTGCCGCTCGCGATGGCGGCGAGGTCCGACTGATCCTGAGCCTTTGCGATGGCCTCACCCTGCGGGTTGGACTTGCCGACGCCCGGGCTCCCCGCGCCGAGGCCCTTGTTCGAGCCGCCCTTGATCGCGGAGGCGATCACATCGCGGCAGTCGGAGTACTCGTCGAGGTCGGCGGGGAGGTTGTTCCGCGCCCTGCGCAGCTCGGAGTTCGAGTAGTGGCGGTCGAGCTTGCCGTCCCGAGCGCAGTCCTTGATCACCTGATCTGCGCTCGCGAAGGCGGGCGCCGGCAGCGCCAGCATGGCCAGCGCGCCAAGGAAGATCAGCTGTCGGACTAGGTGTTTCAAATGCTCGGGTTCCCTTCCCGAATCCCATTCTGCCTGGTTCGTACGCGCCTAAACGTTTGTGACCCATGCCATCAGGCAAAGTTGCGGCCGTGCCGCCGCGCGTCGCGATCCTGCCTCCGGTTCCCGTCCCCTACCGCGAACCCCTCTTTCGTACCCTCGCAGAGCGAGGTCGTATCAACCCGTACGTCCTGTACCTCTCGGCGAGCCAGCCCGGCTGGGACCAGCCCAGCGGATGGTTCTCCGAGGCCGAGGGGTACGGTAGCGAGATCCTCGGCGGCCGACAGCGCAGCCGCACAGGCCGCTCTCCGATCACCTTTCCACGCGCTCTCGCCGCGGCGTTGACGCGGGTTCGTGCGGATTGCATCGTGAGCTGGGAGTACGGCCCGGCGACGCTCCGGGCGCTCGCCTGGGCGCGCCGGCGGCGCGTGCCGGTGCTCGTGTTCAGCGAGCTCACGACGTGGAGCGATGCGGCGCTGTCCGGGCTCCAGCGGCGCGTCCACAGCGTGGTCGCCCCCCGAGCCTCGGGGTTCATCGTGGCGTCGTCGCAGGGAGCGGAGCGGCTGCGCGGGCTGGGGGTGGGGCGGGAGCGGATCGAGGTGGCGCTCCAGAGCGCGGATCTGGGTGCGCTGCGTTTCGACGGCGGGCATCGAGGGGGACCCGTGCAGGTGCTCGCCCTTGGGCGGTTGGTGGCGGACAAGAATCTGGATGGGCTGATCGCAGCGTTCGCCGAGTCGGGCTTCGAGGAGGGCGAGGCCGAGCTCGAGCTCCGTGGCACCGGCCCGCTCGAGGGTGAGCTACGAGCCCTGGCCTCTCGGCTGGGCGTGCCGGCCCGGTTCCCGGGCCCCGCCCCGCCCGGCGAGCTGGCCGCCGTCTACGGGGAGGCTGACGTGCTGGCTCTCGTGAGCACCTACGAGCCGTTCGGCGTCACACTCCGCGAGGGCGCGGCTGCCGGGCTGCCGCTGATCGCGTCGCGCCGGGCGGGGGCGGTGGGCGACGTGGCGGTCGACGGCGAGAACGCGATCGTGATCGACCCCGACGACCGCGCGCAGATCGTGTCGGCCCTGCAGCGGCTCGTGCGCGAGCCCGACCTGCGCGAGCGGCTGGGGGCGGGGAGCGTGGCGGTGACGGCGCGCCATCCGCTGGAGGCGGACGTCGAGGCGTGGGAGCGGGCGGTGCTGCGGGTGGTGGGGGCTTAGCGCGGGCGGCTGGCCCTGGCGGGCGGCCGGCCCTGGCGCGGGCGGCCGGCGTCCCCGCGGGCGGCGGCGGCCACGCCGGCGAACGGCGGCGACGAAGGGTGTGTCTCCGTCGACCATCCTGCTTTGGTGTTGCCTGGCAACACTTAGGCAGGATGGTCGCCGGGAGAGGCCGCCGTGGCCTCGAACCCCGACTCCTTCACCGCTGCCGTTCCCAGGCCCGGCGCGGCTACCCGAGCAGCGCCGGCAGCAGCTCGTTCGCCACGGTCTCCTGCACCGCCTCGGAGCGATATGGGCGCAGCAGCTCCGCGGCGCGCTGTCGGTACGCCCGCGCGTCGCCGTCGGACAACTCGAAGGCCGCGCGGATCGCGTTGGCGAGCTCGGCGGGATCGACCCGCGCCGCCACGAGCCCGCCCTCGAGCCCGCTGGCCACGCGCAGCGCCTCGTACGGCCCGCCCGCCGGGACGGTTGCGAGCAGGGCGCCGTCGGCCAGCGCTTCGAGCGGCGCCTGGCCCCAGTCCTCCCAGCGCGCGCCGTGGACGAACACGCGCGCATGGCGCAGCCGCTCGCGGAACTCCGCCGCGCGCACGGTGCCGCGCAGCTCGACCGAGTCCGGCTCGGCCACGCCGGTGCGGCGCAGATGGGAGCGGGCCCAGTCGGGGTCGAGCCCGTAGACCTCGAGCCGGGCTCCCTCCACCGCCGCGGCGGCCCAGCCCGCGACCGCGACGTCCAGGCCCTTGGCCTTCGGATCGGAGACGTAGGCCACCGCG
>Ga0207675_100005738_pt1 | contig 11878 bp, 8 predicted proteins | sample KBSSwiS42_FD_184305 | JGI IMG/M metagenome (GOLD analysis project Ga0207675, IMG submission 184305) | Switchgrass rhizosphere microbial communities from Kellogg Biological Station, Michigan, USA - KBS Switchgrass S4-2 (SPAdes) (version 2) | ecosystem: Host-associated > Plants > Roots >...
TGGGCCGCGAGCTCCGCTCGATCACGTTCGGAACGGGACCGACGAAGGTGCTGCTGTGGTCGCAGATGCATGGCGATGAGGCGACGGCGACGATGGCGCTCGCAGACATCCTCGCGTGGATGACGGCGTCCAACGCCGACGGCATTCGCGACCGCATCGCGAGCTCGCTGACGGTCGTGATGATCCCGATGCTCAATCCCGATGGGGCCGAGCGCTTTCAGCGCGAGAACGCGGTGGGGATCGACGTGAATCGCGACGCCCGCCGGCTCTCGACGCCCGAGGCCCGGGCGCTGAAGGCCGTGCACGAAAAGCTCAAGCCCGACTTCGGCTTCAACCTGCACGACCAGAACGCGCGGACGCGCGTTGGCCGTACGGGACCGCAGGCCGCGATCGCCCTGCTCGCCCCGGCGGCCGACTCGGCCCGCAGCTGGCCGCCGTTACGCGCGCGGGCGCGCCTGATCGCGGCCGCGCTCGCGCGCGACTTCGACAGCCAGGTCCCGGGTCGCGTGTCCAAGTACGACGATGCGTTCAATCCCCGCGCGTTCGGCGATCTCATGGGCGTGTGGGGGACGAGCACGATCCTGATCGAGAGCGGCGCGATGCCTAACGACCCGGACAAGCAGGGCCTCCGACGGCTGAACACGGCGGCGATCATCCGCACGCTCGACGCGATCGCGACGCGAGCGTACGAGCAGTCGGACCCGGGCGACTACGAGAAGCTGCAGTACAACACGAGCGGCGCGTTCGACCTGCTCGTGCGTGGGGGGCGGATCGTGCTGCCGGGTCTCGAGCCGGTCGTGGCGGATGTCGCGATCAACTTCGAGGACGCCGTAGCGCGCACGGGCGGACGTGTGCGCGACGTCGGGGATCTCGCGGGCGTCGTCGCAGTGGACACACTCGACGCGACGGGGGCGTTCCTTCACCCGCGCCCGGAAGCGCTGACCTCGAACGGTCCGCGGGGCTATCTCACCGTCGGTTCACGAGCGGCCCTCGATATCCGGGCGGGCGCCGACACGACGAGCGCGCTGAAGCGGCGGATCGAGTAGAAACCGGCGCGCTTGGGGTCAGAGTCCAAGGGAATCATACGAGTGCGGCGGAAGCGTTCGGTTGCTGCCTGTGGCTTCCCTTGCAACAGGATGGTTCCGTTGGACTCTGACCCCAAGCGGACCATTCGGTCTGCATCGCAACGTTGCGATGACATTCCACCGCGCCGGCCGCTGCATCGTGGCGAGTGCACCGTTGCCCCGTTTGCCGAGCGCCGAGCAGATTATGGCTATGCCTGCGGAACTCAGTCGACGATGGACTGCGCGCCAAGTGCGCGATCTCATCGCGGCCGCCCCGCTCGCCACGCCGCGCTACGAGCTGGTCGACGGCGAGTTGCTGGTGACCCCGTCCCCCGCGTTGCCCCACCAGGTAGTGGTGACACGACTGCTGGTTGCGCTGGTGGCCTACCTCGATCGGGAGGGAATCGGCGTCGCGATCCCGTCACCGTCCGACGTCGAGCTCGAGCCGGAGTTCGTGACGCAGCCGGACATCTTCGCGGTCCCGAAGGCCGAGTGGCGACGGGTGATGAAGGAGGGTCTCCCAATACGAGAGCTGATGCTCGCCATTGAGGTTCTCGCCCCGTCGAGCAGCCGCCATGACCGCGTCCGAAAGCGCCCGCTCTACCAGCGCCACGTTCCCGACTACTGGATTGTCGACCTCGACGCACGGCTCGTCGAACGATGGCTCCCTGGCGACGAACGGTCGGCGCTTCTCACCGAGACGCTGATGTGGCACCCGCCCGGCGCGTCCGCTCCGTTCGTGCTCGAGCTGGAGCCATTCTTCGAGGCCGCCCTTTCGATCCACTAGTCATCCCGAGCGCTAGCGCCTGCCCTGAGGAGCGCTAGCGACGAAGGGAGGGATCTCGTGTGCGATCCTCGTAGGCCTGCCACGAGCACCGCACGCAAGATCCCTCGTCATGTTCTTCTCCTCGGGATGACAACCGCCGACTGCCCACCGCCGTTCACGGCAGGCGCCCAGCAGTAATCACCCTACTGCTTCGTCATTGTCAGGCCCGCGACGTGCGCTTCGGTGTTGTGCCCGAAGCGAACGCCATACACTCCGTCCGTCGACTTGAGCTTCCCGGTACCGACGACATCGGCCTTCTTGTACGTACCGACGACTTTGCCGTTGATCGCGCAGCTGACGTCGCCGCCCTTCACCGACACCGCGATCTCCTGCGACACCGGCTGATCCTTGGCCGCCGCCTTGTTCACGGCCTCATTCGCCTCGCCGCGACGGCCGTTGAGCTGGAACGCCGCCGGACCGAAGCCACGCACGATGAACGTCCCGTTGCCGTACGCCGCGCAGTAGAGATAGCTCTGCTGATCCGTTCCCATGTCGTTGCCGCCGATCACGATCCCGTACGGGTGGGGATGGTCGTTCAGCCCCATGTACTTCGCTTCGGTGAACTTCGCCTTCACCGTGTAGTCGCCGGTCGCCTTGTTGGCGGGATTCCAGTACGCGACGGCCGGGCCCGTAGTGACGTGCATGTCATTGCCCATCTTGGCGAGCTTCGAGTCTTCCAGCTTCGCGCCTCGGCCCGCTTCGGCGGCGTCGATCTTCCCGGCCCAGCCCGGCAGCGAGATTCCGCCGCCCGAGACGGCGCGCGAAGTATCCTGAGCCAGAGCGATCGACGCTCCGGTGACGAGCATGAAGGCGCCTGCTGCCACGGCAGGAACGTACGTGCGACGCATTGTGATCCCTCGTGAGTGAGTGAGAGACCATCACTATAGCGCACGGTACCGGGTACGCGGTACCGGGTACGCGCGACTTCCAACGTGAGGAGTTCGTGAGATTGACAGGCCGCACCCCTTCGTCCCAGTGTGTTCGGTAGCGCGCACTGGGGCGCCTCCTGTCCGCGGCAAGGGAGATGACTCCCACCCAGCACGGTTCGTCGCACCACGATCGAACCTTCTTCCTGCCTGTGCTCAGCGGACTCCAGGCGCTTACGGAGGAAGGTCATGCGCACGCTCACGCCTCAAAGCAGCCTCGAGAATCTTCGCAAGGAAGCGAAGCGCTGGCTCGCTGCCATCCGCGACCAGGACGAGGCGGCACGCGCTCGACTGCGCCGCTCCTACCCCAGTGCCCCCACAACGCCGGGCCTTCGCGACGTGCAGCATGCGCTCGCGCGTGAGCACGGACTCGAGAGCTGGTCCGCCCTGAAGGCAGCCCTGGCCGACCGCGCGCTCGCACACCGAGCCCACGACCAGATCGTGGCGAGATTCCTCGAGCAGGCGTGCCCCGACTGGCGCGTCGGCGGCCCGCGACAAACGATGGCGCATAACGCGGCGCTTCGCCTGCTGCGCCGTCACCCCGACATCGCCCGCGCGAACATCTACAGCGCTGTCATCTGCGGCGACGTCGAGCACGTTGAGCGGCTGTTGCGCGATCGGCCCGCCCTGGCCACCGAACCGGGAGGACCGCGAAACTGGCAACCGCTGCTCTACCTGTGCGACGGACGACTCTCGTTACCCGCAGCCGGTGAGAACGCCGTCACGATCGCACGCCTCCTGCTCGATCACGGAGCCGACCCTAACGTGTACTATCCCGGCGGCTCGGAGCAGATCCACTACACCGCCCTCACCACCGTCATGGGGGAAGGCGAGGAAGACGCCCCGCCACATCCACAGGCACGCGCGCTCGTCGAGCTTCTCCTCGAGCGCGGCGCGGAGCCGTACGACACGCAGGTCTTTTACAACACGCACTTCCACGGCAACGTCCGCTGGTTCCTCGAGCTCATCCACACCCGCTCACTCGCCCTCGGGCGTCATGCCGACTGGGAAGATCCGGAGTGGCCGATGATCGACATGGGTGGTCTCGGCAAGGGCGCTCGATTCTTCCTCGACGTCGCCATCGCCAAGAATCGCGTCGATCTCGCAGAATGGGTGCTCGAGCACGGGGCGAGTCCTGACGCCTCGCCGCCCGTCCCGCGACGCGGACGCCCCGCGAAAGGCAGTCTGTACGAAGAGGCACTGCGCCGAGACGCGACCGAGATCGCCGAGCTTTTGCTGCGCTACGGGGCGACGCCAGTGACCACGCCAGCCAACGAAGAGGACGCGTTCGTCGCGGCCTGCTTTCGCCTCGACCGCGCCGGAGCCGAGGCGTACGTGGCGCGTCACCCGGAGTATCTGAAGTCGCCGAAGGCGCTGTTCGCTGCCGCGCGCCGCGACCGCGCCGACGTCGTCGAGCTGCTGCTCGGCCTCGGAGTGCCCATCGAGATCGAGGACGAGCAGCGTCAGCGGGCAATGCACGAGGTGTCATCGAACAACGCGGTGCGCGTCGCCGAACTGCTCATCGCGCGGGGCGCGGAAGTCGATCCACGGGAGGCCCAGTGGGGTGCAACGCCGCTCGTGTTCGCCATCTACGGCAAACACCAGAGCATGATCGATCTCCTCGGCCGCCACAGCCGGGATCTCTGGAACCTCGCCTTCGCCGGGAAGGTCGATCGGCTGCGCGAGCTCCTGGCCGCCGACCCCACACTCGCGAAGTCGGCTCACCCGAGCGGCGACACGCCACTCATGCGACTGCCGGATGATGAAGCGCGAGCGGCCGAGATCGTGGAGCTGTTTCTCGGGTACGGTGCAGACCCGGCCCGACGAAACGGCGATGGCAGGACGGCCGCGGATCTCGCGAACGAGCGGGGGATGTTCGACATTGCAGCGAGGCTGACGCCGTAGCCGCTCGCACCGACACCACTCCCTGAGGAGAACGCGATGCCCACGAGATCCGAGCTCGAGTTTCTCGACTACGTGCAGGACGAAGCCGAGCGACTGGCCGACGAGGCCGAGCCGGCCACGGCGATCGAGCGCCGCGAGTTCGTGTTCCTCTCACTCATCACCGCCGCGGCGAGCACGTTCGGCTTTGGCGCCCGGGCCCTCGCGCAGGGCGGTGCCGCCAGCCCCCAGGCACCACAACAGCCGCCGCTCCCCCCACTCGGGAACGGCGAAACCATGTCGTGGACGTTCCAACCCTACCCGGGCGGCACCGGTGCGCTGATGGAGAAGCTCGTGCGTGAGCGCGGCCCCGCCGCGTTTCAGCGGGCGACGTTCACGGTGCCGAAATGGACCGGCGCCGTGCCTAACGACCCGGAGACCATCGCGTTCCTTCCGGCGCACCGGTTGTCGGCCCTGATCAGGGACCGCAAGCTCACGTCCACGCAGATCACGCGGATCTACCTCGACCGCATCAAGCGGCTCGATCCGACACTCCTCTGCGCCGTCACGATCATGGAGGAGCAGGCGCTGGCCGAGGCCGCGCGTGCCGACGAAGAGATCCGGGCTGGCAAGTATCGCGGTCCGCTGCACGGTATTCCGTACGGCGTGAAGGACTTGTTCTCGACGAAGGGCACGCGCACGACGTGGGGCTCGAAGGATTTCGAGAACCGCGTCATCGACGAGGATGCCGAGGTCGTGGTGCGCCTTCGCAATGCGGGCGCGGTGTTGGTGGCGAAGCTCGCGACGGGGCTCTTCGCGATGGGCGATCAGTGGTATCGCGGTCGCACGAACAACCCGTGGGACATTCGGCGCGGCTCGAGCGGGTCATCGGCGGGGCCGTCGTCGGCGACAGCGGCGGGCTGCGTCGCGTTCGGCATCGGGACCGAGACGTCAGGCTCCATCGTCTCGCCGGCGCGCGAGTGCGGACTGAGCGCGCTCCGCCCGACGTATGGCCGAGTGAGCCGACACGGCGGGATGGTGCTGGCGTGGTCGCAGGATCGGGTCGGGCCCATCTGCCGCACCATCGAGGATTGCGCCATGGTGTTCAACGCGATCCACGGCGTGGACGAGAAGGATCCGTCCACGGTCATGACGCCGTTCCACTTCGACCGCGAAATCAAGCTGGCCTCGGTGCGCATCGGCGTGGACGCGAACGCCCCGAAGGAGCTCGTGGACAAGCTGCGCGAGCTTGGCGCCAATCCAAAACCCATTGCCGCGCGTCCGCAGCTGCAGGGCGGCGGCGCGTTCGGCGGCGAGTCGGCGGCCGCGTTCGACGCGTATGTCCAGTGGAAGGCGAAGGAGCTGGGCATCGATCTGGCGACGATTCCCGAGCCCCCGCGCGGTGGAGGACCCGGCGGAGGTGGCGGAGCCGGTGGAGGAGGCGGAGGCGGTGGAGGCGGTGGAGCAGGCACACCGGGCGGCGCGGCTGGAGCGCCAGGCGGCGCGCGTCCTCCGGCTGGTGATCCCGGCAACCCCACCGGCATGGCCGCCCTCACGCGATGGACGAACGGCCGGTTCCCGCGCGCGTTCGAGTTCGTACAGCAGCAGCGTCGCCGTTACGTGCTCATCACGCAGATGGCGGAGCTGCTCAAGGACTTCGACATGTACGTGCCGGGCGCATCGGGACAGGGGCAGGGCGACATTGGTCTGCACGCCCAGACGGGCCACCCGTGCGCGGTGGTGCCGTACAAGTTCGAGCCGCAGACATCGCGCCCGTTCACGGGCGGTCGTCCGGACACGACCGCTTCGCCAATCGCGTACAACCCGCAGCCGATCTGCGCGGTGCTCGCGGGGAATCTCTACAACGACGACATGATCCTGTCCGTCGCACACAAATATCAAACGGCGACGGACTGGCATACGCGTCATCCGAAGCTCTAGTCGTAGTTGAACGGCATCGTTTGTTTGTATCGTAGCGGCGATTCACCGCAGAGAACGCGGAGGGCGCGGAGGAAATGCGGAAGAAAATGAGGAATTGGGGTCAGACTCCAATTCCGCCCGAGCTTCCCGACGGTTCGTCGTTTCCCCGCTACCCGCTACCCGTCTCCCGTCTCCCGTCTCCCGTCTCCCCGCTCATGGACAAACGCGAATTCCTGCGCACACTCGGCGGCGCGTCGTTAGGCATGCTGTTCGGCCCCGCCGTGCTCGCGCGCTACGCCGCCATGCCCGCTCAGCAGCTCGCGCAGGACGAGGCGTTCTGGGCTACCATCCGCGGCAAGTATCGGCTCACACCCGACTACATCAACCTCGAGAACGGCTACTACAGCATGCAGGCTGAGCCCGTGCTCGACGCGTTCGTCGGCCACGTGCGCAGCATCAACGCCCAGGCGTCTCGGTACATGCGCACCCGCCAGACCGACGACAAGATGCGCGTGCGCACCCGACTCGCGAAGCTCGCCGGCGTGAGCCCCGACGAGCTCATCATCACGCGCAACACCACCGAGTCGCTCGACACCGTCATCGCCGGATACGACTGGAAGCCCGGCGACGAAGCCGTCATGGCGTACCAGGACTACGGCGCCATGCTCGACATGTTCAAGCTGCAGGCGCGACGCCACGGCATGATCAACCGCGTCGTCTCCGTACCGGTCGACCCCCGCTCCGACGACGAGGTCGTCCAGACCTACGCCAACGCCATCACGCCCAGAACCCGGCTCCTGATGGTGTGCCATCTGGTCAACATCACCGGGCACGTTCTCCCCGTACGCGCCATCTGCGACATGGCACACGCCCGCGGCGTGGACGTCATGGTGGACGGTGCCCATGCCTTCGCGCAGATGGCCTTCGCGATTCCCGACCTCGGCTGCGATTACTACGGCGCATCACTGCACAAATGGTTAGGCGCCCCGCTGGGCGCCGGGATCCTGTACGTGAAACGCGACAGGATCGCGAGCCTCTGGCCCATCTACGCCGATGAGGGCATGGCCGAGACGGACATCCGAAAGCTGAATCACACCGGAACGCACCCCGTGCACACCGATCTCGGGATCGAGAACGCCATCGACTTCCACGAATCCATCGGGGTAGCGCGCAAGGAGACCCGACTCCGCTACCTCCAGCAGCACTGGACGCGTCAGGTGCGTGGCGTTCCGAACGTCGTGCTCAACACGCCGAGCGATCCAAAACGGTCGTGTGCGATCGCGAACGTCGGCATCGCCGGCATGAAGCCCGCCGACCTCGCCAAGGCGCTGTTCGATCGATACAAGGTGTGGACGGTCGCGATCGACTCGAATCCGGCGAACGTACATGGCGTTCGCGTCACGCCACAGCTGTTCACGACGCCCGCGGAGCTCGACATCCTCGTCAAGGCACTCAAGCAGCTCGCCGCCGCATGACTCACGCTCCGCACGGTCCGCGTCGCACGTTCGGGCCACGTGCAGCGATGGCGTTCGTCGCGCTGGCTGTTGCCGCCTGCACGCACCGCGCACCCGAGCTTCCGCCGCCGATTCCACGGGTCGAGGGCGAGCCGCGCACCGCCTTCGCTCTCCGGGTCATCGACCTCGCGCCCGGCACTGGAGCGGCAGCGGAGCCGCGGAAGTGCTTCTACGCGCACTACACCGGCTGGCTGACGAACGGCACGAAGTTCGACTCGTCGCGCGACACGACGGCGGGCGGCACGCCTCGCCCGCCGATCTCGTTTCCGCAGGGCGCGCGTCGGGTGATCGCCGGCTGGGACGCGGGGTTCGAGGGCATGCGCGTCGGCGCGCGACGGCGGCTGCTCATCCCGTATCAGCTCGCCTACGGTGAGCTCGGTCGGCCGCCACTCATTCCGCCGAAGTCGGAGCTCATCTTCGACGTCGAGCTGATGGCCGTCGCCGACACACTGCCGCGCACCGACGCGACGCCGTCAGCGCAGACGCCCGCGGGCCCGCGATGCGCCACGTGGGAGGAAGTCAGCGCGCGCCGATAGCCCGGCGCCCGTCCACCGCCGCGGAGGCGATCACACGCCTCCGATCAGGATGCCGCCGGCCGGACGCACGGCCTTCTGATGATCCGCTAACACGAGCGCGCAGGTATCTTACCGCACCGACTTTCAGGAGATCACCATGGCAGGAACACGGGCACGTTGACGCACGCCACCGCACAGACCGACGCCGCGCCACCCAACCGAAGCGAGTGGCGTGCCGTCGTCGCTCGCTATCAGCGCCCGGATGTGCGCCGCGCGATCACCCAGCTCGCGACGACGCTCGTCCCGCTGGGCGCACTGTTCTATCTGATGTATCGCTCGCTGGTGTTGCCCTATTGGGTAACGCTAATGCTGGCACTTCCGGCCGCCGGCTTTCTCGTGCGGACCTTCGTCCTGATGCACGACTGCGCGCACGGCTCGTTCTTGCCGTGGCGTCGCGCGAACGATCTCGTCGGGTACGTCACCGGCGTGTTGACGCTCACCGCGTTCGGACGCTGGCGGCGGGACCACGCGATGCACCACGCGTCGTCGGGCGACCTCGATCGTCGCGGGCATGGGGACGTTCACACGCTCACGGTGCGGGAGTATCTCGCGCTCACACGTTGGGGACGCCTCCGCTACCGGTTGTTCCGGAATCCGCTGGTTCTGTTTGGCCTCGGCCCGCTGCACTGGGTGCTCACCAATCGCATCCCGCCGAAGGGGACGGCAATCACCGATCGGCTCAGCATCAGCGTGTGGGCAGCGAACGCGGGCTGCGCTGTGGCCTACGCGGCCTTCGCGTTCTGGGTCGGCGCGGGCACCGTCGCGCTCATCTACTTCCCCGCGATGTATGTGGCCGCCGCAGTCGGAATCGGGATGTTCTACGTGCAGCATCAGTTCGAGGACACGTACTGGCAGGAGCACGCCGAGTGGGATTACGCCACGGCGGCGATCCGCGGTAGTTCGTACTTCAAGCTGCCCGCGATTCTTCAGTGGTTCACGGGAAGCATCGGGCTCCACCACGTGCATCACCTCGGGCCGCGCATCCCCAACTACAAGCTGCAGTCGGCTCACGAGGAGAATCCGCTCTTCCACGACGTGACGGTGCTGACGCTCGCGAACAGCGTGCGCACCATACGGCTGACGCTCTGGGATGAGGATCGGCGGCAGCTGGTCGGGTTCCGCGCGCTGGCTCGTGGCGGGGCTCCGGTGCGTTAGGCACGAGCACCGGCGATAACGGGATCGCACCACACGGCAGCCAGTTGATTGGGGTCAGATTCGAATTACATGTGGCTGGACCCGGCGCTAGTTTTTCGCCGCTCGCGGTGACGACCGCTCCTCGTCCCGCACCATCTCCCTTCATCTCCTCGAGTCGCGTCCTGTGAGACAGCTCACCGTTCTTCGTTTTGCGTCCGCGCTGGGAGTCGCCTGCGTGCTCGCGTCGTCGCGTTCGGTCGAGGCGCAGCCAGCGCGCCGCGCCGCGTCCTCCGGCCAGCCGTTCTCCGTCGTCGAAGCCAGTATCGACGACATGCGTAAGGCCCTCGAGCAGCGCCGGACGACGTCGCGTGAGATCGTCACCCAGTACCTCACGCGGATCGCGACGTACGAACACCTGCTGAACGCGATCATCACGGTCAACCCGAACGCGCTGGCGGAAGCCGACGCGCGGGACCGCGAACGGGCGCAGGGAAGACTTCGCGGTCCGCTGCACGGCATCCCCATCGCGCTCAAAGACAACATCCACACGACGACCATGCGGACCACGGGCGGTGCGCTCGCATTCGCCGACCTCGTCCCGCCGTACGAAGCGACGCTCGCGAAGAACCTCGAGGATGCCGGCGCGATCATCCTTGCGAAGACGCAGCTCACCGAGCTCGCGAACTGGGTAGCGAGCGGGATGCCCGGCAATTTCAACGGGCTCAATGGCTACGGCATGAATCCGTGGGACCCGCGGCGCGACCCGCGCGAGAACGTGTTCGACGGTCGTCCCGTGCTGGCCACGGGCGGCTCGAGCTCGGGGGTGGGGACGAACGTGAGCTTCTGGGCCGGCAACGTCGGCACCGAGACCTCCGGCTCGATCCTCAGCCCGTCGAATCAGAACATGCTCGTCGGCATCAAGCCGACCGTCGGGCGCGTGAGTCGCTACGGCGTCATTCCCATCACGGCCGACCAGGACACCCCCGGCCCGATGACCCGCACGGTCGGGGATGCCGCCATCATGCTCGGCGCCATGGAGGGCGCGCGCCCCGACCCCAACGACTCCGCGACGACGAAGTGCCCGCCGCCCGCGGGCCGCGACTACACGAAGTTCCTGAACCCCAAGGGCCTCGCCGGCGCGCGCATCGGCATTCCTCGCGCGTTCTTCTACGATCGCACGAGCGCTGGCGGCACGCAGCCGCGCGGCGGGCTGACCGATGCCCAGCGGAAGGTCATGGACGACGTGGTCGCTGTGCTGAAGGCCCAGGGAGCGACCATCGTGGATCCGGCGAACATCCCGAGCGTGACCGACACGGTTGCGGCCGAGAACTTCCTGAACTGGAATCCATGCAGTGGGCTCGATCAGGCGAAGGGCCAGGACGCGAATTGCTCGATCGCGTTCAAGTATGGGATGAAGCGGGATTTCAACGCCTGGCTCAAGACGTTAGGCGACAAGGCGCCGGTCAAGACGCTGACGGAGCTGCGGCAGTGGAACATCGCGCATCAGCGCGCGGGAAGCATCAAGTACGGCCAGGCGAATCTCGACGTGTCGGACGAGATGAACCTGCAGGCGGATCGGGAGCGCTACGACGCCGACCGCCGCAAGGACATTCGGCTATCGGCGAAGAACGGCATCGATGCGGCGCTCGAGGCGAACCGGCTCGACGCCCTGCTCTTCCCGGGCGTGAGCAGCGCGAGCATCGCCGCCCGGCCGGGCTACCCGAGCGTGACGGTTCCGTTTGCGCTCTTGCCCGTACCGGGCGGCCAGGGCCCGAACGCGTTCCCGGCGGGCTTCGAACCGAAACCGGCGCCGTACAACGTGACGTTCACGGGCACGGCGTGCAGCGAGCCGAAGCTGATCGAGCTGGCGTTCGCCTTCGAGCAGGCCACGAAGAAGCGGACGGCACCGCCGGCATTCCCGTAGCCCCTTCCTCCTTGTCATCCCGAGCGTAGCGAAGCGTACGAGGGACCTCGCCTGCGTCACCCGTAGCTGGCCACGAGCACCGCACGCGGGATCCCTCGTCGCGTCACTCCTCGG
>Ga0207675_100005739_pt1 | contig 11877 bp, 8 predicted proteins | sample KBSSwiS42_FD_184305 | JGI IMG/M metagenome (GOLD analysis project Ga0207675, IMG submission 184305) | Switchgrass rhizosphere microbial communities from Kellogg Biological Station, Michigan, USA - KBS Switchgrass S4-2 (SPAdes) (version 2) | ecosystem: Host-associated > Plants > Roots >...
GCGGTCTCAACGAAGACAAGCCGGTAGATCGCGTATCGTCGCGTGAATTTTGAACCAACCCCGGCGCGATGCTGAGCCACGCGGCGAACCACGTCGTTCGTAACGCCCACGTACAACGTGCGAGAACGGTTCGCGAGGATGTAGACGAAGAAGTGCCGACCCATGCAGGCATTATCCGGCCGCCGTGGTCTGAGCGAGACATCGAACTGGCTCGGACGAAAGCGATTCCCTCTATCGGGATGATTGCGATTCCTCGCCTCCGCGCCTTCGGCGCTCCGCTCGGAATGACAACGAACCCGCTACCCGCTACCCGTCAGCTCGCTCGCAGCGCCTCGGCCGGATCGAGCCGCGCCGCTCGTCGGGCCGGCAGCCAGCTCGCGGCACCCGCAACGCCGATCAGCACGCCAATGGCCGCGATGAGCGAGACCGGATCCGCCGCGCTCACGTCGAACAGCATCGCACTCAGCGCGCGACTCACCATCATCACGCCGACCAGGCCCACGCCGATCCCGACAGCCGCGATCCCAGCGGCCTGGCGAGCCACCATGCGCCGCACGTCGGCGGGCAGGGCACCTAACGCGAGACGGATGGCGATCTCCCGGGTGCGAAGACTCACCACGTACGAGATCACGCCATAGATCCCGACGCCGCCGAGCACCAGCGCGACGGCCGAGGCGATCGCGAGCAGGACGAGCGTGAACGATGTACGCGCGGAGGCCTGCGCCAGGATGTCGGTCATCACGCGGGCGCCGTAGGTCGGGACGCCGGGATCGAGAGCCCGGACGGCAGCCTCGACACTCCTCGCGACCGCCGCGGGATTGCGATCGCTGCGAGCCACGAACGCGATCTCCGAGGGCGTCCAGCGCGTCTCGACCGACCCCGGCGCGTCGGTCGCACCTAACGCGACGACGAGGGACAGGTAGACGATCTCATCGGGAGGCTGCTCGAGCGCAGTGCCGCGCACGTCGCCGGCGACGCCGACCACGGTGTACCATGCGCCGGCCGGCGCCATGCGGACCCGCTTGCCGATGACGGGCTCGCCCGGCCAGTACCGGTTCGCCACCGCACGGCTGAGGATGACCTCGCGTGGTGCGCGCTGCGGATCCGGCCGGTCGAACAGGCGCCCTTCGACGAGCCGGATGCCGAGTGCGCCGAAGTAGCCGGGGCTCGCGAATATCACCTGATGAAGGTTGGGCATCGTACCGGGCGCCAGCGGACGATCCTGCACGAACAGCGCGGTGTCCCGGCGCGACTCCTGAACGAGCGGCAGCTTCGACACGGCGCCTGCCGCCTGCACGCCTGGCACGGCGCCGATCGCATCGATGGCCGAAATAATGAAACCGGCGGCGTCGCCCGGAGCGCCGTACCGCGCCGGCGGCAGCGCGACGCGCACGGTGAAGGCGTGAGCGGCGTCGAAACCCGGCGAGACCGCGCGCAGTCGCTCGAAGCTGCGGGCCATGAGGCCGGCTCCGGCCAGCAGCATCAGGGCAAGGGCCAGCTGCGCGACGACGAGGCCGTGCCTGACGCGGTGCCGATGACGGCCTGCGGTCACCGAGCGGCCTGCGTCCGTCAACAGCCCCGAGATCCCCAGCGACGCCGCGCGCATCGCCGGCAGCGCGCTGACGAGCAGCGCCGCGAGGACGGTGATGCCGCCCGCGACGGTCAGCACGACCGCGTCCACGCCGATGTCGGAGATGCGCGGAATGTCGATTTCACCCTCGAGCGACCGCAGCACGCGCACGCCGCCGGCCGCGAGGACGATGGCAAGCGCGCCCCCGGCCAGCGCGAGCACGATCGCCTCCGACACGAAGTCCATCACGAGCGCCGTCCGCCCTGCCCCGAGCGCTCGGCGCACCGCCGCCTCGTGCTGGCGCGCCTCGAACCTGACGAGAAAGAGATTCATGACGTTCGCGCACGCCACGAGCAGCACGCATCCCACCGCCCCGAGCACGACCCACAGCGCACGGCCAACGTCGCCCACCACCACGTCGCGCAGCGGGCGCACGACGACTCGCATGTGGATCTGCTCGATCGAACGAGCCGTCAGGCGGCCGGGAAACACCTCGGGCACTTTCGGCAACAGCCGCTGCAGATCCGCCGCGGCAGCCGTGAGCGATACGCCGTCACGGAGGCGCGCGACGCCGCGATAGTCGAACGCCGCCGTCGCGGTATGCGCCGGGTCGAGACCGAGGGGCACCCACACGTCCGTTCGCTCCGACGGGAGACGGAATCGCGCCGGCATGATGCCGACGACCTCGCGCGCGACACCGTCCACCTGGAGTGTCCGTCCAATGATCGACGGGTCGCCGCCGAACTTCCGCTCCCAGACCCCTTGCCCGATGAGGATGACGCTGGGCGCGTCGGCACGGTCGTCGCTTTCGGTGAACGCGCGTCCGCGCAGCGGCGGAATCCCCAACACGCTGAACAGGCTCGCACTCACGCGACCCGCGGCGATACGCTCCGCGCGTGCGTCGCCCGTGCTCGCGGCGCTACCGCTGACGTCCGGACCGAGGTTCACGCTCACGACGCGATACGCCGCGACCTCGGCGAACACACGATTCGCGCGTCGATAGTAGAGGTACGTCGCATCGGACTGGTCCACGCTCGATACCCCGGAGACCGTGATCGTATGCGACAGGTCCACCAATCGGTCTGCGCCCTGGTAGGGCAGCGGGCGTAGCAGGACACCGTTGACGACGCTGAACACCGCGGTCGTGGCGCCGACCCCGAGCGCCAGCGTGAGAATGGAGGCGAGTGCGAAGCCGCGTGCTCGAAGCAGACGGCGGAGCGCGAAGCGGACGTGTGCGAAGACGGAGCTCACGAGAGTGCCTCCCTTGGCGCGGTGACGCAGGGCGTTGACGCAACGTCGTCGCGCGCGTCGCGGGCCGCCAGCGGCGCCTGTCAGGCCGGCGTTATGGGTGCGTCAGAGCCGTTCCGCCCTGCGGCTGGCAGAGGCCGATGTGGGGGGTGTTGGCGTGTGTGACGTTGACCCTTGATGGATTGCGCTTCCCGCGCGAACGTGCAGCATGACTACTCGTCGAAGGTTCGTCTCGTCGATCATCGGCGCGGGCGTGTCGCTCCCCGTCATGCGCGAATCGGCATTCCGGCAGCTCACGAGGGCCGAGCCAATCGCGTCCGGGCGACCGATCGGGTCGGTGGCGGAGGACGAGACGTATTGGCGCGAGATCCAGCGCGCCTTCGATCTCGACCGCACGATGGTCAACCTGAACAACGGTGGCTGCAGCCCGGCGCCGACCCACGTGCTGGAGCAGATGATTCGAGATCTGCGGTTCTCGAACGAGCTGCCGGTCGATCACATGTGGCGTGTCCTCGAGCCGCGGATCGAGTCGGTGCGGCGCGACCTCGCGACGGAGTTCGGATGTGATCCCGAGGAGATGGCGATCACGCGCAACGCGTCCGAAGCCAACGAGATCATGATCTTCGGTCTCGACCTGAAGGCGGGCGACGAGGTCGTGTTCACGACGCAGAACTACCCCCGCATGCAGAACGCGTGGACGCAGCGGCAGCGCCGAGACGGCATCGTGCTCAAGCGCGTGAAGATCGAGACGCCGGTCAAGAGCACGAAGTCGTACGTCGACCAGATCGCGGCGGCGATCACGCCGCGCACGCGCGTGATCGAGGTCATGCACATCAGCTTTCAGACCGGCTACATCGCGCCGGTACGCGAGATCGTCGAGCTGGCGAAGCCGAAGGGCATTCAGGTGTTCGTCGACGGCGCCCACGCCTTTGCGCACTTCCCGTTCAGCAGGGATGAGCTCGGGGCCGACTACTACGGCACGAGCCTTCACAAGTGGCTGCACGCACCGATCGGGACGGGATTCCTCTACGTCCGCCGCGAGAAGATCAAGTCGCTCTGGCCGCTGATGGCCGGTTCGGTCGAGCAGGAGGACAACATCCGGAAGTACGAGGAGATCGGCACGCATCCCGCGGCGAACCATAACGCGATCGCCGTGGCCATCGCCTTCAACCGCGGCATCGGCATGGAGCGGAAGATCGCGAGGCTGCGCTACCTGCGGGACCGTTGGGCCAAGCAGGTGCTGGCGGCGAGCGATCGCGCGACGATGTTCACCCCGATCGGCCCGAACATGAGCGGCGCGATCGGCGTCTTCGGCATCGATGGGCTGGACATGGCTGCGCTGGGCGGGTGGCTGCTCTCCAAGCACAACATCGTGACGACGCCGATGGTGACCGACGAGTTCAAGGGGATGCGGATCACGCCTAACGTCTACACGACGGTGGACGAGGTGGATCTCTTCGCGGACCGGGTGATCCAGGCGATGAAGCGGGGGATCGCGTAGAGACACGGAAGTGCCGTCTGAAAAGGCGGACGGCCCGAACGGCGCAGCGCCCGAACGGCGCGGGCCGGACTGCGCAGGGCCCGGACGGCGCGAGCCCGAACCGCGCGGACCCGAACCGCGCAACACCCGAAGGGCGCAACGGCGCAACGCGCCGTTTTGGGTCCCGCGCCGTTGGGCCTGCGCCCTTCGGGCGTTGCGTCGTTTCGGACCGCTGCCCTGAGGCGCCTTCGACCTCCTGTGCCGAACAGTCACCGAATCGTCGCCGTATCGCATGCGCTCCCGTCAATCGGTGTCGATTCCCTCCCCTGTCGTTCGACGTGTTGATAGAGCGGGACACCTGCCGTCCGCGACGCCGTCCGCACCTAACGTCACACACGTCCGAGGAGATCCGATAATGCGTTTCATGGTGATCGTGAAGGCCGACGCCCGATCCGAGGCCGGCATCATGCCGAGCCAGCAGCTGCTCACCGAGATGGGCAAGTACAATGAGGAGCTCGTGAAGGCCGGCGTCCTCCTCGCCGGCGAAGGGCTTCACCCGAGCTCGAAAGGCGCCCGCGTCCGCTTCTCCGGAAGCAAGCGAACCGTTTTCGACGGCCCGTTCTCCGAAGCCAAGGAGCTCGTCGCGGGCTTCTGGCTCATCCAGGTCAAGTCGAAGGCAGAGGCGATCGAGTGGGTCAAGCGCATCCCGAACCCGGACAACGAGGACTTCGACGTCGAGATCCGCCAGGTCTTCGAGGCCGAGGACTTCGGCGCCGAGTTCACGCCGGAGCTCCGCGACCAGGAAGAGCGGCTCAGGGCCGAGATCGCCGCAAAGCGTTAGCCGCCTTGGGGTCAGAGTCGAAGGGAAGCGTTCGAGCGCAGCGTAGAAACGCTTCCCTTCGACTCTGACCCCAACAGCAGCGATTTAACGCCGGGCTTGCCTCGACGCGTGATCGTGGTGTGATTGGAAGCCGTGACGACCACGGCTTCCGACACCCACCGCGCGATCGACGCAGTCTGGAGAATCGAGTCCGCGAAACTGATCGCCGGACTCACGCGCATCGTGCGCGACGTCGGTCTGGCCGAGGATCTCGCGCAGGACGCGCTCGTCGCGGCGCTGGAGCAGTGGCCGAAGTCGGGCGTGCCGGACAACCCCGGCGCCTGGCTGATGGCCATCGCCAAGCGCCGGGCGATCGACGTGTTGCGACGAGGTCCCATGCTCGATCGGAAGCACGCGGAGCTGGGTCACGAGCTCGAGGCGAAACAGGAGAGCCCCGAGCCCGAGCTTGCCGAGGCGATCGACGATCACGTCGGCGACGATCTTCTGCGCCTCGTCTTCATCTCGTGTCACCCCGTGCTCTCGACCGAAGCGCGCGTCGCGCTCACGCTGCGGCTCCTGGGCGGCCTCACCACGGACGAGATCGCTCGCGCGTTCCTCGTGCCCGAAGCCACCATCGCGCAGCGCATCGTCCGCGCGAAGAAGACGCTCTCGGAAAAGAAGGTGCCGTTCGAGGTGCCGCGTGGCGCCGAGCTCGCCGCGCGCGTGTCGTCGGTGCTCGAAGTCATCTACCTGATCTTCAACGAGGGCTACTCGGCCACGTCGGGCGACGATTGGGTACGCCCGGCGCTCTGCCAGGACGCGCTCCGGCTCGGGCGCGTCGTCGCCGAGCTCGCGCCTGACGAATCGGAAGTACACGGCCTCGTCGCGCTGATGGAGATTCAGGCGTCACGCCTCCGCGCACGCGTGGGGCCCAGGGGCGAACCGATTGTGCTGCTCGACCAGAATCGCGCGAAGTGGGACCACGTGCTGATCCGGCGCGGACTCGCCGCGCTGGAGCGCGCCGAAGCACTCGGCGGCGCGCTCGGGCCGTTTGCGCTGCAGGCCGCCATCGCCGCCTGCCATGCGCGCGCGCGGACCGCGGACGAGACGGACTGGCAGCGAATCGCCTCACTGTATCAGGCGCTGGCCCAGGTGACGCCGTCGCCCATCGTCGAGCTGAATCGCGCCGTCGCCCTGTCGATGGCATTCGGGCCCGCCGCCGGCCTCGCGCTCGTCGACACGCTGACGTCGGAGCCCACGCTCGCGAACTACCATCTCCTCCCGAGCGTGCGCGGCGATTTTCTCCGCAAGCTCGGGCGGTTCGAGGAGGCGCGCGTGGAGCTCGAGCGCGCGGCATCGCTCACGCGCAACGCGCGGGAACGCACGCTGCTCCTGGACCGCGCGCGCGCGTGCGCCGAGGGTGCCTAACGAACGACCACGGCGGCACGGGGAGGCGGCGATGGCGCGGAAAGTGGCGTGGATCCTATCCGTTCTCGTGCTCGCGAACACCGGAGCGATCGGCCTCTACGACGGGCTGACCGAGCTGTCGGACGCGCGAACGGCGCTCCAGCGATCGGTGACTATAGGTGTGCTGATGTACGGGGTGTTCGGCATCGCGGCGCTGGTCGCGCTCATTGCTCGGCACCGGTCGGCGATGTGGCTGACTAGCGCGTGGGCGGTCGTCGTGACGTACGTGCCGGCGGCGGCGGTGATTGCGTACGGCGGTCCCGATGCCTCGGTGGGCGGCGCGATCGCCGCCGGCCTCGGGGCGGCCGTCGTCGCACTCGGCGTCGTCTGGTGCGCTCGCCTGATCACGCGGCCGGCAAGCCTGCACGACCGCGTGCACACGAGCGGCGACGCCCGGTAGCGGGCCTGATTCGAGTCTGACCGTCTGAGCCCAATTTCTTGTCCGGCAGAGTCGCAGTGGACAGTCAGTCATCAGGCAAGAGTCTGCAGTATGAGTGATCCGGTATGAGTGCTGAGGGGGCAGTTCTCGGTACTCAGGACTCGGGACTGCCCCCTCGGCACTGCGACTGGCGACTGTTGCCCGGTGACCGACTCCCGACGTCGTTGTCACTCCGAGAAACGACCGAGCGTCGGCAGTGGGCCCATGCATTCAAAGGATGAAAATCGAGTCTGCCCCCCCCATTTCGTGACTGCCAATTCGTCGACAAGGGGCGCTATACAATCAGGGCGCCGTTCGCCAAGATGGGGACGCCCATTCCGTCCGAGTGAGGGAGCGACACCATGGCTCGAGTCCCGAGGTTCGCTGCGGCGCCATTCGTCGCCGTTGCCGTCGCAGTATCCACCGCGTTAGGTCAGTCCGTGCAGTATCGCTCGCCGGCGGGCGTCGAGTATCGCTCGCAGGCCGACACCGGCCCGGTCGCCCGTGCGCAGACTGCCCTCGCCGCCGACCCGAAGAACGTCCAGCGCATCATCGACCTCGGCGTCGCACAATCGGGCGCTCGGCAGTTCCGGGAAGCGATCCAGACGTTCACGCACGGGCTCGCGATCGCCCCGAACGACCCGATGCTCTATCGCTGGCGCGGGCATCGCTACCTGTCGGTGCGCGAGCTCGACCGCGCCAAGGCCGATCTCGAGAAAGGGCTCGCGCTCGACAGCACGAACTACGGCATCCTGTATCACCTCGGCATCGTCCGATACATTCGCGGCGACTTCGTCGGCGCGGCGGCGATGTTCGAGCGTGGGCAGCGTCGCGCACCCGATGCCGGCGAGCTCGCGGGGTCGACCGACTGGCTCTGGATGTCGCTCATGCGAGCCGGACGGAAGGCGGACGCCGAGGCCATGCTCGCGCGTCGCCCCGATTCGCTGGTGGTGAACAACGCGTACGCGCGCCGCCTCAAGCTGTATCGCGGCGAGATCGGCCCCGACGCCATGTTCACGCCGGCCGACACGGCCGACGTTCAGGTCGCGACGTTGAGCTACGGCCTCGGGAACTGGTACCTCGTGCGCGGTGACACGGCGCGCGCGAAGTCGCTGTTCCAACGGTCGGTGCAGTCGGGCGGCTGGCCGGGCTTCGGCTTCATGGTGTCGGAGGTCGAGCTGCGCCGTCTCAAATGACGATCGCCGTTAGGCTGCTCGGGAGCGACGAGGCCGACGTGCTCGACAACGTCGCCCCCGATGTGTTCGACCACCAGATCCATCCGCGCTGGTGCGCCGAGTTCTTCGCGGATCCGCGGCATCACCTCGTCGTCGCGCTCGATGGGGATCTCGTCGTCGGCATGGCGTCCGGCGTGCACTACGTCCATCCCGACAAGGCGCCCGAGCTCTGGATCAACGAGGTCGCGGTCGCGCCGACTCACCACGGTCAGGGCATCGGCAGGCGCCTGGTGACCACGCTCGTGCAGCATGGCGCGACGCTCGGCTGCGGTGAGGCGTGGGTCCTGACCAGCCCTGCCAACGAGCCCGCGAGGCGCATGTATGTTGCGGCCGGTGCCGTCGACGACGAGCTGAGCGTGATGTACACGTATCGGATGCGCAAACGCGACAGTGCCGGCTGAGCGCGGGAACGTCGCGAGCAGCGCCGACGTCATCGTAGTCGGCGCCGGGCTCGCGGGACTTGTCGCTGCCGTGGAAGTCGCGGGCGCCGGCCGCCGCGTCATCGTCGTCGACCAGGAGCCCGAGCAGTCGCTCGGCGGCCAGGCGTTCTGGTCGCTCGGCGGTCTCTTCCTCGTGAACTCGCCGGAGCAGCGCCGGCTCGGCATTCGCGACTCGCACGAGCTCGCGCTGCAGGACTGGATGGGCTCCGCGGGCTTCGATCGCGATGAAGATCGTTGGCCGCGACGCTGGGCGGAGGCGTACGTCGACTGGACCGCGGGAGAGAAGCGTGCGTGGCTCCACGCGCGGGGTGTGCGGTTTTTCCCCATCGTCGGCTGGGCGGAGCGTGGCGGCTCGCTGGCGACGGACCACGGCAATTCCGTCCCGCGCTTTCACCTGACGTGGGGCACGGGGCCGGGCGTCCTCGAGCCGTTCGTCGCCCGCGCGCGCGACGCGGAGCGACAGGGACGCCTCACGTTCCGGTTTCGCCATCGCGTGACCGAGCTGGTCGTCTCCGGTGGCGGCGTCACCGGAGTGCGCGGCGATGTGCTCGAGGCCAGCACGGTTGAACGTGGCCGGGGGAGCTCGCGCACCGTCGTGAGCGACTTCGAGCTCACCGCGCAGGCGGTGATCGTGACGGCGGGCGGTATCGGCGCGAACCATGACCTGGTGCGCCGCAGCTGGCCCGCGCGGCTCGGAACGCCTCCGGCGCGCATGTTGTCGGGAGTGCCCGAGCACGTGGACGGGAGCATGCTCGCGGTCGCCGCAGCCGCGGGGGCGCGCATCATCAACGCCGATCGCATGTGGCACTACGTGGAAGGCGTCGAGAACTGGAATCCGATCTGGCGGCGACACGGGATCCGCATCCTGCCCGGTCCCTCGTCCATCTGGCTCGATGCCGTCGGCAATCGTCTCCCGGCACCTCTGTTCCCCGGATTCGACACGCTCGCAACGCTCGCGCACCTCGCGCGGACCGGACACGACCACTCGTGGTTCGTGCTCACGCAGCGAATCATCGCCAGGGAGTTCGCGCTCTCGGGATCGGAGCAGAACCCCGACCTCACGAACCGGAGTTGGCGGCAGGTGCTGGGTCGAGCGCGAGGCGGGAACGCGCCGGCGCCGGTCGAGGCGTTCAAGCAGCGCGGGGTGGACTTCATCGTCGAGCGCAGGCTCCCTGACCTCGTGCGTCGCATGAACGAGCTCGTGGGAGCGCCGCTGCTCGACGCGGCACGTGTGGAGCACGTGATCGTCGCGCGCGATCGTGAGCTCACGAACGAGTACACGAAAGACGCGCAGGTCATGGCGATCCGCAGCGCCCGCCGCTACATCGGCGATCGTCTCATTCGCACGGCGCCGCCGCATCGGATTCTCGATCCTGACGCCGGGCCGCTGATCGCCGTTAGGCTCAGCGTGTTGACTCGGAAGACGCTCGGCGGGCTGGAGACGGATCTCGACGGTCGGGTGCTGATGGCGAGCGGGCAGCCGCTTGGCGGCCTGTATGCGGCCGGCGAGATCGCGGGTTTCGGCGGAGGCGGGATGCACGGCTATCGTGCGCTGGAGGGGACGTTTCTTGGTGGCTGTCTGTTCTCGGGGAGAGCGGCGGGTCGGAGCGCCGCGTCGGCCGTGATCTGACCACGCTGTCATTCCGAGCGGAGCGCGCAGCGCGGAGGCGAGGAATCGCACTCGTCCCGGCCGGGAGGCCCGTCTACCGGGAGGAGTGCGATTCCTCGCCTCCGCCGCTGACGCGGCTCCGCTCGGAATGACCACGCATGGTTGACGCCGCCGTGCCTCGGGGTGGAAGCTTGTGCCACGTGTAGTCTCAGCCCTTTCGCGGAGGTCCTATGCGGAGTTGGCTCGCCGGGTGCGTCGCGGTTTCCCTCCTCACCGTCGCGGCGGCCGCCACGACTGTGCAGGCACAGGTCGGCACCATCCGAGGCAAGGTGGTGGACTCCACTGGTGCGCCCATCTCCGGCGCGCTCCTCGCTGTCGATCGCACCGCCGTTCGGGCGCAGGCCACGTCCACGGGTTCGTACACGCTGCTCGGCGTCCCCGCCGGCGCGCGGACCATTCGCGCGCAGATCATCGGCTTCAACCCCCGCAGCATCGACGTCACCGTGCCCGCGAACGGGACCATCACGCAGGACATCACGCTCATTCGGTCCGCCGTGCAGCTCGGCGCCGTGAACGTCGTCGTCGGCTCGCGCGCGGCGCACCAGGCGGCCGACGAGATCGCGGTGCCCGTCGACATCATCCCGGCCGAGGTCATCGCGCAGCAGGGCACGTCCGAGCTCTCGGCCATCCTCCAGAACGTCTCGCCGTCGGTGAACTTCCCGCGACAGAGCGTGACCGATGCGGATGACATCGTGCGTCCATTCACGATGCGTGGGCTGTCGCCCGACCACACGCTCGTGCTCGTGAATGGGCTTCGACGGCATCGCAGCGCACTCGTGCACACGTTCGCGTTCGGTGAGCCGGCGGGTGCCACGGGCGTCGATCTGAACGCGTTGCCCGCGAGCGCCATCGAGCGGATGGAGGTGCTGCGTGACGGCGCCTCCGCGCAATACGGCTCGGAGGCGATCGCCGGCGTGCTCAATCTCGTCATCAAGGACGGTGAGTTCGCGCCGTTCGTGAACGCTGATTTCGGCCGCTATCTCGTGAGCGATTACCCGGACGATGGCGAGACCTTCAACGTGAACGGCGGATGGGGCTTCAAGCTGGGTCGGGGTTCGTTAGGCCTGTTCGCGGAGTATCGGAACCGGCAGCCGACGAATCGCGCGTGGCCGGAGGCCGCCGACCAGATCACCGAGGGCGATGCCGATGAGGTCGACGAAAACGGAAATATCATTGCGAAGAACAACCCGGTCGAGCAGCCGAACCATCACCTCGGCGACGGGCTGGCGAACGACGTGCTGACGTTCGCGAACCTGCGCCTTCCGCTCAACGCCGCCGGGACGAGCGAGCTGTATGGCTTCGGCGGCTACACCTATCGCATCGGCACGGGGAACGGGTTCTATCGACAGGGACTGTCCGAGCGGAACTGGCCCGAGATCTACCCGCTCGGCTTTCTTCCCGAGTTTCGGCCGACGGTCGTCGACTGGTCGAGCGCGGCCGGCGTCCGCGGCGCCGCGAGCGGGTGGAACTACGACGCCGCGCTCACGTTCGGGCGCAACGTCTTCGACTATCATCTGCGGAACACCCTGA
>Ga0207675_100005740_pt1 | contig 11873 bp, 12 predicted proteins | sample KBSSwiS42_FD_184305 | JGI IMG/M metagenome (GOLD analysis project Ga0207675, IMG submission 184305) | Switchgrass rhizosphere microbial communities from Kellogg Biological Station, Michigan, USA - KBS Switchgrass S4-2 (SPAdes) (version 2) | ecosystem: Host-associated > Plants > Roots >...
GTGTTCCGAACCGAAACCGACCGTTCTTCGAACTGAGCGAACCTTGGGACGGTTCCGGACGTTCTCTGTCCTTCGGGACCGGCGCCGCAGGGGGGATGGTGGATGAGGTCGATGGTCGCGCGCGCCTGCGCGCTGCTCTGTCTGGTTGGGTTGGCGGCGTGCATGGGCTCGCCCGAGGTCGTCGGATCCGCGGAGCGGAAGCCCGTGTCGTCTCATCGGCCGACGACCCGGTCGCTCGAGCCGGCGAGGCGGCCGGCCACGGAGCCGTACGAAGGGCTCGGCACGTGGATCGACATCTACGACACGAACGTGTGGGAGCACCCGGTGCACGCGGTCCGGTCCATGGCCGCGCACGGCGTCGAGACGATCTACCTGCAGAGCTCGAACTACCACCGCAACCGGCCGTTCGTGCACGCGGAGGGCGTGGAGGCGATCGTGGACGCCGCGCATCGGCGGGGTCTCGAGGTCGTCGCGTGGTACCTGCCGGGGTTCCGCGACCCCTCGCTCGACCTGCACCGGGCCGTCCGGACGATCCGGTTCGAGACCCCCGGCGGCAACCGTTTCGATTCGTTCGCGCTCGACATCGAGTCGTCGGAGGTTCGCCGGCCGGACCTCCGCACGGCGCGCCTGCTCCGGATGTCGGCGGCGATCCGTCGTGCGGCCGGCGACGAGTACCCGCTCGGCGCGATCGTGACCTCGCCGGACCGGCTCGTCCGGACCGATCCGCATTTCTGGCCGGGCTTCCCGTGGCGCCGGCTCGCTGACACCTACGACGTCTTCCTCCCCATGACCTACTACACGTACCGGGTCGAGGGGCCGCGTGCCGCGGCCTTGTACACGGCGCGGAGCGTGCAGGTCATCCGTCGGCAGACCTCCGGGCTGAGGGTCCCGATCCACGTCGTCGGGGGGATCTCGTTCGACGCGACGGGTCCCGAGACGCAGGGGTTCGTGGACACCGTCCTGGAGCGGGACGTGATCGGCGCGAGCTACTACACGTTCCCCGGCATCACGGTGGACCAGTGGAAGGCCCTCAGCGCGCTCGGCTGAGGCCTACGCGTCCACCCAGCCGAAGTGCCGTTCGCGAACGTCGGCCTTGGCCGCCCTCCCGACGAAGCTCGCGTCGAGCGCGTTCGCGGTCACGCGGCGGAGATCGTCGTCGGAGAACCCCAGCACGTCGATGCAGACCCGGAGCTCGTTGGTCAGGTCGATCGCGAACAGGCCGGGATTGTCGGTGTTGATCGTGACCGAGACATCCTGGTCGAGCAGCCGGCGTGCAGGATGGTCGGCGAGGTCGGCGACGGCGTGCGTCCGGCGGTTCGAGGTCGGGCACATCTCCAGCGCGACCCCGCGTTCGCGGACGAGCGAGACGACGTCCGGGTCCTCGGCCACGCTCACGCCGTGCCCCAGGCGAAGCGATCCGAGGGCCTCGACGGCCTCCCGGGGGAACTCGGAGGGCCCGGACTCCCCGTAGTGCGTCGTGAGCTTGAGGCCGGAGCCTTCGAGACCCGCGACCACATCGGCGTACAACGAGGGGGGATAGGCCTTCTCGTCCCCCGCGAGATCGAACCCGACAAGGCGGTCGCGGTGGCGGAGCGCGAACGCCGCGGTCCGCTCGGCGGACGCCATCCCGTAGTTGCGGCTGGCGATCGCGATGAGCCCCACGGTCACGTCGAACTCGCGGCTGCCGCGTTCGGCACCGCGAACGATCGCCGCCATCGCACCGTCCCAGTCCAGCCCGTGCGGCTCGCACAGGAACTCGGGCGAGAAACGCAGCTCGGCCAGACGAACGTTGTCCGCGGCCAGGTCTTCGACCGCCTCGAAGGCGATCCGCTCCGCGGCCGCCTCGTCGACGAACGCGCCCTGCGCGAGGGTGAACCGCGAGAGCACCTCCTCGAGCGAACCCATGGGCCGCAACACCTGCGCCTGCTCGGACAGCTCGGCGTCCGTCGCCTGCAGGAGTGGACGACCGGCTCGCCGGTACAGGTCGAGCATCGTCGACAGCCGGATCGCGCCCTCCAGATGCCGGTGCAGGTCCACCTTGGCCAGCGCTTTGAGATCCACGGTCCTTTCAATAGCATGCGGGGCGACCGAGAGGACCCCGATGCTGCTCGAAGGCAAGAAGCTGCTCGTCACCGGCGTGCTCACGCGCGAGTCGATCGCGTTCGCCGCCGCGCGGGCCCTGCAGGAGCAGGGGGCCGAGATCGTCCTGACCTCGTTCGGGCGCGCGATGGGGCTGACGGAGAAGTCGGCGCGCCGGCTCCCCGAGCCCGTGGACGTCCTGGAGATGGACGCGAACGATCCCGCGCATATCGAGTCGGTCTCGGCCGAGATCGGGTCCCGGTGGGGGCGGCTCGACGGGTTCCTGCATGCGATCGCGTTCGCGCCGCAGGACGCGCTGGGCGGGAACTTCCTGCACACCACCTGGGAGAGCGTCTCGACCGCGATCCAGACGAGCGCCTACTCGCTGCAGGCGATCGCGGGGGGCATGCTCCCGCACATGCAGCAGCACGGGGGGGCGATCGTCTCGCTCGATTTCGACGCCCGGGTCGCGTGGCCGATCTACGACTGGATGGGCGTGGCCAAGGCCTCGCTCGAGTCGATCACCCGATATCTCGCGCGCGATCTCGGACCGCACGGGATCCGCGTCAACACCCTGTCCGCGGGCCCCCTGCGAACGATCGCCGGAAAGGGGATCCCGGGGTTCCAGGCGCTCGCCGACGGCTGGGGCGACCGGGCCCCACTCGGGTGGAACCCGACCGACGCGACGCCGGTCGCGGACACGATCGTGTTCCTGCTGTCGGACCTCGCGCGGGGGATCACCGGCGAGATGGTCCATGTCGACGGCGGGTACCACGCCATGGGCTCGGCCCCCGCCATCGAGGGCCCCGCCGACCATCCTGCTAGCGCATCTTGATCCCGGCCGCGAGGGCCAACTCCTTCTGCGCCCTCGCGATGATCCGAAACGCCTCCTTCAGGCCCTGACGGGCGACCCCGCCGAGGGCCTTGGGGTCGACGAAATCGTCCGGTGGCTCACCGGCCCGCATCTGCTCGACGTGGTGTCGCAGCCGAACCTCCCACAGGAAACGGAAGGCCTCCTCGAGCCCCTCGCGGGTCTCCGCATCGATGGCCCCGGCACCCTCGGCCGCCCGCAGCCGGTGGAGGGTCCGCTTGGCGGTGACGCCGGCCCGGGTCGCCCACGCCCTGGCGAGGTTCCCGACGATCAGGATGCCGCCGTGCTTCAGGTCGACGGTGCCCGGGTGATCGCCGCGCTCGACGATGAGGCCTCGTACGAAGCCGATCGGCGGTCGCAGGTCGAGCGCCCGACGCGCGAGGTGGGTCAGGAAGATCGGGCGGTTCACGGCGGTCGCCATGATCTCGTCCAGCGCCGCCTCGGCCTCGAGCTTCCCGGCGACCCGGCGGAAGTCGAAGATGATCGAAAGCTGCTCGCTCGCCTTGGGGCTCTGCTCGTTCATCCAGAAGTCGAAGCGCCGCACCCAGTCCTGCAGCGGGAGGCGTAGGGCGGGGTTCGTCGCCATCACATCGCCGTTGCACCGAGCGATCCCTGCCGCCTCCAAACCCGCGGTCACGAATTCGGCCAGTGGCGCCAGCGACGCGTCTGCGGGGTCGGGGTCGCCCTCGAACGCCATGGCATGGTCCTGGTCGGTTCGGATTGCCTGCTCCTGTCGGGCGGCGCTGCCGAGCGCGAGCCAGGCCCAGGGGAAGGGCGGCTCGCCCTGTTCGGCGATCCCGAGCTCGAGGAGACGGCGCGTGGCCGCGTCGATCGAGAACGCGATGATGTGGCCCACGTCGACCGGATCCGCGCTCGAGTCCACCAGGGCGGTGATCACGTCGGGGAGCTCGCCGATCGCGCTCGCGACCGCGTCGCGATCGGGGGCGCGTTCGATCGCGCTCTTCAGGGCGAACGGCGTGTTGCGCCCGATCCCCATCAGGTCCGTGTCCGTGACCACGCCGACGACCCTTCCGCCCGGGTCGGCGATCGGGAAGTGGTGAAACCCGCCCTCGAGCATGCGGAGCAGGACCTCGCCGACCATCGCGTCGGACGGCACGGTCTCGGCCCGCGGCGTCATCACCTCTCGGACCGGGGTGTCGGCGCTGCGGCGCTCGGCGACGACGCGCGTGCGGAGGTCGCGGTCGGTCAGGATGCCCACCGTCCCGTCGGCGTAGGGGATCAGCAGGCTCGACACTCGTTCGCGCGCCATGAGCCCGGCGGCGTCGGCGATGGCCGTGACCGGGTCACAGGTGACCGGCGGCCGCCGAACGAGCGCACCGACCTCTCGGTACCGCACGAGGTCGACCTCGGCCTTCAGCGTCTCGTCCACGGCCGCGATCCGTCGTCGGACGCTGGCCGTGATGAACGCGATGCCGGCGCGCGACCGCAGGACCTGGTGGGCGACCTCGGCGTCGATCAGGTAGCAGAGCGTGTCCTCGGACGCCCGCACGGTCGCGGTCGGTGCGACCTGGTCCAGCAGCGACCACATCCCGAACACGTCGCCCTCGCCGACCTCGTCGATCACCCGGCCGTCGTCCGCGATCTCGGCCGCGCCGCGCCGGATGACGAACAGATGGCTCGCGGGCGCGGCCGCCTGCCGCAGGATCACGGCGCCGGGGGCGAAGTGCTCGATCTGGACGCTGGAGACGACGCGATCCAGCTCGGGGTCCGTCAGCGCGTCGAACGGAGGGTGATCGGCCAGGAAGGCGCGGACGTCCACGGCGCGAGCCTACGCCGGGCCGGCATCGGCCGGAACCCGCGAGGCCCCCGGGGGGTCTGCACCAGACGTGAGCGACCACGAGCTGCCCATCCCGCTCGGCCCGTGCTCGAACGGCGAGTACGATCCCGTCCCGCCCGCGTCGGTCGCGCGCGAGGCCGGTCGCCGGGCGCTGGAGGCGTGTGCGACGAACGCGTCCCGGCTGCGGATCCCGCGTCGGACGTTCCTCCGATCGCTCTGCGCGGCCTCGACGGTCCTGCTCTCGTTGGACGCGTGCACGCGCGAGGCGCATCGCTCGGCGCCCGAGGCGCCGACGTCGGAGCCGGGCGGTGGGTTCGACCTCCCGCCCGAGGCCACCACCGAACCCGAGGCGGCGGAGCAGGCGGTGACCGGCGAGGAGTTCATCATGGACGTGCAGGGCCACCTGCTCGAGTACGACCTCAATCCGGTCTTCCACGGCGAGGGCTTCTACGCCGCCTTCCCGCAGCAGTACTGCGGGGAGGACGACCCGCGCGTCTGTTACTCGATCGAGCACTTCCTCGAGTCGTTCTTCATCCGCAGCGACACCAACGTCGTCGTGCTCTCCGCGTTGCCGATCTATCCCGAGGGTTCGCCGCTGTCGCCCGAGATCATGGCCGAGACCCGTCGCATCGTGGAGGGCCTGTGCCGCGACGAACGGATCCTCCTGCACGGCCAGGTCCTGCCGAACGTGGGCTCGATCGGCTCGGTGCTGCGCGGGATGGAGGACACCGCGAGCCGCTACCCGATCCGCGCGTGGAAGACGTTCACGCACTTCCCCGACTTCTTCGACCCGGGCGGCGGCGCGTGGTGGCTCGACGACCACGAGCGTGGGCTTCCCGCCGTCGGCGAGCCCTTCATCCGTACGAGCCTCGAGCTCGGCATCCCGACGATCTGTGTGCACAAGGGGCTCTCGGGCGGGAGCCGGTACTCCTCGCCGATGGACATCGGGCCGGCCGCCCGCATGCACCGCGACGCGAACTTCGTCGTGTACCACTCGGGGTTCGAGGCCGGCACGTTCGAGGGCCCGTACACCGCGGCGACGGCCGACGTGGGCGTGAACCGGCTGATCGCCTCGCTCGAGCGCGCCGGGATCGGTCCGAACGAGAACGTCTACGCCGAGCTGGGCACGACGTGGTGGAACCTGATGCGGACCCCGACCCAGGCCGCGCACGTGCTCGGCAAGCTGCTCAGGTACGTGGGCGAGGACAACGTCGTGTGGGGGACCGACTGCCTGTTCTACGGGTCGCCGCAGCCACAGATCCAGGCCTTCCGTGCGTTCCGGATCTCGGAGGAGTTCCGGGAGCGCTACGGCTATCCAGAGCTCACAAGGGAGCTGAAGGCCAAGGTGCTCGGTCGCAACGCCGCGAGGCTGTACGGGATCGAGCCGGTCCCGCCGCGGTGCGACTTCACCAGGCGGGAGCTCGCGAGGATCCGCGAGGACCTTCGGGATGGCGACAGGCTGCTCGGCCCCGCGACGTTCGTGGCCTCCGCGGACGTCCGCGAGCACCACCGGATGGAGGTCTCGAGCGCGACCTAGCGCTGGAGCTCCGAAGCTGTGAGCTGGTTGCCGTACGGCCCCTTGCCCGACGCGCACCACGCGCCGCACCGAGCCGCGAGCGCCAGTGCATCCTCGACGTCGAGACCCGCGCCGAGCGCGAAGGTCAATCCGGCCGCGAACGAGTCGCCGGCGCCGTAGGTGTCGACGACCGGTCTCGGCGGGTCCGCGGGTTCGTACGAACCGCTCCGGCCCTTGCTCGTCTGGTACCGGCCACCGCGAACGCTGTCGGTTCGCACGACGAGGTCGGGTGGTTGCGACAGCCTCGACGGGTCGAACGCCTCTGACGGGTCGTTGCCGCTGCCGACGACCGCATCCAGATGCACGTCGGCCTCGACCAGAAGGTCCGAGATACGGCTCGTCGCGACCAGGACGCGAGCGCCGCGGGCCTCGCGCAGCGCGCCGGCGTTGCCCGCGGTGAAGTAGACGGCATCGACCCCCTCGAGCTCGTTCCAACGGAGCCGGTCCGAGGTCGTGGGTTCGAGGCGCCTGCCCAGCGTCGTGATCGTGCGCTCGCCGTTCGCGTCCACGAAGACCACGCCGCGGCGAGTCGGCTCGTTGCGGATCACGGCCTCGACCCGGACGCCGAGCTCCTCGAGCCGCCGCTTCGACGCCGCGCCGCGCTCGTCGTCCCCGAGCGCCGTGTAGAACGCGCAATCGCCGGACAGGAGCGCGAGCTGCACTGCCGAGACTGCGCCGCCGCCGCCGGGCTCCTCCCACGGATCGGTGGCGTGCACGATGTCGCCGGCCTTCGGCACCCGCTCGACGTGCCCGAACTCGATCCACTCGACGTGCCCGACGACCGCGGTCCGCACGTCAGGCGCCCCGGAGCGCTGGCAGGACCTCGGCGCAGACCTGCTCGAAGACCCGTTCCTCGTGGGGCACGTCGCGCCAAGCGCGCGGCCAGTACAGCACGTACTCGTCGATTCCGATCCGGCCGTAGCGGCCGACCAGGTCGCGGAAGTACTCGACCGACTCCCACGGGGTGAGCGGCGGGAACACGCAGAGCGAGCGCCGGATCGCCGCGGGGTTGCGGCCCGCGGCGACGCAGAGGTCGTCCAGGCGGAGGCTGCGCTCGCGCGTGACCGCGAACATCTGCTCCTCGGTCTCGAGGTCGTAGCCGCCCCACGAGCTCCAGGCGTCGGCCCGGCGCGCCGCGATCTCGAGCATCTTCGGCCCGTGTGCCGCGACGGTGATCGGTGGGCGGGGACGTTGGAGGGGGAGCGGCACGGTCTCGGCATCCGTGCACCGATAGAACTCGCCTTCGAACGAGGTGACCTCGTTCGTGAGCAGTCGGTCGAACAAGTCGACGAACTCGTCGAACCTGCGGACGCGTTCGCCCGCGGTCCACGTCACGCCGGCGGCGCCCTCGCCGGCGGAGGGATCGCCGACGCCGAGCGCGATCTCGATGCGGCCGCCGGAGAGGTGATCCACCGTGACCGCCGCCTTGGCCGCCGTGACCGGCGAGCGGAAGTACAAGCTGGTGACGAGCGTCCCGACTCGGATCCGCTCGGTCGCGAGGGCCATCGAGGTCAGGGTGGCCGGCCCGTCGAACATCGTGGAGTGCGGCCGGTCGGGGTCGACGACGGTGTCGACGTTCCACAGGACGTCGAACCCCAGCTCCTCGGCCCGTAGCCACCGTCCCTCGAGCTCACGGAGCGGGAGGTTCTGGTACTGGTACGCGCAGAAGCGGATCGGCATGGTCCCTCCCTGCCGCCGTATCCTCGCTCAGATGGTGGAGCGGCGGCGACTCACGAGCTTCAGCCACGGGGCCGGGTGCGGGTGCAAGCTCGGGCCGGCTGATCTGGAGACGGTCCTCGGCAGCCTGTCTCTCCCCGAGCTCGGGGCCGAGGTGCTCGTCGCCGCCGACACGGGGGACGACGCCGCGGTGGTGCGGCTCCCGGATGGGCAGGCGCTGGTCGCGACGCTCGACTTCTTCACCCCTATCGTGGACGACCCCTACGACTGGGGCAGGATCGCGGCCACCAACGCGCTCTCGGACGTCTACGCGATGGGCGCACGGCCGTTCCTCGCGCTGAACATCGTCGCGTGGCCGGTCGACGACCTGCCGCTGGAGATGCTCGGCCAGGTGCTGCAGGGAGGCATCGACGTCGCGAGCAAGGCGGGCGCGGCGATCCTGGGCGGCCACACGATCACCGACCCGGAGCCGAAGTACGGGATGGTCGCGCTCGGGCTCGCCGATCCCGAACGCATCACCCGCAATTCGACGGTGCCGCCCGACGCGCACCTGTTCCTCACCAAGCCGCTCGGTATCGGGATCGCGACGACCGCGCACAAGCGCGGGGTCGTCGAGCCGGCGCTGCTGGCGGCGGCCGTCGAGCTGATGACGACCCCGAACGATGCGGCCGCCGAGGCGATGGCCGAGGTCGGCGCCGAGGCCGCGACCGACGTGACGGGGTTCGGGCTGCTCGGCCACCTGCAGCGGATGCTCGCGGCCTCGGGGGTGGGCGCGAGGATCGACGCGTCCTCGGTGCCGGTGCTCCCCGGCGTCCTCGATCTGGCGATGCTCGACGTGGTCCCGGGCGGTACCAAGCGCAACCACGCGTACCTGCGCCCGAACGTGCAATGGGGCAAGCTTTCGATCCCCGAGCAGCTGGTGCTCGCGGACGCGCAGACCTCGGGCGGACTGCTGATCGCCACGCTCGATCCCGAGTGGTTGGCTCAGGAGCTCACCGGTCGAGGCATCGGCTGGGCCGACGTCGGGGTCACGGTTGAGGGCCGGCCCGGGACGATCGCGGTCACCGGCAGGCTCGCCCGAGATGCCTGAACAGCCGTTCAGGGAATACCGGCCTGCTGGTACGGTTGTTGCACCTGCAATGATGGAACTCGAACGCGCCTTCTTCGACGAGATGGTCGAGCACGGACTGGCCGCGTTTCCCAACGAGGCCTGTGGACTGTTGGCGGGCAAGGACGGCAGGCCGGTGAAGTTCTTCGCGATGACCAACCAGGACGCGAGCCCGGTGAGCTACCGCCTCGACCCGAAGGAACAGCTGACGGTGTTCGACGAGATCGACGACGAGGGCTGGGATTTGCTCGGGATCTTCCACACGCACACGCATTCCGAGGCCTATCCGTCCGAGACCGACCTGCGGCAGGCCTTCTACCCGGAGTCCCTCTACCTACTGATGTCGCTCTCGGACCGTGAGAAGCCCGTCCTGCGAGGGTTCCGGATCGAGGACGGCGAGGTCACCGAGGACGAGGTGGCGATCGGATGACGACCCCGACCTTCACCGAGGAGCAGGTCCGCCGGTACGCTCGCCACATCATCCTGCCGGGCATCGGCGGCGAGGGGCAGCGCAAGCTGCTGGACGCGAAGGTCCTCTGCATCGGCGCGGGCGGGCTGGGCTCTCCGGTTGCGATGTACCTGGCGGCCGCAGGGGTGGGGACGCTCGGCATCGTCGACTTCGACAAGGTCGACGAGTCCAACCTCCAACGCCAGATCGTGCACTCCACCGCCGACGTCGGGCGGCCCAAGGTCGAGAGCGCGGTCGACCGCCTGCGGGCGATCAACCCGACGATCGAGGTCGTTCCGTATGACACGATCCTGTCCTCACAGAACGCGTTCGAGGTCCTCGAACCGTGGGACGTGGTCGTCGACGGGACCGACAACTTCCCGGTGCGCTACCTCGTCAACGACGCGACGCAGTTCCTCGGCAAGCCGCTCGTGTACGGGTCGATCTACCAGTGGGACGGCCAGGCCACGGTCTTCATGCCAGGACAGGACGCGCCGTGCTACCGGTGCCTGTTCCCGCAGCCGCCACCTCCCGGCACGGTCCCGAGCTGCGCCGAGGGCGGGGTGTTCGGCGCGCTGCCCGGGATCGTGGGGTCGATCCAGGCGACCGAGGCGGTCAAGCTCATCACCGGCAAGGGCGACCCGCTGATCGGCCGGCTCCTGATCTTCGACGCGCTGGAGATGGACTTCCAGACCGTCCGCGTCCGGTGGGACGCGGACTGCCCCGTCTGCGGCAAGGAGCCCTCGATCACGGAGCTGATCGACTACGAGGCGTTCTGCGGGCTCACGCCCGGCCAGGCGCCTCCCGAGGCCGAGCACGGCGTGGCGACGAGCTGAGGATCGCGACGAGAGGACGTTCGGTATGGCTCGCGTGAAGCTCCCGACGATCCTTCGCCCCCACGCCGGTGGCGAACGTGCCGTCGATGCGGACGGAACGACGCTTCGCGAGCTGCTCGAGGACCTCGAGAGCAGATACCCGGGGATCACGCAGATGGTCCTGACCGACGATGGCGCGCTTCATCGGTTCGTGAACGTGTACGTGAACGACGAAGATGTGCGTTACCTCGGCTCGCTCGAGACCGAGGTCGATCCGAAGGACACCGTCTCGATCCTGCCCGCCGTCGCCGGCGGCCGCTGAACCGGCCTCCCACCGTCGACGCTGCGATAATCCGCATCGATGCCGCCTCCGAAGACAAGCCGCGCACGTTCGTTTGCGGCCCCGGCCCCCGGGGGGCCCCGATGAGGTTCGACGACGTCCTCGACGCGATCGGCGACACGCCGCTCGTCGGCCTGCCGAGCCTGAGCCCGCCGGGAGTTCGGATCTGGGCCAAGCTCGAGGGGCAGAACCCGACCGGCTCGCTCAAGGATCGGATCGCGAAGGCGATGGTCGAGGCCGCCGAGGACTCGGGCGAGCTCACCCCGGGGCGCACGATCCTGGAGCCCACGTCGGGCAACACGGGGATCGCGCTGGCGATGGTCGCCCGGCGCAAGGGGTACGGGCTGACCGTCGTGATCCCGGACAACGCGAGCGAGGAGCGGATCCGGCTGCTCGAGCTGTTCGGCGCCGAGATCGTGCTATCGCCCGGGGACAAGGGGACCAACGGCTCGATCGAGATCGCGCGGGCCCTCGCGAAGGACGACCGCTACTACATGCCGTTCCAGTACGGGAACCCCGCGAACCCGCGGGCGCACGAGGAGGGCACGGGCGAGGAGATCGTCCGCGACCTGCCCGAGATCACGCACTTCGTCGCCGGTCTGGGGACCGGCGGGACACTCACCGGTGTGGGCCGACGGCTCAAGCGTCACGATCCGAACGTGAAGGTGATCGCCGCCGAGCCGGAGCTCGGGGACCTCGTGTACGGGCTTCGGTCGCTCGAGGACGGGTTCGTCCCGCCGATCCTCGACGAGTCGGTGCTCGACCGGAAGTTCCTCGTGAACGTCTCGGACTCCGTGCGCGCGACGCGCGAGCTCACCGAGCGCGAGGGCATCTTCGCCGGGGTCTCGTCGGGGGCGGTCCTCCACGTCGGCCTCCGCGTGGCGTCCGAGCTCGATCACGGCGACGTGGTGTGTCTGCTCGCCGACGGCGGGTGGAAGTACCTGTCGACGCAGGCGTGGGCGCCCGAGTTCGAGCGCGCCGAGAAGAACGTCTCCGAGACGCTGTGGTGGTAGCGGCGATACCTGGTGACGGTCGTGAGCGCACGAAGGGTTCGGACGGTCGGATGAGCGACCGGCGGCCGATCGGCATCTTCGACTCCGGCGTCGGCGGGCTCACCGTAGCCCGTGCCGTCTTCGACCTGCTGCCGAACGAGCCGATCCT
>Ga0207675_100005741_pt1 | contig 11871 bp, 12 predicted proteins | sample KBSSwiS42_FD_184305 | JGI IMG/M metagenome (GOLD analysis project Ga0207675, IMG submission 184305) | Switchgrass rhizosphere microbial communities from Kellogg Biological Station, Michigan, USA - KBS Switchgrass S4-2 (SPAdes) (version 2) | ecosystem: Host-associated > Plants > Roots >...
ACAAGGACAAGCGCGACCTCACACTCGGCGATCGCACCGTCGAACTGCGGTATTTCGGGCGCAACCACGGCAACTGCATGACCGTGATCCGGCTCCCGAAGGAGAAGATTCTCGTCGCCGTCGATATCGTCGGCTACAAGCGCACCGCGTTCCGCACCATGCCGGATTACTGGCCGACAGAGTGGATCGCATCCTTGAATGAGATCGACAAGCTCGATTTCGAGCGGGTCATTCCCGGTCACGGGGCGCCCGTGGTCCCTCGCGAGGCGGTGCGCCTGACGCGCGAATACCTCGAGGATTTGATGGCGGCCGTGCAAACCGCGATGAAGGAAACGCACGACCCCGAGAAGCTGAAGCAGACCGTGAAGCTGCCGAAATATCAGGATTGGGTCGGCTACGAGACCGCACTGCCTCTGAACATCGAGCGCGTGTGGGCGCATTACGAACTCGGGTGGTGATCGCGCGGTTCGAGCAGCTTTTCGGAAACCGGGGTTCGGGGCACCCGGCTTTTACCCCCACCGGACTTGAGAAGCTTCAATGAATACCGTGAGTCAGTGCCTTCGGTCCGCAATTTTCGTGCTGGCGATGGCCGCGCCTTCCTCGACAGTGGCCGAGGACGCCGCGGCAATCATTGTCCATCGCTTACGCCAATCCTGCTCGATTGCCGAGCCGGGCAAAGAGCAGGCGGCATACGAAACCTGCCGAGCGGCGCTCTTTGCCGACGAGCGGTTGCAAGCGCTGTTCTCGCCGGCGTTGCGCTGGGGCGGCGACGTGCCTGGCAAGAGCCTTGATGAACTGGCATTGACGCACTTCGATCCGCGTGTGTTCTCGGGCCTCTATCTGCCGTTATTCGAAACGACAGGACGTGTCATCACGACAACCGATGCAAACGGGAGCCATACGGCGATCCGATTGCAGGTTCGCTTTCGCAACGAACTCGGCCCCGGACAATTCCCTTATCCCTTCTGGCATTCACCGGCCAAATGGACGGCCTATGAGAATGCCAATCAGATCATCTTCTACCTGAACCGCGACAGTGGCTTGATTGACGTCGCCCTGCGGTCATCGCAAGGATCGGAAGAGGGCCTGCCGCCCATCCGGTCGGCCAGGCCGCCTGCATTCGATGGTCAATGGGTCTGGAACAGCGCGGCGGGGAAGCCGCAGCCGTCGACAGCCTGGTTCGACGGTTTGATGCATCCGGATAATCCCCATCTCGGCGACGTCATCGACGGGTACCGCAGATTTGCAACCACAATGCGCAACGCGTCCTGCCTTTCCTGTCATGTGCCGTCAAACCCGGCCGGAGCCAGGACGCTGGTTCTCCTCCAAACGCCCGCGCACGCAGCCGGAGAGATCAAAAAAGTCCTGAAGGCTGTGCGCGCAGGCAAGATGCCAATCGAGGATTGGGGCGACCCGCTTCCGCTGGAAGAAAGCCTCAAGCGAATACTGCTGTTGGAGGGCCAGGCGTTTTCGGATGCCGTCGATCAAGCGCTGGCCTGGGAACGATATGCGCACGGCGAACCGACAACCGCCCGTTAATTTCCATCTCAGGAGGACGCATATGAAACTCGCTCACGCCATTTATGCTGGGTTGCTTGCCGCTGCGATTGTCCTCGGCTGGTTCGGCATGAAAGCCAAAGCGGACTCACCGGCCGAGACGCTGAAGTTGCTGCGTTCCGGTGGCTACACGATCTACTTCCGGCACGCAGCGACCGAGCGCAATCCGAACGAAACGGGTGCTCCGGCAAACGAAGATTGCGCGCATCAACGCAATCTTTCGGCGGGCGGACGCGAGCAGGCCCGGCGGATCGGAGCCGCGGTGCGCGCGCTGAAAATCCCCGTCAGCCGCGTCCTGGCGGGGCCGCTCTGTCGCACGATGGAGACGGCGCACCTCATCTTCGGTCGATCGCAATCCGAGCCGGATGTTCGCGGGGGCGGACTGGGCCAGCCGGATTATCCGGGGCTGCGCCGCCTGGTTGCACAAGTCCCACCTGCCGGTTCGAACAACGCAATTGTCGGGCACGGTCATCAATTCCAGGCCGTTGCCGAGTCGAACGCCGAACTCGCCGAAGGCGAGGCGGCGATCGTCAAAGCTGACGGCAAAGGTGGTTTCAAGGTCGTGGCGCGGATAGGAAGCGATGAATGGAGCCGTCTGCAGGGTGCTCACTGAACCTCAAGCTCTGAAAAGAGATCGCGCGCGAGGCCGAAGGCATCGAACTGTCTATCTCTTGTTGGCCACAATTGTCTCAAGTTCTGCCGCGTCCGGATCTGATCTGAGCGCCCATTTTTCTGAAACGCCATCGCGCCGCGCCCGTATCCGTAAGGGACTATCGCGCTTCGGTCACTATCAGCCGCATGAAATGGCAAAGTTTTTGGTATGTCCGAATTGCATCTCATTCCGCCCCGGCGCTAGATCCTCATGATCGCAGCCATCTTTCTCGCCTTGCTCTGTCTTTCGAGCGCCCTGCTGGCGTGGATCGATCTGCGCCGCGGCATTATTCCGGACTGGCTCAATCTCGTGATCGCCGTCGTTGGCCTTGCCAGGGCCGTCATCTTTGATGGTTGGGCTGCGGCGGTCAGCGCCGGCTGCGAGGGCATCATCATCGGCGCGATCGTCTGGCTGCTGCGAAGGCTTTATTTCATGTTCCGGAAATTTCAAGGCCTCGGCCTCGGCGACGTCAAGCTGCTCGCCGCGTCCGGCACCTGGATCGGCGTCGCCGGCGTTCCGGTGCAGCTTTTGGTCGCCTCGTTAACTGCGCTCGCTGCGGCTGGCGTCATGCAGCTCGCTGGGCGGACGATGACGCGGCAGACGTCGCTTCCCTTCGGCCCGTTTCTTGCGCTCGGGTTGTTGTGGGTCACCCTTGCGCTTCAGCAAACCGGCTTGATCAGCTAACGCCGCCACTGCAGCGGGGCGTCCACGGGCTTCTGCTGGTTCAACGCGTTCTCGGCCTGTAGGCGCATCGGATTGGCGGGGCCGTCGGAGGGCGGCGGCAAGCTCAATATCGTTGTCTGCTGGTCGCGCTCGAGCGTCACCTCGCGGCCATGGACCGAACGCAATTTCCAGCCCATATGATCCTCGCCGATTCTCAAGCGCAGCCCCGCATCCGTTGTCTGATCGACAAAAATCCCAAAGCTCTGATCGTCATCGGCGACAACGGTGCCGACCAGCGAAAGCTGCGGACGCTCGACCCGTGCCGGCTTCGGCGGCGGTGGCGGTGGTTTTGCAACCGGCACAGCCGCGACGGCGGGTGGTGGCGGCGGCGGCCGGCGCGACGAAGAGAATATCGGCCGTTCGCGGGTGCTCGACAGCGTCGCCAGCGGGATCGCCCAAAGCGGATTGGCGCTCCGCGCGCGTTCCGGCACAGGGGGAGGTTGATCCGGAGGCTTGACGACGACCGGCGCCGGAGCGGCGGGCGCACTCCACCGCGACGACGCAGATGGGGTATCAGCACGGCGTTGCGTATCCGCATCGACGTCGGACATTTCGGCCGCTAACGCCCCGGCTGAGGCAGGGACGCCGAGCGCAGCCGCCAGCAGAAGTGCAAGCCTTGTCGCCCTCCACATCACCTCAGGCCTTGTCATCTTGTGCCCTCATCTTGAGCCCGTTTTGCACCCTGCCATTGTCCGGAAACCGCGAGCAGAATGCGCAGCTTGCCCTCACCCGACGCGGCGAAGCTCGCGGGCGTCTGCACCGCGAGCTGATCGACGAACAAGAACGGCATGCCGCTTTCGACGTCATAGAGCAGCTGCTGCAGGCCCGGCTGGTCGATGTCACAGCTTGCGATGATGGTGAGGAATCCGGACTTGGATTGCGTGCCCTGCAGATCGACCTGCGACGACAGCACGTTGCCGCCAAACTTGGTCACCGCCGCGGTGACGTGCTGCAACAGCGCTGCGCCGGCGACCGTCACAGTCGCGCCTTCCAGGAACGGCGAGCCGGACGGACCGGCGATGCCGGGAACCTGACCGCCGGCGGCGCCGGAACCGCGGCCCTCGAGCTGTTCAAGCATGGCGGCTGACGCCGCGACATCGGCCCGCTGGCTTAATACTTCAGTCAACGAGCTGCCGATCACGAACAGCAGCACGATCATCGCGCCAAGGTACAATGCCGCCGCCGGCAGCGGCGTGGCCAGGAGTCTTCGTAACGTTGCGGTCTGGCTCATGGGCCCGATCCGAAATAGGGCGTGACGTGCGCCTCGATGTGAAACCGCTCTCCGGAGTCGCCCTGGCCGCGCGTGGTCGGCGCAAAGAAGGTTGCGCGGGAAAACTGCGGCGACTGCTCCAAGAGCCTGATCAGCGAAGGGGCATTCTGCGTCAGGCCGACCACCTGCATCTTGTCACCTTCGACCCGCAACTCGGTGACATAGGTGGTGTCGGGCAGCGCACTAGAGACGGCCTCGAGCACCATGACGCTCGACGGCGACGTTTGCTTGCGCTTCGCGAGCAGCGCCTCCGCCGATCCGCTTCCCTGATTGAAGCGCAGCGCTGCGCGCCGCTGCGCGATCCGTTGCTGCAGTTCCTGCTGCTCGGCATCGAGCGCCATGCCGGCGTAGGCAGTGACCGCGAGCGAGGTCACAGTTGCAAGCCCGGCGCCAAGCAGCGCCAGGCGCAATACTCGCGGCACGTCGGTGATCGTGCCGGCCGCGTTCGTTATTCGCCGGTCGAACACTTTGACCGGCTCCAACCCGCTTCCCGCGTCGGGCGCTTCGACCAGTCCTGCAAGAGACGCCGCACCGAAATCCGCGGCCAGCCTGACCAGCGGCTCGATTCTCTGTTTCGAGGTGGCCGCAAGCGTCAGAGCGATGCGCTCGTTATCGGCTGGCACCGGTCGCGTGATGCCAAACACCGCCTCGTTCGCGGGCCACGGCGTCAGACGATCAATCTGGGCGCGGATCATGCCGTGCAGAAAATCCGTCGCCTGCCTGGGGAAATCGATCGCGCGGAACAGCACCTGGTCCGATCGCATGAGGATGTCGATGCGGCTGCCGCGCAGCGCCGCCAGCCACTCCGGTGTCAGGGCCGGTTCAGGCCGGCCATGCAGGAGGCGAAACGAAGTCTGCGGCAGCAAGGCGCCCGCGGAGGTCACGCGCGCGGTAAAACTGTCGTTGTCGCCCTCCACGAACAGGATGCGCCGCTGCGACACCATGCGCGCCGTGACGGCATGAACGACAGCCGCGACGGCCGCGATCCATTCTCCAAAAAGATCTTTCAGCTCCGAAATCATCGCATTCAAGGCCCTGTTTGCGTTCGCCGGCGCACGGTCGCGTCGTCCTGCCATGACAACACCCGGTAAGGGTCTTCCCCGCCGCCAAGACCGATCACGATTTCCGAAGAGCTCTCCCGGCCGTTCGGCAAACGAACACCGATGAGCAGCCGATAGGCCTGGCTCTTTTGTGCCGTCGCACTCGACTTCGCCGCGCCCAGCGCAGAAGCAATCGCCGCGGCATCATTCGGCAGCGCTGCACGGTCATTGAGAAATTGCCTGAGCGTAAGCGGCGTCATGCCGGGCAACGCCGCGATCACCTCGGGCGGGGCGGTCAGCGCGTCCACCCCGGACACGCCGCTGAAAACGGTAACGAACGGCAGCGCGCGCTCAACCAGCGCCGGCGGCAGGCCGAGCACCAGACCGAGTTCGTTGGCGTGGGGGAACGGGGCCTGGCGCGGTGAATAGGGCCGACCCGCGGCACGGTATCGCGCGTCTTCATTCCCGGCGCGCTCCCGCGTCGGGCGGCTTCGCCAGGCGATGATACGATCGGCATACTCGCTCGCGTTATCTTCGGCCGCGCCCAGCACGGACAACAGGCCAGCGAGCAGTTCCTTCGACGCATTGTTGAGATCGACCCGCGCCGCTTCCGAGACAAAGGAGACGGCGAGATCCGCGCCATTCAGTCGGGTGCGAAACGAACCCTGCGCCGGGCGCGCCTGCTCGCCTGCGAGATGCAACTGATAGGCCGAAAGCTCGACACTGGCCGAGATCAGCGCCTGCGCCCGCAAGGCGGTGTCGTTCACGGCGAGCGCCCGCGCCGAATTCGACAGATGCACCGAGAAGATCGTCGCCAGCGACGCGAGCGCGGCGAGAATCCACAACACCGCGACGATAACGATACCCTGTTCGGATGACGACGCCGCGCTGCGCCCGACTGTTTGCCTGGTCATGAGCCACCCCGCTTCGGTGCCGCGCCGGCGATCTTGCCATCATCCCCGGTATCGTCGTTTGATTGCTCACCCGGCGCATCGACATGAACCGGCGTCACCGTCGACACCGACAAGATGCGCCCGCTGGCGACATCCCGCACGGTGAGCATGATAGCCGCCGGCAGCTTGTCGGCATCTTGCCAGGTATCCCGGAAGACGCGGTCAGGACCGGCATAGGCGAACGACAGACGGAACGGCGGCCGCAGCAATACCACCGGGTCGGAAACGTTGATCTGTTCCGACGGCGAGAGGCCGGGCGGGAGTGGCCCGAATGCCGCGCGCGAGCGCACCGTGACGAGACGACCCTGATCTGTCGTCTCGCCGATCCGCACGACATCGAGCCCCACTCCGACGTTGGGGCCCAACGCCGTGCGCACGAAGGTGACCGACAATGCCGAGCCGTCGAACAGCGGCTTATCCTGATCCCGGTTGGGCGGCACATATTCGGCGGCCGCGAGATCCGCTGCGATCCGCCGCATCGAGATCCCGACCAGTTCGCTCTGCTGGATGCGGTCGAATCCGCGATTCCAGTTCGGCAGCCATTGCGCGGTGATGGTGGCGAGCGCCGACAGCACGAGGCCGGTCAGCGCCAGCGCCGCCAGCGCCTCGATCAGCGAGAAGCCCTTTTCACCGACCCGTTTCTCCGCGCAGGTGGTCATCATAGGCGAGACCTGCGCATCAATCGGACGGTTTCAAGATCCACCGTTGCGCCGGAAGGCGAACGGACCTGAATCCTGACCAGTTCGGGTATCCAGCGGACGTCGGCGTCCTTTGCGAGCCAGTCGCCGCCGACCGGGCCGATGTCGAGCCGCCAGAGAAAGTCGCCGACCTGCCCGGACAGCGCGCCGGGCACGAGTTCCTTGCGCGGCGGAATTGCGGTCGCCAATACCGCCTGCGCGCCTTGCATCAGCGCGACATGGTTCTCCAACGCCTTCACGCCGCGGATGCTGGTCGACATCACCGATCCGATCGCGACGATCGAGACCGCGACGACGGCAAGCGCCACCAGCACCTCCAGTATCGTGAAGCCGGCATCAGACCGGTCAGTTGGCGCGCGTTGAACGGGGTACAATCTCGATCCTTCCAGTCAGCCAGTTGACGCGGATTTCATAGGCCATATCGAGCCGGGCAAGGGCGATGGTGCCCCCGCACGACATGCCGTCGGCGAAAAAGCTGATGGTCGACCGCACCGCGCGTTGCTGGCAGTTCTGTGGCAACAGGGCATCGAAGCGCACGTCGTCGGGAATGCGGATGGTCTGCGAGGTCGCACCGGAGCGAATCGCGCGCGACGGCGCATCGACCAACGTGGAGACGTCGGCGCGCGCGCGGATCGCGGCGTTGCGGTCGGATTTCAGCAACGTCGCAGTCTCCAGCGCATAGGCCTGCAGCCGTGCCCGCGAAGTATTGCGCGGCACGATCGGCAACAATACGGCCGCGATGATCGCGATGATCGCGATCGCGCACACCATCTCCAGCAGCGTGAAGCCGGTTTGGCCTGCCTCATTCATTCCTGGCGCTCGCCATGGTGTCCAGCGAGAGATCGGCGGCAGTGCCGCTGCCACCCTCCCGGCCATCCGAACCGAACGACACGATGTCGTAGGCACCGCGCTGGCCGGGAGCGCGATAGACATAGGGATGGTTCCACGGATCGTTGGGGACATCGCCGCCCCTCAAGTAAGGCCCGTTCCAGGCGCCAACCCCCGGCGCGCGACGGACCAGCGCCGCAAGCCCCTCCGCCGAAGACGGATAACGGCCGGCATCGAGATTGAACAAATCCAGCGCGCTGGAGAAACTCTGCAGCTGGATCTTCGCCGCCTTGACCTTCGACTCGCCCAGGTAGTTGAGCACGCGAGGGCCGATCAGACCCATGATCAGGCCGATGATGGTAATGACGACAAGCATTTCGACCAGCGTGAACCCCCGCTCGCCGTGCCGTTTCCCTTGCCGGGCTTGCCGCCGCTCATGCAGGCTCAAGATACTGGCCGAGTTTGCTTTCGACATTGCGATGGTCCTTGCTTCATCCAACGAGTTGGGTGACCGACAGCAGCGCGGTCATGACGGATACAATCAACCCGCCCACCACGGCGCTGATGGAGATGATGGCGAGCGGCCCGACTATGCCAACGATACGATCGAGGCTGCGTTGCAGTTTCGCTTCGTAGAATTCGGCGATTCGACCCGCGAGCGCCGGTAGTTGCCCGGTTTCTTCACCGAGCCTCAGCATGCGCACCGCCATCGGCGGCATGCTGCTCGACGCAGAGAGCGCTTCGGACAACTTGCCGCCATGCCGCACGCGGTCGGCGGCCAGTGTCCAGGCTTCGACATGGCCGGTCACCGCCATGATGTCGACCAGAATGCGCAAGGTGGCGGTCAGGCTGACGCCACTGTCGAGCAGGACCCCGAGATTGCGGCAGAACAGGCTGGTCCGGTAAAACTGAAAGATTCCGCTGATGCCGGGAATGCTTGCCACACGGTCGATGATCGCGGCGCGCGCGTCCGGCCGGCGCAGCACGAGCCAGGATGCTGCGACCAGCGCCGCCGCCGCAACCAGGAGCGCCGTGCCGTTGGCGCGCATGAAATCCGACAGGCGGATGAAGAAACTGAGTGCCGAGTCGGACTTGTTGCCGAAATCCTGCAGCACGGAAGAGAATTGCGGCAGCACGAACAGAATGAAGAACAGCATCACGCCGATCGCTGCGATCAGCACGAACAGCGGATACTGCATGGCGTCCGTCAGCTTGCGGCGCATCGCCTCGGAACGCATCCGCTCCTGGCCCAACAGCTCCAGGACCTGGTCCAGCGTCCCCGAAATTTCGCCGACCTTCACCAGAGCCACGTACATCGGCGGGAACAGCGTCGGATGCGCACCGGCCGCCTCGGCAAGGCTCTCGCCGCTCAGGAGCGCCGCGCGCAATTTGCCAACGACGGGGCGCAAACGGCCGACATCGGCATCGTCGGCGAGCAGTTCGAGCGCGTCGTCGAGCCGTGCGCCGGCCTTCAACAGCAAGGCAAGATCGCGGGTGAAGGTCGTGACCTCCGCTCGTCCGGGCTGGCCGAAGACGCCAAGTCCGGTGGACGCCGAGGCGGCGCGCTTCTCCTCCACCGTCTCGATCGGCAACAGCCGCAGATATTCGATGCGGGCCGCGACTTCGGTCGCGTTCGGCGCCGACAGCCTGCCGTGGACGATTTCACCGGTCTGCGTCAGCGCGCGATAGCGGAAGTTCGGCACGGCTCACCTCGTCGTGGTGACGCGGAGAATTTCCGCGGGGCTGGTCAGACCGGCCCGGCATTTGGAGATGCCGTCGTCGAGCATCGTGGTCATGCCGGCACGGATCGCCGTCTGATCGATCTTCAGGCCATCGGTCTTCTCTCCGATCAAGCCGCGCAGCTCATCGTCGAGCTCGAGCACCTCGAACACGCCGAGCCGGCCGCGATAGCCGGTGCCGCCGCAGCGCTCGCAGCCCACGGGCGCATGAACGGTGTCGCCGGGCGTGAAGCCGAGCGTCGCAAGGCGCGGATCGTCCGCAAGGTCCGCCCAGCAGAGAACCTGCCGCGACTTGCAGCGCTCGCAGAGCTGGCGCACCAGGCGTTGCGCGATCACCGCGCGCAAGGTCGAGCGCAACAGATAGGCCTCGATGCCGAGGTCGAGCAGGCGCGGCAGTGCCGCCGCTGCAGTCTCGGTGTGAAGCGTGGTCAGCACCAGATGGCCGGTCAGCGCCGCGTGAACCGCGACGTGGGCGGTCTCGGAATCGCGTACCTCGCCGAGCATGATGACATCGGGATCCTGGCGCACGAAGGAACGCAAGGCGCTCGCAAAGGTCAGCCCGATCGCGGGCTTGATCTGGGACTGATTGACGCCGGGAATTTCGTATTCAACGGGGTCCTCGATGGTGAGAATCTTTCGGACCGGCTCGTTCAGGATCGACAGGACGGTTGCGAGCGTCGTGGTCTTGCCGCTGCCGGTCGGCCCGGTGATGACGATCATGCCGTGCGGCAATTTCAACAGCCGCCTCAGCCTGGTTTCATCGTGTGGCGCCAAGCCGAGCTTGTCGAACATGAGCAGCCCGCGATCTTTCGGCAAGATGCGGATCACAGCGGATTCGCCGTGCTGCGTCGGCATGACGGCTACGCGGATATCGACATCGGTGCGGCCGGCGCGCAACCGCGCGGAACCGTCCTGCGGCAATCGCCGTTCCGCAATGTTGAGGCTCGCGATGATCTTGATGCGGGAGATGACGGCCTGCGGGAGCACGCCTGCAGGGGCGCTGATCTGCCGCAGCAAGCCGTCGATGCGCATGCGCACGGTGAGCCCGGTCTGAAACGGCTCGATATGGATATCGCTGGCGCGCAGCTCGATGGCCTTTTCCAGGAGATCGTTGACCGCGCGCACCACCGGCGCGCCGCTGGCGAGATCGCGCAGGCTTTCGATGTCATCCTCGCGCAGCTGCGGAACGCCGTCCGCATCGTCGCGACTCTCTGCCTTGTCACCGGTAAGACGCTGATCGAGCACGACCGTCAGATCGTCAAACGAGGCCACCTTGATTTCGATGTTCGGCCCAAGCACGATTTCCGCCGCGCGACTGGCCGCGAGATCGGTCGGATCTGCTATGACGAGCACGATTCCGTGATCGGCTGCCTGGTAGGGGAACACGAGCGTTTCGCGAAGAAAGCGCTGCGAGAAAGCTGCAACCAAAGGCGTGGCCGACAACATGTCCTGTAGCGCCACACGGTCATATCTGTAAAAGCGAGCGACCTCGTCGGCGAATTCGCTGGCTGACAGATCGGTGGCTTCCCAAAGTTTGCCGAGCGCCGCGGATTGCAGAGTGCGCCGAATGTTACCTTGCAACTGATCCGGCGCGCCGGTGTCGGTAACCGCCACCGCGTCGGCAGCCTTCAGGTGGCTTGCCTGCCGCAGATACTCCACGAACTGCAATGACTGATGACCGGTCATACGTCTTTCCAGGCACCGCCTTGAGTGACGGATGTGCGACGTAGGCATGGCCGTTCGTCGCGGGAGTAGGGTTTATTCGCCGGAAATGTAGCATTTGTACGAGTTGCGCTGACGGGAATCTTTTTTTGGAAAGTTGAAACTTATCGGGACGCGGGCCGCTAGCTATCACTTGTCATGTTTTCCGGATGACGGATGCTGGCTTGGATAGGCGTTGGCTGGAATGACCCGCGACTTGGGTTTCATAAAGTTGGGTTGGCGAAGGTATGGAGTGTGTCTGCAATCAGGGCCGGTCCAGAAGGGCTGCGCGCATCATTTGTGCGATCGCGGTGGCGCTCTGCGCTGCGCCTCTTCTGACGTCTTGCGGCCCTGCCACGTTCGGATCGCCCGCGCCGGCCGATATCGACGTGCTCGACAAGGTGCGCTCCTTGGATATCCTGCCGCGGCAGGCTCAGAACATGAGCGCTCCGCGGCCCAGTGGCGGCGGGCGCGCACGCGCCGCGATGTTTGAAGGAACCGAAATATCCGAGATTCCGGATACACGGGTGGAGCGCGCGGCAACCGGCAACGGCTATGATCTGAATTTTGAAAACACGCCGGTCGCAACCGTTGCCAAGGTGGTGCTGGGCGACATTCTGGAGACGGGTTATGTCATTGATCCGCGCGTACAAGGTACGGTCAGCCTGATATCGGTGCGGCCGGTACCTAAATCCGACATCGTATTCGTG
>Ga0207675_100005742_pt1 | contig 11871 bp, 8 predicted proteins | sample KBSSwiS42_FD_184305 | JGI IMG/M metagenome (GOLD analysis project Ga0207675, IMG submission 184305) | Switchgrass rhizosphere microbial communities from Kellogg Biological Station, Michigan, USA - KBS Switchgrass S4-2 (SPAdes) (version 2) | ecosystem: Host-associated > Plants > Roots >...
CGCACACTCGCCGCTATCGGCGAACCAGTGGTCCGGGTCGTAATGGCGAGCGAGCTCGCCGACGCCAATCACAACATCCGCCTTTTCGTGCGCGTAAACACCGATCTGCCGGTGATACTGCGTGGCCTCGTCGCCGAGTTCGCCCATGCTGCCCAGGAATGCAATGCGGCGCTGTACAGGCTGCGCGGCCTGGGCGAGTCTATCGAGCCCCAAGCGCATCGAGACCGGGTTGGCGTTGTAGCTGTCGTCGATGATCGTCATGTCGCCAAGCTGCAATTCGTTCAGCCGACTCTCCATCGGACGGACGTCGGCCAGCGCAGCCTCGATCGCCTGCTTGGGCACGCCAAGATGCAACGCGACCACTCGCGCGATGCCGCGCGCAAGGTCAGCGCCGCGACCGGGCAGCTTGACGACTTGCCCCTTGGCTTGGGCCTCGAGGTCGGCCACATAGTCGTGATCGGCACCCAGCACGATGAGGCCCGAAGCGGGAACGGTCTTCACGATTGCGCTCTTCTCGCGCACGACGCCCTGCAAGGTCTTCAGCCGATCGAGGTGCGCCGGCCCAATCGTCGTCACGATGCCGATATTTGGCGGCGCGACTTCGACCAAGTGGTGCAGGTGCCCGCGCCAGTGCGTGCCGTATTCAAGGACCAACACGCGCGGATAACGCGCGAAAAACGCGAGCCACAGCGCACGCGGCAGCAGCAGCGGGACCTCCCACAGGTTGTGCCATTCGATCCAGTGCTCGTACCGAAGCACCGTCAGCGGAAGGCCATTGTCGTCGTTCATGTTGTGCACGCTGTGCGCCACCGCGCCGACAATTTGCCGCGCCGCCGGATGTCGCAGCACCGCGGCGATCATGTGGACTGTGGTCGTTTTACCGGCCGAGCCGGTCACGCCAATGATCAGCGGCTTCCGGATCCGAAGCACGACGCGGGCGCAGAAGGAGCAATAGCGCCCGAACAGGTCGCTGGCCCGGCGTCTAGTCGTTGACGTGCTGATCCGGGCGCCCGCCCGCGCAATGAATTCGAGGGCAGTCACGCACCTGATTATGCACCCACTTCGCGAACTTCGTGACCACGCTGCACTGTGCTAATCGTGAGCGCAGGTGCCCTATGGCAGTCGTTACAATCTTCGCGAGGTTCCAACGTCGATCCAGACTGCAGCAGAAATTTCGCACCGTCGTGAACGACGTGAGGCCGGCGATGCGTTTCCAATCTTGTTTCCAGTGCAGTGTCGCCGACCCAGCGCCAGCGGCATCCACCAGCTTAGGACCTGCACCCTGACTGGCTGATTCCGTGTCGGTGGGGTTGCTGGATTGTTCGCGGCCCGCTCTGAAAATCCGCGTGTCGTTGGTTCGATTCCGACCCTGGCCACCATTCTTGCCCTGGTAGCGCTGGCGGCCTGCGGTTCTCCCAAAGTTGCGCCGCACCGGCCCGATACGGCGGCCCTCGAGCGCGAAATTCCAGGCCTGCTGCGCGTCAGCGACGTCCCCGGCCTGTCCATGGCGGTCGTCCAGAATGGCCGCGTCGTCTGGGCGGAGGCCTTTGGGACAGTCATCGACAGCGCGCAGACCCCGCTCAACCCCGGCACCGTCTTCGAGGCGGCGTCGCTCAGCAAACCGGTCTTCGCCTACCTGGTGCTGCGCCTGGCCGACCGCGGCGAGTTCGATCTCGATCGCCCTCTGTATGAGATGTTGGAGTATCCGCGCCTCGCACACGACGAGCGGTACAAGGGGATCACCGCCCGCATCGTGCTCGCCGCGCTCGCGATCGAAGTGTTACAGCAGGCCATAGCCGATAGCCCGACGTCCGCCGACACCCACCTCGCACTCGGCCGGGCATTGGAGGCGGCCGGCGATCTGCCGGCGGCGATCGCGTCGTACCGGCGAGCGTTGAATGCCGATCCAGACGAGGCACAGCGACGGATTCAATGGGCGGAGGATCGCGTGGCAGCGCGCGCGCGTCCCGTCGCCGTCTCCCAGCAGATGCTTGAACGCTGCGCGGGTCAGTATCAGCAGCAGCTCGTCGCGGTGCGCAACGGGCGTCTGTACTACAAAGGAGCGGTGAGCCCCGAGTCACCGCTCACCGCTATCGCCGCCGACCTGTTCGAGGTCGATGCGGATCCGGCGGTCCGCATCCGTTTCGTTGGCCCCGAGTCCGCGCCGGCAGTCAGACTTTTCGGGATCTACAGCGACGGCACGATCGACGAGTGGCCGAGATCTATTTCAGGATCACCGTGGATCGCTCCTGCAGCGCTCTAGAGCACCGAACGCGATGAGCAGAAGAACCGCCAATGCAACGAGTCCGTACGGAATCGCGTTGACGCCGTGGCGCTCAGCAAGCGCGCCGACCAGCGCGGGTGCGACCGAAAGCCCAATCGCAGCGGATGCAATCTGAATGCCGATGGCGTTCGCGCCGTGCCGGACCCCGAGCCGCCGCGGCGTTTCTGCAATCAGCCAGGGAAAGATCGGACCGCACGCGAACCCGATCAGCGCGCCCGCTGCGATGCTGACGCCATGATGTGAACCGAGGCTGAGACCCAGAGCTGCAAGCAGACTGGCGCTCATGGCCGCAAACAGCCAGCGCGACAGTGGTTCATGGGCCGGCACCAGGCCGAACACGACGCGCGCCGCCATCAGCGAACCCCAGAAAAGGCTCACTGCCGCGCCTGCGGCCCCGGTCCTGACATTGCGGCCTTCGTGTAGCAGCGTATAGAGCCAGGCGCCCGTCGAGGCTTCGAGACCGCAGTACAGGATGAAGACAACGGCGCTAAGCAGGGTTGCCCGCAGCTGCAATGTTGCGGTGAGCGAGGGCGGGGCACCTTGCGTGTCAGCGTTACCGCTTTCAGGCGGCCAAAGGTGGCGACTCGCAACGAACCCGGCCGCGAGGAAGAGTTGCGCCACGCCGACGATGAGGTATCCGCGCTGCCATCCTGCGTTCGAGAGCAGCACAGCTGTCATCAGCGCCGGACCTATTGTCGTGCCGAAACCGTAGAACGCATGCAGCATGTTCACCGTACGCGCTGAGTAGTTGTGCGCGGCAAACGTGTTCAATGCGCTATCGATGGCGCCGGCGCCGAGTCCCGCTACAACACCAGCGGCGACGACGATCGCCCACGTCGCAGCAGTTGAGTACACGATCAGCGCAGCCGCCGTGGCTGCGCACGAGAGTGCAAGCAGTGCACCGAGCCGGATGCGACGGAGGATTGCACCGCTGAGGAAGCTTGCGGTGACGTAGCCGAGAGTCGTGGAGACGAACAATGAGCCGAGCGCGTCGAGCGGCAAGCCGAACGACTGTCGCATCGAGGGCCATGCCACACCTATCAACCCGTCGGGCAGGCCCAGACTGATGAAGGCAACGAAGGCAAGAATCAGGAGGAGGCGGGCGCGCACAGCCATCAGAGTAAACGCTTGATTTGCGATCGCCAGCTCCTGCGGGTCGTACTGTTACGAAATCGGCCGAACGTCCGTATTGCACGCGCAGGCACGGTGCTAGATTCCTGCGTCGAATCGCCCCGCGACAGGCAGGCAAGCACGATGGTTGACGCCAACCCCGTGGCGCGCGATGCAGCGGCCCCGCTGCACGACGCGTTCATCAGCTATTCCCGCCGCGACAAGGAGTTCGCCCGCCGGCTCGGCGTGGCCCTGCGCGCGTACAAGCCACCGAAGGGGCTGGGGCTCGAGGTGCGCCACCTCGACATCTTCCGCGACGAGGAGGACTTCACCGGCGTCGAGTACCACGATGCGGTGCGCCGGCACCTGCGCGCGTCGAACCGCCTCCTGCTGATCTGCTCGCCCAACGCAAGAAAGAGCGAGTACGTGAACGACGAGATTCGTCAGTTCGTCGCGCTGCGCGGCGCCGACAGCATAGTGCCGGTGCTCTGCGGCGGTTTGGCGAACAACGAGGCGCGTGACGATCAGGAGGAGCAGAAGGCGTTTCCCGAAGCGCTCTGCGCGGCGCTGCAGATGCCGCTCGCAGTCGACTACCGGGCTTTCGATCCAGCCGGCAAGCAGAAAGTGAACAAGGATGCGTTTCACGGCGCATGGTGCTCGTTGCTCGCCAACCTGTACGGCCTGAGCCGCAGCGAAGTCGAGCAGCGCGAAAAGAAGCGGGAAACACAGCGCCGTCGGATAACGCAGAGCATCGTGGGCGGCATCATGGCGACGCTGATTGCAGCGACCGCCATCAGCGTCACGTTCTGGCGCCAGGCAGTCGAACAACGCAGGGCCGCGGTGGCGCGACAGCTCACGGCGCAGGCGGAGCTCGCGCGCAATGAGTCGCCCAGGCTCATCGAACGCAGTGTGCTGCTTGCCGTCGAGTCCCTGAAGCGCCTGCCCACGCTCGAAGCCGAGACGGTGTTGCGGCCGCAGCTCGCGAAGATGTTGCTACCGGTGCGCCGTATCTCGATGGGCGAGCTGAGTGGCCCCTGCGTGTTCAGCCCGGATCGAACACGCGTGGCGGCGGCGACCAAAGAAGGCGTAAAGGTTTACGACCTGCTGACGGGGAAGCGGATCGCCGTGCTCGATCCCCTGCCACCGCTGATGAGATTCAAATTCAGCCCGGACGGCCAGCACTTCGTCACCGGCAGCGGCTCCATGGACCCGCGGGTGGCGCAGAACTACGTGGCCCAGGTGTGGCGTCTGCAGGATGCAAAAGAGATCAAGCGCCTGACGCATACGGAGCCCGTGTTCATGCTGGTCTTCGATGCCGACGGCCGACATCTCGCAGTCAGCGATGAAAGGTTCGCGCGAGTGTGGGAAGTGGGCTCCGAGCATCCGCCGCAGGAGTTCGAGGTCGATGGGTTCATTCTCGACATGGCACTGAGTCCGGATGGCGGACGCTTGTTCACGCAGACCAACAGGGAGACCAATCAAGTGTGGGACGTCGCCTCGGCGCAAGTACTGAAGGACGTGCCACTCAAAGACGGTCAGGAGCACATCGCCCTCAGCCCGGACTGGCAGCACGTTGCAACGGCGAGCGACGACAGCATCCGAATCACGGAGCTCGGCAGCGACGTGGAAGTGAGGCACATCCTGGAACCGAACATGACGAAACCGGCGTTCACGGAGGATGGCCAATGGCTCATGGCAAGCCGCAAGGTAGAGCGAGATCCGCAACTCACGGAAGCCGAGCTCGCAGCGAGCCAGTCGATGATTGTATGGGACGCGCACAAGGGCTATGAGTGGTTCCGCGTGCGCGGTGTCGGCAGCCGGGACCGACTCGTCATCAGCCCGGATGGAAAGTATGTCGCAACGCTCGGTGCTGCCAATGTCGTACAGATCTGGTCCGACACCGATCGTGAAGTGAGCCGCCTCGATGGATCCGGCGTCGCCGCAATCGGCTACGCCGCGGACGGCACGTTTGTCACCGCGGACTGGGCGGGTTCAGTGCAGTTGTGGGAGACGACGCAGGGGCGCGAAGCGGGCCGTTTGCCTCATGGCGATGGCATCCGGTCCATCGCCTACACGCCTGACGGCAAGCGTCTGTTGACGAACAGCAGCGATCGTGTGGTGCGAGTGTGGGATCCCGAGACCTCGCGTGTAGTCGCGCACGTCAAGACTGAGGACGATGCGCACGTTGCGCTCGATCCCGACGGCAAGCACTTCGTCGTTTTCATCCATGACGCCATGAGTGTGTTCGACCTCGAGGCAAAGGAGATCACGACATCGAAGATGCCCTCGGGCACTAGCGGGAGCGTGTTCTCGAGGGACGGCACCTACCTGGCGACGGCGGGTTTGGACAACAACGTGCGGTTGTGGGCGATGCCTGCGCCGCGCGAGATCGCACACTGGTCGCTCGGCGACGGCATTGCGTCGCTCGCTTTCAGCCCGGACAGTAAGGTCCTCGTCGCGAGCACGATCAATTCCGATACAGCAGTGGTGTGGGATGTGTCGACGAAGAACGAGTTAGTCCCTCCGTTTAAAAAGGAAGGTGGATACCGCCAGATCACGTTCAGCCCGGATGGCCGCTACGCTGCTGCGAGCGTGTCCGAACGCTATAGCGGTGCGAGCCCGATACCCGTCGCCGCCGGCGCCGTCGTGATCTGGGATACGTCGACCTGGAAGGAAGTCCACCCTCCGTTGCAGCATGCCAGCGGGATTCTCGCATTCAGTTCCGACAGCAAGCTGCTGGCGACGAGTGAAGACAAGCTGCAGGTCACGAGCGAAACTGAATACTCGCAGGAGTTCAATGCGAGCATTTGGAATGTGGCCACAGGAAAGCAGATCAAGCTGCTGCGGCATCCTGCGCCAGTCACTGCCGGCGCGTTCACCGCAGATGGCGCCCGCCTCGTCACGGCGAGCTCCGATGGAGCTCGCCTCTGGGAGCTGAGCACGGGCCGTGAGATGTTTCTGCAGCGCGACTCACCCATCCACGCCATCGCCGTCAGCCCCGACGGCAAGTATCTGGCGACCGCCGATGAGCAGGACGTCGTGCAGACGTGGTTCCTGCGGCCGGCTGACCTCATCGACGAAGCCTGTCGCCGGCTCACTCGCGATCTGACGAAGGACGAATGGCAACAGTTCGTCGCGGACGGACCCTACGCGCCGACTTGTCCCCCAGCTACCTCAAGATCACCGTGATCGAACGCGCCGTCATCACGTTCGTGTCGCCGTCATAGGATCCAGTGGCGTTGAAGGTCAGCATCACGGTCGAACCGTTGAGCCGCGTGCCCAGCTCGGCCACGAAGTCCGCGAAGTCGCCGAAGGCGTGCGACTCGTCGCGCATCACGATCAAGTACGCGCTCGCTCCGGCGCTCGGCGGCACGATGCTCGGCGACGACGGCAGCGTGAGCAGGTTCAGCACGCGCGGCCCGATCGTGAGCACGTGCGGCCGGCCGATCGCCGGATTCGCGAGATCGAGCACGAGGCCGGTCGGATTCTGACTCACGAACGGCGCGGTGGTGCCGCCCGGCAGCCACGTCAGCGACAGCATCGCAGGCAAGCGCGGGAAATCGACCAGAGTGCGCGCGGTGAAATCCGGCGGTGCCATGCCGAACGGCGTCGGGAAGCCGATGAGCTTGGTCGGCTCGCCGATCGACAGGCCCGATAGATCGAGGCCGGACGCCGCGACTTCGTAGTTGGCCGGATCGGCATCCATCGCCGTGCTCGTGCCCGTGCCCGCGAAATTAAACGCCGAAGCCTTGCGACCAGCGATGGAGTCGAGCTGCAGTGTGAGCGCGTCGCTCGACGTCGACTTCACGAAGCCGTAAATCGGCGTCGGGTGCATGCGCACGCGGCCCGCGGTCGCATCCAGAGTCCAGCCTCCCGACATCGACGAGGCAACCATCGGCGTAGCCGCGCCGAACGCTTCGATCGACTGACCCACCGAGATGTCTGCGGGTGCCGCTATGGTCGCCGGTGACGTTCCACCCTTCACCACCTTGGTGTTAGGTCCGATCGTCACGTTGACGTTCCCGCGCGCAAAGTGATCGCCGTCACTGTCGCGAATCACGTTGCCGCCGCGCACGGTCAAGACGTCGCCCGTGCGCGAGATCACTTCGCCCATCACGGTATCGACTCCGGCGCCAGGCACGCTGGTGCCCGAGAACACTGCGGCTGCGTCGAATTCGCGCGTCGCCGGCGTCAGTGTGCCGAGGGCAGCCGTGAGCGTGCCTGCGCCCGCCGCGGCCAGCGCGTCGAGACCGGCGCTGCCGGTGTAGTTCGTGCCGTTGATCTCGAACGTGGTGCTCGCATCGGTGTGCACGGTGACTTGACCGAAACGCTGCGCGCGCATGTGGAAGGGACGCAGGTCGACGACGTAGGTGCCAGCCGCCTTGTCTACGCTCACGAGCGGACCGCGTACGCGCATGTCCTTCTGATCGACGAGGTCGAGCGATGCGACCAGCGCCGGCGTCACGGTGACCGTGGCCGGCGTCGTCGTCAGGTCGACCGCGTTGGTCGCAGCCAGATTGAAGTCCAGCGTGAACAACGAAGGTCTGCCCGGCGCCACGAGGAGGTGATGCCGGTTGTCCAATGTCACGGTGACATCGACCGTGCCGAGCGCGTTGCCGCTCGCATCCACTGCGTGAGCTGCCACCGGCGCACCGTTCTGCTCGACATTTATATCGGCGTTCGAGTAGTCGAGACGCAGCGTGGCCGCGACGTACTCGCCGTTGGGAATGGTGGCGGCGGTAAAGAACTCGGTCAGGTCGACGAGCTGGGCGAAGTCGATACGCGTCGTTGCCGGCAGCGTTTCGACCAGGGTGCCATTGGCCTTCTTCAGCTTGAGCGAGGTGACGTCGACGGAGTAGCTGAGGAAGTCGCCGTCGGCATCGGTGATGGCGACGAACGTCGTGCCGCAATCGGTGCAGTCGGACGACGCAGGAGGGTTGCTCGAGGAAGCAGACATGCCGCCGCCGCCCCCGCCGCAGGCCGCCAGGAACAAGGCCAGCATGAAGACGCAGCTCTGCAACGCTGCGCGGAATCCTGAAGTGAACATAAGATCTCCCACGCGTGATAGGCACTGAAGCGGGTTAACGCGGGACTTGCGAAGCGGTTGACGTGGCTGCGTGCCCTTGTCACTGAGGCAGCCTTGCAGCGGCCGGAGTACGCTCAGCAGCATGCGCACGACCCGACTGTTCGCCGCACTCTGCCTGCCTGTCCTCGCCGGCTGTCTCGGCCCACGTCTGACCTCCCAGCCAGGCGTGTACGACGTGACCGTGCAGCCCATTCATACGTTAGGCCGCGAGATCGACGCGGTCGACGTTCGCCCGGCGCAAGACCGGCATCCCGGCTATCTCGTCGTGTTCGTCACCGGCGACGACGGCTGGCTTGGCACCAGTCACGCCGTATTCCGGCATCTTGCCGAAGAGGGCTACACGATGATGGGCTACAGCTCGCCCGAGGCGCTGCGGGAAATCGCACGCTCTGGCGAGCGCATCAGCACCGAGCGGGCTGCGCAGGAGCTGAAAGACCTGTACGCGCAGGCGAAGCAGCATCTGGGTCTGCCGGAGACGACGCCGGTCGTCATCGTCGGCTTCTCGCGCGGCGCTTCAGTTGTGGCGTTCACAGCGGTCCATCAGGATCTGCGCGACGGCATCGGCGGCGCGGTTGCAATTGCACTGACTCGCGAAGCCGATTATCTGCACGCGCCCAAAGACGACCCGCGAATCCAGGTCGACGATCAGGGCCGCATCCAGCTGTACCCGGCGCTGAAGTTCATGGGTTCCGCGCGCCTCGCGGTCATCCAGTCGACCAACGACGATTACGTTCCTGCGGCCGAGTCGCGCGAGCTGCTCGGCCCGGACACGCCGACACTTCGGCTCTACACAGTCGAAGCACAGGATCACGGCTTCAGCGACGCACGCGATCAGCTGATGCAGGACCTGGACGACGCGCTGCGCTGGATCGAGCAGGAAAAAACTCCGTCGTAGCGCCGACCGTGCGCTTCAATGATGCAGCCGGATCTTCGCGCGCGGCGTGTCGTGCATGAGCTTCAGAAAATCGCTGCCGTTGACGTGCACGAGCGCGCGATGATCGCCGCCCTCGAAGTACACATCCTCGGCATCGACGAATGCCTCATCGAGAATGGTCTCGATGCCATACACCTGGCCGAACGGCGGCACCGCACCGGGCTCGCAATCCGCGAACAGCCGGCCGATCTGCTCTTCTGAAGCCAGCCCGATCACATGACCGAACCGCCGGTGCAACGCGCCGAGGTCCACGCTGTGAGTGGCGGGCACGACTGCCAACAGATACTTCTCGCCGTCCTCGAGCACGACACTCTTCGCGAGGCTCGCGCCGGGCACATGCGCGGCTTCTGCGGTGTGAGTGCTGTTCGACGTCCGCGGATGCTCGATGATCTCGTACTCCACGCCCGCCTCTGACAGGCGAGTCTGGACCGTTGCTGCGATGCTCATGATGGTCCTCCGTTTGCGCGTGGCCGGGTTGGGTTCAATATGGTGCTCCGAAACGACCCGGTCGCAATCAGGGCTAGCTGCACATGCCCGCGAACTTGTCCCCGGAGTACAAGGCTGCGCAGGCCGCACTGCGGCAGGCGCGCGATCCCGGCGAGCGTCTGCAATGCTTGCGCGAAATGCTGCGGGTGATTCCCAAGCACAAGGGAACCGATCACCTTCAGGCCGACCTCAAGCGACGCATCCACGAACTCGGCGAAGAGATCGAGCGGCCGAAGAAGGGCGGAGCACGCGGCGGACCCGCGCTGGTAGTCCGGCCGGAAGGCGCCGCTCAGATAGCATTGGTGGGTCCGCCTAACGCCGGCAAGTCGACGTTGCACGCGCGGCTTACGGGTTCCACCGCGCACGCCGCAACCTACCCGTTCACGACCCAATTCCCGGAGCCGGGAATGATGCCGTACGAAGACGTGCACTTTCAGCTCGTCGACCTGCCCGCCGTTTCGCCTGAGCATCCGACGCCGTGGCTCGCGAGCGCACTGCAGACGGCAGATGCATGCTTGCTGGTCGTGGATCTCGGCGATCCCGACTGCGTGGGCGAGATCGTGAGCGTGCGCGACATGATGCGCGAGCGCGGCGTGACGCTGGTCGAGCACTGGGAAGGCCTGCACGCGGGAAATGACGATGCGGCGGATGACGATCCGTTCGCTTTGTCTCTACGCACGCTGTTGCTCGCCAACAAAGCAGATGCAGTCGCGGATGCGGGATCCGAGCTGCGCACGCTGCTGGAGCTCGTGGGCCTTCAGTATCCGGCGCTTGCCGTCTCCGCAAACAGCGGGCTCGGGCTAGGTGAAGTCGGCGCGTGGCTCTTCGATCACTTGGGTATCGTGCGCGTCTATACCAAAGCGCCTGGCAAACCTGCAGATCGCTCCCGACCGTACACGCTGCGTCGTGGGCAGACGGTCGCGGATGTTGCACACCTCGTCCACAAGGATCTCGCGCGCTCCCTCAAGCATGCTCGCATGTGGGGCGCGTCCGGATTCGAAGGTCAGCAGGTCGGACCCGGCCACGTCGTGGCCGACGGCGACATTATCGAGCTGCACGGTTGAATGGCACGCGTTACTGTTAAATCGATTTGTATTTCGCTGCCGGCTGTTTCACAGTCGGCGCGCCGACAAGGGCAAACCCATCGAAAGGTGGGGACGCAAAGCCTCCGGTCTACGGACACACGTCTATGACAGCGGGGTCGCCGCATGAGCACCGATCTGCAAAGCGTATTGATCGACGTCGCACTCTGGCTGTATCGCGCCTTCTTCGTGCCGGGCGATCAGTTCCTCGCGAAATTCCCCGAGCTCGACCTCGCCGGTCACGCGCGTGTCGTGTCCGCAGTCCTCTCTATTGTGATCTGGCTTGGTGCGATCGCACTGATCGTCGGCACCTGCAAGCTCGTTCGCGTCGTGGACCAGACGCTGACCGCGCTCGCGGTACGCCTGTATGAGGATTTGCAGCGTGCCGGTCGAGTCGTCGCGAGACGGCTCGCAATTGCCTTTCGCTCCTTCGCGCTGGAGCGGCAGGCGCGGTCTGCGCGAACGGAAGTCTTCGAGCAGCCTGCGCTGAGTACGCTCCAGCTGCGCATCCTGCAGTCTCACGCGAACCTGCCACCCGCACACTTGCTGACAGCGAACGACATCGGGCGCGCCCTCGACATGCGCTCAACCGACGTCACGGTTGTACTGGGGACACTGCGGAAGCTGAGCCTCGTCGACCGCACGTTGGGCGCGGACGATGGCGAGGACGGCTATCGGTTGACGAAGGCCGGCGAGGTCTTTCTTGCGGCCTGCAGTCGGACACAGCCAGCGAAGGTCCCTGCGTCGTCTCAGCGCACTCTGCGGCCGAAACGAATCGAGCCGACGCTTGGAAGCACGTGACACTGGGATTGCCCCGGGCCACCATTTAGCGCGCTGCACTGTTCCCTCAGACTATTCGCTCCAGCGATCGTCAGATGGGGAGCCTTCG
>Ga0207675_100005745_pt1 | contig 11867 bp, 10 predicted proteins | sample KBSSwiS42_FD_184305 | JGI IMG/M metagenome (GOLD analysis project Ga0207675, IMG submission 184305) | Switchgrass rhizosphere microbial communities from Kellogg Biological Station, Michigan, USA - KBS Switchgrass S4-2 (SPAdes) (version 2) | ecosystem: Host-associated > Plants > Roots >...
AGGTCGTTGTCGAAACGGAAATACGGATTGCTGTGGTCTACGGGTTTATGGGTATGCGAATGACGCGCGGTCTTCGCACCGGCGAATCGCGACTCGCCGATGCCGTGCTCGCCGGCGAGCGTTTCGAGCTCGCAGCGGCTGGCATCCGGGCAGCTGCCCATGGGATGTTCCGAGACGTACAGCTCGAGCACGCCACGGCGCAGCTTCGACAACGCTTCGGTCTGCGTGCGCACCTTCATCCCTGCCGCCACCTCGGTGGTGCACGAAGCCGGGAAGCCCTTGCGACCCTCGATCTCCACCAGGCACACACGGCAGGAACCGAAATGTTTCAGCGTGTCCGTGGCGCAGAGCTTGGGCACGTCGCGATCCGCGAGCGCCGCGGCACGCATGATGGAGGTGCCGGCCGGCACGGTGACAGTGGCGCCGTCTATCTCCAGCGTGACGCTGACTCCGGTCGTGGCCGGTGTGCCCAAGTCGTGATAGTCCTTTGCGTACATGCTGTGCTCCCGCGACTAACCCGGCCGCGCGAAATCTTCAGGAAAATGTTTGAGTGCGCTGCGCACCGGGAACGGCGTCAGGCCGCCCAGGCCGCACAGCGAACCATTGAACAGGGTGTCGCAGAGCTCGTCGAGCAGCGCGAGGTCGGAGTGCTGAGCGCCGTTGGAAGTTCCTGCCTGCGCGCCAGGGCGCGCCGCATGCGCGCGACCCGCGATGATGCGATCGACGAGCTCGACGCCGCGTGTGGAACCGATGCGGCACGGCGTGCACTTGCCGCAGGATTCGATGGCGCAGAATTCGAGCGCATAACGGGCCATGCGCGCCATGTCGACGCGATCGTCGAATACCACCACGCCGCCGTGGCCGAGCAGCGCGTTTCTTGCCGACAGCGCCTCGTATTCGAGCGGCGTGTCGAACTCGGATGCCGGCAGGTACGCGCCGAGCGGCCCACCGATCTGCACGGCGCGCACCGGCCGGCCGCTGGCCGAGCCACCACCGTAATCGTAGACCAGCTCCTTCACGGTGAGTCCGAAGGCCCGCTCCACCAGTCCGCCGTGTTTCACGTTGCCCGCGAGCTGCAGCGGGATGGTGCCGCGCGACTTGCCCGCGCCGAATTCCCGGTAGAACTGCGCGCCGCGCGCCAGCACGATGGGCACGGAGGCCAGCGTCACCACGTTGTTGACCACCGTGGGCTGCCCGAACAACCCCTTGATCGCCGGCAACGGCGGCCGCACGCGCACTTCGCCGCGGCGCCCTTCGAGGCTTTCGAGCATCGAGGTCTCCTCACCGCAGATGTAGGCGCCGGCACCCAGGCGCACGGCGATGTCGAATCGCTTGCCGCTGCCGCGCACGTCGTCGCCGAGATACCCGCGATCGCGCGCTATCTTCAGTGCCCGGGCCAGGGCGCGTGCCGCGTGCGGATATTCGATACGCAGATAGATGTAGCCCTGAGTCGCGCCCACCGCCAGCCCGGCAATCGTCATGCCCTCGATCAGCGAGAACGGATCGCCTTCCATCAGCATGCGATCGGAGAACGTGCCGGAGTCGCCCTCGTCCGCGTTGCAGGCGATGTACTTCTGCGCGACGCGCTGGTCGTGCACGGTCTGCCACTTGATGCCGGTGGGAAACGCCGCCCCGCCGCGGCCGCGCAGGCCGGAGTCCGTGACCGCGCGCACGATGTCGGCCGGTGCCATCGCCAATGCGGCCTCGAGTCCCGCGTAGCCGCCGTGGGCCAGGAATTCGTCGAGGTCCACCGGATCGATCACGCCGAGGCGCGCCCCGGTGAGTCTCTGCTGGCTCGACAGGTAAGGATGCGCGCCGATGTCGCCGAGACGCAGCGCGTGGGCACCACCGTCGAGCATGCCCGCGGCCAGTAGTTTGGCCACATCGCCCGACGCGACCGGGCCATAAGCGATGCGGCCCGCGGGCGTCGCCACCTCGACCAGCGGCTCGAGCCAGAACAGGCCGCGCGATCCATTGCGCACGATGCGCACCGCGCGCCCGGCCTTCGCAGCCCCCGCTTCGATGGCGCGCGCGGTCGCGTCGGCACCGAGCGAACAGGCGCTGGCGTCACCCGGGACATATACCGTCACCCCCATGCCCATGGGACCACCGCTCATGAGTGCACGCCCCAGTCTTTCGCGAGCTCGGCGAATCGCTCGGGCGTGACGCGCCCGTGCAACTCGCCGTTCACCATCATCGACGGAGCGCAGGCGCAGTTGCCGAGACAATAGACCGGCTCGAGCGTGATGCGGCCGTCTGCCGTGGTCTCGCCGAAATTCAATCGCAGCCGGCCGCGCACGAACTCCTCGAGCGCACGCGAGTTCATCGACTGGCAGGCCTCGGCGCGGCACAGCTGCACGACGAAGCGCCCCGGAGCGTGCTCGCGGAAGTGGTGATAGAAACTCACGACGCCGTGCACTTCGGCGCGCGAGACATTCAAGGCGTCGGCGATCAGCGGTACGGCATCGGGCGGCACGCAGCCGAGATCGTTCTGCACCGCGTGCAGGATCTCGAGCAACGGCCCGGGCTCACCGCCGGACTTGCGCACCGCGCTGGCGACACTCTGGCGAATTTTTTCGGCTTCCTGGTCCATGACGGCTCACGCGCCGGGGCGCACTCCAGCCACGCGCCAGCCATTGCAATAGATATTGCAGCCGCCGGGGCGCAGAAAAGCCACCAGTGTGATGCCCGCCGATTCGGCCAACTCGACTGCGAGTGTCGAGGGTGCGCCTATGGCCGCAACCAGCGGCACGCCCGCCATCATGGCCTTCTGCAGCAGCTCGAAACTGGCGCGCCCGGACAGCAACAACACGCGCTCGCTCCACGGCAGTTCATTCGCCAGCAGTGCCGCGCCGACCAGCTTGTCCATGGCATTGTGACGGCCCACGTCCTCGCGGACCGCCACGAGTTCGCCGTCGGCGCTGAACAGCCCGACGGCGTGCATGCCGCCGGTCTCGGCGAACCCGGCCTGTGCGGCGCGCAGCTTGTCGGGCAGGCCCCGCAGCACCGGTTCCCTAACTACCATGCCGGAACTGGCGCCCGTGACGCGCCGACCGCCGGCGCTCGCGGTCACGGCGTCGATCGACGCCTTGCCGCAAATGCCGCAGCTCGAAGTGGAGTAGAAATTGCGCTGCAGGCGCGCGAGGTCCAGCGGCAGATCGGCGCGCGCGGTGACGCGCAGGATGTTTCCCGTCGGGCCGCAGTGGCCCGCGTCGACGACGTCGCGCGGCTCGCGCAGGATTCCTTCGCCGTACAGGAATCCGACCGCGAGTTCCGCATCGTGGCCGGGAGTGCGCATCGTCACGGAAATGGAGCGGCCGGTGCCGCCGTTCTCGTCGGCCTCAGGCAACCCGTCGCGCATCAGACGGATTTCGAGTGGCTCTTCAACCGCGATGACATCGTTGCGGCGCGTATTTCCCGCGGAGCGCACCGCATCGATCTGCAGCTCCTTTACCGGGCTGTTCATGCGGTTGAGTCTACACCCGCGGTGATCAGTCGGACCTTGACGGCTGTGCGCGACTTTTCCTATTTGCGCGCGTTCTGGCGCGCGACTGCCGCATCCACGGTATTGGACAGAAGCATGGCAATGGTCATCGGCCCCACTCCGCCCGGAACCGGCGTAATCCACGCCGCGCGCTCGGCGGCCGGCGCGTATTCCACGTCGCCGGCCAGTTTCCCGTCCGCAAGCCGGTTGATTCCGACGTCGATGACCACGGCGCCATCACGAATCCATATACCAGGGATGTAGGCGGGTTTGCCGACTGCGGCCACCACCAGCTCGGCACGCTGCACCTCGCCCTGCAGGTCGCGCGTTCCCGTGTGACATACCGTGACCGTGGCACGCGCCAGCAGCAGCTCCAGCGCCATCGGCCGGCCCACGATGTTCGACGCGCCCACGACCACCGCGCGCAGACCGGTGGGATCGATGGCGTATTCCTTCAGCAGTCGCATCACGCCCCAGGGCGTGCACGGCCGCAGGCCCGGCCGCTTCTGCGCCAGCAAGCCGGTGTTCCTCGGATGGAAACCGTCGACATCCTTGGCGGGATCGATGGTGTCCATGATCTCGGTGCTGTCGAGACCCTTGGGCAGCGGCAGCTGCAGCAGGATGCCGTCGACCCGGTCTTCGTTGTTGAGGCGGTCGATGAGACCTAACAACTCGGTGCGCGTCGTGGTCGCCGGCAAGTCGTGCGCGAACGAAGCGATGCCGCATTCCTCGCAGGCCTTGCGCTTGTTGCGCACGTACACCGCGGAGGCCGGGTCTTCGCCCACCTTGACCACCGCGAGGCCGGGCTGCCGGCCGTACTTCGAAACGAAGTCGGCGGCTCGCGCCGCCGACCTCTGTCTCTCCATTGCTGCGACGGCCTTGCCGTCGAGAATCTTTGCCGTCAAAGGGAACCTTTCTTCTTGTTAGCTTTGTTCGATCAATACCGGTAGTGATCGGCCTTGAACGGACCGGACTTGCTGACACCGATGTATTTGGCCTGCTTGTCGGTGAGCACGGTGAGCTCCGCGTTCAGCTTCTTCAGCTGCAGCAGGGCCACCTTCTCATCGAGGTGCTTGGGCAACACGTACACGCCCAGCGGGTACTTCGCCGTCTGCGTGAACAGCTCGATCTGCGCGATGGTCTGGTTCGCGAAGCTCGAGCTCATCACGTAGCTCGGATGGCCGGTGCCGCAACCCAGGTTCACGAGACGTCCCTCGGCCAGCAGGATGATGCGTTTGCCGTCGGGAAAGATCACGTGATCGACCTGCGGCTTGATGTTTTCCCACTTGTACTGCTTCAGCGAGGCGCAATCGATCTCGTTGTCGAAGTGCCCGATGTTGCAGACGATGGCATTGTTCTTCATGCGCTTCATGTGGTCGTGCGTGATCACATGGAAGTTGCCGGTCGCCGTCACGAAGATGTCGGCCTTGTCGGCGGCGTAGTCCATGGTCACGACGCGATAACCTTCCATCGCCGCCTGCAGCGCGCAGATGGGATCGACTTCGGTCACCCACACCTGGGCCGAGAGTGCACGCAGGGCCTGCGCCGAACCCTTGCCCACGTCGCCGTAGCCGCAGACCAGCGCAACCTTGCCCGCCACCATGACGTCGGTGGCGCGCTTGATGGCGTCGACCAGCGACTCTCGGCAGCCATACAGGTTGTCGAACTTGCTCTTGGTCACCGAGTCGTTGACGTTTATGGCCGGGAACGCGAGCTCACCGCGCTTGTGCATGTCGTAGAGACGATGCACGCCGGTGGTGGTCTCTTCGGTCACGCCCTTGATCTGTTTCAGGCGCGTGGAATACCACTTCGGGTCGCGTTTCAGCGTCGCCTTGATCGAATCGAACAGCGCGACTTCTTCTTCGCTCGAAGGCTTGCCGAGAATGTTGATGTCCTTCTCGGCCTTGGTGCCGAGATGCAGCAGCAACGTGGCGTCGCCGCCGTCATCGAGAATCATGTTCGAGTACCCGCCGTCGGTCCACTCGAAGATCTTGTGGGTGTAGTCCCAGTAATCGACCAGCGTCTCACCCTTCCAGGCGAACACCGGCGTGCCGCGTTCAGCGATCGCGGCGGCCGCGTGATCCTGTGTCGAAAAGATGTTGCACGACGCCCAGCGCACCTGCGCACCGAGCGCCTGCAGCGTCTCGATGAGCACCGCGGTCTGGATGGTCATGTGCAGCGAGCCGGAGATGCGCGCGCCCTTCAAGGGCTGGCTCTTCGCGAATTCCTCGCGGATCGCCATGAGCCCCGGCATCTCGGTCTCGGCGATCAGGATTTCCTTGCGGCCCCACGCGGCGTCGCGCGCCATGTCGGCCACCACATAGTCGTTGCCCGGAATGGGCTTCACAACAGCATTCATATGTACCTCTCTATGGTTCCGTTAGAGAGCGCCGTTGCCACGAACAGTCCTGCTTGCCGAGCCTCGCGTCGAACGACGCTGCAGCGCTCCTCGGCAGCCGGAATCGAATCAAACCTTCGCGCACTCTCCGGAGGAGAGATCGCGTCCGAACGACAATCGGTTGCCGTCTGGATCCTTGATCGCGAAATCGCGCATACCGTAAGCCCGATCGCCCGGCTCCACATCCGGCGTCCCGCCACGGGCGCGAATACTACCCAAATATTCGTCCACGTCGTCACAGAAAAGGTAGACCGAGCCACCACCCGCCGGGTGCCCCGGCGACGGACGGCAAACGTGCAATACCACACCGTCGAGACGCAACCCGACGTAATCGCCATAACTGAACTCGACACTGAATCCCAGCGTATCCCGATAGAACCGCACGGCGGATTCGGTATCCGCCACGCTGAGCACCGGTGATGCGCCGAAGGTCTTCATAAAAGTATGGGGGCAGCCCCCGTTTCCCAGCAAAAGGGGTCAGTCCACATTTCTCATCTTGGCCACCAGGGCTGACCCCTTTTGCCAGGAAATGGGGGCTGCCCCCATTCTAATTCATGCCGTCTTGCGCGCTCCGGCATCCGCAGCGAGCGCCGCCGCCTTGTCGGTCTTCTCCCAGGTGAATTCCGGCTCGTTGCGGCCGAAGTGGCCGTACGAAGCGGTCTTCTCGTAGATAGGCCTCAGCAGGTCGAGCATCTGCACGATGCCCTTCGGGCGCAGGTCGAAGTGCTGGCGCACCAGCGCCTCGAGGCGTTCGTCCGAGACCTTGCCGGTGCCGAAGGTCGTGACCATCACGCTGGTCGGCTGCGCGACGCCGATGGCGTACGACACCTGCACCTGGCACTTGCTGGCGAGACCCGCCGCGACGATGTTCTTCGCGACGTAACGCGCCGCGTACGCCGCCGAACGGTCCACCTTGGAAGGATCCTTGCCGGAAAACGCTCCGCCACCGTGAGGCGCAGCGCCGCCGTACGTATCAACAATGATCTTGCGGCCCGTGAGACCGCAGTCACCCTGCGGACCGCCGACCACGAAGCGACCGGTCGGGTTCACGAGGTACTTGATGTTCTTGGCCAGCGCCTGACCCTGCAGCACGGGCTTGATGATTTCCTCGATCACCGCCTGTTCGATCTGCTTGTGCTCGACGTCCGGGTGGTGCTGCGTGGACAGCACCACGGTGTCGATTTCGCCGGGCTTGCCGTCGACGTACTTCACCGTGACCTGCGACTTGGCATCCGGGCGCAGCCACTTGAGCTTGCCGTTCTTGCGCAGTTCGGCCTGCTTCTCCACCAGGCGGTGCGCCAGGTAGATAGGCAGCGGCATGAGACCCTCGGTCTCGGTGCAGGCGTAACCGAACATCAGGCCCTGGTCGCCGGCGCCCTGCTCCAGGTTCAGTCCCCGGCCTTCGTCGACGCCCTGCGCGATGTCGGGCGACTGCTTGTCATAGGCCACGAGCACGGCGCAGCCGCGGTAGTCGATGCCGTAGTCGGTGTTGTCGTAGCCGATCTTCTTGATCGTGTTGCGCGCGACCTGCTGGAAATCCACCACCGCCTTGGTGGTGATCTCGCCGGCCATGACCACGAGTCCGGTGTTGCACAGCGTCTCGGCGGCCACGCGCGAGAACTTGTCCTGCGCCAGGATGGCGTCGAGCACGGCGTCGGAGATCTGGTCCGCGACCTTGTCCGGGTGGCCTTCGGATACCGACTCGGATGTGAATAAGAATGAGCTGCTCATTTTCTCTACCTCGTACCTAATTCGTGTCCTAACTAGCCGCGCGCAGCGGCTCACCGAACGCTTCGCGATACAGATCCGCGAACTCCGTCAGGGTAAATTTGTGGTTCTGGGTGCCTTGCACGGCGATCTTGATCGCGCCCATCAGCGAGGCGATGCGTCCGGTCGTCTCCCAGTCGAGGCCGCGCAGGATGCCGTGGATGAGTCCGGCCCGATACGCGTCGCCGCACCCGGTGGGATCGAGCACCTCGCGCGCCGGCGCGCAGGGAATGTGGTGCACCTTGCCGTTGGCGTGGATCACCGAGCCTTCCGCGCCGCGCGTGATGATCAGCGCCTTCACGTGCTGCATGCAATCGGCGGCGCTCCAGCCGGTGCGTTCCTGCAGCAGCGCCCACTCGTAGTCGTTGAGCGCGAGCCAGTCGGCGATCGTGATGAAGCGGCGGAAGTCTTCGCCCTCGAACAGCGGCATGGCCTGGCCCGGGTCGAAGATGAAAGGAATGTTCGCCGCCTTGAACTGCTCCGCGTGCTGCAGCATGCCCTCGCGGCTGTCCGGCGCGATCACGCCGATGGCGATGCCGTCGTAGGCGGGGACCTTGATGCGGTGAGAATGATTCATCGCGCCTGGATGGAACGCGGTGATCTGGTTCGAGTCGAGATCGGTGGTGATGAAGGCCTGGGCGCAGTGCTCTTCCGGAATGGTGACCAGGTACTTCTCGGAGAGGCCGACTTTCTTCATCCACTCGCGGTACGGCTGGAAATCCGAGCCGATGCCACCCATCGGGTAACCCACGTCGCCGAGGAGTTTCAGGTTGTAGGCGATGTTGCCGGCGCAGCCGCCGAACTCGCGGCGCATCTGGGGGACCAGGAACGCCACATTGAGCATGTGGAGCTTGTCGGGAAGGATGTGCGTCCGGAAACGGTCCGGGAACACCATGATGGTGTCGTACGCGACCGATCCACAAATGAGCGCGCTCTTCTCTGCCTTACCCGCCATGCCCGTCTCAGGTTTTGATGGAAAACCCCCTCTCGGCCGAATCCAGCTCGAAGGAGCCCTCGATGACCGCCCGGAGCCAGCGTGCCGTCTCCAGAACGCCGCCGAACGCAAAGAAATGGGGCGCAAAGATACGCGAATTGGGGGTCGCCTGCTTGGCCCTGTAGACCCCGATCAGCATTTCATCGGATCGGGTCACAAGGTGCGGTAAGCGCCCGAGAGATAAGGCATTTCCAGCCACCGCCTTGAGGGATGCCCCCACCCCGCAGTGTGCGGCGTACTTGAGCAGCTTGGTGAAGGGGGTGGGACCCGCCACCCCGGCATGGATGGGGAGGGAAATCCCCCGGTCCGCCAGCCCGCGTTCGAACTGCTCGAGGGATCGGGCATCGAAACCGAACTGCGTGGCGATATGCATGGTGAGCCCGGTGTCGCGGGCGATTGCCTGTTTGCGCTCGAGCACCTGCCAGAGCACCTCCTGGGAAACCACCGGATGACCTTCTGGATGACCGGCGACCCCGACACGCTTGATCCCGGCGTCATGAACCACACCGCTTTCGAGCAGCTCGAGCGTGCTGGAGAAGGCGCCATTGGGAATCGCCAGGTCGCCTGCCACCAGCAGCACCTGTTGCACGCCGCCTGCTGCCAGAACTCGCAGCCGATCACGCAGGCGGTTCGCATCGACGACCCGCCTCGCAATGACATGCGGTGAAGCCGTGAGTCCCAGCTCCTGGATTCGCAGCGCGATTCGAACCACATCATCGGGCGAGGTCTTCGGCGTATTCGCCACATACACAGGAAAACCTGTTGGCAGGATGCGCGCCATCTCATCCAGCGCCTTCTCGTCGTGAGGGGTCACCTCGGTCGAGCCCGCCGCAACGAAGTTACGCAGGAGCTGGCGGAGGCTCGTCGCTTCCGGCGCGTTGATCACTGCATTCACCGTTTTTCTCTTTCAGCCGTCGCGCAACACTTGTTACGGCGTGCAAATTAGCGGGCCGCGCGCCCGCGCTGAAATTGCTTGTGCGGATGTGTGCTATCGGCGCGGAAGCACATCGATCGCGAACGAAAACTCGATGAGGAGCGAAGGCCAAGGCGGCAGGTTGCGATTACCATCGGCCGCAAGGGGGTATTCAGCGTGAGTGAGAGTTCGACGATGGCGGTCCCTGCGCCGCGCGCAAACCCTGCCACTTCGGCCGCGGCCAGCGAACCGTGGCCAACACCGGTGCACCGCTGGTACGCGGTGACGTTATTCGGCTTCACCATTTTCACCTTGTTCGCGGCCATTCCAATCGTGGGACTGGTGTTCTCGCAGGTGAAGGCGGACTTTCAGCTCAACGACAAGCAGGTTTCACTGCTGCTGGTCACCATCCCGATGTGGGTGCTGGCGGTCGCCAGCCTGCCCATCAGTCGCCTCGCGGATTCCTTCAGTCGCAAGTTGATCATTGGCGGCGGCCTGATATTGCTCGGCGGGTTCGGCATCGCGGCAGCCCTCGCGACGACGTTGACAGCGTTCCTGGTTGCCCGGCTCCTCGGTGGTGTCGGCGGCGCCGGTAATGGCTCCGCAACGTTCTCGATGCTGGGCGACCTGTTCCCGCCCGAGAAACTGCCCAAGGCCTTCGCGGTCATGAACATCGGGTTCTGCGCCGCGCTCGGACTGCCCTACATCATCGGCGGCCAGGTATTTGGTGCCCTGGCAAGCATGCAATCGCTGACGCTGCCCCTCCTGGGAGAGGTGCGGCCGTGGCAGTCCATGCTGCTGATGATCGCGGTCCCAGACATGATTCTGGGGTTGCTGATTCTCTTCACGCTGCGCGAACCCAGGCGTCGCGCACGCGTGCTGCCGGCCGATGTTTCGAACTCCGGCGCTGTGCGCCGCTCCGTGCCCGTCAGGGACATCGTGGGCTACCTGTGGGGCAACCGCCGTGCGTTCTGGCCGATGTATGTGGGTCTGGGGCTCAATACACTCGCCCTGGGAACCTCGTCGTGGATGACGGCCTTCTACGAGCGCACCCACGGCTGGACTCCGAAGCAGTTCGGTCTCTACCAGGGACTGGTCTATCTATTGCTGGCGCCCGCAAGCCTGCTGTTCGGCGGCTGGCTCGCGGAACGCTGGGCGAAGCAGGGTCACGCCGATGCCGCCTTGCGCGTCGTGCTGCTGGCCGCGGCGGCCCACATTCCCTTCGCCGTCAGCTTCGGACTGGTATCGGACCCCTACCTCGCCCTGGCGCTGGTGTCGCTGAGCACCTGCATCGCGCTGATCGGTGCCGGCCCGCAGAACGCCGCGTTCCAGAACATCGTGCCGAATGAAATGCGCGCCCAGATCACCGCATCGTTCCTGTTCGTGTTCACGGTGATGCAGGCGGCCGGACCTCTACTGGTCGGCTGGCTCACCGACGATGTTTTCGGCAATGAGAAGTCGCTGCGTTATTCGCTCGCATTGACGCACGCGGTCCTCGCACCGATCGCGGTCGTGGTGTTCTGGGTCGGCCTCAAGCCCTATGGCGAGGCGGTCACCCGCATTCGCGCGTTGGTCAAGTAACCGCAGGCCCAGGCATGTCCTCCGCACCGCGCTTCTCGGGCCCAATGGCACAAGCTCCGCTCGCGCCCATGCGCGCCGAAGTCGACATCGTCGACTGCGAGGTGGAAGGCAAACTACCGGCGGATCTTCACGGCACCTTCTATCGCGTGGGTCCGGAGTTCCAGTACCCGCCGAAGGTGCCGAATATTCCTTTCGACGGTGAGGGGCACGTCGGCATGTTCCGGTTCGAGAACGGCCACGTCGACTACCGCAGCCGCTACGTGCGCACGCAACGATTCAAGGCGCAGGCCGCGGCGCGCGAGGCATTGTTCGGTACCTATCGGAATCCGTACACCGACGATCCGCGCGCCAGGGGCGTGAGCCGCGGCACCGCCAACACGGCGGTGATCTGGCACCACGGCAAGCTGTTCGCATTGAAGGAAGACAGTCCTCCCGTGGCGCTCGATCCCGACACGCTCGCGACCACGGACGACTACTACACCTTCGGTGGCAAGCTGCAGAGCCTGGCCTTCACCGCGCATCCGAAGATCGATTCGGAATCCGGCGAGATGCTCGGCTTCGGCTACGAGGCGCGCGGCGAGAACAGCAACGACGTGTCCATCATGGTCGTCGACAAACAGGGCCGGCTCAGCAGCGAAATATTCGTGAAGGTGCCCTACACCGGCATGATCCACGACTTCGCGGTCACGCAGAAACACATCGCGCTGCTGGTGATCCCGATGATCACGGA
>Ga0207675_100005747_pt1 | contig 11865 bp, 6 predicted proteins | sample KBSSwiS42_FD_184305 | JGI IMG/M metagenome (GOLD analysis project Ga0207675, IMG submission 184305) | Switchgrass rhizosphere microbial communities from Kellogg Biological Station, Michigan, USA - KBS Switchgrass S4-2 (SPAdes) (version 2) | ecosystem: Host-associated > Plants > Roots >...
GAGCCCCCAACGCCGAACGCCGAGTCCCAGGCTAGCCGTCTTGACCGCCGAAAACTCGTGAACTTGAGTCAAGTTTTCGGCGGACAAGCGGCGAAACATCAAGCAATGCCACCTAGCGAGGCGGAGCCTCGATGGTCTGAGGCGGAGCCTCGCTAGTGCCACACTTGCACCGACTACGCCCGATCGTGGGACGTCTGAAGCGCTTCGGCCGTCATTGGAACACCCTCGGACATGACCCGTACGGCGCGATCCTCACGGGACCCGGCGGGGAGAACGTCCCGTGGACGGAGGAGGAATTCTTCGCGACTGGACGGACGGACGCGACGCAGTTTCTCGCGAACCTCGATCGGATCGTGCCGGACGTCGCGAGAGAGCGGGCCCTCGACTTCGGGTGTGGCGTCGGGCGCGTCACCCGGGCCCTCGCCGAACATTTCGAGTCGGTCGTCGGCGTGGACGTCGCCGAGACGATGATCGCGCGCGCTCGAACGCTGAACCACGACCGGCCGAATTGCCGGTTCCTGTGGAATCGTTCGGTGCACCTCCGGCAATTCGACGAGGGTTCGTTCGACGTGGTCTACAGCCGGCTGGTGCTTCAGCACATTCCTCCGAGGCTCCTGCGCCGCTACATCCCGGCGCTCGTGCGTGTGACCAGGCGGCGCGGCATGCTCATGTTTCAGCTGCCGGATGTCATCGCGGAAGACTCAGAGGAAGCGTTTCGAGATGCCGCCGTGGTGGGTAACCCTCTCAAACGCCGTTTGCCTCGAGCGCTCGTGCGGGCGTATCGGCTGGCAAAGTACCGGTTCCTGGTTGACGAGTCCGCGCCGAGGATGCTGATGTTCGGCATGCCGCGCGACAGCGTCGTCTCGCTCGTCCAGAGAGCCGGCGGCCAGATTGTGACGATTCAGCCGGACCAGGCGCACGGAACCGATGCGCCCGGCTTCGAGTATTGGGTCACGAAGTGAGCAGACTCGGACGCATGTAAAAAACGGGGGAGCTTGCGCTCCCCCGTTTCAGATTGGCGCCGTGCGCCGGACCGATCGGCTCTTAGAAGATGTACTTGATGCTGATCTGGCCCTGGGTCCCCGCCTGCCAGAGATCCGCTTTCCCATAGCGTGGATCGAACGCCGCTGCCCCCGACGGCGACGCCTGAATCAACGCGTTGTAGTCGTATCCGCGGGCCAGGTCGACCCCTCCCAGGTTCATCGCCGAGTCGGCCCTGGCCAGACCGGCACCCTTGTTCAGCGAGTTGAAGATGTGGGTGGCTGTCTTCTGGTTGAACAGGTTGATCACGTTCAACTCGAACCTCACCCGGCGTCCGCCCATGGCGCCGAGCTCGTGCGAGACGAGCAGATCGGTGCGCGTCAGCGCAGGCGTCCGGCCCATGTCGCCGCGTCCGTTCACCAGCACCGGAATGGTATTCGTCGTGTTCACCACCGTGCTGATCGGCGTGCCGCTGCCGGCGTACAGGAAGCCTCCGATTTGCGTGCCGAATGGCAGCCTGTACGAGCCATAGAACTTCGCGACGACCGGGCGGTCGGTTGCGAGACGGCCACGTACGTCGAGATTGCCGCGGGAATCCCATTCGAGCTCGTCGAGATCCCAGGCGCGTCCCGCGGCGGTGCCAGGACGGGCGATGCTGCCTGCCTGCTGTTGGGCGGTCGCCGACGAGGTTCCCGTCGTCGGCGTCGAAATCTCGTCCGAGTTCGCCAGCCCGGCGTAGTTGCCATACAACCGGCTGATCGTGAGGTTCGCGCTGCCGAACCAGTTGTGCGAAAAGCGACGGTTGATCGTGAAATCGACGGCGTCGTACTGCCGCAAGGGCTTCGGCGTCGCGTAGGGTCCCGTGAGTCCGGTGCGAAGCGTCCTCATCGCCGCGACCCCCTCCCCTGGATTGGCCGCGAAGTAGATCTCATTGCCGGTCGAGTCCAGCGAGCCGACGTCCTCGATCGCGCGAGTGAGCTTGTTGTGCACGTAGTTCACACCGATCGCCGTCGTCGTATTCAGCTGATACTCGAGCCCCAGGTTGGTCGAATCCTGGAACGTCGGCTTGAGGTCAGGGTCGATCGTGTCGAAGTTCGGCACGCGGCGATCACGCACGCCGCCCCAGAGGTCGCGTCCCGGCATGTTGTCCAGGTTCAAGGTGTTGACGTCCAGCGTGTCGAGCGAGCGATAGTGCACCAGCCAGGTATCGCCGCCAAACGATCCGCGGGCGAGCTCGTACTTGACCCAGTCGTAGTACCGGCCCCAGCTGCCGAACGCCTTCAGCCGGCCGTTGCCCAGCACGTCGACCGTCGCGCCCAGACGCGGGGCGATTTTCTTGCCGAAGCCGAACTCGAACGCCTGCTCTTTGACGTCGGTCCGGAACGAGGGAATCGTTTCGCGCTCCGTCCTGACGCCGAGGTTGAGGGTCAGGCGGTTGCCCACCATCCAGGTATCCTGGACGTAGAGAGAGGGCATGTTCGCATTCACCGCACCCCTGGTCCCGCGGTCGTTGACTTCGTAGTAGCCGTACGTCCCGGTGCCGACCTGGCCGGCGGTGTTGACGAAGGACGTTCCCCAATTGAGAAGCACGTAACCCCCGGGATAGGTCGCGTCCACCTCGTTCGTGGTGTGCCGGAGGCCGACGCCCCCTTTCAGCACGTGAGAACCGGCCGCGTTGAACGCGTGGTTGTAATCAACCTGCACGAAACTGGTGTCGGTCCGATCCTGGTTGGTGATGAGCACGCGCGGCGTGTTCTGGGCGCCTTTCGGGAGCTGCAGGTTTGCCGGGACTCCCGCGACGCCGATTGACGGCGTGTTCCAGATGACCGCGGTCGTGGTCGAGACACCGGTGTCGGCGTAGTTGTCGGAAAACATCCCGCCGCGAACGCTCAGCGACGAGCTGCCGCTCAGATAGATGTCGACGTTACCGCTCACGTTCGTCTGATCCTGATCGAAGCCGCGCGGAATCTGGGCGGCGTTCCCCGCCAGCGAGCTGCTCAGGAATTGCGGTCCCGTGCCGTCGTAGGCCGACAGGGTGCCGGTCGATCGCAGAGGCGTCCACAACACGCTGCCGTTGGCCTGCATCCGGCTCGACGAATACGTGACCTTGCCGAATGTCTGGGTCACGGTCTGCGACTGGGGGATGGAGCCGGGCTCGGTGCCGTTCGAGAAGAGGTAGTCATTGGTCCGTCTGATGAACCGCGGCGAGACCGAGCCGAAGAAGAACAGATGATCTCTCACGATCGGGCCGCCGAGGGATCCGCCCACCTCGCTGCGATTGTTCTTCTGCGCATCGTCCTGAACGTTCAGGACCGTCGTGTCGTCGAGCGGGCTGAGCTGCAGGCGTTGCACGGGCCCCGCCGAGATGGCATTCCCCGAGTAGTAGTAGTGACCTTCACCGCTGAACCTGTTGCCGCCGGATTTCGTGACCGCGCTGATCACCCCTCCAAGCGCGCCCCCGTATTCGGCTGCGATGCCCCCGGTCTTGACCTGGACTTCCTGCAGATACTCGAACTGTGTGTCCTGCCGCGAGCTGCCATAGATAAGGCTGTTGGTGTTCACGCCGTCGACGGTAAAGCTGTTTTCCGCGCCGCTGGCGCCGTTCACCTGAAAACCGCCCTCGATCTCCCCCTGGTTCACACCCGGGGACGTCAACGCGATTCCCTGGAAGCTGCGCGTCTTCGGCATGCGGTCGAACTCTTCCGCCGTCACGTTGTGGGCGACCGTCGTGCTCCGCAAGTCGACCTGCGTCTTCGTGTCGCCCGTCACGGTCACGACTTCGCTGACGGCGCCGACCGTCAACGTGGCATTGAGATCCGCCGTGCGGCCCAGCAGCACCAGCACGTCATCCGTCTGACTCTTCTGGAAACCCTGAAGCTCCACGGTGACCGTGTAGCGGCCGGGCTCGAGGTCGGGAATACGGTACGCGCCGTTCTCGCCGCTGACGACGACGCGAGTCGCCTGCGTCTGCTTGTTGGTTGCGGTGATCGTGGCTCCCGGGACGGGCGCCTGGCTCGAATCGATCACGACACCCGCGAGGCCGCCAGACCGTTCCTGTGCGGTGGCCGCGTTCGTGATCATGACTGCCAGCATGGCCACGACGACCCTGACAGTAATACCCAATCGCATGTCACACTCCTTTTAAGGACCGCTCGTACTGCCAGTCCATCCTACGGATGGACGGCTACTTCGATCCCGGTATGTGACGGTTGCGGACGGATTTGTGACGAGGTGCGCGCAGGCCGTGGCGAGCGGTGTGATGAGATGTGGGTGCGGTGAAGACCGACGCCGTCAGCGATCGATCGCGCTCCGGCAGACCATGAGCCGGATCATCACTGGCAGCCGGACGTCAACGGGATCGGATCGGGCGTCTCCGGAGGGCTGATCCCGTCAGTGCCGTACAGCCTCACGTCGCTCCGCTGGTGCAGCGCCAACGGCGGAGCGTCGAGGAGCGTCACGCTTTTCTGCGCGGCGAACCGCTCCCGGAAGAGCGGCACCTCGAACTTCTCCAGCAGCACGTACGGCGTGTAGCCGGCGGTGCGGAGGTGCGCGAGCGCACGATCGAGCCATTCCGGATCGAGGGAATCGTAGCGGATGGTGGGCCGCCCCGAATAGTAGCGGATGGCTCCGCTGTGCTGCATCGCGAACACCACGGCATTCGGCGGAAGCCGGCTCGCGATGTAGCGTCCGACGTCGGCGTACTTCTGTTCACCCTCGCCGATCCCGAACACGTCGCGCTCCGACGTCCTCGTCACCGCGTAGTTCACCATGATGACAGTGAAGGCGAGGGCCGCGGCGATCTGCGTCCTCCGGCCGAACCGCCGCGATCCGTGCCAGACGACGTCGGCGGCGAGCACGAACAGGACGGGGAACGCCGGGAGCAGGAACCGGAGGAACCACCACGCCTCGAACGGCAAGTACCACAGGTAACACGCGAGGACGGCGCCGGCGAACCCGAGCAGGATCCGCCGGAGCCAGCGGCTGTCCGGGCGGGGCCCCGGCGGCAGGAAAGGGGCCAGCACGAAGAGATACACCAGAGGGCCCTGCGTGTCCCAGAGCCATCGCGGATACCGCGCGAGGTTGGCGCGGAGGTTCGCCGACGAAAAGATCGATCCGGTGTCGCCGTAGCCGGACTGGAACGGCGAGCCATAGAGATTGTTGTAGAACCACGCGACCAGGAGCACGAAGGGGGCGCACGCGAGCCCGAACGCCGTCAGGCGCTGCAGGGCGGTCCATCGGGCGGTACGAATTACGGGCCACAGCGCGATGAGGGCGGGGAACACCGCGACCGGCACCAGGTTGGGTCTGATGGCGATGGCGATCCCGGCGGCGGCGCCCGACAAGGTGGCGCCGGCGAGAGAATGGCGGCAGGCCAGCAGCAGCGACGCGGTCCAGAACGTCGCGGCGGGAACGTCGCTGATCGGCCACAACGTCATGAACAACACCGTCGGGCTGCTCGCGACCGAGAGCGCGGCGATCGCGCCCACCGCGCGGCCCGATACGCGCACGCCGATGCCGTACGCGAGCACCACGAGCAGTGCGCCGCAGACCGGGCTGACGATGTACGGACCGCAGCGGCCGAAGACGGCCGTGAAGAGCGTCATGATCAGCGGCAGCCCCGGCGCATACGTCGGCACCAGCGTGTGGTCCGCTGACGGCCGGTAGCCGAGCGGCGTGAAGCTCCAGTCCACGTTCGGCCACGGCATCGACGCCACGAAATCCTGGTGCACGCGCAGGTCGCCGGCGCGCCACAGCCGCGACTGGCTGATGTAGCCGTACGGGTCGGAGCCGCCGGCCGCACGCGTCCCGTACAACAGGGTGACGCCGAGCACCGCCGCCGCCGTCAGGGGCATCACCATCGGCAGCAGGCGATCGGCCAGGCGGGAGCCGCGCGCGATCAAGTCTTCCTGTTCCGCCGGCGGCCGCAGCCGGAAGCTCAACACCGCACACAGCACAGCGAAGAGGGTCGGCCGGAGGGCCCCATGGGCCGAGAGGCGAATGCCGAAGACCCGTGTGGAGAAGCCGCCGGTCGCGACGAGCACGGCGCCGAGGACCGATGCGGCGAGAGCGAGGACGACGAGGACGCGGGCGGCGACACGGCGCCGGTTCTCTTCGAATCGTGCCATACGGAATCAGGCGGGAGGCCCGAGCCGTCCTTCGAGCGCCTTGCGCGCCCTCAGCCGTTCGGCGCGCCGCGCGTCCGCGTCGGCGGCCTTCCGCTTCTCCTCGGGGGTCTCGAGGATCAAGCGCGGGATCGGCTGGCGGCGGCCGTCGCGATCGACCGACACGAACGTCAGGAACGCCTGGCTCGTCATCCGCCGGAGGCCCGTCAGGGTTTCCTCCGAGAACACCTCGACCTCGACCTCGAGCGACGTGTTCCACGCGGCGGTGACGCAGGCATTGAGGATGATCAGGTCGCCGACCTTGATCGGGTGCAGGAACTGCAGGCCGTCGACCGCGGCGGTGACGAGGAGGCTGCGCGTGTGACGGTGAGCCGCGATGGCCCCCGCGATGTCGATGAGGTGCATGACGGTGCCGCCCAGGATGAACCCCAGCGGGTTCGCGTCGTTCGGCAGCACCACCTGCACCATCTCGGACCGGGATTCGGAGGGCTTTTTCGGGGGAGTCGCGGACATGAAGACCCGGTTACTGTATGTCACCCGGTCGTCAGCGGGCAATCGCAATGCAGGCTCGAAGGCCTGCGCGACGTGCCCTCAGCGCAGGCCTTCCAGTAGGGGCGGTTCGCGAACCGCCCCTACACTAGTTCCCGCAGTTTCGATCGACGAACGCTTTGAGCGTGCAGCGGAGCTCGGCGGGGAGATCCTCGTCGCGGATGGAGCGCAGGAGCGCGACCGTCGACTCGTAGGTCTTGAGCTGCGCGACACAGCGAGGGCAGGCCGTCAGATGCCGTTCGAGATCGGCGTGGACGTCCGACGGCAGATGGTGTTCCACGAAGTCAGCCAGGAGACCCACGAGATCGGTGCAGCGGCGCTTCACGATGTCAATGCGGACGGAAGGGGTAGGGGCGGTTCGCGAACCGCCCCTACTCTCTAGAAGTCGTACCCGATCCACACCGAGAATTGCGGCTTGCGGAACCACTTGCTCCCGCTGACGTCGCCATTCTGGATCGCTTGGTACGCGAAGAGGTAGTCCTCGTATTCCTTGTTGAGCATGGTGCGCCACGACCAGTCGAAGTGAATCGGGAAGCCCAGCGCGAACGTCTCGAGGCCGACGCCGTACGACGCCCGCCCGTCCACCAGCTTCAGGCCGCCGATCGCCTTGGGCGGGCCGAAGACCGGATCGTAGGTCAACGTCGTGAAGTTCGGCTCGAACCCGAGCAGCGGCGTCACGATGATCGGATCCTTCGTGTAGACCTGCATCGGGATGCCGGCGTAGCCGTTCGCGCCGAGACCCGCGAACGCGATACCGCGGACCCCGCCGATCACCCCGAGCGGCGTGAGGGCGGCTTCGATGAGCGGGAAGCGCAATTCGCCGTTCAGGAAGAACCCCTTGTTGCCGAGGAACTCCAGGTATTCGTAGCCGCGAAGCTCGGAGTTGCCCCCGTAATATATGTAGCCCGGGAACTCGCCCCAGCTCGTGAATCCCCGCGCGCGAAACGCGAGCACGCCGTTGGTCGCAAGCCGCAGGTAATACCGCGCGTCGGCGTCCACGGTCTGTCGCGAATCCAGGCCGCCCCAGTTCGGCGCGTACTCGTAGCCGACGCGCACGGTGTTCCCCGCGAGCGGCCCGTACTCACGGAACACCGTGGTTTCCTGCACGTAGCTCACGCCGAAGGGCATGAACGTGCCGCTCGTGAACAACTGGCGGCCGTACTGTTGCTGCTGGTACTGGTCGGCCAGGTCCTGCAGCCCCTGGTCGTTGTAGCCCTGATTGAAGTTGAAGATGCCCGCCGAGAACTCGATCCGCGCGTAGCGGTTCAAGGGGTAGATGCCGAACCCGGTCGCGCCGCGCGAGGTCTGCGTCGCGATGGCCTGGTCGCGGTCGAGATAGCCCAGGTCCTGGGCGTAGAGCACGCCCGGATTGTAGCCGTAATAGAACTGCGTCTGCGAGTAGGCCTGCAGCGCGTACTGGAGCCGCCTCGACAGGTTCGTATACGAGAACGACATCGTCCGGTACTGCGCGACCGACGAGGCGAAGATGTTGAACTGCTTGTCGCCGAGCACGTCGGTGAAGGTCACCTGCGTGCCGCCGAACAGATCCCCGCCGCTCGTGACGCCGATGGCGACGGGCGGGCGCCCCTCGAGGAACAGCTTTTCGAACGTGCCCTTGGTCTTGATGTTCGACTTGACCAGCGTGTGGCTGATCGGCGGCTGGAAGTCGATGATCGGGGTCGGCGAGCCGAAGTCGGCGCTGGCCACCGTGTGCAGCGGCTCTTCGCGCGGCAGCGTGTGAATCCCGTACTCGCCCTTGTAGTAGGTGACAAACGCGATCCGCTTCTGCTTCGGCTCGTGGAGCACGATCGGCGAGACGTTGCCGGTGAGCGCATCGGTGAACTGCTTCAGCTCACCGGTCTTCATGTTGAGCGTCCAGATGTTGTAGATGTTGCCGTTGCGCGCGACCTCGGGATCGATCGGCTGGTTCGGATCCACTGCCGTCGACGGGAACACCAACGTGTCGTCGTCGACGAACTGGGCCCCGCCGTCGTCGTGGGTGCCGAACGTGATCTGGGTCTTCACCGACGTCGCGAGGTCGAGCTTGAACAGCTTGTCGTTCCCGCTCACGCGCGCCAGGTAGATGAGGGACTTGCCGTCGGGCGAGAAGGTCGGCGCGTAGTCGCCGAACTGATCGTTCGTGACGTTGCGGAGCTGGCCGCTCTCGATGTCGACGAGGAAGATGTCGCCGATCGCGTCCTTGAGCGCCGAGAACGCGACCGTCCGGCCGTCGGGGCTGATGTCGGGCGATTCCGGCGCGTCGACGGTCTTCAGCGCGATCCGCTTCTCGATCTTCTTCGTCACGACGTTCTGCAGGATGAGCGTCTTGTGCTTCTCGGTGCGCGCGAAGTACGCGAGGCGATCCCCGGTCGGCGCCCACGACATCCAGGAGACGGCGTTGTTCCGGAAGCCGCCGGGCGTGGAGATGTACTCGAAGCCCTTGTCCTTGTTGAACCCGCCCGTCAGGTTGCGGATGATCTTGCCGTCCTTCGTCGACATCAGCACGATGTCGAGCTCCTGCTCCTTGCGGTTGCCGGCCGCCACCGCCATCAGGTCGCCGGAGGGGGAGGGCTCGATCGACACGACCACCGTGTACTGCGTCTTGCCGCGCTTCGGCGCGAGGTCGCGGCCGTAGTCGGCGGGCCGCTCCTTGTCGCGGAACGGCTTGAAGCGATCCTTCAAGTACTTCTCGAACTGCTCGTCGAACTCCTCGGGCTTCAGCCGGAACGCCTCTTCGTAGGCGCTCTCGCCGCCGCCGATCACCGCCTTGCGCAGCGCGAACAGGAACTGGCGCAGCCCTTCCTTGCCCCAGCGCGATTCGATGAACTCGAACGCGGCGTGGCCGAGGTTGTACGGCAGGCGGCCGTCCACGAACGCTTCTCCCTGGAAATCGCTCATCGACGGCACGATGTCGGCAATCGCCGCGTCGCGGACCGACATGAGGTCGAACGGCTGCCAATAGCCCGTCATGTGGTCCGCCAGCCCCTCGTCGACCCACAGCGGCAGGCCGCGGTGGAGCAGGGATCGCGGGATGATGTCGAATTCGAAGATGTGCGTCAGCTCGTGCGTAATCAGGCGATAGAGTGCGTCCGACGGCTCGTCTATTGGCAGCACCATGCGATCGCGGTACGGTTCGGCAAAAGCGAGCACGCCTTCAGGGAGCTCGCCGGGCTCGATGTTCTGCTGCTGGAATTCGCTCTGCGTCTTGAAGAGGACGAGCGGCACTTTGAACGCCAGATCGTGCTTCAAATCGGAACTGACCTGCTGGTACGCGCTTTCCGCGTAGGAGGCGACGCGCTCGAGCTGCGATTCGATGTCCGGGTAGTAATAGATGTCGAAGTGGTCGGTGGTGTAGATTCGCCACTTGAAATCGTTGTACCGGATGCGGTTTTTGCCGAAATACGGCACATACGGCGTCTGGGCGAAGGCCTGCTCGACAGCGCTCCCTACGAAGACGAGAGCCAGAAGAGCGATGACCATCGGCGCAACGGCGCCGCGCATGTTGCGCGTGGGCATGTTTCACCTCGAATGCAGCAGCGGAAGGCGGCAGCCAGGCTGCGCGAACGCGGCGACGTCCAGATTCCTCGCTGCTCGTCGCCGATGTTACTGTAGCTAGGACGGTTGCCGCAACGGTCTTGTCCCCGGACAGAGACTGCGGATTTCCGCCGACGCCGCTCTGAGCAAGCCATGTACCCGGCGGCCGAGTTCCGGAACGCCTGCAAATCCGCCGAACGGGACCTTCCGCCCTGCTTCCCTGTCACCCAGGACGAACGCCGGCGTCCCCGATTCCGGGCATCCAGTACAATAAAAGCGCCCGCGAGTGGGGGTGCCCGCCTCCGCTGGTCGCCGGGATCGCGGGCGACCAGCTACGGCGAGGTCTCGCCGTAGCGCGCCTGTAACGTTGGCGCGCGGAGGCGGAGGCCCCCACGAGCAGTAAGAAAGGAATAAAGGACCGCCCCGACGGTGTTCTCTTTGAGTGGGCGTCTTCCCCGACCATGGTCCTCCGACGACGCTCGCCGACGCTTCCCGACCGCCCAAGCGGCAGCGGGTCCGCCCGGGAGGCCGGCGGCCCCGGCCGGGCGGCCAAGGATCGCGGCGCGGGAAACGACGCGTTCGAGCGCGAAGCCCTGTCCTACATCGACAGCCTGTACGGCACCGCGATGCGGCTGACCCGCCGGCCGGCCGATGCCGAGGACCTGGTGCAGGACACGTATTTGAAGGCGTTCCGGTCGTCCGCGCAGTTCGAGCGCGGCACCAACTTGAAGGCGTGGCTGTTCACGATCCTTCACAACACGTTCCGGAATATGCTCCGTCACGACGGACGCAACCCGGTCGAGGTCGACAGCGAGTTTGTGGAGCAGGCCCCCGCGCACGCGGCGACCGACCATTCGCCCGAGGAACTTTTGACGCGCGCTACGCTGGATGCCGATCTCCAGGCGGCGCTCGACGCGCTCCCGGACGCATTTCGCCAGGCCGTGTGGCTGCGGGACGTCGAAGAACTGAGTTATGCGGAAATCGCGCAGGTGCTGGACGTGCCAATCGGCACAGTCATGTCGCGGATTTCTCGCGGACGACGCGCGCTGTATGAACGGCTGCAGGCCGGGCGCTCGCGCCAGACGGAGACGGAACCGGTGAAACGATCGGCAGACGGAAAGCAAAAGGCGGATGTGGTGTGAGGGGCGATGAGCAAGTGCCGTGACCTGGATCCGTTGTTTGCGCCTTACGCGGACGGCGACGTCAATCCCGCTGATCGCGCGTCGGTCGAGTCGCACCTCGATCGCTGCCCTCCGTGCCGCGAAAACGTCGTCGAGCAACGGACCGTTCGTGCCGCGGTTGCGGCCTGTCGTCCATCACTTCGCGCGAGCGCGCCCGATGAACTTCGCGCCAGATGCGCCGCCCATGTCGTAGCGGCACCGCCGCGCCGCTCATTCGCCGCCCGCCTGGCCGACCGGCCGTGGATTCCCATGTCAGTCGCCGCAACCCTCGTCATCGCCGTCGCGGCCGTGTTTATCATTGGCGTGAACGACAAAGTCGAGGCGATTGCGGCCCAGTTGACGCTCGATCACGTCAAGTGCTTCCAATTTGCGCCGGAGCGCCTCAAGCACATCGACGGGGCGACGGCAGCGCATCAGTGGGCCGAGAGACAAGGCTGGTCGATCGAGATTCCCGATAGTTCGTCAAACACCGGTCTCGAACTACTCGGTGTTCGCCG
>Ga0207675_100005749_pt1 | contig 11863 bp, 10 predicted proteins | sample KBSSwiS42_FD_184305 | JGI IMG/M metagenome (GOLD analysis project Ga0207675, IMG submission 184305) | Switchgrass rhizosphere microbial communities from Kellogg Biological Station, Michigan, USA - KBS Switchgrass S4-2 (SPAdes) (version 2) | ecosystem: Host-associated > Plants > Roots >...
AACCGGGCGGCGGAACCGTATCCGATTCCGCCCAAGCAGATCGAGGCGGCGCTCGGCCATCCGATTCATCACACGTTCCCGAGCGACTACAAGACGGTGTCGACGGCGCTCAACTCCGGCGTGCCGCTGGCGCTGACCGGCAACTCCGACATCGCGGCGCAGTTCGATCATTTCACGCGGCAGATTCTCGATCCCGAGGGCGGCGTGCAGTCGTCGCAGCCGGCGGGGAAACGCAAGCTGCCCGGCGGGCTCGAGCGCCTGGCTTCCATCTGGTAAACATCCATGAATACTGTCGCGATTCCTCCGCCGATTCCCGGCCGTCCCGGCCCGCCGCCGGGCCGCGTCGCACCGATTCTGGCGCCGCCGACCCAGCGCTACCTCGAGCTCAAGGCCAACGTCCACCGCAAGCTGCTGAATCGCCTCAACCTCGAGGCGCTGGCGCAATCGGACCGGTCGCGCGCTGAGAGCGAGATCCGGTCGCTGCTCAGCGAGCTGCTCTCGGAAGAGAACACGCCGCTCAGCCTCGGCGAGCGCGAAACGCTGTTCATGGAAGTGATCGACGACGTGTTCGGGCTGGGCCCGCTCGAGCCGCTCCTCCGCGACCCGACGATCAGCGATATTCTCGTCAACACCTACAAGAACGTGTTCGTCGAGCGCGGCGGCCAGCTCGAGAAGGTCAACACCAACTTCCAGGACGACAAGCACCTGATGCGGGTCATCGACCGCATCGTGAGCCAGGTCGGGCGCCGCGTCGACGACAGCTCGCCGATGGTCGACGCACGGCTCGCCGACGGCTCCCGCGTCAACGCGATCATCCCGCCGCTGGCGGTGGACGGCCCGATCATGTCGATCCGCCGTTTTCCGGCGGAGCGGCTGAAAGCCGACGATCTCGTCACCCTGCGCGCGCTCACCAAGCCGATGCTCGACTTCCTGGCGCACTGCGTGAGAGCGCGCCTGAACGGGCTGATCAGCGGCGGCACCGGCGCCGGCAAGACGACGCTCCTGAACGTGCTCTCCAGCTTCATCTCCGAGAAGGAGCGCATCGTGACGATCGAGGACGCCGCCGAGCTCCAGCTCCACCAGGAGCACGTGGTGCGGCTCGAAACCCGCCCGCCGAACGTCGAGGGCAAGGGCGGGGTCCGGCAGCGTCAGCTGATGGTCAACGCCCTCCGTATGCGCCCCGATCGCATCGTGGTCGGCGAGGTCCGCGGCGAGGAAGCGCTCGACATGCTCCAGGCGATGAACACCGGCCACGACGGATCGCTGACGACCGTGCACGCGAACACGGCGCGCGACGCCTTGACCCGCGTCGAGACGATGATCGCGATGGGCGCGACCAACCTGCCGGAGCGCGCGATGCGCCAGCAGATCTCGTCGGCCATCCAGTTCGTCGTCCAGCAGACGCGCCTCAGCGACGGCTCGCGCAAGATCACGAGCATCTCCGAGATCACCGGCATGGAAGGCGACGTCATCACGATGCAGGAAATCTTCGTGTTCGAGAAGGTCGGGATCACGCAGGACGGCAAGGTGGTCGGACGGTTCCGCGCGACCGGCGTCCGGCCGAAGTGCTGCGAACGCCTGAAGGCGTCGGGGATCCACCTGCCGGCGGACATGTTCGAAGGCGTCACCGAGGTGCGATGATGTTGCCAGCCCTTTTCGTCTTCTTGCTGGTGGCGGGGTCGATCATCGGCATCTACTACGCCGTCACCTGGCTGCCCGGGCACCTGGCCGCGCGGCGTCTCGACCAGCGGCTCCAGGACGTGTCGTTCGGCGCCGCCGACCCCGATGCGAAAGACGATGCGACGGTCGTCAAGCACGCCCTCGAGGGGCCGCTGCCGGGCATCGATCGCCTGCTGTCGAAGTCGGGCGCCGGCGCCGGCCTCGCCGGGCTGATCGCGCAGTCGGGCGTCAAGACGACGCCCAGCGCGATCATCATGATGAGCCTGGTGATGGCGATCGGCCTCGGGTTCACGATGCGTCTGTTCGTCGCCAACCCGTTCGCGGCGCCGCTCGCGGCGGTGGTCGCCCTCGTCGCGCCGTTCCTGTGGTTATCGCATCGCCGGACGAAGCGGATGAAACGCTTCGAAGAGCAGTTCCCGGAAGCGCTCGACATGCTGTCGCGCGCCATCCGCGCCGGCCACGCGTTCCAGACCGCCATGGGCATGGTCGCCGACGAGCTGCCCGATCCGGTCGGCCCGGAGTTCAAGAAGACCTTCGATCAGCAGAACTACGGCCTGCCGCTCAAGGACGCGCTCAACGAGCTGTCGGAGCGCCTGAAGATGCTCGACGTGCGCTTCTTCGTGACCGCCGTGATGATCCAGCGCGACACCGGCGGCAACCTCGCCGAGATTCTCGACAACCTCGCCCACGTCGTCCGCGAGCGGTTCAAGATTCTCCGGCAGGTGCGCGTGCACACCGCTCACGGCCGCTTCACCGGCTACGTCCTGCTCGCGCTGCCGGCGGCGCTCGCCGTGGCGCTGCAGTTCATCAATCCCGAGCACATGGCCCTGCTGTTCAACGAGCGCATGGGCCAGATGATGCTGATCGGTGCCATCGTCATGCAGACGATCGGCTACCTGTGGATCCGTAAAGTGATCAAGATCGAGGTTTAGCTGTGCCTATGTTGCTGCCGCTGCTCGCGTTTCTCTTCGGCTCGCTGCTGATTGCCGCCGGCGCCCTGGCGTTGTCGCCTGGCGGGGTGTCGGTCGTCCAGCGGCGCCTTGGTGAGGTCATTGGCGGTCCCGGCAAGGAGGCCGAGGAGAGCACCGGATACAACCAGACGCTGATCGACACGTTGAAGAAGATGGGCAACGTGGCGCCGCGATCCTCGAAGGAGATGGGCAAGCTGCAGCAGCGCCTGGTGACAGCCGGGTACCGCAGCAACGAAGCGCTCGTCATCTTCTTCGGCATCCGGCTCGCCTGCGCGCTGCTCGGCTTCGCGGTGATGATGTCGTCGGTCGTGATGCGGCCGAACCTGGCGATTGCGGCGTCCGCCTGTGGCCTCGGCTACCTGCTGCCGAGCATGGCGCTGGGACGCCTGGCCAAGAAGCGCCAGCACCGCGTTCGGCTGGGGCTGGCTGACGCGCTCGACCTGCTCGTGGTCAGCGTGGAAGCCGGGCTCGGCCTGGATCAGGCGATTCAACGCGTCGGCGAAGAGCTCCATTTCGCGCACCCCGACCTGGCCTACGAGCTGCGGATGATCAACCTCGAGCTGCGCGCCGGCAAGGCGCGCGCCGAGGCGTTGAGGAACCTGGCCACCCGCACCGGCGTGGACGACATCGAGTCGCTCGTCGCACTGCTCGTGCAGACCGACAAGTTCGGCACCAGCGTCGCGCAGTCGCTGCGCGTGCACTCCGAGACGGTTCGCACCAAGCGGCGGCAGCGCGCGGAAGAAGCGGCCGCCAAGACCGGCGTGAAGATGGTGTTCCCGCTCGTGTTCTGTATTTTCCCGGCAATCTGGGTCGTGACCATTGGACCGGCGGCCATCAAGTTCGTGCAGGTCCTGATGCCGATGGCGAACAAATGATGAATCCCAAGCCTTCGCCAGCGCCGGCGATGCCGGCATCGCTCGAAGAGACCGGGCTCAACGCCGGACAAGTCGAGCAGTTGCTCGTCAAGACCCTGCACGACGGCGAGCTGAACGGCCTCGCCATCGCCGATCGGATGCGGCTGCCGTACTCGATCCTCGAGCAGTTGATCGAGCGCCTTCGCGGCGAGCGGCTCGTCGAGGTCCGCGGCGCGTCCGGCACCGGCACGTCCACCTACCGCTACGCGCTGACCGACCTCGGCCGGGACCGCGCGCAGTCGTACTTCGAAATCAGCCGCTACGTCGGCCCGGCGCCGGTGCCGCTCGCCACCTATGTGGCGTACATGAGCGCGCTGGCCGCGGCGCGCGGCTACATGGACCGCGAACGCCTCGCCCAGGGCTTTTCACATCTGATCATCAGCGAGAAGGTGCTCGAGCAGCTCGGGCCCGCGGTCAACGCCGGCAAGGCCGTGTTCCTCTACGGCGCGCCGGGCAACGGCAAGACGGTGATCGCCGAAGGCATGGGCCGGACCATCGGCGGCGACATGCACGTCCCGTACGCCATCGACATCGACGGCGCGGTGATGACGATGTACGACCCGATCACGCACCATGTGATCGAGGCCGAGGCGGGGACCTCGAGCGTCATCGCCCAGAAGCCGGAAGATCGCCGGTGGGTGCGCATCCGCCGGCCGGTCGTCATGGTGGGCGGCGAGCTCACCCTGGACATGCTCGACCTGCGCTTCAATTCGATGTCGAAGTTCTACGAGGCGCCGATTCAGCTGAAGGCCAACGGCGGCGTCTTTCTCGTCGACGACTTCGGCCGGCAGCGCACGCGGCCGCAGGACCTGCTGAACCGCTGGATCGTGCCGCTCGAGAGCCGCATCGACTTCCTGACCCTGCACACCGGCAAGAAGTTCCAGGTGCCGTTCGACGTGCTCACCGTGTTCGCCACCAACCTCGACCCCGATTCGCTCGCCGACGAAGCGTTCCTCCGCCGAATTCCCTACAAGATCCCGATCGTCGACCCGAACCTGGACGAGTTCACCCGCATCTTCGAGTTGAACTGCCGGCGCCGCAAGATGCGCTTCCACCGGGTCATGGTCGCCTACCTGCATCGGCGCCACTACACCCCGGTGGGGCGTGCGCTGCGTTCGTGCCACCCGCGCGATCTGCTGGACCAGGTCACCTCGTTGTGCCGGTACCGCGGGATCGAGCCGGTGATCACCCGGGAGCTGCTCGACGCGGCGTGCGCCTCGTACTTCGTCACCACGGCAGCGTCCGTTCCGGCGGTCATGACGCCGCGGCCGCGCCCGGCGTCCTCGAAACGCCTTGAGGTCCACTGAAATGGCCCCGCGACGATGGGATCGATCGGTCGTGACCGACCTGCTGTCGCGCGCGATGATCGTGGTGCTGTTCACCATGCTCTCGATCAACCTGCTCGGCGACTTCCTCCGCACCGGGCACGTCACCGGCCTGCTGCTGCTGGCCGGGGAGTCGCTGGTGGTCGTCCTGACGGTCGTCCGCCGCAAGGCGATGTACGTCGACCGATCCGTCGCGGCCGGCGTGTTGACGCTGCTCTCGGTCGCCGGACCGCCCATGCTGCGGGCGAGCGACGTGACGCCGCTGGTGCCTGACGTCGCGACCGCGATGGTCTCCGCGATCGGGCTCGGCCTCGTCGTGATCGGGAAGATGGCGCTCGGCCGCAGCTTCGGCCTGGTGCCGGCCAATCGCGGCGTCGTCGTGCGCGGGCCGTACACCTTCGTGCGGCATCCGATCTATACGGGCTACCTGATCACGCACGCGGCGTTCTTCATCGCCGACCCGATTCCGTGGAACGCCGTGGTCATCCTGATCGCGGACACGGCGCTGATCCTGCGCGCGCTGATGGAAGAAAAAGTGTTGAGCAACGACGTCGAGTACCAGGGGTACTGCCGGCGCGTCGGCTGGCACCTCGTGCCGGGAGTGTTCTGATGCTGATTACTGCCGTGGCGCTCGTCAACCAGCGCACCGGCGCGCCGATCGCGACCTCGGTCGAACGCGCGGTGACCCGCGCGATGCGACGCCGCGGGCTGCTCGGCCGCGACGGGCTCGCCGCCGGCTGCGCGTTGATGCTGGAGCCCTGTCCGGCGGTGCACACCGCGTTCATGCGCTTCGCCATCGACGTCGTGTTCCTGGATCGTGAAGGCTACGCGGTGAAGATCGTCCGGAACCTGGTGCCGTGGCGGATCGCCGTCGCGCCGCGCGCGCACGCGGTCGTCGAGATGGCGGCCGGGACCCTCGAGCATCTCGACCTGTCGGTCGGAGATCGCCTCTTCCTCTCGACCGAGGCCTCCTGTGCGCCCGAGGCGGTCCAGGCCGGACGCCGTCGCGCCATGGCGTCGGCCACCAGCTAGCCACGACGCTCGCCTAAAAGGCTCGCGCTCCAACGCACAACGACGTGTCGTAGCGCGAAGGCGTGAGCCGAGCGACGGCCTACGGCAACTTCTCCACACTCATTGTCGCGGCGTCCAGGCGATACGCGGCGCGGTCGGGCGCGAGCGCGCGAAGCTCCGCGTTCCCGGCGCCGCGATCGTAGACGACCCACTGCCGCGCTCCCGCGAGGTCGGGCTCATTGCGCGTGAGCCCGAGGTGCGGATTCTGAGCCGGCGGGTAGCTGACGAACACGATGGCCTTTTCCCTCGGTAACTTCGCCAGCGCGGCGTCCGCGGCTCGGTGGAACGCGCCTCGCACATCGTTCGCGGCGCGGACGCGGCGCACGTCGTTCAGGCCGAACGGCAGCAGCAGCAGCGCAATCGCCAGCGAGGCGTTCGCGGCCGACGCCGGCCAGCGGACAGAGGGCTCGGACCCGAGGCCGCTGAAGGTGTGCACCATGCGGCCGATCTCGCGCGCCGCCAGGAAATAGACGATCGGCAGCACCTCCAGGTAGTAGACGATCCAGATCGGCGGGTGGGCGAACGTCAGATACGCGATTAACACCAGCCCGATCGTCAAGAGACCCGCGCGCTCCACCCCCGACGCGCGCAGCGCGGCGGCGACGATCAGCACGCCCAGCGCGAGACGCCAACCCTCAGCGCACCACACGAGGATCCCGAGCAGCCGCTGGACCAACGCGGACGGCAGCGATGAAAGCCTGTAGTTGGCGTGGATCTCGCGGGACCACTCGCCGACGGCCGCGAGCTCAGCGACCAGTGGACGCAGCGGCGGCGCGGGATCGACGCCGAAGCCAGGCTTGTCGAACGGGAAGTAGACGCGCGAATAGCGCGGATACGGGTCCAGCCGCCAGTCGCCGAGTGTCTGCTGATGCCAGAGTGGCGCCAGCGCGAGCACCGCGGCGCCGAGGACCATCGGCGCGGCGAGCGCTTTCCATGTGCCCGCGGCCATCACCCGCCGGAGGATGACGAACGCCAACGGCAGCGTCAGCACCGCCATCGTCAGCGGCCGCGTCATGAGCCCCCACCCGAGCGCGGCGGCGACCGCGAGCAGGAACGCGCTGCGCTCCGAATCCAGCCAGCGAATCGTCGCCCACAGCGCGATCGACCACATCGCCGTGCTCGTCGTCTCGGAGAAGTACGAAGCCGACCAGGACAGGGTCGCCCAGGCCGTGGTCCACAGCCACCAGGTCAGCAGCGCGGTCCATTCGTTCGCCAGGCGCCTGGCGAGCCAGAAGACGAGCGCGCCGGCGACGCCGGTCATCAGCGCGGGCATCAGCCCCGGCAGACCCAGCCACATCCCGGGGACGAGCGTCAGCGCGTGGGCCGGCGGGTACTTCGCGAAAACCGAAGGCTCGATGAACACGTGCATCTGCTCGAAGAACGCCGCGATGGGGGGCGACGGCGCGGTCCAGTGCCCGCTGGCGAAGATTTCGGCCTGCAGCAGATAGGCGCGCTCATCGTGCGCCACGCCGGGCTCGTGAAAGGACCCCCAGGCGATGAGGAGCAGGACGACCGTCAGGATCCCCGCGGCGGCGGGCGACCACGGGCCGGAGAGAAACGCCGCGGCGCGCGAGGGGTAGGTGGTCCAGTTCCGGCTCCGCCGCGCGACGAGGATGATCCCGATGAGGACCAGGACCGCGAGCCCCGTCGTCAGGAGCGAGGGGAGAGGAGGGCTGATCAATGGCCCTTCCGGCAGAGCACCATGTACTGCGCGCCGGCCGGCAAGCGGGCGAGCCTGGCCTCGAGCGGCCGCAGCGCGGACAGCACGCGTGGAAAGAGGAAGAGGAAATCGGTCCGCATCACCTCGAACCCCGCGCGCGTGAGCAGCTCACGCGCGTACGGCGGCGACAGCAGCTTCGCATCGCGATCGAACGGAATGCGGCGCATGACGAGCCGGGTGCCCGGGTTCCAGGGGTTGTTCTCCCACAGGCTGAAGTATCCGCCCGCTGACAGCGATCGGTGCACGTAGGCGAGCGCATCCAGACGCTCCCCGGGCTCGATGTGATGGAAGACGCCGTTGCAGTACGCGACCTCGAACTCGCCTGACGGCTCGCGCTCGCTCATCGTCGTGAACTGCAGCCTGGGGTCGGGGTGCGTCGTTCGCGCAACGTCAAGGCTGTCGCGCGACGCGTCCACGCCGAGCACCGTCCGCGCATGGAGCTGTTCGAGCAGCTCGAGGCTGCTGCCGCCCGTGCCGCAGCCGTAGTCGAGGACCTGCGACGACGTCGCGCCGAGGTCCGACAGGCGCGCGGCGAGCCAGCGCACACGCTGGTGCGCGAAGTACTCCTTGGGCTCGCCCGAAAGCGAGAGCCCCTGGTTCAGCGCGCTGTCGTAGGTGCCGGCGTAGTCGTCGAACTCCGGCTTCATTCAGCGGCGCCGCATGGTCAGCAGGCTCAGGAAGAAGCACGCGAGAATCGTCTGGTAGCCGAGCACGGCCAGCGTCACGCCCGGCACCACCACACGCATCGTCTCCGCGTAGTTCAGGCGGCCGAAATCGCGGACGCGCCACTCGTTGACCGCGGCGACGAGCATGATGCCGCCGAGACACACGGTGGCCAGTCCGAGGAGCAGGCCGCGTTCGAGCGAGAGGATCCGCGCGAATCGATTGACGCGAGGGTCGGGCGGCAGCACCCCTTCCGTGATCGCGAACGTCTTGGCGATGAGCGCGAAGAGCATGCTCTGGCTTCCGCAGATGACCGCGAGGCTCGCGAAGAGGAGCGTGTGCGCGTCGAAGGTCATGCGCCAGATCGTCATGCCCGGCATCGCCACCGTGAATCCGGCAAGGCCCAGCACGACGAGGATCAGCCCCGGCATCAGGAAGAGCCGCCGCGGCGTGCACATCAGGAAGAAGCGCAGCGTGCGCCATCCGTCACGGAACGTGTTCAGGTGGGGCGGGTGGCTCTTGCGGCCGTCGGGGTGCAGGGTGATCGGGACCTCGCCGATGCGCGCGCCACCAAGGCTCGCCTTGATGATCATCTCGGTGGCGAACTCCATCCCGGTGCACCGTTGGTCGAGCGATTCGTACAGGGTCTTGGTGAAGCCGCGGAGGCCGCAGTAGATGTCGTGGACGGGCGCGCGGAACCAGCGCCGTGCCATCCGCGAGAACATCGGGTTGCCGAGCCAGCGGTGCAGGCGCGGCATCGCGCCGGGCAGCACGCGGCCGCCGCCCGATTCGAGGCGGCAGCCCTGCACGAGGTCGTAGCCCTCGCGGAGACGTTCGACGAACGCCGGCACTTCGCCGAAGTCGTAGCTGTCGTCGGCGTCCCCCATGATGACGAACCGCCCGTGCGCGGCTTCGATCCCGGCCATCAGCGCGGCGCCGTACCCGCGAGCAGCGACCGGCACGAGCCGCGCCCCTTCAGCTCTGGCGATGGCGGGGGAGTCGTCCGTGCTGCCGTTGTCGGCGACCACGACCTCGCCGGCGATGCCTGCGCGTTGCATCGCCGTCAACGCCTTGCGGATGCACGTCGCGAGCGTGTCCGCCTCGTTGAGGCAGGGCATCACGACGGTCACTTCAAGGGGTGTGGGCTCGTGGACGGCCATGCGGTGGGGAAACTGAAAATCCTCGATTGCTTGTCGGCTCGGCCGCCGCGTTTCGGTAGGGCCGTCTGCACGCTTCTTCCGATGGGTGCGCGCTTTCGTTGCCGAGCTGGCCATGCATGCCGGGCCGTTCTTCTGAGGTAGAGTCACCCGGTCTCGCCAATGATCTCCTCAACGCCATCCGACAGAGAGTCGCCGGTGCTGGTGTTGAGTCGTGGGGCGGTGATGGGCATCGCCACGGCGGTGGCTCTTCAGCTCAGTTCGGATCCCGATCTCTGGGGTCATCTCCGATACGGCCAGGACCTCCTGTCGACCCTCACCGTGCCCTCCGGCGACGTCTACTCGTTTACGAGCGACCGGGCGTGGATCAATCACGAATGGCTCACAGAGGCGCTGCTCGCGTTTGTGTACCGTCTCGGTGGAACGATCGCGCTCGCGATCCTCGCGGCCGCACTGGTGCTGGCGGCGCTGGCCGTCGCGCGGTGGTCGGCCCGCCGCTCCGGCATGGCCGGCTGGCGTCTGGAGCTGCTGACCGCGGCGGTGTTCATGCTCGGCGTGGCCCCACTGACGCAGACGCTGAGACCACAGGCGATCTCAGCCCCGCTGTTTGTCGTCTTGCTGGCGCTGATGCGCGAGCTCGACCGGGAACGGTATCGACTGGCGCTGGCCCTGCCAGTGCTGTTCCTGGCCTGGGCGAACCTGCACGGTGCCTGGGTGATGGCCGGAGGGGTGCTGGCGATCTGGACGTTTGTCCGTACGGTCCAGATTCCCTCACATCGTGTGCGTCTCGCGCTCCTCGGCGCGGGCGCGGTCTCGGCTGCGTCCACCCTCGTCAATCCGTACGGCGTGGAGCTGTGGCGCTTCCTCTTCGAAACCGTGCGCTTCGCACGCGGCGACATCGTCGAGTGGGGATCGCTGAGAAGCACGCCGATCATGTTTCTGCCGTGGCTGGCGACGGTGGCGATTGCCCTGCTGGCGCTCGCGCGAGCGCGGCGCGAGCACCTCGCGTATTTCGCCGTCTGTCTCTTCCTCGGCGTGGCGTCGTTTCAGGTGATCCGGCTGGTGCCGTTCTTCTCGCTGTCGGTCCTGCTGCTCCTTGGACCGTTGCTGGCCGGCAGCCCTGCGAGTGTGCGCATGCGCCTCGATGCGCGGGGATGGGCCGGTGCGTTGATCGTCTGGACGATCTGTGTCGCATCGTCAACCATCGGTCAGGCGCGGGTGGGCTGTCTGCAAACGCGCGGCGCGTTCTTCGTCGACGAACAGGCGGCCTCGTTTCTCAGGGAGAATCAGGCGGCGGGCCGCCTGGTCGTGTGGTTCGATTGGGGGGAGTATGTCTCCTGGCACTTTGGCCCGGCGCTCAAGGTGTCGATGGATGGGCGCCGCGAAACCGTCTACTCGGCGGCGCTGTTGCAGGCGCACAACGAGTTCTATCGAAACGGATCGGGCGCCCGTGAGTTCCTCGAACGCCTCTCGCCGGACTACGTCTGGCTTCCCAAAACGCTGCCGGTGAGCCAGATGATCGCGGGCTGGGGCTGGACGCCGATCTTCGAGACCGGGAGGTCGACCGTCTGGACGCGCGGCAACCTTCGGACGACCTGGCGCACGCCCGCGCCGCCGGCGTCCTCCTGCTTTCCCGCCGGTTAGTGGACCGCCTCCGCTGAAACCGGATAACGACCTTGGAACGCAAAGGCCGCGAAGCCCGCAGAGCCGCAGAACACACCAATTTTCTTTGCGAGCTTGGCGCGCTTTGCGTTCAACGTACCGGGTGGATCAGCTTCCCGACTTGACGGAGATCTGCACGGCCTTGCGGTACTTCACCGGAACGCCGTTGAAGGTGGCTGGCGTGTAGCGCCATTTCCTCGCCGCGGCGATCGCCATCCGGTCGTAGGCGACGGTCACGGACTGTGTCATCACCGCCGACTCGATTTCGCCGGTCTCGCTGATCAGGACCTCGAGCATCCCGTAGCGTGGGGCAAAGACGGCTCCCTGGAACACGGGCAGTGTCTGGTTGATGGCGTTGGGTGGAATGACGTTCCGATCGTCGCCGGAGTAGACGCGGTTGGGCGCCGGCATCGGCGGTGGCGGCGGGGTGGCCACCTGCACGGCTGGGACGGGGGGCGCTGGCGGCGGGGCCGCCGCCTTCGCGCTCAACTCCTCGAACCCCACGGCGAGCATGCGCAGGTCGGACAGCGGCGGACGCCCGGCCTCGGCCGAGACGGCCGGGTCGGCCAGCGTCACGAGCACCTGGCTGAAGCCGGTGGCAGCGGACGCGAAGTCCTTGCGATCGAACGCCGTCTTGGCCTGCGCGTATTTCTGCTGGATGATCACCGGCAGCATCCGGCGGCGGACGTCCGCGAACGCC
>Ga0207675_100005752_pt1 | contig 11861 bp, 8 predicted proteins | sample KBSSwiS42_FD_184305 | JGI IMG/M metagenome (GOLD analysis project Ga0207675, IMG submission 184305) | Switchgrass rhizosphere microbial communities from Kellogg Biological Station, Michigan, USA - KBS Switchgrass S4-2 (SPAdes) (version 2) | ecosystem: Host-associated > Plants > Roots >...
CGAACCGCAAGATCGATTGAGCCGTGCGCGGTCAGCACCAGCAATGGAATTCCTGCATCGATCTCTTTCAAACGCGGCAGGAGATCGAGGGCAGTGCCGTCAGGCAACATGTAGTCGGCGATTACGATATCGGGTCGGGAGGTACGGAATATGTGCTGCGCATCCTGACAGCTTTCCGCTTCTTCGATTTCGTATCCATGCTGCTCTAGAAAGTCACGGATACCAAACCTGACCCCGGATTCGTCATCGACAACCAAAACCTTGTTCCTGGACATTTAGCAATCTCCCTCGACCGGCGTTGGGAATCGGGCGATCATACATGCCCCGCCAGACGGATTGTTGCCGGCGATCAGTCTACCTCCATGTTCCTGCATGATGCGGTGGGCGATAGCCAAACCAAGGCCAGTTCCGCCGCGGCGTTTGGAAAAAAATGGCTCGAAAATCTTCGGAATGTCCTGTTCGAGAATACCTGGTCCCGAGTCGCGGACCGCACACTGGACCCAATCGTAGTTGCCTTCGATTACTCTTCTTGCTTCGATCCGCACCGTACTGGACGCCGACGAATGTTGAATAGCATTCTCGATCAAGTTTACAAAAACTTTCGACAGCCGCCGTCGATCGATACGAATCTTGGGGAGCGAGTCCTGCACATCGCTGACGAGGTTCACATGGGCTACTTCAGCAGCGGGCATACAGGCGCGTATTGACCGGTTAATCATTTCGTCCATCGAAACCAGGAAGAGTTCTCCGCGGAACGGCTTGCCATATTCCAGCAACTCCTCCATCAGCACCGTCAGGCGACCGACTTCATCGCGCAACACATTGGTGTAACGCAAATACTCGGTTCGATCACTAAAGCGTGTTTCGAATGCGTCGAGTATCGACGAAATTCCGAAAAGAGGGTTTCTGACTTCGTGGGCCACACCGGCTACGAGTGAACCCAGCAACGACATCATTTCACTCTGCCGCAGCGAAGCCTCGAGTTCGGCGCGTTTGCTTATATCCTGCGCAATCAGAATCACGCGTTCGCCGGCGGAGCCGAATTCGTTGATCTGGTAGAGCGTGATTGCCCACGTCTTCCCGGTCGCATCGTCTTTAACTTCTTCCGAGAGCGGAGCCGGATTGTCACCGATGTTTTCGATCAGTTCGGCGGCCTTTTTCCATGGCTGATTGGAGCCAAGCTCACCCACCGGTCGTCCTACCATTTCTTCCGTTGCGAACCCGACAATCTGTTCTGCGGCGATATTCGAACGCTTGATAATTCCGGCCAGATCAACGATCAGCACGGGAAAATCCATGGCGTTGAACGTTTGCCGCCACTCAGCCGCCGACTGCTGCAGCGACGTGTGCAACCGCTGCTGTTTCTCGTCGAGAAGTTTTCTTTCGGTAACATCGTTGACGATTACCAACCGGCTGTTCTTACCGTCAAAGACGACCGGGTGCGAACTAATTTCGACGTAGATCATTCGCTTGTCGCTCGTCTGGTGCCGCCAGGGGCTCGATATCACGAGCTGATCCGGATCCTCTGCGTTCTTTATAATCAACGTGGGAATGTCTTCTTGCGGCCTCAGGTCGTTGATAGTCATCGATAGGAATTCATCACGCGAATAGCCGTAAGTGCGTGTTGCTGCTTCATTGACAGCGAGAAAGGTAAGCGTTTCCTCGTTGTAAACGCAGATCGGTTGCGGCGTCGATTCAAAAAGGAGCCGGTAACGTTCTTCGGAATCGCGGAGCGCTTCTTCGAACCGTTTTCGCTCCGTGATGTCTCGTGCGAGCCCGCGGAAACCGATGGTTTCGTCCAGCTTCTTGATCGGCGACACAATCAGATCCAGCCAGCGATCATCTCCAGTGGCGGAGCGCGCAACAAATTGGTGTCGAAGCTCGCGAGCGTCCTTTCCACTTTTCAACGCGCCTGCAAAGCCGTTGTTTTCTGGAATCACACCGAACAGCGCGAAGAACGAGTTGCCGATGATCTCGTCCTGTTGGCGCCCGAGAAACTTCTCGCCGGCCAGGTTAATGCTGGTCAGCCTGCCTGACAGATCCTGAGTAAAGATGACGTCGCTTGCCTGTTCGACGAGATCGCGATAGCCCGCTTCCAGACGCGAGCGTTCCAGCAGCCGGGAGACCTTTGCGATTAAACGGGTCGAGTCAAACGGGATTTCAAGGTAGTCGTCAGCTCCCGCGCGCAGCCCGGCGACTACTGTTTCGGTGTCTTTTTGCAGCGCGCTGACGAGCAGGATCGGGACTGTCTTGAGTTCGGTATCGCTGCGGATGTGACGGCAGAACTCAAGACCGTTCATTTCCGGCATGGAGACGTCGCTGATGACGAGATCCGGACGCTGCTGCTTGGCCATAGCGAGAGCTTCGCGGCCGTCGGCGGCGGTGATCACCGAGTAACCCGCCTTGTCCAGCAGGTTACGCATTAGTTTTAACTGGTCAGGCTCGTCGTTGACGATGAGAACGGAATTGTCCTCGCGACCGTTTGAGATTTCTACCCCGTGCATCTTAGAGCTGAGTACCTCGAATTGGTGGCCGCACTTGGGCTGGAAAATCGGGGGGACACGTGCGGCGATTTAGGTCACGATCCAACGTGTTTACTAGGTGTTTGCCGCGCGGGAGTATACCACACGGATGCAACCGGGCATGTCGCGGAACGGCGGTAAACGGAAAACCGCCGACCCGAATCCAATCACAGTATTCATAACGAGAAATGGAGATATAGAAAGAGAGAAACGATGAATAATAGCGGACGTTTCCGGGGCGCCAGCTCCCGCGTAAACATTCTTTTGAGCCTGGCATTGGTAGTAGTTTCGTTTGCATCATGTAGCGGCCAGAGCCGGTTAATGACGATCAAACCGCCAGATCCGGCGCCGCCTGCGGTACCTAATTCAGGCGTTGGTGTACAAACCTCTTATGCCGATTTGGTCAGCAGAGTTTCCCCGGCCGTGGTCACCATCAGGTCTACGGAGCGGACGCGTACGGCGCAGCAGTTTCCTTTCATGGACGATCCTATGTTTCGCGAGTTCTTCGGGGATCGAATTCCACAACAACAGACTCCACAACGGGTTCAGGGCGTCGGTTCCGGAGTGATAGTCAATTCCGAAGGCTACATTCTGACTAATCATCACGTAGTTGACGGTGCGCTCGAGATCAAAGTCGAGATGACCGATAACCGCACCTTTACCGCTAAGCTGGTGGGTTCCGACCCGCCAAGCGATCTTGCGGTCCTGAAGGTTGACGCGAAAGACCTGCCGACACTCTCGCTCGGAGATTCTGACCGCGTGCGCGTTGGCGATCCGGTGTTGGCTATCGGCAACCCGATGGGCATCGGACAAACTGTCACTTCGGGTATCGTTAGTGCGAAAGGCCGCCAGACCGGTTTGAGCGACGGCAGTTTTGAAGACTTCCTTCAGACTGACGCTGCGATCAATCGCGGTAACTCCGGCGGTGCGCTTGTCAACACGAGCGGCGAGCTGATTGGCATTAACTCGCAGATCCTTTCGCCGTCCGGCGGCAATATCGGTATCGGTTTCGCGATTCCGTCGAACATGGCGAAGGCGGTGATGGACCAGTTGCTGAAAACCGGCAAAGTGCGGCGCGGAATGCTGGGCGTGACGATCCAATCAATTGATGCCGATCTCGCCTCCAGTTTGAACCTGCCCGCAGCGCGAGGTGCGATCGTCACTTCAGTTTCGCCGGGCGGTCCGGCGGAGCGTGCGGGAGTCAAACGCGGCGATGTAATCACGTCCGTCAACAATCAGGCGGTCGCTGACAACAACGTCCTGCGCAATCAGATTGCGGGCCTTGCTCCCGGTTCAACGGCGACGTTGACTTTGCTGCGCAACGGCCGCGAACAGAATGTGCAGGTTACACTCGCAGAACTTCAGGACCGTCAGCGTCCTGACAGCGAGGAGAGCAGCGGCAACAACGGCGGTGGCGTCGGTAACGAGCGCTTCGGTCTGACGTTGCAACCTCTTAGCGCGGAAACAGCCTCTCGTTACGGTCTCGAAGCTGACGATCAGGGTCTGCTCGTCACGCGACTGGATCCCGCGGGGAATGCCGCGAGTGCCGGTATCCGTCAGGGCGACCTGATTCAGGAAGTCAATCGCCAGCCGGTCAGAACTGTTGCGGAGTTCAGCAGTGCGATCCGGCAATCCGGAAGTCGTCCAGCGCTGGTTTTGGTCAAGCGACGTAACGCTGTGGTTTACCTGACACTGAAAGCGGGCTCGTAAGTTTCGAGTCAGACGCGCAAGAGCGCCGCCCACGGATGTCGATCATCTGTGGGCGGCTTTTTTATGGTTAAATGGGCCGAAACCAAATTGAGGATTAACGACGATGCGAGAATTCGATCGGCGGCCGTGGGGAAGTTACGAAGTTCTGGAAGACGCACCGACTTTCAAAGTGAAACGGATTGAAGTGCTACCCGGAAAGCGACTGAGTTATCAAAAGCATGCGCAGCGCGCTGAACACTGGTTCGTGGTTGCGGGAACTGCAAAAGTGACGCTCGATGGCAGCGAAATTAACGTTCGCACAGGCCAAGCTATCGACATTCCGATCGGCTCTGCCCATCGCGTTGAGAACCCAGGCAGCGAAGATTTGATCTTCATTGAAGTGCAGCGCGGCACTTATCTCGGTGAAGACGACATCGTTCGACTCGAGGACGATTTTGGACGCGCATGACGCAGATCGCTGGTTACGAAAATGGACTCCTCCTCCGAATCAATTGCCCCAGGCCCAGCCACTTCTCCCGTAGAAGAAGACCGAAGTCTCTGGTCCGACGTTAAGGAATCGATCCGCGGATCACATCGCAGTTACACCACCGGTCCAATCGGCCGCGCCATCCTCTTGCTCGCCATTCCGATGGTGCTCGAGATGCTGATGGAGAGCGTCTTCGCCGTGGTCGACATTTTCTGGGTCTCGCATCTCGGAAAAGACGCAGCAGCAACTGTTGGTCTAACTGAGTCGCTGCTCACCCTGATCTATGCGCTCGCCATCGGTCTGAGTATCGGCGCGATGGCAATGGTCGCGCGCCGCATCGGCGAACAGAATCCCGATGGAGCAGCACGCGCGGCAGTTCAGGCGATTGCGGTCGGGTTACTCGTGTCACTAACGATCGCAGTGGTCGCCGCGCCCATGGCGCCGAAACTTCTGAAGTTGATGGGCGGCTCGCCGTGGGTGATTGAGCACGGCTCTGCGTTCACGCGCGTTATGCTCGCCGGAAACGCGACGGTCGTCATGCTGTTCATGGTGAACGCGATCTTCCGTGGTGCGGGCGATGCCGCGATCGCAATGCGTACGTTGTGGCTCGCAAACTGGATCAATATTCTGCTTGGTCCATGCTTGATATTCGGCCTTGGACCATTTCCTAAACTGGGTCTCGTCGGCGCGGCGATTGCGACGAACATCGGACGCGGAACAGGAGCACTATTCGCCCTAAGCCGTCTCATACGGCCCGGCGGCCGGTTTGACGTGCAACGGCGACACTTGAGCATCGAGCCGGCGATCATGTGGCGCTTGATCAAGTTGTCGGCAACGGGAACATTTCAAGTGTTCATCGGCATGGCGAGCTGGATCGGATTAGTGCGGATCATCTCCAGCTTTGGCAGCGACGCCGTCGCCGGTTACATATTTGGCATTCGCGTGATTCTGTTTGCGTTGTTGCCGTCGTGGGGCATGTCAAACGCATCCGCGACGATGGTTGGTCAAGCGCTCGGTGCAGGAAAACCCGATCGCGCCGAGCGAGCTGTCTGGCAGGCCGGGTTCTACAACATGATCTTCCTTGGAGTCGTCGGGCTTGTGTTCATCTTCTTTGCACCGCAGATCATCTGGCTCTTCACAGCGGAACCGAACGTCGCGCAGTACGGGGTCGATTGCCTGCGGATCGTCGCGTACGGGTTCTTGTTTTACGCCTACGGTATGGTGCTCGGACAGTCGTTCAACGGTGCGGGCGACACGTGGACGCCGACAAAAATCAACTTGTTTGTCTTCTGGTTGTGGGAGATTCCGCTCGCCTACGTGCTGGCCGTGGTTCTTAAGCTAGGCCCGCGCGGCGTGTTTATCGCGATCACGATTGCCTTCTCCACGCTCGCGGTAGTCAGCGCCGCCGTATTCCGGCGTGGCCACTGGAAACGCAAGGTCGTTTAGGTCAGTTGACCTGTTCTAAAGTAGCGAGTCCGAACAGTGTGTCGGACTTCGTTACGCCTTTTCCCCCATTTCACGGCTGTGGTCTTTGAAAAAACGGCGGCATCTTCGTTGCTATAAGATTCAACGGAAATAGTAATGAGAACATGGAGGGGTGCCGTGGCAGATGGTTTAACGGGTAAAAAGATCGCAATTTTAGTGGCCGATGGATTCGAGCAGGAAGAATTGACCGGTCCAAAAGAAGCGTTGGAAGCAGCAGGAGCAGAAATCGAGATCGTTTCCCCGGCCGAGGGGCAGGTGCAGGGATGGAATCACGACGATAAGGCTGACAAATTTCCCGTCGATATGCCGTTGAACCTCGCACGTTCAGACGATTACGACGGATTGTTATTGCCCGGAGGCGTGCGGAATCCCGATCAGCTGCGGATGTTGACCAGGGCGATTGAGTTTGTTGACGGCTTCTTCGCAACCCATAAACCGGTGGCGGCGATCTGTCACGCGCCGTGGTTGCTGATTGAGACAAACGTCATTAAAGGCAAGACAATCACTTCGTGGCCATCATTAAAAACTGATCTAATGAACGCCGGTGCGCGCTGGGTCGATCGCGAGGTAGTGGTCGACGATGGACTCATAACAAGCCGTAAACCGGCGGACATTCCTGCTTTTAACAAGAAGATGATTGAAGAGTTCGCTGAGGGATACTCGAGACAACGGGCAGCGTAGCGCGGTTACATTTTCTTTGCCGTGGATCCGAGCCGGACAACGCCGGCTTGGACCACTTTGGCATTGATGCCACGAAGACAGAGTTCCTTTCCTAACGCCGAGTTCACAAACTTCATCGCATCCACACCGAAACGAGAAACGAACTTGTGACAGCCCGTGTGCGGTAATGGACTGACTTCCAGCACCGCTGAACCTATTGCCAACCGACTTCCTGCCGGCAGGTTCTGCTTACTCAGGTCCATGTCGATGTAGAGTTGATCGCCGGCGAGGCTCCAGCGAGTTTTGTCCTGAGCTACGAGTTCGGCAACGCGCGCGTTTATGATGTTGATCTGCATTTCAGGATGCGGACCACCATCCGCCGTTTTTGAACTGCCGCGAAAGCACCAACTATCGCCAATCAGACCCTTAACCGGATCGAGTTCGGCTTCATCGAGAACTTCACGTTCATCAACCTCGGGCCGCCGCACGATCAGTTGCACTAGACCGTCGTCCTTCGGCGCCGAGCGCAGGTGGTCCAGCGCGGCTTCAAGCTCCGCCATCGTCAAGTGTTTCACGGTGGTCTCCTGCATTTTGAACCAATAAACCAATCTGCTCTGCGGCTACTTGTGCTAAAAATACCGTTTACGACATGAGAAATCTACTCTTTATACTCCTGCTAATTGGCGTTTGCCTCGGGCCAGTACAACAGAATCAGTCTGGCGATCTCACCGGCAACTGGGCCGTTCGCAATGTGAACGACACAGAAGGCACTGTGCGTTCGACTTATTTCAACCTGAAACAAGAAGGCGGAAAGATCACCGGCACCATTCGCACGACTCAGTTTTTCTATACCATCAAAGAGAGCACCGGTGGACCAGAAGGATTCACCTTAATCGCGGCTATGCCGGACGGACGCACCGAACGACGCGTTCAGTACGAAGGCAAGTTGGTTGGTGACGAACTGAGGATCGGACGCCGTATGCGTCCGGATGCGCCTGTCACTGAGTTGATCGCGAAACGCGCGCCTGCTGGTGAAGGTGTGCTGCCCGCGCGGATCGAGCCGCCTGCGCGACACAAAGTTGCCTACAACGGTCTCGCAAAAACTCCGCCGATGGGTTGGAACAGTTGGAACAAGTTTGCCGGCCGGATTGACGATGCGACTGTGCGAGGTATCGCGGATGCGATGGCGACAAACGGCATGAGAGAAGCCGGATACGTCTACATCAACATCGACGACACGTGGGAAGCGGGTCGCAATGCGACGGGTGAGATTCAAACCAACAAGAAGTTTCCCGACATGAAAGCGCTCGCCGATTATGTGCATAAGAAAGGACTGAAGCTCGGCATCTATTCATCGCCCGGCCCGAACACATGCGCCGGTTATGAAGGCAGTTACGGACATGAAGAACAGGATGCGATGACGTACGCGAAGTGGGGCATCGATTATCTGAAGTACGACTGGTGCGGCGCGCGCACGCTGTACACCGACGAAGAGATGCCCGCGATTTACCAGAAGATGGGCGACGCGCTTTTGAAAACGGGCCGTCCGATCGTGTACAGCCTCTGCCAGTATGGACGTTTCGATGTGTGGAAGTGGGGACCCGAGGTTGGCGGAAATCTTTGGCGCACCACGGGCGACATTCGCGACACTTGGGACTCAATGACCGGAATTGGTTTTCGTCAGCACGAGCTCGCGCAGTATGCGAGTCCCGGCCATTGGAACGATCCGGACATGTTGGAAATCGGCAACGGCGGAATGACGGATATTGAATACAAGACGCATATGAGTCTCTGGGCCATGCTGGCGGCGCCGTTACTCGCTGGAAACGATCTGCGCCAGATGTCTACCCAGACTCTCGCGATCCTGACGAATCGCGAGGTGATTGCCGTGGACCAGGACAAGTTGGGAAAACAGGGAAGCCGAGTGTGGAAGTCGGGCGATCAGGAGATCTGGACGCGACAGTTGTCACGCGGCGCGATGGCCGTGGCGTTTTTCAACCGCGCAAAGGATGAAGCGAGAATCAGCGTGAAATGGGCCGACATCGGCGTTCCGGCGAAGCGCAAAGCGCGCGACTTGTGGCTGCATCAGAATCTTGATGTTAAAGGCGATGAGTATTCGATCGCAGTTCCAGCACATGGCGTAGTGATGCTGCGCGTGAATTAGACCCCGCCCTCCAGTTTCCGCGGTTGACATACATCAATGGTCTATCTATAGTCCCGCGTCGAAATTTCAGTCGCGCATGTTCACTCTCCCCCGACTTGTGAGCAGTCTCTGCTTGATCATCGGGTATCTGTGTCTCACCAGCCAGACTTCACTAGCCCAGGAACGCCTTTGTGATCCCTCGTTCGAAGATTGCTACACGCCTTTACTGAACGCTGTACAAGCTGAAACGGCCGGAATCGATTTTGCATTTTACGGGATTGAGTTGCCGGGGCTTGCCGATGCCATCATTCGGCGGTTTCAAGCCGGTGTTCCGGTGCGAATTACCGTTGAACCAAGAGCAAATCTAAAGTTCCCGGGCAATCAGAACATACTCGATCGGTTTCAGGCGGCGGGCATCCCGATGCGTTACAAGCTGGGTGGCGGAATCATTCACGTAAAGATGATGCTGCTGGCCGGTCAGAATCGCGTCGTCTTTAGTAGTTCCAATTTCGGTGACGGCGACGTTAGACCTTACACTCCGTTCACTAACTACGTTGATGGAGCGTGGTTCTTTAGCGACGACGCGGCAGTGGTCAACAGCTTCAAAACGCGGTACGACGACAATTGGACCAACACGTTTTCTTACGCAAACTACGCCAATATTGCCGGCCCGTTAACACGCAATTACGAGAGATATCCAATCGACCCTTCGCTCAACTTCTTACCTAATCAGAACCCGTCAGAAGATTACAGTGCACGTACGATTGCGCAGATCGATCAGGAAAACCAACAGATTGATCTGACGATGTATCGCCTGACGGACGTGCGTATCTGTGATGCGCTGTTGCGGGCCGTTGCGCGGGGCGTGACCGTACGCGTGCTCGCTGAACCAGGCGAATACCGTTTTGACGCGAGCAGAGTTGGAGCGGAACTTACCGGACCGTTCAATATCGATCGACTCTATGCGGCGGGTGTGCAGATCCGAATGCGAAAGCACCTCGGTCTTACTCATCAGAAATCACTGTCGCTTTATGGGCAAGGTCTCACGATCTTCGGCTCATCCAACTGGAGTTGGCCGTCGTTCAACTATCAGGAAGAGCATAACTACTTCACGAACAAAGCGTGGTTCTTTCAGTGGTTTGTCGATCAGTTCAACAGGAAATGGAACTCCGCAGCAGAGTACCAGGCGTTCGTGCCGTTGCCGCCGACTATGCCGGTGAATCTATCACCTGCTAACGGAAGTACGGTCGGACAGTCAGCCATACTTTACTGGGAAGGAGGACGTTGGGCGCACAAGTACGATATTTATTTCGGTCGCAACGAGAATAGCCTATCTCTCCTTGCCTCAGACGTGTTTACCGGCGTTCTCGGAACAGATGGTTCCGAAAGCTTCCTCGTCTCCGGCATGCAGGCTGGCGTTAGCTATTGCTGGCGCATCGTTGGAAAGACGATGGCCAATCAGACTGCCATCGGTCCGACTTCGTGCTTCAACACGTCCGGTGCTGTGTCTGGTCCAGCGCCGGCTCCACTCCAGACCGGACCATTGCAATTGCTTCTCGATTCCTCGGGACCCGCTGTGGATCAGGTTGCGAGTTTAGATTCGATCTTCTTTGTTCGCGATCCCTTTCCGGTTATCAGTGAAGCCGCTCCGCTCAATCAGGTGACCGATCGAAACACGAGAGTAATTGTTTTTGTAAGGAACCTTCAGTTGGCGCCCGGCGAGCTTGCTTCCGCCGTACTCGTCAATTTGCTTGATAGCAACAACCTGACCTTCGACGTGCCGGCAGAGGCCGTGCGACCTGTGGTCAATACTGACTTTGTTCAGGTGAGTTTTCGGCTGCCGGGTATTCTGGCCGCCGGTAATTGCACGATCACGATCAAAGCTCACGGTCAAACGAGCAACACCGGAAGCATGAGAATAAGAATTTAACGTTTCTCAGGTGCGTAGTAGGACGTGCGTGTGGTTATCACGTAATCCGGATGTCCGTTTACAGTGATCGAGATGCGCCTTCGTTTCCCGTCGTGATCCTTGTTTGTTGGGTAGTAGCCAACGATGTAGCGCTGATTCAGATCCTGGACTATCCGGTTGTAAATCTGGGCGGCTTGCAAGCGCGTTTCCAGGAAGTCGGCCCAACCACCTGAGAGTTCAGCCAGATCGACGAGTGATTTTTGCACCTTGAGCTCCTGGTCCAATCTTGCTTGCCAGATTTCTCTCGTCAGTCTCTTTTGTCGCTCTTCCTGACGCGCTTGAAGAATGTTCTTCATCTTTTCTGATGAGGCTGCTGCCGTCCAGGTGGCAACAGCCCGTTCATCTTCATTAGTCAAGCGTCGTATCTGCTCGTCTTCGGTGAGACCAATCAAACGCGTGCGCGGAACGATCGTGTAGATCGTTGCTCGCGATTTCTCCACGGCCCGGTACACGTCGTCGAGACTAAACTCAGTCATCGCCGCACGCTGCAACTTTTTCTTCTGTTCGATCTCCTCCTGAACTTCGGCACGCAATTCAGGCGATAGCCCGGGCGGGACCTCGTAAACGATGATTGAGTTTCTCAGGTACTCGATCTCGTCTCCGTCAGTTTGAAAAACAATTACCGGGCTTTGATCTTCGTCGTCAAAGGCTTCGTTCAGCGTGGCCATCAACGCGCTGAATTGAGAGCTGCGACCGAACTGCGGCCGTTTCTTACCAATTCCGAAAACGCCTTTGCTGCCTCGAGTTCTTTCAATGAGCGAGTCCAATGCGTGCTTGAGATCTCGTTTGTCGCTTGTGAAGCCGACGAGCAGTTCAATGTCGTCGGTGACGATTGCCATTTGGTCGTGGGGCCCAAGCTTGTCGACGAGAATCTTTGCCGCTTCGATGCTGTCAGCAATGTAAGGA
>Ga0207675_100005753_pt1 | contig 11859 bp, 9 predicted proteins | sample KBSSwiS42_FD_184305 | JGI IMG/M metagenome (GOLD analysis project Ga0207675, IMG submission 184305) | Switchgrass rhizosphere microbial communities from Kellogg Biological Station, Michigan, USA - KBS Switchgrass S4-2 (SPAdes) (version 2) | ecosystem: Host-associated > Plants > Roots >...
CGTGAGTCGCTCGCGGCGACCGCCTCGAAACGCTGCGCAAGCACGAGCCAGAACTCCTTGCCGCGAACATACGTGCCGATCGTCGTGTATGCCGCGTTGTTGACCTTGTCGCAAAAGCCGCCGGCGAGCACATCGCGAATTGCCGCGTCGCCAACGGCGCCACCGATGTTGATCGACGTCGCGCTCGTCGCGCGATAACCCGACTTGATCAGTGCGGCATCGATCTTGCTGCCGCGCGCGATGAGCCCCGCCGCCGCGTCGAGCGCGGCATCGCTAGAGACAGGCGTCCCAGCCGGAGGTCGACGCTCACAGCCGCTCGCGCGAATATCGTTGACGACATCGATGAGCTCGGCGCGCGCGCTGAACGTCGACAAGAAGAGCGCAGCCGTCATGCCAATTAGATGAGTGTTCCGCATTGGCACCTATCCTGCATGAAGTCGCGGTCGTTCGCAGCGGGATGCCGTGTAAGCTAGAAGCGTGTCGAATCAAAGGAACGTCCTATTATCGTTCGCCGGCGTGTCGTTGCTGCTTGCGACGATCGCAGGCGCCGTCGGCAGCCATGCGCTCAAGTTCCCCGACGCTCAGGCGTTGCGCAGCTTCGAGACGGCCGTGCACTTTCAGTTCTTCCAAGGCCTCGGAGTCATCGCGATCGTACACGTCGGCCTCGCGGGCCGCGGCGGACGGATCCGCGCCGCGGCAGCGTGGCTGATGATCGCGGGCACACTGCTCTTCTGCGGCAGCATCTACGCGCGAGCGCTCGGCGTATCGCCCGGAATCGTGGCGGCGGCGCCATACGGCGGCGTCGCATTCATGGTGGGCTGGCTCGCGTTCGCCGCGAGCCCGTGGTTCGGAGACAAGGACGTATGAGTATGAGCAGCGGCATGGACGCCTTTCGATTACCCAATGGCACCCCCGTTTCGCGGCTCGGCCAAGGCGCATGGCAGATCGGCGAAGACAAGAGCAGCCGCGCCGCCGAGCAGCAGGCGCTCCGCACCGGCCTCGAGCTTGGGCTTAACCTCATCGACACGGCGGAGATGTACGGCAACGGCCGCTCCGAGGATCTCGTCGCGCAAGTCGTCGCGGGCCAGCGCGACACCGTCTATCTCGTCAGCAAGGTGCTGCCGCACAACGCGAATCGCCGCGACGCGATCGCAGCCTGCGAAGAGAGCCTGAAGCGCCTGAAGACCGACTATCTCGACCTGTACCTGCTGCACTGGCGCGGCTCCGTCCCGCTGGAGGAAACGCTCGAGGCGTTCACGACGCTGCGCGACCGCGGCTCGATTCGCCATTACGGCGTCAGCAACTTCGACGTCGACGATCTCGAGGAAGCGCGAGCGCTGAAAGGCGGCGCCGACGTCGCGACGAATCAAGTGCTGTACAACCTCGAGCAGCGCGGAGTCGAATGGGCGCTCTTACCGTGGTCGCGCAAGCACGCGCTTCCTTTGATGGCGTACTCTCCGCTCGGCAGCGACTCGCGCCGGTTGCGTACGCATCCCGTGCTGAAAGCGATGGCCGCGCGGCTCGGCGCGTCGCCGTCGCGCATCGCGCTCGCGTGGCTGCTGCGGCAACCCGACGTCGTCGCAATTCCGAAAGCCTCGAGCGAGGCTCACGTTCGCGACAACCACGCGGCGCTCAAGCTCGAGCTCTCGGCCGAGGATCTCGAAGTGATCGATCGCTCGTTTCCGCCGCCGAAGCGCGGCACGCCGCTCGCGATGATCTGAGCGCGAGCCCGCGGCCGACCGCCAGGGATGGCGGGAGTGCCGCAAATGCAGGAGCAGTTTGCGGCCTACAGAGTGTCCGCCTGGCGCTCGGTGGGTAGCTCGAACGTGCCCTCGTCCGTGAAGCGCCGCGTGCCGAACACGCCGCCCTCGAGCTTGCCCTTGACGGTGTAGCTGACGTTGCGCTGATCCTGCGCATTCACGAACCCGAGCACCTGGCGCGCCATGTTGAGCGCCGAGACCGTCACGGGAATCTCGAGCACGGACTCGCCGTACCGCGGCACCGTGCCCATCGCATCGCTGACGCCGCTCGCGAGCTTGTGGCCGTTCAGCTGAAGGTTCAGCGCGGCGCCCGAGTAGTCGATGGCGGTGTCGTTCGGGTTTTGGATCCGCACGCGCACGGCCAACCGGAGCTCGAGCCCCTCGCCCGGCAACGGTTCGATGCCGGCGACATCGATATTGAGCGGGTCGCGATTCGGCAGCGCCGCGCACCCCGCGAAGGCCGACGAGCAAAGCAGCAATAGAACGGTCGTTGCACGCACGGGCAGGTCCTCGATGACGAGGCCAGCAAGACTAGCCCCGCGCGACAGCCGGCGCTATTGACCTTTCGGCACGGGCGGTGCGGACCACTTCGAACCCGCGACGCGCCTCACTTCTTCGGTTTGGCGCCGTGTCGCGCGAGCGCACCGCGGCAGATGCGCTCGCAGAGCTCCGGGAAGCTGATGCCGACGGCCGCGGCGGCACGCGGCAACAAGCTCGCCTCGGTGAGCCCGGGCAGCGTGTTGACCTCGAGGCACCAGAAGCGGCCGTCACTATCCATGCGGAAGTCGACGCGGCTATAGACGTCGAGCTTCAGAGCACGGTGCACGCGTACCGCGAGGTTCTGGATCTTCTCGGTCTGCTCGGGGGTGAGCTCGGCCGGGAAGATCTCCTCGGCGCCGCCGGGTTGATACTTCGCCGCGTAGTCGAAGATCGGACCGGTCGAAGGAATGATCTCGCCGACCGCGAGCGGCTCGCCGTCGAGAATGCCGACTGTGAGCTCGCGGCCGTCGATGAACCGCTCGAGCATGACTTGCGAATCGAAGCGGCCCGCGAGCTCGATTGCGGGATCGAGCTCCGGCGGCGTTCGGACCAGCGTGAGCCCCACCGTCGAACCCTGCCCGTTCGGCTTCACGATCAACGGAAAGCCGAGCCACTGCGCCGCGGCCGAGCTCGAGATGGGCGCCATCAACCAGTCGGGCGTCGGCACGCCGGCCGCCACGAACAGGCGCTTCGCGACGTCCTTGTCCCAGCCGAGCGCACTGCCGAGCTTGCCGGAGCCCGTATAAGGAATGCCGGCGAGATCGAGCAGAGCTTGCACGGTACCGTCCTCGCCGCTCCCGCCGTGCATCGCGAGAAATACGAGGTCGACGTCGGCAAGGTCCGGCGCCGACACGACGGTCGGCAGGCTGGAGACGGATTTCTGATCGGGCGGGCGGCTGTCGATCTTGCCGGTGAACAAGCGCCGTTCGTCGGCCGCCTCGAGCCGTCCGCGGCCGGAGTCGTACGCGACGACTTGGTGCCCGCGGCTGCGCAAAGCGCCGACGACCTGCGAAGCGCTGGCGATCGAGACGTCGCGCTCCATGCTATCGCCCCCGAACAACACAGCGATCTTCAAAGCGCCCGACCTCTCTGAAGCAAAGCTCGCGATTGTACTCGAACGTTTCGGCCGCTTTCGCGAACGGGCGCTCGTTTCTTACCGGTATATACTCCCCGGCCGAGGAATCGAATCAGCGGAGGGGGACATGCGCTCGATCTGGCGCCTGACGCTCGTTTCTCTGGCGGCCGCCGCAATCGTCAGCGGTTGCGAAGGCGGCTCATCGGACGAGCCCTTGCCCGTCACGTTCACACCGGGCACCGCTCCCGCCGGGACGGGTTTCGTCGCGATGTACGCGCCGCCCGTCGACAACGTCCCCTATCCGAACGATATCTATTTCAACCCGACGACCGCGCGCCTCAACGTCCCCGTCAAGGTCACGAGCCCTCTCGCCAATGCGCTGAACACGCTCGACGGCTTCTCGACGACGGCCGTCATCAGCGCGCCGTTCAACGGGCCCCTCGACGCCGCGTCACTGATTCCCTGGAACCCGCTGTCCATGGCGCCGACCGCCGCCTCGATCGTGGTGTTGAACGCGACAGCCGGAACGCCGCTGATACCCGGTACTGATTACACGGTGCGAATCTCCGCGGCATCCGGCAGCGGCGGCGGCATCCTCGAGATCGTGCCGCTGAAGCCGCTCGCGCCGCGCACGCGCTACGCGTTCATCGTGACGAACGGCGTCCGCAGCACGGGCGGCGTCCCGGCAGGGGCGGACCTCGTGTTCGGCGCCGTGCGCGACACGTATCTTGCGGGCGGCACCAGCGTCCCGGGTCAGCCCGCGTTGAATCCGCTGTTCCTAGTGATCCCGCCGCTGCTCGAAGCGGCCCGTGCGATCGGCATTTCCCCCAGCAACGTCGTCGTCACGTGGAGCATGCTGACGCAGTCGATCGACAACGTCCTCGTCTCCGTCAACGCGACGACGGCAGCTCGCCAGGCCGCTCTCGTCCCGGCGGGTACGACGGCGCAGCTTGGCCTCGGCGTGCCGAGCTTCGCGAACATCTATGTGGGCTACCTCGACATCGCCTACTACGGCGACGCGGCAAATCCGCTGACGAGCTTTTGGGTCAACTCGCAGCTCGTGCCGCCGACCGCCCAGAATCCGGCCCCGTTCGTGCGCGAGGCGCATCGGCGCATACCGCTGCTGGCGACGCTGCCGAACAATCAGCCTCGGCCGTCGTCGGGCTGGCCCGTCGTGATCTTCCAGCATGGCATCACGCTGAACCGCACCGTCATGTTCGCGATGGCCGACTCGTTCGCGCAGGCCGGCTTCGCGGTCGTCGCGATCGACTTGCCGCTGCACGGCGTCACGGATACCGCGAATCCGTTCTACCAAGGCCCGGGCAATCCGTTCGGCAACAACGAGCGCCACTTCAACCTGGACAACGTCGGCGCGACGGGCGTGTTCGCGCCCGACGGGAAGATCGACAACGGGTGGCAGATCTTGAACGTCGCGAATCCGCTGAACGCGCGCGATCACATTCGCCAAGCCGTCGCCGACACGATCGCACTGAAGCGCACGCTGCCTGATCTCGACGTCAACGGCGACATGAACCCGGACGATCTCGACCCCAACCGCATCCACTACGTCGGCATCTCGCTCGGCAGCATCATCAGCGGCGTGTTCCTGGGGCTGGACACCGACATCAAGACGGCGACGCTCTCGAGCCCCGCCGGGCCGTGGACCTCGATCCTGACCGACCCGCAGGCGATCGACTTCGGCCAGCCGATCCGCAACGCGCTGTCGGCGCAAGGCTTGCCGCCGGGCACGATCGGCTTCGACAACTTCGTACGCGACTTGCAGACCGTCATCGATCCCGTCGATCCCGTGAATTACGCCACGCTCGCCAAGAATCATCCGCTGCACGTCATCGAGGTGCTCGGCGACACCGCCGTGCCGAACCGCCCGACCGACTACATCGCGCAGCTCTGGGGGCTGCCGAGCGTCAGCGTGACGACGGCCGGGGCCCCGGCCAAAGGCATCGTGCGGTTCAAAGCCGGCGCGCACTCGTCGCTGTTCAACCCGCAGCCGAACCCGACCGTGACGGCCGAGATGCAACAGGAGACCGTGTTCTACGCCGCCAATCCGGGCGGCGCCGGCACCGTGATTCGGATCAACAACACGAGCGTCGTGCAATGAGAGGCGTGGAGAGACCGATGCAAAGATCAGCGCTTTCCCTTGCGCTCGCAGCGGCCATCGCGTTTCCGGCTGCGGCGCAGGAAGTCGAGACGGTCGTCGTCACCGGTAGCTACATCCGCCGGCCGTCGCAGTTCGACTCTCCGTCGCCGCTCATCAGCGTCACGGCCGACGATCTCGCGGCGACCGGCGCGAACGAAGTCGGGCGCGTGCTCGAAGACTTGACGATCAACACGGGCTCGCAGAACAACCCCGACGCGTTCACGCAGAATTTCACGACGGGCACGAGCAACGTGAACCTGCGCGGGCTCGGCGTCAGCTCGACGCTCATCCTGATCAACGGCCGCCGTCAGACGCAGAGCGCCGTAACGACGGACCGCGGCGAGAACTTCGTCGACACGTCGTCGCTGCCGCCGGCGATCGCGTACGAGCGCATCGAGATCCTGAAGGACGGCGCGACGGCCCTGTACGGCTCCGAGGCCGTCGCCGGCGTCGTCAACTTCATCACGCGCAGCCGCTTCGAGGGCTTCGACCTCGAGCTCGCGGCGCAAGGCAACACCGAGCACCCGCAGCAGGACCTCGAGCTCTCGGGCGTCTGGGGAGGCGGCGGAGACGACACGCACGTGCTCGTCGCCTTCAGCTATCTCGATCGCGAGCCGCTGACGACCTACGAACGGCGGCTGTCGAGTCCGACCGACGATTTGAGCCAGGCCGGCAATCCAGGCTCGTTCCTCGTCCCGTCGCTGCCCGGAAATCCGGCCTACCGCTCCGTCTGGACGGCCGCGTTCGACAGCGACCGGAACGGCGTCGCCGACTTCGTGCAGCCGCAACTCGGGCTGCCCGCCGTGCCCGGCGCTCAACCGCCGGTGTTCGCCGACCAGAATTGCAGCGCGATCGCGGCGCAGGACCCGAAGGTCGTGCCTGCGATCGCGGTGTCGGTGCCGAGCCCGATCGGCACCATCCCCATCGGTCTCTGCCAGTTCGATTTCGGCGGCTTCTACTCGATCGTGCCCGAGGAGACGCGCAGCAGCGCGTTCGCCGAGGTCACACACGCGTTCGGCGACAAGCTCGAAGGCCGGCTCGAGGCGCACATCGCCAACAACGAAGCGCTGCGCAACAACTCGCCGTCGTTCCCGTTCGCGGCGTTTCCGAACGTCGCGGCTAGCCATCCCGACAACCCGTACGGCACCGACGTGCGCTTCATCGGCCGCATCATCGGCGCCGGCGGCGTGCCGATACAAAGCATCCACAACTCCGACACCTGGCGCCTCGCCGGGTCACTGAACGGCAGCTTCGGCGACAGCTGGGATTGGGACATCGCGGCGCAAATGAGCGAGAACGATTTCTTCGTCTCGGCACCCGACGTGCTCGTCGACCGCTTCAACAACGCGATCCGCGGCTTGGGAGGCGAAGGCTGCAACCCGACGACGGGCACGCCCGGCACCGCACCGTGTGTTTACTTCAACCCATTCGGCACGTCGCTGACGGGCACGGGCACGCGCAACAGTCCCGCGCTCTTCGACTACCTGATCGGCTTCGAGCAGTTCGACGCGCACAGCGAGCTCACCTCGGTCGAAGGCGTGGTATCGCGCGAGCTCGGCAGCATGGGCGGCGGCCCGGCCGGCATGGCCGTCGGCGCGCAGTATCGCGGCGACGAGCTTACGTACGACTACGACGAGAACGCGAACCGCGACAACTTCTTGTTCCTCGTCGGCAACCCGGACTTCGGCGACAAGCGCGATATCAGCGCGGTATTCGTCGAGTTCGCGCTGCCCTTCACCGAGACGCTGAACCTGCAGCTCGCCGGCCGGTACGAGGACTACGGCGACGGCGTCGACTCGACGGACCCGAAGGCGACGTTGCTGTGGCGGCCGTCGACCGCGGTCTCGCTGCGCGCTTCCGTCGGCACGGCGTTCCGCGCGCCGTCGCTGTTCCAGGCGTTCGGCACGCAGACCACGCTCGGCGAGCTCATCGATCCGCGCGTCGGCACGCCGCAGTTCTTCCCCGTGCGCACGCAACCGAACCCGAGCGGCGCGACGCTCGCGCCCGAGGAAGCCGACGTCTTCAACGTCGGCGTCAGCTTCTCACCGACGGAAGCCTGGGAGATCGGTCTCGACTACTGGGCGTTCGACTACACGAACGTCATCATCGAGCAGAACGCGCAGGCGATCCTGAACGCGGCTGCGCAAGGTAACACGCAAGCGCAGTCGCAAGTCATACGCGACCCGACGAGCGGCCTGTTGCTGCGCGTCGATTCGTATTACGCGAACGCGTCCTCGCTCGAGACCGACGGCGTCGACCTCTCGGTCTCCCACGAGCTCAGCCTCCGCGGCGGCGGCTCGCTGCGCGTCGGAGCCGACACGACGTACATCATGAACTACGACTTGCAGGATCCGCAGGCCGGAACCATCGAAGGTGCCGGACGACGCAACTTCGCGAACTTCGGCACTTCGACTCCGGAATGGAAGGGCAACTTGTTCATGACGTGGCAAACCGACCGTCACGCCGTCAACGCATTCGTCCGCTACATCGATTCATACGTCGACGACGAGGTCGACATCGGCCAAGGCAGCGCCTTCTTCCGGTCCATCGACAGCCAAGTCACGCTCGACGCGCAGTACTCGCTGACGCTCTCGGCGCAACGAGCGCCGAAGCTCACGTTCGGCGTCATCAACGCCACCGACGAAGATCCGCCGCGCGTGCAGACGAGCGGCGGCTACGACTCGAAAGTGCACGACCCGCGCGGCCGCATGGTGTACGCGAAAGCGCTGTTCCGCTTCTGAACCGATCAGTCGGAGTCGGAGTCGAGCAAGAGATAGTCGTCGTTCTGCGGCGGCGCCTCGTCGAACAGCTCGTAGCGGCGCCGCTGGAACCACGCCTCGCGCACGAGCGCGTACTCGTCCAGTGACTCTTCGCGCACGCGCTCCGCGGGCAACAACGCGGCGCGGTCGGAGATGCGGCGCCAGATGAGCAGCCCATTGCGCGTGCTCGTGTCGTCGACGTGCCAGAGCGGGTCGAGCCCGGCGTCGATTCGCCACGCGCCCCAGTCCCGCACGCTCCCGGGCCCGAAGAACGGCATCATGAAGTAGCCGCCCGGCGGCACGCCCCAGGTGGCGAGCGTCTGCCCGAAGTCTTCCGGGTGCCGCTCGAGACCGAGCTTCTTTGCCGGATCGAAGAATCCGCCGCCCGCGACCGTGTTCAACAGGAACCGCCCTAGATCCGAGAAGCCGGGCTTGAACTTTCCTTGTAGCCAGTTGTTCGCGATGTCGGTCGGCGCGGCCAAGTTCGTGAAGAAGTTGCGGAAGCGTCGCTCGACGCGCGGCGGCACGACGCGGTCGTAACCGCGCGCGATCGGCCGCGCCAAGTTGCGGTCGAAGCCGCGGTTGAACCGATAGATGCCGCGGTTGACGCGCTCGAACCGATCGAGCGGCTCCGGCCCGATGTCTTGCTGCGGCAAGCCCGCGCAACCCGCCGACGCGAGCGCCGCGAGCGCCGCGAGCAAGACGCCGACGAGGCGCCACGACCGCGCGCCCCTGCGGCCACGGAGCGCGGCCGTCAGCAACACATCACGCCCGCCACTTGACCCCCAACGACCGTGCATCATGACACCCGCTCCTGCGCTGACCAACCGAGCGCGCTTGCCGCCAACCTATAGCCAGCCGCAAGCGGATACCTTGGGAAGAGCCGAAGGATTCCCGCGTTTTTTCGGGGGTTGGAGTACCCTACGGCGGGGATACTCGCGGCGGACGCTCGTGGAGCTGAAGCAGGGGTTCAAGCTAGGTAGCTTCGAGGTGCGGCCGCTGACCGGCGAAGTGTCGGGCGCAGACGGCACCGCGCACCTCGAGCCCAAGGTCATGGAAGTGCTCGCGGCGCTCGCGCAACGGCCGGGCGAGGTCGTCGAGCGCGAGGAGCTGCTCGCGCGCGTCTGGGGCGCTCGCGCGGCCGTCGCCGATGAGCCGCTGACGCGCTGCATCGCCGAGCTACGCCGCGTGCTCGGCGACTCGCGCCAGACTCCGGTCTTCATTCAGACGATCCCGAAACGCGGCTACCGCCTGCTCTGCGCCGTGACGCCGCTCGCGGCGCGTGCCGCAGCCGCGCCGGCAACTCTAGCGCAACCGGAGGCCGAGCCCGCTGCCACCGATCCCCGACCAGCGGCCAGCCGGGCACGCCGCCGCGCGACGCATCCGATCGCGCTCGGCGGCGGCTTCGCCGCGGCGGTCGCGCTCGGCGCCATCGCGCTCTGGGCAATGGGCCGCGGTGCGGCCGAGAGCGGCGCCACGGATGCGATTGCGCGCAACACGATTGCCGTGCTGCCGTTTACCGACGTCGGCGGCTCGGCCGAGAGCGCCTATTTCGGCGAAGGGCTCGCGGACGAGATCCTGAACCGGTTGAGTGCCGTCGAAGGCTTGCAGGTCGTGGCCCGTACGTCGTCGTTCGCCGTGCGCGCTTCGACCGACGACGTGCGCAGCATCGGCCAGCGGCTCTCCGTCGCTCACGTGCTCGAAGGCACTGTGCGGCGCGACGGGGAGCGCGTGCGCATCGGGGTGCAGCTCGTCGACGCGCAGCGCGGCTACCGCGTCTGGAGCGCGCGCTACGACGGCGTCCTCGGCGACATCTTCGCGCTGCAAGACGAGATCGCCAATACGATCGTTGCCAAGCTGCGCGACACGGTACCGACGGATCTGCCGGCAACACCGATCGCGACGTCGGCGCCCACGACGAATCTCGATGCCTATCAGCTGCTGCTGCGCGGACGCCAAGAGCTGAATCGCCGCGACGAGAATTCGCTGCGGCGCAGCATCCTGCTGTTCCAGCAAGCCATCGAGCTCGATCCGCGCTACGGCCAAGCTTACGTCGAGCTCGCGAAAGCTTACGTGCTGCTGCCTTCGTACTCGGCCGAGATCCAAGACGAAATGTTCGACCTGGCGCTCGCGACGCTCGCCGCCGGCGTCGAGCACGACGCCGCGATCGACGACTCGATGCAGGTCGTTCTCGCGCTCGTCGCCTATGCACGCTGGGATTGGATCACCGCGGAGATCGCCTTCCGCCGCGCGCTCGAGCATGGTCCCAACGATCCCGACCTGCTCGTCTGGTATTCGCAGTTTCTAGCAGCCGTCGGCCGCACGGCCGAGGCGGCCGAGCACGCGCGGCGCGCGCGCGAGGTCGATCTCTTGTCGCCGGTCGTCAATCACCGTCTGTCCGTGGCCGAGATGTGGATCGACGCCGACGACGAGGCGGCGCACTACGCGAAGGTCGCCGAGGAGCTCGGCATGGGGCCGACGCCCGACGCCTACATCGTTCTGAAGCTCCGGCAGCACGACTATACGGCGGTTCGGCCGCTGCTGATCGGCGTGCAGACGATGTTCGCGAGGCCGACGGCGTGGGTCGACCCGCTGCTCGCGGCGCTCGCGCATCCCGAGCGCCGCGAAGAGGGCGTCGAGGCGCTCGCTCGCGCCGAGCAAGCGCGCGACGTTCCGCCGAAATACCTGTTCGGCTCGTGGCTCTATCTCGGCGAGCCCGAGCGCGCAGTGGACGCCGGGCTTCGGCTCGTCAACGATAGGCCGAGCTTCAACGTCGAGTTCGTGTTCGCGCGCGAGGCGCGCGAGCTGCGCCGACACCCGCGCTTCGGCGAGCTCGTGCGCGCGATCGGCCTGAACCGCTACTGGGATCGCTTCGGCTGGCCCGAGACGTGCCGCCAATCGGGCGACACGATCACCTGTGCCTGACTTGGCGCGCGCGCTGCTGCTCGCAACGCTCGCGGCCGTCACGCCGGGAGCGCTTGCGCAGCCCTTCGCCGGCAACGAGATCGTGGCCGGCGCGGCTGATGAGCTCGCGACGACGATTGCGACGAGGCGCGCCGAGCTCGAGAACGATCGCGAGGCCATCGCGATGCTCGTCGACACGCTGATCTTGCCGCGCTTCGACATGCGCCGCGGCTCGCGCGCGATCCTCGCCGAACACTGGGATTCCGCCTCTGCGGCCGATCGCGACCGCTTCGTGACGGCGTTCTACGACTACCTCGTCGCGACCTACGGCGACCTGCTCCTGGCCTTCAAGCCCGAGACGTTGCGCGTGCTGCCGTTCGACGGCGACGCCGGGCATTCGCCGGCGCGAGTGCACACGATCATCACGCTCAACGACGGCACCGAGGTCGACGTCGACTTCGTCATGATCGGCGGCGACAGCGACTGGCGCGTCGTCGACATCGAGGCCGAGGGCGTCTCGTACGTGCGGACCTACCGCTCGCAGTTCCGCGTCGACATCGCGGCCGACGGGCTCGGAAGCGTCATCGAATGGCTCGAACAAAAGGCCGCGTCCGTCCAGGCACCGGGTACGCGCTGAAAAACGGGCCGATAGGCACCCTTCCG
>Ga0207675_100005756_pt1 | contig 11856 bp, 9 predicted proteins | sample KBSSwiS42_FD_184305 | JGI IMG/M metagenome (GOLD analysis project Ga0207675, IMG submission 184305) | Switchgrass rhizosphere microbial communities from Kellogg Biological Station, Michigan, USA - KBS Switchgrass S4-2 (SPAdes) (version 2) | ecosystem: Host-associated > Plants > Roots >...
GGGATGACGTAGTCGCGCCCGTCGATGGCCGCGCGCGCCCGGGCGGCCAGGGCCAGCATGGCGCCGCCGCGGGGGCTGGCTCCGCTTTGCAGGTCCGGCGTGGCGCGGGTGGCGCGGATCAGGCTCGTCACATAGTCGACGATCGGCTGGGTCAGGGTGATGCCGGCGATCACCGCCTCTGCCGCGGCCAGGGTCGGGGCGTCGGCGACCACGGCGACGCCCAGGGCGACCGGGTCGGGCTGGCCGCTGACCACCCCGTAGGCGGCGACGATGCGGCGTTCCTCGTCCTCGGACGGATAGTCGAGCGTCTGCTTGAACAGGAACCGGTCGAGCTGGGCTTCCGGCAGCGGATAGGTGCCCTGCTGCTCCAGCGGATTCTGGGTGGCCACCACCATGAAGCGGTCGCTCAGCCGGTGCGACTTGCCGTCGATGGTGACGCGCCGCTCCTGCATGGCTTCCAGCAGCGCGGCCTGGGTCTTGGGCGGCGTGCGGTTGATCTCGTCGGCCAGCAGCAGTTCGCAGAACAGCGGGCCCGGGTTGAGCGTGAAGGTCGAGGTTTGGAAGTTGAACAGGTTGGCGCCGATGATGTCGGCGGGCATCAGGTCCGGCGTGAACTGCACGCGCCCGAAGTCGAGGCCCAGGGTGCGGGCGAAGCACTGGGCCAGGAATGTCTTGGCCGCGCCGGGCGGCCCTTCCAGCAGCACGTGGCCGCGGGCGAACAGCGCGGTCAGCATCAGGTCCACGGTGTCGACCTGGCCGACGATGGCCTTGGCGACCTCGCCGCGGATCCGCCCGGCCAGGGCCTTCACGTCATCCACGTTCACGCGTCATCTCCAGTTTCCAGATCCGCCAGCGGCGGGCGACGGCCAACAGGTCGGCCGGGGTCTTCACGGCGGCGGCGGCGGCGGCCAGCTCCCGCCGGCTCGAGGTTATCGGACGCAGCTTTTCGAGCTGATCCAGCCGTTCGGAGGGCTCGCCGCGGGCCGCGCCCGCCGCCCGGGCGGCCTGGTCCTCGACCAGCGCCGCGTAGGGCTGGGCCAGCTCCGCCTCCTTCTTGCCCATGCGGATCAGGCCGGCGGTGGAATCGACCAGGCCCGCGGCGCCGAGCGCAAAGGCGCGGGCCGGCGGCGGCGTGGGCCCGAAGCGGACCAGGGCGTGCAGGCCCATCAGCAGGGCCGCGGCCACGATGCAGAGGGTGCCGCCCAGGATCGGCGGCTCCAGCAGGAGCTTGCCCAGGCTGCGCGAACGGCCGTAGCCGGCGAGCGTCACATCGAACACCACGCCGCGCTCGTCGCTGCGCAGGGCCTGGATCATCGTCACGCCCGCGCGCGCGGTGTCCAGATTGGCGAGGCCCTGGGTGTTCAGAAGGTCGGGTTCGGCCAGGACGAAGACCTGCGGCTTCATCTTCGACTGGGCCAGGACGATGCGTCCGGCCTCATCGGTGAAGATCGGCGCCCAGCCGTCGCCCGACAGGGTCTGCAGCCGGTCGATCGGCCCGGACCTGAGCGGGCGGACGTCGACCGGGGTTCCGTCGGGCGTGGTGACGGCGACGCCGGGCGCCAGGCTCAGCAACGGGCGTGCGACGCCCGGCCGGGTCGCCAGGGCGGACGTCTTGGCCAGCTTCGCGAGCAGCCGCTGGGTCACCTGGTTGTCGGCGGCGAGACCTGCCTTGCGCACCCAGCCCGGCCGCAACGGATCGCGCACCGCGGCCCACTTCGGCAGCACGACGAGGGTCATGCCGCGCGCGGCGAGCCGCTCCAGGTCGTCGGCGTCATCGTCGACGCCCGGCGTCAGGATGGCCAGGGACGCCGAGGTGTCGCGCAGCTTCGGCGCGCGACTGACCAGGACCGGCACGCCATCGGCCCGCAGCAAGGCCACGGCGCCGGCGAAGCCGACCGCCGAACGCGACAGGGCATGAGTCCCCCCGTCGTCGCCGGCCCGCAGCTCCGGCGCGTAGGTCGAGAGCACCGCGAAGGCCGCGAAGGCGAACAGGGCGGTGAACACCAGGGCCAGGATGACCTTGGGCGAGAAGGTCGCGGCGCGCGCGACGGGCGCCTCGGCGGCCAGGCTCACGCCCACACCTGCGGGAAGGCGAACCGCTCGTAGGCCTGGCGGCATTGGGCGAAGTCCGCCGCGCCGGCGGGGCGGGCGGCGAAGAAGCTGGCCTCCACGGTGCGGGCGATGGCCTCGAAGGCCGCCCGCGCCGCGCCCGGCATGGCCGGCAGGCTCGCGATGTCCCGGCTGGTCAGCGCCGGGCGCACCGCGCCGGGCTTGCGACCGGAGAAGTCGTCGATGCTGCGCAGCAGGATGAGGTGCACCGCCTCGTCGAACCGGCCGTCGGCGGCGAGGCGATCGGCGTCCTCCAGCAACGCACGGGCGCGGGCCGGCGCGGGGCGCCATTCGTCCGGCGATTGGCCCTTGACCCGCCGCTTGCCGCGCTGGAAGCGGACCTGCATCACCTCGCGGACGATGAAGAACAGGATCAGGCCGGCGGCGGCGGCCAACCCGATCCAGAACACCACCTTCAGGACCGGCGCCAGGTGCTCGAACAGCTTGGCGAGCCGCTCGAGCCAGGCCGGGGGCTTCGGCGGGTCGTAGGCGGAAAAACCGAACTGCAGGCCCTTGGTGTGCAACATCGCCTGATGGGCGGCGGCGAGCTTCGCCTCGGCCGCTTGCGGCGTGATGGACGCCTGACCTGAATCCACCGTCGCCCCTCTCAAGCCTGGCGCGAACCTAACCGCACGGCGAACGCGAGGAAACCGGCTTTCCTACCTTGGGAGGTCAGGCGACCAGTTCGGACACCGCCTTGACCTCGTCCGGCGTGAGGACCCAGTCGGCGGTCGCGGCGTTGCCGCGGACCTGCTCGGGCCTGGTGGCGCCGGCGATCACCGAACTGACCGCCGGGTGGCCCAGCAGCCAGGCGAAGGCCAGATCCAGGATGGTGTGATCCCGCTCGGCCGCCCAGGCGGCGAGCGCCTCGACCCGGTCGAAGTTCCGGTCGCTGAGCGACTTGGCGCCGCGCGAGCCCCAGGCGGCCAGCCGCGATCCCTCCGGCGCCGGTTCGCCCCGGTGGTACTTGCCGCTGAGCAGGCCGGAGGCCAGCGGGAAGAAGGGCAGGATGCCCAGGCCGAAGCGCTCCGACGCCGGCAGCACCTCGGCCTCCACGCCCCGCTCCAGCAGGCTGTAGTTGTTCTGCGCCGAGACGAAGCGACTGAGCGACTTCGACCGCGCGGTCCAGTCGGCGTCGGCGATCTGCCAGCCGGTGAAATTGGAATTGCCCAGGTAGCGGACCTTGCCGGCGCGCACCAGGTCGTCCAGGGCCGAGAGCGTCTCCTCGATGGGCGTGTCGGGATCGGGCGTGTGCATCTGGTAGAGGTCGATGTAGTCGGTGCCCAGCCGGCGCAGGCTGTCGTCCACCGCCTGCATGATCCAGCGCCGCGAACCGCCGCGGTTTTGCGGCGGCCAGTCGCCGAGGGTCATGGCGAACTTGGTGGCGACGATGACATCCTTGCGCCGCGCGCCCAGCGCCTTGCCCAGCATCACCTCCGACTGCGACCCGCCGTAGATGTCGGCGGTGTCGAACAGGGTCACGCCCGCGTCGATGGCGGCGTCGACCACCGCCGTGGCTTCGTCCTGTCCGATCCGCATGCCGAAGTTGTTGCAGCCAAGGCCCACTTCCGAGACCTTCAAGCCGCTGTCGCCCAGACGCCGCATCTTCATCATGCTCTCCCTCAATTCTGGCGGCCGAAGCCTAAGGCAGCGATCCGGTTTGACCAGCCCAAAGCGCGGACGCGCCGGGTTAACCTCCTGTTAAGCTTGCTTACCCGTTCACTAATTTTGTTTGGGATATCGAAAGTCCCCGGCGCCTAACCTCCCGAATTGCAAGGGGTCCTCACCCGAGGAGGGGGAATGCGCGCCATCACCATGGTCAGTCTGGGAGCATCGGCCGTCTTGGGCGCCGGCGCGCTCATCGTGGCCAAGACCAGCCTGCCGGCAGCGACGCCTGCGCCTGGAGCCGGCATGCTGTCCGCGCCCCTGGCGGCCGGCTCGAAACCGGTCGTGGTCGCTTCGCGGGACATCGCCTATGGCGACACCCTCGATGCGGCGCACCTGGCCATCGTGCAGTTGCCGCCCGGCGCCGCGCCGGCCGGCGCCTTCCCGACGATCGCCGCGGCCCTGGCCCAGGACGCGGGCGGCGCCCCGGTGGCGCTGACCGCCATCTCCGCGCGCGAGCCCATCCTGCCGTCCAAGGTCAGCGGGCCCGGCGCCCGCGCCTCGGTCGCCGCCGAGATAACCAAGGGGTTCCGCGCCTATACGATCAAGATCTCCGACGTCACCGGGGTCGGCGGCCACGCCCTTCCCGGCGACCGGGTGGACGTGGTGCTGATGCGCGACCTCACCGGGACCAACGGCGGCGCCGTAGGCGCGCGCAACCTCGTCTCCGACGTGGTGCTGCAGAACGTGCGGGTGTTGGGGATCAACCTCAACGCCAACCCCACCGAGAACAAGCCCGCTCCGCCCACCAACGCGACGCTGGAGGTTTCCGTCAAGGACGCCCAGAAGCTCGCCGTCGCCGCAAGCCTGGGCGAGATCTCGCTGGCGCTGCGCGGCGCCGGCGCGGCCGAAGTCGAGAGGGTCAGAACCCTGCGCGGCGGCGAGGTCGCGCCCGGCGCGCCCCGCGGCGCATCCCGCGCAAGGCCCGGCGCGCGCGCCGCACCCGCGCAGCCCACGCTCATCCGCATCGTCGAAGGCGACGGCGATTCCAAGTCCGGCGTCTAGGTGACCTTAATGATCAAACGTCCCATCGCTGGCGCCGTCGCGGCGTCCTTGTTCGCCCTCGCGGCGCCCTCGCTTCACGCGGAGAGCTATCCGAGCGAGGCCACGGCCAGCCGCGTCATCAACGTGCCGAAGAACAAGTCCCTGGCCTTCCAGCTCGACCTGCCGGCCAGCCGCATCGTGGTGGCCCAGCCGCAAACGGCGCAGATCGTCGCCACCACGGATCACAGCTTCTACGTCCGCGGCAAGGCGCTGGGGGCCACCAACCTCTTGGTCTACGGTGACCACGGCCGGCTGATGGACGTGATCGACGTGCGCGTCGGCTATGACGCCGCGGCGCTGCAGGGCGACCTCGCCGCGGCCCTGCCCGGCGAGAAGATCGCCGTACGCAACCTGGGCGAAGGCCTGATCCTCACCGGCGAGGTCTCGACCACCGGCGTCGCCGCCCGCGCCAAGGCCTTCGCCGATCGGTTCGCCCCCGAGGCGGTGACCTCGGCGCTGACCGTGCGGGCCTCGCAGCAGGTGATCCTGGAGGTCCGGATCGTCGAGGCCGGCCGCTCGGCCATGCAGGACCTGGGCCTGCACGTCACCGCCAGCGGGCCGCGGTTCGACCTGTCCACCGGCGGCGGGCTGATCAGCGCGTCGCAGCCGGCCGGACTGCTGCATATCCGCGGCTTCGCGGGCTCGGCCACCATCGACACCACCCTCCAGGCCCTGGAGGAGAAGGGGACGATCCGCACCCTGGCGCGGCCCAACCTGACGGCGCTGTCCGGCGAGAAGTCGAGCTTCCTGGCCGGCGGCGAATTCCCCTACCCGGTGCCCACCGGCAAGGACGTCGTCGCCATCGAGTTCCGCCCGTTCGGCGTGACCCTCAACTTCCAGCCGACCGTGCAGGAGAACGGGCTGATCCGCCTGCAGGTCGCGCCGGAGGTGAGCCAGCTCGATCCCCGCAACAGCCTGCGCATCTCGGGATTCGACGTGCCCAGCCTGACCGTGCGGCGCGCCTCCACGACCGTGGAGTTGCGCGGCGGCGAAAGCTTCGCCATCGCGGGGCTCTTGCAGCAGGACTACCTCAACACGGTGCGCCAGATACCCGGCGTGGGCGACATCCCGGTCCTGGGCGCCCTGTTCCGCTCCGCCCGCTGGAAGCGGGACGAGACCGAGCTGCTGATCATCGTCACGCCCAGGCTGGCGACCGCCGACGACTTCGTCGCCCAGCCCAAGACCCCGCTCGACGATGGCCACGAGCCCAGTGCGATCGACATGTTCCTGACCGGCAAGGCGCTGGACGTGCCGCTTCGCAAGCCCGTGGCCGCCGGATGGACCAAGGAGCCCCGCACATGAGCGCCCTGTTCGGCCGACGCGTCCTCGCCGTGGGCGCAAACCTCGCGCCCCTGGCCGAGGGCCCGCTGTTCGGCGTGATCCTGGAGACGGGAAGCGTCGAGCGCCTGTCGCACCTCGCCCCGGGCGCCTACGACCTGGTGATGATCGACGCCGACAGCGGCGACGCCGCCGCCCTGGAGGCCGGCGTCGCCGCCCTCGCCGGGATCGCCACGCCGCCGCCGGCGCTGCTCATCGGCGCCCGGCTTCCGGTGAAGCTGGTGCGCGCGTTCCTGCGCCTGGAGCGCTCGGACGTCATCGAGGCGCCCTATGCGCCCGACCAGCTCACCGCCGCGGTGCAGGCCCTGCTCGCTGCGCCGGCCCCCGTGGCGGCCCCGGTCGCGCACGCGCCGTCCACGCCCTCCCGCTGCTGGTCGGTGACGGGGGCCGTCGGCGGCGCCGGCGCCACCACCATGGCGGTGGAGATCGCCACCATGCTGGGCCTGAAGAGCGGCAAGGAGCGCAGCGTCTGCCTGGTTGACCTGAACCTGGCCGACGGCGCGGCCGCGGCCTACCTGGGCGCCAAGGCCTCGATGCCGCTGGCCGAGTTCGGGGCCGAGGCCGATCGCATCGACACCGGCCTGCTCTCCGCCTTCGCCGCGCCGGTGTCGAAGTTCGTCGACCTGCTGGCCTGTCCCCGCGACCCGCTGGCCTTCGACCACACCTCCCCGGAGGCGGTGCTGCGGGTCCTGGACCTGGCCAGCGACATCTACGACTTCGTCATCGTCGACGTGCCGCGCCACCGGCGGGCCTGGACAATGGAGGTCCTGGGCGGCTCCGACGAGGTGCTGGTGGTGTCGGAGCTGACGGTGCCGGCCCTGCTCGCCGCGCGATCGCTTTCCGACGAGATCGAAGCGGGCCTGCCGCTGGGCCGCAAGCCCCGCATCGTGCTCAACCGGCTGGCCAGCCGCATGTTCGGGCCCGCGCCCTCCATGGCCGAGGCCGAGCGCGCCCTGCAACGCAAGGCCGACGGCGGCATCTCCTCCGACTGGGAGGCGGCGGCCGCCTCGGCGAACCTCGGCGGGCCGATTAGCGAGCACCGGCCCAAGTCCAAGATCGTGCGCGACGTGGCCGCCCTGATCGACGGCCTGCTGGCCGACGGCTCGCGCCGCAGCGTTCCGGCCCAGGCCGCCTGATGGGCCGCTTCAGCCTCGCCCGCCCGGCTTCGGACACCGCCACGCCGCCTGAACCGGCGCCCGCCGCGCCCGCGCCCCGCGCCCGGCCGGAACCGACCGCGCCCACCGCCGAGAGCCAGCTTCTGGAGGTGAAGCTCAAGCTGCACGCGCGGCTCATCGACGAGCTGGACCTTTCCAAGCTCGACCGCCTGGACCAGGGCGAACTGCGCCGCCAGGTGCTGTCGCTGGTGGCCGACTTCGCGCGCGCCGAGCGGCTGGTCTACAATTCCGTCGAGCTCGAGCAGCTCGGCGGCTCGGTCTACGACGAGATGGTCGGCCTGGGGCCCATCGAGCCCCTGCTCAAGGACGACACCATCGCCGACATCCTGATCAACGGCCCCTTCCAGGTCTATATCGAGCGCGGCGGCGAGCTCTCCGAGACCGGCATCCGCTTCCGCGACAACGACCACCTGTTGCGGATCATCAACCGCATCGTCGCCGGCGTCGGCCGCCGGATCGACGAAAGCTCGCCGATGGTCGACGCGCGCCTGCCCGACGGCAGCCGGGTGAATGCGGCGATCGCCCCGATCACCGTCGACGGCGCCTGCGTTTCGATCCGCAAGTTCTCCAAGAAGCCCTACACTCTGGAGAAGCTCGTGCAGGTGGGCGCCATGCCCCAGTGCGTCGCCGACTTCGTGCACGGGGCCGCCAAGGCGCGGGTCTCCACGGTGATTTCCGGCGGCACGGGCTCGGGCAAGACCACCATGCTGAACGCCCTGTCGTCGGCGATCAGCCACAAGGAGCGGCTGATCACCATCGAGGACGCCTGTGAGCTGCAACTTCAGCAGCCGCACGTGGTGCGCATGGAGACCCGGCCGCCGAACATCGAGGGCAAGGGCGAAATCCGCCAGCGGGAGCTGGTGAAGAACGCGCTGCGGATGCGTCCCGACCGGGTGATTCTGGGCGAGGTGCGCGGCGAAGAAGCCTTCGACATGCTGCAGGCCATGAACACCGGCCACGAAGGCTCCATGGCCACCATCCACGCCAACACCCCCCGCGACGCCATCACCCGCCTGGAGCAGATGGTGGCCATGTCCGGCATGCCGCTGGCGCCGGAGGCGATCCGCGGACAGATCGCCTCCGCGGTGGGGCTGATCGTGCAGGTGATGCGCCTGGCCGACGGCAAGCGGCGGGTGATGAGCGTCACCGAGATCACCGGCATGGAGGGCCAGGTGGTCCAGATGCAGGAGATCTTCGCCTTCCACCGCACCCACACCGGCGCCGACGGCACGGTGCACGGCGAGTTCAAGGCTTCGGGCCTGCGGCCCCGCTGCCTGGACGAGATGGTCCGGCGCGGCATCGCCTACGACAATACCTACTTCGATCCCTCCCGCGTCCTGGGGTGAGCCGATGGCGTTCAACGGCTCGACCGTCTTCCTGATCCTGCTGTTCGCCGCGGTGTTCACCGCCGGCCAGGGCGTTTTCGGCCTGGCCACCGTCGCCACCCAGAAGCGGCAGGTGAACCAGCGCCTGCGGGTCGCCGACAGGGTCTCGGGGGGCCTGTCCAATCTTGTGGTTGAGCTGCGCAAGCAGCGGGGCCTGAACGCCGCCGGCGAACGCCGGGGCTGGCGGTGGCTGTCGGATCTGATCGTCGCCTCGGGCCTGCCCTTCGAGCCGCGGCGCTGGGTGTTCATGGTGGCGGGCGTCGCGGCCGGCGGCGCGGTCGGCGGCGGATTCCTTTTTCATTCGGTCCTGGGCGCCCTCGCAGGCTTCTTCGTGGTGGGCGCCGGCGCGCCGGTGATCTTCCTCAAGGTGTGCGCGGGGCGGCGCTCCAAGGCGCTGGGCCACCAGTTGCCCCAGGCGCTCGACATCATCACCCGCAGCCTGGAGGCCGGGCACCCGGTGCCCACCGCCATCGCCCTGGTGGGCAAGGAGATGGCCGATCCCATCGGCTCCGAATTCGGCATGTCCGCCGACGAGATCGCCTATGGGGCCACCTTGTCCCAGGCGGTGGAGCGCATGTCCGACCGGTGCCAGCATCCGGACGTCGACCTGTTCGCCGCCACGGTGCGGCTGCAGGAACGCGCCGGCGGCAACCTGACGGGCCTCTTGAAGCTGAACGCCGAGACGGTGCGCGAGCGGCACAAGATGCGCCTGAAGATCAAGGCCGCCTCCTCGGAGGGCCGGGCCTCGGCGCTCATCCTGACCTCGGCGCCGTTCCTGGTCGGCCTGTTCCTGCAGCTCAGCTCGCCGAGCTTCTACGGCGAGGTGATCCACGTGCGGTTCGTGCAGATCGGGCTGGTGGCGCTGGGCGTCTGGATGGCGGTTGGCAACCTGATCATGCGCCGCATGATCGACATGCGGATCTGAGCCATGGACGCGGCCCGCATACACGACCTGTCGCTCGGCGCCGGCGCCCTGCTCCTGGCGGTGGCCGCCATCGGCGGCCTGCTGGCGCTGGCCGGCGAGATCCAGGTGCGGATGCGCCGACGCAACCGCTTCGCCAACGCGCCCGCCCTGCCGATGCCGACCAGCGAGGGCCTGAACCTCGTCGAGCCGGTGAAGAACGCCTTCCGGCGCATCGGCCAGCAGACCGCCGTGCGCGACCCGGCCAAGCTCTCGGTGTTGCGCAACAAGCTGATCCAGGCCGGTTTCTTCAACCGCGAGGCGCCGGTGATCTACCTGGGCGCCCGGGCCGCGGCCCTGGTGGTCGCCACGGTGGGCGTCGTCCTGGTGCTGCCGCTGGTGGCCAAGGGAAACGGCGCTTCGGCGCTTTGCATCGCGGGCATCTTCGCCCTCACCGCCATGCTGGGCCCCGACCATGTGCTCAACACCCGCCGGAAAAGCCGGGAACGGGAGTACGCGGACGGCTTCCCCGACCTGCTCGACCTGCTGGTCGCCTCGGTGGAGGCGGGGCTAAGTCTCGACGCCGCCGTCAGCCGTTGCACCGACGAACTGGCCCGCCGCTACCCGAACCTGGTGATCCACCTGCGCTTCCTGGTGCTGGAGCTGCGCGCCGGACGCGCCCGCAAGGAGGCGTGGTCGAGCTTCGCCGACCGGCTGGGCATCGACGACGCGCGGGCGTTCGCCACCATGCTGCGCCAGGCCGAGGACATGGGCACCAGCCTTGGCGAGACGCTATCCGTCTTTTCCCGCGACATGCGCGCCAAACGCATGCTGCGCGCCGAGGAGAAGGCCCTGGCCTTGCCGGCCAAGCTCACCGTCCCGCTGATCCTGTTCATCTTCCCCTGCCTGATGGGGGTGCTGCTGCTGCCGATCGTCTACCGGATGACGCAGGTGTTCCCGAAGTAGCGCGAGGTGTTGCGACGGCTGCACGACGCGCCGCCTGGCGTGTTCGGATCGCAAATCGCCACGTCCGGCAAATTTGTGTAAAAGAGTGGGGACCTTAACCCCAGCCGACAGCGTGCGCCCTATGTCGCGCCTGCAGAAGGAGCCCCCCGCGATGCTCGACGCCCTCGACAAGTCCGGGTCTGCTCCCTCCAGCGAAACGACGCTGCTGCCCGAGACGAAGCGGTTCGTCTTGAACGGACGTGAGGTCGAGACGCTCACCTCTCAATACATGGCGTTCGCGGACGGCCGCCTCGAAGAGATCGCGCTCGATTGGTACGCGCAGGACGACAACGGCGCGGTCTGGTACTTCGGCGAAGATGTCGCCGACTACGATGAAGACGGCGTGATCTTCACGCACGAAGGCACGTGGGCTGTCGGCCGTGACGACGCGCCGCTGGCCATGATCATGCCCGCCCAACCGCAGGCGGGTCAGGTGTATCGAGCCGAAACCATCGCACCCATTGCCTGGGAAGAGGTCACCGTACAGGCCCTGGGCGTGACGGTGGAGGGTCCCGCGGGGCCGATCGCGGGAGCGATGATCGGTTCCGAGCTGCACATGGAAGGGACTCGCCAAGAAAAGGTCTTCGCCCCCGGCTATGGCGAGTTCTCGACCGGGTCGCTTGCGACGGACGACCTCGAGGCACTAGCGCTTGCGGTGCCGGTGGACGCCCTTTCTGGTCAACCCCCGCCGGAGCTCGATGCCACGACAGCCAGCAGCGCGGACATCTTTGATGCGGCGGCGGCGAGCGACTGGGACGGGGCGGTGAGCTTGCTGGACGCACTCATGAGCGGTTGGGACGACTACGCGAGCGGAGCAGTCCCCCCACGCCTGGAGTCGGAAATGCTGGACGCCGTGGAATCCCTCACTGACGCGCTGGACAGCGAGGACGCGGCCGAGGCACGTCAGAGCGCGATCGCCGTGGCCAGGGTGGCCTTCGACCTTCGCTTGCGCTATCGCCCACCCGCCGAGATTGACACGGCTCGCCTCGACCTGTGGCTGGCCCAACTACTGGTCGACGCAGCCGCAAACGAGCGCGGTTCAGTGCGGGGAAGGCGTTTGTTGCAACCACGTCGAGAAGGCCGTCGTGCTCGATGGAGAGCCGAATGGGCTGGTCCTCGAACGCTTCGGTTGCAGCGGCGACGAGTCGCGACTCTGCTGCAACGTGATCGCGACGGGGCAGGCGGTGATTGTCCGGGGAACGCTGGTCAACACGCGACCGGTGCCTCCTCTTAC
>Ga0207675_100005757_pt1 | contig 11856 bp, 6 predicted proteins | sample KBSSwiS42_FD_184305 | JGI IMG/M metagenome (GOLD analysis project Ga0207675, IMG submission 184305) | Switchgrass rhizosphere microbial communities from Kellogg Biological Station, Michigan, USA - KBS Switchgrass S4-2 (SPAdes) (version 2) | ecosystem: Host-associated > Plants > Roots >...
TGCGAACGTAGCGAACCGAAACCGTAACACCGGCACCTCTGCACGCACTTCACCGCTCGAAGCTGACCTGGGGCGGGCGCGCAATCTCCGTCTCGTTCTCGACCGTGAACGTCGGCTTCGGGGCGTAGCCGAACATCTTGGCCGTCAAGTTGCTCGGGAAACTCCGCACCGTGACGTTGTACTCTTGCACCGACTCGATATAGCGGTTGCGCGCGACGGTGATGCGGTTCTCCGTGCCTTCGAGCTGCGCTTGAAGGTCGCGGAAGTTCGCGTCGGACTTGAGCTCGGGATAGCGCTCGACGACGACCATGAGCCGCGACAGCGCGTTCGACAGCTCGCCCTGCGCAGCCTGGAATTTCGCGAAAGCTTGCGGGTCGTCGAGAACTTCCGGGGTCGCCTGCACCGACCCGACCTTCGAGCGCGCTTCCGTGACGCCGATCAGCACGTCGCGCTCTTGCTGCGCGAAACCGCGTACCGTCTCGACGAGATTCGGAATCAGATCGGCTCGGCGCTGATATTGATTCACGACCTCGGCCCAGGCTGCCTTGATTTGCTCGTCCTGGGACTGAAAGGTGTTGTAGCCGCAGCCTGCGAGCTGCGACACCAGCACGACGGTCCAGATGAGTCGCCACATCGGAAGCTCCTCCTTCCAGTGGACGCTGCAATATCGGGGCCAATTGGAACGGCCGCGCGGAGACTTCTATGATGGCGGGCATGGCGCCGCCATTGAGAACCCGCCGGGCGACCGTTGCCGACGAGCACGCGCTGTTCGCGCTCGTGAGCTTGTTCCCCAATGCCACGCCGCGGAGCCGCGAGACGTTCGCGGGCGCGCTGCGCCAGAAGCTGCGCGACTCGGACGGCTTCGTGGCGATCGCCGAGCTCGGCGGGCGCCTCGTGGGCTACGTGGCCGGCGACGCGCACGAGACGTTCTATGCGGGCGGCAAGGTGGCCTGGGTCGACGAGATCCTCGTCGCCGAAGACGCGCGTCGCCAGGGCATCGGTCGCGCGCTGATGGCCGAGTTCGAAACGTGGGCCGAGAACGGCCGCTGCCGGCTCATCGGGCTCGCGACTCGCGCCGCCGCGACGTTCTACGAGGAGCTCGGCTTCGAGGACTCGTCGGGCTACTTCAAGCGTTACCTACGTCCCGAGGACCGCACCAAAAGCTCGTTCTGAGCTTCGGCGCTACGGCCGATTCGCTTCGAGGTAGGCGCGCGAGCCCGCCTCGTTCATCAGCGGCACGACCTTGTCCGGATCGACGCGGATCATGAGATAGGTGATGTGGTCGTCGATCTTCGTGAATTGATGGCCCGTGCCGGCCGGGATCACGAGAACGTCGCCGGCCTGGAGCTCATGCTCGGCGGGATTGCGGAGGTCGGTGGCGTTGGCGCCCGGGCCGTTCAAGAGCTGCACGGCGCGGTCGTCGGGCGGCCGGCGCTGCGGGTCCACCACGTCGGGGCCCGTGCGGTTCGTGCCCGAGCCGCTCAGGATGTAGTAGACCTCGCTGACGAGATCGTGAGTGGCTACGGAGCGCGGCGCCGGCGCGTCGAGCTTGCCGCGGTGCACGAGCGCGATCTCGACCTGCGCTTTGCCGATGTCGAGCGCGCGCATCTGCTGGTCGATGACATTCGTCGCGCGCCCGATGGCTTCGTACTGCGCGATCTCGCTGCGTGGAATATACGTCGACGGGCACATCCGGCACGACGCGACGCCCTCTTGCGCCGACAGCCGGCCGAACGCGAACGCCAACACGACGGCCAACGCGATGGCCGCACCTGCCACGATCGTGCGCATACGTTCCCCCTTTGCCGAGACGAAGCGATCAGACCGTCGCGATGAACTCCCGCATGCGGCGGCGCTCTTTCTTGTTCGGCAGCTCACCCGCGGCCGTCAGGACGTTTTCTTCCATGTGCTTCGAATCGCTCGTCTCCGTGAGCACGGACGTCAGCGCAGGGTTCGCGAGAATGTACTTCAACGAGAACTGCGCCCACGTCTCGCAGCCGAACTCGCGCGCCCATTCCGGCAATGCCTTGCCCTCGAGCCGATCGAAGTACGCCCCGTTCATGAACGGCCGGTTGACGACGACCGCCGCGCCGCGATCGGCCGCGAATGGCAGCAGGCGCTCTTCGACGGCGCGCTCCGTGATCGAGTAGTTCATCTGCACGAAATCGGGCCGCTCGCGCTGCAAGAACTGCTCGAGATCGGCGTGCCGCGAGTCTTGCGAGACCGTGACCCCGATGTAGCGCGCGGCGCCTTCGGCCTTCCACTCTTTCAAGCTCGGCCAATGAGTGTCGAGATCCGTCAGGCTGAAGATCTGCACGAGGTCGATGACGTCGCGCTGGTAGTTGCGCAGCGAGTCGCGAAATTGCCGAATGCCGACGTCCTTGCCGACCTGGTCGACCTTCGTCGTCACGAACAGCTTGTCGCGGAATTCCGGCATCGAGGCGACGCGGCCGAAGCCTGCATCGTTCGCCGCATTGCGCGGCCACGTGTCGACGAGCTTGCCGCCGTGCGCGACGAGCGCGCGCAGCACGCTCAATAGCGGATCCGTGCCGTTCTGCGCGATCTGCTCGACGACTTTGCTCGAGCCCAGGCCGATGACGGGCAGCATCTCGCCCGTGCTCGGAATCGGCCGCAGCGGAATGCCGTGCTGCTCGACGGCGGCGAGCGCGGCACTGCGCGCCAAGCTCACGGCCGCGACGGCCGCGCTCGAGCCTGCGATGAACCCGCGGCGCGTCGTAGTCTGCTTCGTCATGTTAAGTCCCCCAAGCGAACAATCAGTGGGTCATCGAGTGCACGATGAAGTTCGTGCCCATGCGAAAAGCATCGGCCGCCGGTGCCAGAGGGTAACCGGGGTTTCCGTACCACTCCCAGAAGTTTGCGAAGTCGTTGTTGTGCAGCGCGACGATCGCGATCTCCCCGACGGAGTTGACGAGGCCGTAGTAGACGGGGTCATCGCCCTGGACGTACGGCGCCATGCTGTCGAGGCTCTCGACTTGGTGAACGAGATTGAAGATCGGGTTGTCGACCGACAGACGCTCGAACGCGCGATCCGGAAAGACGCGCCGCATCTCCTCGCGCAGGTTGTCCATGTGCCAGGTATCGAAGTCGTCGATGAGGATGAAGCCGCCGCGCTCGATGTACTCGCGCAAGTTCGCGACCTCGGCTTCCGTCATCTCCATCTCGCCGGGCTCCGAGATGTACGCGAATGGATACTCGAAGCTATCGGGGCTCGAGAGCTCGATGCCGCGATACGAGTGGTCCTCGACGTCGATCCTCGTCGTGCGGCCAATGAACTCGTTCAGGTTGATCTCGGAGTACGGGTAGTTGTGCGACCAGCCCATGTGGCCGATCGCGCCGTTCGTGCCGAAGTGCCAGCGCATGTTGACGAACTCGGTGCGCGGCGGCGTGTTGTCGTCGAACGTCCCATACCCGTACGACGAGCGCCGGCCGCGGAACTGGCCGTACGCGAGGCTCGCGACGACGAGCGCGAGCACGGCCACTACGAGCAACGATGGACGTTTCAATGCGCTCCCCTCGCCGTGCGACGGGCCGCTCAGACGCTCATTTCATTTCGTTGATGAGCCCGTCGAGCGACATCATGATGTGGAAGTCCTGGAAGCCGAACTCGGTGCGCAGCACCTTCTCGATGTCGGCGCGCGAGCGATTCTGCTTGACCATTTGCGTCAGCATTTCGGTCATGCGCTGCGAGCTGGCTCTCGCCTCGCTCACCGCTTGTTTGTTCGTGACAGTGCCATGCCCCGGCACGACGGCGTCGAAGTCGAGGGCGAGGACCTTGTCGAGCGTGCCTGTCCACTCCTTCGCGCTGCCGCCGCCGGCATGATCGACGAGCTGCGGCAAGCCTTCGCCGTGTGTGAACAAGTCGCCGGCCGCGAGCGTGCGGTCGTGCGGGAACAAGACGACGACGTCGCCGTCGGTGTGGCCGCGGCCGAAGTAGTAGATCTCCGCGACCTTGCCGCCTAAATAGACGGCCCCTCGCGGCTCGACCGTCACGTTGACGAGGCCCGATTGACCGGCGTCGACCATGCGCTTGCGGGCCGCCACCGACGCGACGGCGAGCGTGCCGTCGGTCTGGAGCTTCGCGTTACCGCCGCTGTGATCGTTGTGGAAGTGCGTGTTGATGACGTACTTGACGGGCTGGCTCGTGACCTCGCGAAGCTTCTTCATGAGGTTGTCGTGATCGACGTCGAAGTCGTCGTCGACGAGGATGACGCCTTCGTTCGTGATCAGTGCCGTGACGTTGCCGGGCACGTAGGCGCCGTGGATGACATAGAGGTCGTCCTTGACTTTAATGAGCTCGAGCTCGACCGGCTCCGTGCCGAATTGCGCCTGCGACGAGAACGCAACGCAACCGAATGCAAGGACCGAGAAACCAAACCACAAATTCTTCTTCACGAGGCCTCCGACACAGAGCTGAGTGACACACACGGGCGAAGGTGCATGGTACTACACGCGGAAATCTGGACGCATGGCCGCGAGGCGGCGCCTGCCGGCCCTCTCGGGCCGGCAAGAACCGCCTTTAGTTCTGCGAAGAACCGCTAGCTCAGTCGAGGTGAGCTGTCCTGCAGGCTCGCGAGCGACTGCAGCGCCTGCGCAGTCGTTCCGAAGCCTGCTGCCGAGAGCAACGCAAGCGCGGGCGTGAACGAGATGTCGCTCAGCGTATCGAAGCGCCCGTAGCGATAGGCAAGGTCGCCGCCGATCGCCGCCGTGTCGCTGCCGCCCAAGTGCTGCGCGACGAGGGCATTCGTCAGAGCCCACGTCGTCATCCCGGGATTCGCGGCGAGAAACGCGTCGAACGCCGACACGAGACCGTCGAAGTTGAACGTCGCGATCTTCTTGTTGCGCAGCGCGTCGGCCGAGCCGGAGTCGTAGTCGCTCGTCCCTTCGATCACGACCTGCAACTTGTCTACGCTGCGATTCGACGAGCTCGAGTAGTAGTTCGTAAACGTGATCTGGTCCGTGCCGCCGGCTTTCAGGATCAGGTTGTTGCCGCTCTTCTGGAACAAGAGATCCGCATAGAGGATGCCGCCGCCGAGCGAGAGCACGTTGTCCTTCGTCGTGCTCGACGCGACCGTGTCCATGCCTTCGCCTTGATTGAACACGATGATGTCGGCGCCCTGACCGGTCGTGATGGCGTCATTGCCAAGGCCGCCGATCAGCAAGTCATTGTTCGCCGTGCCGGTGAGCGTGTCGACGCCGCCGCCGCCGTTTAGCAGCGTGTTGCCTGTCGTGTTCGTGAGCGTATCCGTGCCCAACAGACCCTCGAGTATGTCCGTGCCACCTGCGCCCGACAGCGTGTTGGTGCCATCGTTGCCGCGCAGCAGATTCGCGGTCGAGAGGCCAGTCGCGTTGAGGTTAGACGTACCCTGCAAGAACAACGCCTCGATGTTAGAGACGAGCGTCTTCGTGATCGTGGACTTGATCGTGTCGATGCCCTCGTTCGCGTTCTCGGTCGTGACGTCGCCGGAAACGTCGATGACGTAAACGTCGTTCCCCGTGCCGCCGCTCATCGTGTCGATGCCGCCGCCCCCGTCGAGCGTGTCGTTGCCGGCCGCGCCGCTCAGCGTATTGGCCGATCCGTTGCCGGTGATGATGTTGTCGAGCGCGTTGCCCGTGCCGGTGGCCGCGGTACCCGTGAGAGTAAGGTTCTCCAGGTTCGGGAGCGAGGCAAAGGAGAAGTTGACCGACGAATTGACGGTATCGGTACCCTCGTTGGCGAGCTCGGTCACGACGTCGTTCGTGCTGTCGACGGTGTAGGTGTCGTTGCCCGGCCCGCCGATCATCGTATCCAGACCCCCATTGCCGATCAGCGTGTCGTTTCCGCCAAAGCCGGACAGCGTGTTGTTGGCGCTGTTGCCGGTCAGCACGTTGTCTGCCGAGTTGCCCGAACCGTTGATCGCAGACGTAGTGGTGAGTGTGAGGTTCTCGACGTCCGAGTCATTAATTGTGTAAGTCACCGACGCTTGCACAAGATCCGTGCCCTCGCCGGCGTTTTCCGAGACCGAATCATTCGCGTGGTCAACGACGTAGATGTCGTTGCCTGCGCCTCCGGCCATCTGGTCCACCCCAGAGCCGCCGGACAGCGTGTTGTTGAAGGAGTTGCCGGTAATCACGTTGGCCGACGAGTTGCCGGTGCCGTTGATGTTGCCCGTGCCGGTCAGCACCAGGTTCTCGACGTCCGCGTCGGTGATCGTGTAGGTGATGCCCGCATAGACGGTATCGGTTCCTGCGCTCGTCCCTTCGTCGACCGTGTCACCCGTGCCCACGTAATACGTGTCGTCCCCGGCGCCTCCCGACAATATGTTCGCCGCGCTGTTTTGCGTCCCGTCCAGCACGTTCGCAAGGCCGTTGCCCGTGCCGTTAACACCGGTAGTTGAACCCGTCAATGTGAGGTTCTCGACGTTGTTGGCGAGCGTGTGCGTAACGGTCGACTGGACGAGATCGATGCCTTCGCCGCTACTCTCGTTGATCGTGTCGCCGGTGCCGAAGATATAAGTGTCGTTACCGAGTCCGCCGGCGAGAATGTCGTTACCGGCACCGCCATCCAACGTGTCATTGCCGCCGCCGCCCGTCAGCGTGTTGATGCCGCTGTTGCCCGTCAACACGTTGTCGCTGGCATTACCGGTCCCGTTGAGGTTCGAGCTGCCGGTCAGAGTGAGGTTCTCGACATCGACGTCGGTGATCGTGTAAGTGACCGACGAGCTGACGAGGTCCGTGCCCTCGCCGGCGTTCTCCGTGACGACGTCGCCCGTATCATCGACGGTGTAGGTATCGTTACCCGCGCCGCCCAGCATCGTATCGGCGCCCGTGCCGCCGGAGAGCGCGTTGTTGCCGGAGTTGCCCGTCAACGTATTGACCGATGCGTTACCCGTGCCGTTGATGTTGCCGGTACCCGTCAGCACGAGGTTCTCCACGTCCACATCCGTGATCGTGTAGGTGATGCCCGCATAGACGGTATCGGTGCCTTCGTTCGTGGCTTCGCTGACCGTATCACCCGTGCCCACGTAATACGTGTCGTTACCGGCGCCTCCCGACAATACGTTCGCCGCGCTCTGTTGCGTCCCGTCCAGCACGTTCGCAAGGCCGTTGCCTGTGCCGTTAACACCGGTGGTTGAACCCGTCAATGTTAGGTTCTCGACGTTGTTGGCGAGCGTGTGCGTAATGGTCGACTGCACGGTGTCGGTTCCTTCACCGACCAATTCCGTTACCGTGTCGCCGGTTTGGCCCACGACGTAGACGTCGTTGCCGAGACCACCGGTCATCGCGTCGTTTCCGCTGCCGCCGTTCAGCGTGTCGTTCCCGCCCCCACCATTGAGGATGTTGGCGCCACTGTTCCCGGTGATCGTATTGTCGAGCTCGTTGCCCGTGCCGCTGTGCGCGGCGGAGCCCGTCAACGTGAGGTTCTCCACGTTGCTGCTCAAAGTGAATGCGGTAGCGAAGGTGGCAGACGCTTGAACGGTATCGACGCCCTCGCCGGGCAGCTCCACCACCTGGTCGAGCGAGCTGGAGACGATGTAGAGATCATTCCCAGCACCGCCGACGAGCTGATCGTCCCCTGCTCCACCGTCGAGCGTGTTGTTGCCGGCGTTCCCGACCAAAACGTTCATCACACTGCTGCCCGTCGCGGTGAGATCGGCGGTCCCGAGCAAGACGATGTTTTCGAGGTTCGTTCCGTTTATGTTCCAGGAAACGGCGCTGTGGACCGTGTCGGTTCCCACGTCGGTGCCTTCGAGAATCGTGTCGCTCGCGCTATCGACGTAGTAAACGTCGTCGCCGAGACCTCCATCGAGCGTGTCCGCTCCGACCCCGCCGTCAAGGACGTCGGCGCCGATGCCGCCTTTGAGCGTGTCGGCTCCAGCGCCACCGCTCAAGGTGTCGTCACCATCTTCACCCGAGAGCGTGTTGTTCGCGTTGTTTCCGACGAGATTGTTAGCCAGCTCATTGCCGGTGCCGTTCAACGCTGCACCCACGAGCACGAGCTCCTCGACGTTGTCGCCGAGAATCGCGTCAACGCTCGAGTAAACGCGGTCGAGCCCTTCGCCTGCGAACTCGACTGCGGCGTCGGCGGCGCTATCGAAGTAGTAGACGTCGTCACCGGCGCCGCCTGCGAGATAATCGCCGCCGGATCCGCCGTCGAGGACGTCGTTTCCGTCGCCACCCTCCACGATGTCGTCGCCGCCGGCACCGTCGAGCGTGTCGTTCCCGGCCAAGCCGAGCAGCACCTCTCCGGCGGCGGTTCCCGCCAACCCGTCATTGCCGCCCGTGCCGTTTACACGATTCGCGGCGATGTCGAGCCACATCCCGGCTGCGGCGCTCAAGCTACCCCCGTCGGTCGCTTGCACGTTGATTCTCGTGACCCCGACATCCGCTGCGGTCGGCGTACCCGATAGCGTTCGCGTCGGTGCATCGAACGTGAGCCACGACGGCAGGGCGCCGCCACCGGTCAGGGTCGCGGTGTACACCAATACGCTTTGCGATTCGGCATCGGTGAACGTGTTGGCCGGCAGCGTGACGGAGAACGGTTGGTCCGGTACTAGCGTTTGATTCGTGATCGGTGCGTTGAGTCTCGGTGCGGTATTCACACCGTTCGCTAGGCCGGCAATCTGCTGTGCCGTATAGACGTAGGGCAATCCCGCCTGATAAAGCACGAATCGATCGACGAAAGGAATGAACGCGCTGTCCGCATAGATCTGCAGCGTGTAAAAACCCATGTTGATCATGACGCGCCGACTGCCGCTCGTGCTCTTGGTAACGATGAACGACTCGATGCTCGTGTTCTGCGTGCTCATGAACTCGAGCGTGTCGAACCCACCGTCGTCGTTGACCTTATCGTTGCCCGTGAACGAAGCGAAGCCGACGTAACGATTGTTCCCCACTCCACCTCGTATGTCGTCGCTTCCCTGGCCGCCGTCGACAACGTCGTCACCGCTGTCGGTAGTGATGAAGTCATCGCCTGGTCCGCCGAGCAACGTGTCGTTATCGTCGCCGCCGCGTAAGGTGTCGGCGCCGTCGCCACCTTCGAGGTAATCGTCGCCATCTCGGCCATCGAGAGTGTCGCCGTTTATCGATCCGTGAAGCTCGTCGTCCCCGGCGCCACCGTCCAACCAGCCGCTCGCGCGGATGTAGTCATCGCCGCGGCCGCCAAAGTACTCACCGGAGCCGAACGGGACATCGATTCGATCGTCCCCGTCCTCGGCCCAGACGCGTCTGAGGTGAGTCGTGGAACCCTGAATGATGTCGTTGCCGCTCCCCGCACGGATGATGTCGTCCGAGGTGGTCGTGATCAGATCGTTACCGGCGCCGCTGTCGATGACGTTGGAGCCGGTACCCGTCTGCACGGTGTCATTGCCGCCGCCCGCGAGCACATAGTCCGGACCACTGCCGCCGGTGAGCACGTTGTCTTGCTCGTCTCCGGTCAGCGTCTGAAGGTTTGGGCGCGTCCACAGCAAGAGCGATCTCGAGCTGAGGTTGACTCCATCGTCGACATCGATCCAAACGACCGCTTCCGAGCCGGTCGCCGTCGTCGGAGGCGTGCCGCTAAACGTGCGCGTGCCCGGATCGAACGTTAGCCACGCCGGCCCCGACCCCGAGTAGGTCAGCGTGTCTTGAGACTCGAGATCGGTAAACATGTTGATCGGAATTTGATAGCTGAAAAGCTGGCCTTCCTTTGCCACGAGCAACGGCGACGGTTCCGGCGTCCAATAGGGGAACGTGTCCCCAGCGCCAAAACGGTCACCGATTTGCTGATCCCCGTACACCCAAGGCAATCCGCCCTCGTAGAAGACGAACTCCATCCCGACGTACGGACCGGTCAAGTCATACCACCCCTCCAACGTCAGCGAGTTGTCACCGCTCGACAGCCGCAGATCGTCTCCGACTCGCGTCGTCGTGAGATCCGACAGCGTGATGCCGGAGCCGAGCTCGAACTCGATTCGATTCATGCCGCCGGTGTCCACGAGGCGATCGTTACCTTCCAGCGCTGCGAACCGATACGTGTCCTCTCCCACGCCACCCTCGAAGCGATCGTCCCCAGGTCCGCCGAGGAAAATGTTGTCGCCGCGGCCACCACGAAGGATGTCGTTGCCTTCGCCTCCGTTCAGAGTGTCCTCGCCGTCCCCGCCATCCAACGTGTCGTTACCGGCGAAGCCGACGAGCTCTTCATCGTCGCTGGTGCCGACGAGGGTGTCGTCGCCTGCGGTTCCGACGATCGTGATCGTCGAAACCGTGTTTGCCTCGATGTAGGCAACGTCCCAGATCGTGTTATCGGCAAACACGATTTCGGTGATGGGCCGCGTAGGTTGCGTGCTGAAAAAGCTGTGAATGATCAGTTGGTCCGCGCCGCCGGCAAGAACGATCGCCAAACCGTCCGACGTCGCCGGCGGCAAGAAGCCGTCGCCCCCCGGCAGACTCGTGTTGGTAACCCGCCGCAGCGTCACGTCAGCCGGCAGGATCCCGCTGTCGAGGACGACCCGGTTCACGCCGCCCGAATCGGCCGCGTGATCGACACCTTGGCCAAGACCGAAGCGAATCGTGTCGTCGCCGCTGCCCCCGAGTAGACGGTCGTTCCCCGCCCCTCCCGCCAGATCGTCATTGCCGCCCGCGCCGTCGAGACGGTCGTCACCCGCATACCCTCGCATGACGTCGTTCGCGGACGTACCGATGATCCAATCGGCGCCGTTGGCGCCGATCACCGTCAGCGCTTCGAAATCGGAATTGAGCCAGACCGTGCCCGGAGAATCCGCGAAACGAACCCGGTCGAGAGCTGAGGAGCTGAATCCGAGGTGAACCTCGATTGAGCCGCTCAACGAGCCTGTCAGCGGGTCGTAGACACGAAGAATCACATCGTCGGGGCTATCAAACCCGCTCCGTAAGGTGACGTTGCCCGGGCCGATACCCGGGCCGAACAAGACTTCGTCGATCGATTCAGGAGCCGTATCGAGATTGCCGAGAATCTCGTCGTCGCCGTCCCCGAGCCCGTAGACATACGTATCGCTGCCTGCGCCGCCGTCGAGATCGTCGAAACCGGCACCGCCGGTCAGCGTGTCGTTGCCAGCTTCGCCGTACAGTCGGTCCCGATCTGCACCGCCGAAAAGCTGATCGTTTCCGTCGCGGCCGTGAAGGTCGTCCGTGCCCCCCAGACCGTCGATGACATCGTCGTTCGACGTGCCGCGGAAGTACTGATCGTTGTTCGTCGGCACGAACGCAAAGCCCTCGAGCTGCGCGCCGGTCCAAACCGTGCCGGGAGCCGCGTCGAACTCGATTCGATCGAGCTTCTTGGTCGGTGCATCGTCGAGGAGGTACCCCTCCAGATCCACCGATAGCGAAACCCCCGGCTCGTCGACGAACAACGTCAGCGTGCCTTGCCAGTTTGCTTCGAACTGAATTTGGCTCGGTAGGATTCCCGCCCCAAAGCGCAGCGTGTCGAGTCGTCCCACACCTGCGTCGTCTTGCACGATCCGCAGGTCGTCGCCATTGCGCACGACGTACGTATCGTTGCCCGCGCCGCCTATCAGGAGATCGGAACTGCCTCCGCCTGAATCGAGCAGATCATTGCCATCGCCTCCCGTCAGCGTTTCATCACTGGCCGAGCTGCCGAAGAGTTGGTCGTTGCCCGCACCGCCGAACAAATCGGTTCCCGACGCACCCGCCGACGTGAGAATGTCGTCACCGTCGCCGCCGTCGAGTAGGCCGGCCCCGGAGATCTGGTCGGCACCGGCCTCGCCATAGAGGTTGTCCGAGCTCGTCGCACTACCCACGAGCGTGTCGTCGCCGGCACCTCCGTGCATGGTGTTCGAGCCGGCCCCACCCTGCAGGACGTCGTTTCCGGCATCTCCATAC
>Ga0207675_100005758_pt1 | contig 11855 bp, 8 predicted proteins | sample KBSSwiS42_FD_184305 | JGI IMG/M metagenome (GOLD analysis project Ga0207675, IMG submission 184305) | Switchgrass rhizosphere microbial communities from Kellogg Biological Station, Michigan, USA - KBS Switchgrass S4-2 (SPAdes) (version 2) | ecosystem: Host-associated > Plants > Roots >...
CCTGGCGCCGGACGTTTCGATGCTCCGCGCGGCGATGGGGCTCGTGCTTCTCAGCACGCTCTTCTGTGCGCTCCTGCCCGCGCTGAAGGCGACACGCCTGACGTTGTCGCCGGCGCTCAAGCGCGACGAGCCAAGGTACGGCGGCCGGAGGTTCACGACGCGCGGCGTGCTGCTCGTCGGCCAGGTCGCCATTTCCACCCTGCTGCTCGTGACCGCGTTCCTGTTCGTCCGGAACCTGGCGCGCACCCACATCACCAACCCCGGATTCGAGGTCGACCACGCCCTTGTGGCGCAGATCGGCCTCGTGCAGGGCAGGTCGGGAAATGACCATGCGGCGCTGCTCCAGCGGGCGGTCGATCGCGTCCGAGCGCTTCCCGGCATTCAGGACGCCGCGTTCGCGAACGCGGTGCCGCTGACGGTCCACAGCGGGTCGAGCAATGGCCGCTCCGTTCGCATCGACGATCGCACGGAGAGCGAGCACGTCGAGTACGCCCTGAGCCACGTGGGCCCGCGCTACTTCGCGACGTTAGGCATCCGGCTCACGCAAGGCCGCGAGTTCGGGGACGCCGACCGCCGCGGTGCCCCACGTGTGGCGATCATCAACGAGGAATTCGTCCGTCGCTACTTCAATGGGACGAGCCCCGTCGGCCATCGGCTTCGATTCACCGGCGAAGGGGAGCTCGCTCCGCCCGTCGATGTCGAGATCGTCGGTGTGGTCGCCAACAGCAAGCACAACACGATCGGCGAGGAACAGCGCGCCGCGCTGTACTACCCGCTGCTGCAGTACCCGGATGGGATGGGCCTCGCGTTCGTGTTCGCGAGGACGCGGACCGATGCGGGAATACTGGTCGCGCCGGTGCGCCAGGCGATCGGAGCGCTCGACCGCGCGGTCGCGGTCGAGGCCGAGCCGATGCGGTCGACGCTCGCGTTCGCGATGCTGCCGAGCCAGATCGGAGCGGCAGTGCTCGGCGGTCTCGGGATGCTGGGGCTGGTCCTCGCCACGTTCGGGTTGTACGCGATCATCGCGTACAACGTGAGCCGGCGCACGGGCGAGATCGCGATCCGGTCGGCGTTAGGCGCGACGCGCGGGCGCATCGTCGGGCTCGTCATCCGCGACGCGGCAGTGCTGGTGACGACCGGTGTGATGCTCGGCCTCGGCCTGGCGGCGTTCGTGACGCAGGCACTGGCGGCGTGGCTCGTGACTGGCCTGAGCGCTACCGATCCGTTGAGCTTTGTCGGAACCGCCGCGGTGTTCGTGGCCGTGAGCGTGCTGGCGAGTTGGATCCCGGCGCGGCAGGCGACGCGGGTGAGCCCGGTGATCGCGATGCGCCTGGATTAGGTCATTCCGAGCGGAGGGGGCGTTGTCATTCCGAGCGTAGGGCCGCAGGCCCGGAGGCGAGGAATCGCACTCGTCCCGACCGAGAGGCCCCTCTACCAGGATGAGTGCGATTCCTCGCCTCCGCACCTTCGGTGCTCCGCTCGGAATGACTGCCAGAGCCTCTGGCATGCGCTCGGAATGACTGGACTGTCAGGGCAGGACGTCGAATCCCGCGAGCTCGAAATGGTCGTCGAGCGCCAGCGCCTGCCGAATGCGGCGTGAGCGCATCACCTCGAAACTGACGGCATCGGCAAGACTGAGCGGGTGATCGCGGTAGCGCCGCAGCCAGTGGTCCACCGCCGTTCGCTCGAGGGCGCGATCGACGAACACGACTTCGTGCGAGGGATCCTTGTACAGGCTGTCTATGAATCGCAAACCCTCATCAGCGCCACGAAACCGCATCAGCAGGATCTGCATCTCGGCCACGACCAGGTTGGTCGTGACCAGATCATCTCCGCCTTCGATCCAGGCGCGATAGGCGGTATGCGCGGCACGATGCTTTGCTTCCTTCGGGCTCAGCGCCGCGAACCACCCTGACGTGTCGAGGAACCTCGCCGTCACCGACGCTTCCTGGTTGTGGCACGATACGTCTCGGCAAGAATCTCGTCGTGCCTGGCGGAGACGCTGTCAGGCCAGGTGCCCTGCTGGCTCTCGGCGATGAATGCCAGCATCGGGCTGGCACCGCTCTGCTCGCGCGCGAAGCTCCGCATGCCGCGCCTGAGTACCTCGGCCTTGCTCAAGCCATTTTCGGCGGCGAGCCGATTCAACAAATCGCGGTCGTCCGGCGCGAGATAGACCTGGACCGGTTCGCGGACCTCCTTAGCCGGACGAGGAGTTCTTTTTGGCATACATTCAATATCATGGGTGTCATACATGTAGTCAATTACATGTATCCATCTCAGCCGAGCTCATTTGCGCGTGGCGTCACTGGACGGGCGCGGCGTCAGGGTGGCCGGATCGAACGACTCGTCTTCCACGCGGATGCGCAGCACACCCTCCTGACGGTGCAGGAGCGCCGTGTACGACATCGTCAGGGACGGGGCACCCGCTGCGGCGCCCCAGACGAACTGCCCGGCGACGACGACCGCGTCAGGTCCGGCCGGCTCGAACGACAGGTCGCCCCACCCGAATGACGCCGGCGGCTTCCAGCTCGCCCCGGCGTACTGCGCCACGATCGAGTCGTAGGGCGTGAATTCCTTTCGACCGTTCCCGAGGAAATACGCGCCACTCCGATCGTAGCGGGCCCCGACCGCGGCACGATCGCCGGCCAGCAGGTCGCGAGCGTACGCCTCCATGAAGGTACGGGCCTCCTCGACGACGCCTGTCGCAGTAGACGCACTGGCACGCGTGGCATCGCGCTCGGCTGGTTGACTGCAGGCCACGCCTAACGCGCCGATGCAGGCGCACGCCAGCAGCGCCGTTCCCATGCGCGGAGCGCGGATGACTCGGAGCTGGTGCATGCGTTTCGCCTCCTGAGGTCTGGGGAATTGGGGTCAGACGTCGATTTTCTGTCATCCCGTTTTCAAGGGGTCAGAGCCCTTGAATTCAAAGGACGTCGAGGCGTGCAAAGATCTCGAATTCAAGGGCTCTGACCCCTTGAAAACGGGATGACGCAAGCAAGATCCCTCGCTTCGCTCGGGATGACAGAGCTAGTACTCGCGATCCCGATCCACCGTACGCGTCGGCTTCTGCCCGCGTTCGATCTCGCCGAGACAGTCGAGGAAGCCGTCGATCGCCCCGTCGGTGGTCGTCGGGCCGGAGTTGTGCGGGGAGATCATCACGCGCCGGTCATCCCACAATGGCGAGTCCGCCGGCAGCGGCTCGACCGTGAAGACGTCGAGCATGGCGCCAGAGAGCCATCCCTTGTCCAGCGCTTCCGGAATCGCCGCCTCGTCCACCACCGCGCCGCGTCCCGCGTTCATCAGCACGGCCCCTCGGCATGCGCTCAGCACGTCGCGCGAGATGAGGCCGCGCGTCTCCGACGTCAGCGGCAACGTGACGATGAGCCAGTCCGCCGTCGCGGCCAGCGCGCGGAGCTCCGAGACCTTCGACGTGGACGCGAACACCGAGGGATCACCCCGGCCCGATCGCGACACGCCGTGCACCTCCACGCCTAACGCGGAGAAGAGACGGGCGATGTGGGCGCCGATGTCACCCGTGCCAACGACGACGGCCCGCGACCCCCGAACGTAGCCGACGTCGCCCAGCATCCACTCGTGCCGCCGCTGCGCCTCCGCCAGCTCGAGAATCCGCTGCCGAACGGCAAGCGCGCGGGCCAGCGCCCATTCCGCGATGTACGGGCCGAACGATTCCGACGTTCTCGTCAGCAGAATGTTCCGCGGCAGCTCGGTGGGGTACAGCCACGCATCGACGCCCGCGCCGGTGCAGTGCACCCATCGCACGTTGCCCATCGTCGGCAGCGGCGGTCGCCTGAAGCCGAGGTAGGTGTCTGCCCACGACAGGTCGTCGGCAGTGATGTCCGTGTACCGCGCCCCGCGCAGCTCGAGGTCGCCACGACGCTCGCGCAGCCGCGCCGCCAGCTCGGCGTGGGCGGCCGCGCCGATGACGATCCGGCGCGGTCTAGGCAATGTCGTCTCGTCCATCGGGTCAGTATGCACGAAGACGCTACCGCGTGGCAGTGGCGTTGCGGCATGTGCGGTGCTCCAGCGCGGCGCCTCCGGCGCTGGAGCGGCCGCCGGTGGCTACTCCACTCAAACCGAGTTGCCTGGCAGCCCCCCGCGATTGGGGACGCGACGAAGCTCCAGCACGAACACCGGCTCGTCATATCGAAGGCGAAAGGCCCTGATCGTCTCGCGGAGCCTGGCGAACCGCGCGTTCCGCCTCAACACCAACTCGCGGACGCTGAAGTACCCGACAACGATCACGGCGGTAACCGCGAACGCGATCTTCAATCCAACCAATGGCCACAGGGCGGGAAGGAGCAACAGGAGAAGAAGGCCCACGACGCAGCCGCCGCGGGTGACGCGGTCGTAGTACCGCAGATCGTCCTTCCCGAGGATGGCCTCCAGCTCACGCTCGGGGCGAGGCGTCGCGGCCGCTTCCTCATCCTTCGCCGCGTAACACCGGAGCGCGTAGTCGCCGGCGGGCACGGTGACGGCGCGCGCCGTCGTCGCCGCGTCGGGCTTCTTCGGGCGGTAGTACTCCGCGCCGTCGACCGTCAGGGATCCGGACGGCAAGGCGAGGACGAACGCGTCACCGAGCGGCGTTAGGCGCTCCGCCAGCTCGGCCGGGATCGGCTCGTCGATGTACACATCCACGGGCCCACCACCGTCGGCCTTCGTGCGCAAAAAGAAGGCGTGCCCCGCGTCGGCCTCAGCCTCCAGGGAGTCGGAGAGCTGCTCGAACTCCGCGGTGGTGAACGGCTGGGCTCCGCGCTGGGCGTCCCATGCGCCAATCATTGCGACGTCGGTGCCGGCGTCGAAGCGGGCCTTCATGATCGTTTGCGGCCGAACGTGCGTGGTGTAGACTGAACTACAGTGCCTCCCTGGTTCGGCTTACGCAACAAACCATACCAGGAAGCTGGCTTCCAGCCGCCGACTCACGACCGCCGAGGTGCGGCGCTCGATCCGTTCATCCAGTCCGGCCTTGACGCGTTCTCAGGCGGACGTAGCGTTTGCCTCGGACCGGAAGCGGCGCTGCTTCCACCGACCTGTCCAGACCCGGTTCGAGAGGCCGAGATGCCACGTTTCTCCACGTTGGGCCCGTCACTCGTTGTGCTGGCGCTGTCGGTCATGGCCGCGCCGGGTGTGGCACCGGCGCAGGGCGTCACAACGGCGGCCGTCACCGGCTTCGTGAGCGACACGGCGGCGACGCCGATCAGCGGTGCGACGGTTGTGGCGGTGCACGTTCCCAGTGGAACGCAGTACCGAGCCACCGCCCGGAGCGGCGGGGCGTACACGCTGCCTAACGTCAGGATCGGCGGTCCGTACCGCATCACGGCGACCTACCTCGGCTTCGAGCCCAAGGGCGAGGAGAACGTGTTCCTGAACCTTGGCGAGACCCGCCGGCTGGATTTTCGCCTGATACGTACGGCGGTGGTGCTGGCAGGCCAGCAGATCACGGGCGCCCGGAACGAGCAGAAAGAGTCCGAGCGCACCGGCGCGGCGACCTTCGTCACGCCAGCCCAGGTGATCGCGCTCCCGTCCATCAAGCGGAGCACGCGGGACCTGACGCGAATCGACCCGCGGAGCGATGGCAACTTCAGCTTCGCCGGCCGCAACTGGCTGTACAACAGCATCTCGCTCGACGGATCCTACTTCAACAACTCGTTCGGCCTGGACGATCCCGCACCCGGTGGGCAGGCGAACGCCGAACCGGTGCCGTTCGACGCGGTGGAGCAGGTGCAGGTGTCGATCGCGCCGTTCGACGTCCGGCAGGGTGGGTTCACCGGGGCGAGCATCAATACCGTCACCAAGAGCGGCACAAACCAACTGAAAGCTTCGATCTACTCGTTCGCGCGCAACGACGCGCTCCAGGGCAACAAGGTGAGCGGGTCCGAGGTGGTGGCCAATCCGGACCTCAAGTTCCTGCAATCCGGGCTGTCGGTGAGCGGTCCGATCGCGCGCAACAAGCTGTTCTACTTCGTGAATGGTGAGCTCGAGCGCACGGAGGACCCGGGATCGAACTTCCTGGCGAGCCGTGGTGGCGCGACCGGATTCGGGATCTCGCGCGTCAGTGCGGAGACCATGGACCAGATCCGCCAGCGCCTGATCTCGGCGTACGACTACGATCCGGGCGTGTACGACGGATACGTCAACAAGACGGACAACGACAAGCTGCTGGCGAAGCTCGACTGGAACATCAACGACAACAACACGTTCACGCTTCGGTACAACTACCTGAACGCGCGCCGCGACCTGCCGCCGCATCCGTTCGTCCTCAGCTTCGCGAACACGGGCCGCGGGCCTAACGCGAGCAGCCTGCCGTTCCAGCACTCGGGCTATCGGATCAACAACCATCTGAACTCCGTCGCGGCCGAGCTGAACAGCCGGTCCACGCGCTACGCGAACCGGTTCTTTGCCAGCTACAACCGGTTCCGCGACAATCGCGACGCGTTCAGCGATCCGTTCCCCACGATCGAGATCGGCGAGGGAGGCATCACGTACACCACCGCCGGTCACGAGCCGTTCTCGATTCACAATATCCTCGACCAGGATGTGTGGCAGCTCACGAACAACCTCAGCTTCTTCCGCGGGAGCCACACGTTCACGGTCGGAGCGAACTTCGAGACGTTCCCGTTCTTCAACTCGTTCAACATCTTCCGGAACGGGTTTTTCATCGGGGACCCGCCCGGAGGGACCATGTTCTCCTCGCTTCAGCAGTTCTTCCAGCTCACGGACCCGAACAACCCGAATCAGATCGACCTCCGAGGCATGATCGGGAGTGGACCGTATAAGGGTGAGGACATCTCCAGCGGACAGGGCGCGCTCTACGCGCAGGACGAATGGCTCCTGAACGACCGCTTCACACTGACCCTCGGCGTGCGGATGGACGTGCCCATTTACTTCACGGACCCGGTGGACAATCCGTACTCCCGCGGTCTCACCGCGCTCGACGAGAACCGCCAGCCGGAGGTCGTGGATCAGAGTCGCCTGCCTGACGCGAAGCCGCTCTTCTCGCCGCGCGTGGGCTTCAATTGGAACGTCGTCGGCGACCGGCAGACGCAGCTGCGTGGCGGGACCGGGATCTTCACGGGACGGATGCCATTCGTTTGGATCGGGAACGTCATCTCCAACCCGGGCGCGAATCCGAATCTGTACCCCACCGCCCCGCCCAAGGCTACTCAGGACAGCTCGGTGCTGCAGCAGTCGTTCGACCTCAACGCGATGGATCCCGACTTCAAGTGGCCGCAGTCGTGGACCAGCGATCTCGCCATCGATCAGCAGCTGCCGTGGGGAATGCGGGGGACGCTCGAGCTCCTGTACGCGAAGGACATCAACAACGTCTTCATGAGGAATGCCGATCTGGTCACGCCGAAGCGGACGCTGCCCGATGGACGGCCGTACTACGGGGGAGCCGGGAACAACGAGCTCAACCCGGACTTTGGGGCGGGGATCTATGTAATCGACAACACTGACGAAGGCTACTCGTTCAACGTCACGGCGCAGCTCCGCAAGGCGGTTGGCACGTCGGCGAACGTCGGCGTCGGGTACAGCTACACGGACGCGAAGAACAATCTCAAGTCCACCGAGATTGCGAGCGTGCTCTGGCAGAACCAGCCCGTGCAGGGTGATCCGAACAGGCCGGAGCTCAGCTTCTCGGAGTTCGGTCAGCGGCATCGCATCGTTGCCGACGCGGTGTATACGAAGACGTGGTCCCCGCGATTCCGCACACAGCTCGGCGCGTTCTTCGAGGTGGCGGAGGGGAACCGGTTCGCGGGCGCCGGTGGCAACCGGTACTCGTTCATCTACTCCGGTGACGTGAACGGCGACGGGTATTCCAATGATCTCATCTACATCCCGCGCTCGCAAACGGAGATCGCGTTCGCTCCTCCCAGCCCGCTAAACGGTAACCGGACGCCAGCACAGCAGTGGGCGGAGCTCGACGCGTTCATCAAGCAGGACGAGTATCTGAGCAAGCACCGCGGCGAGATCGCCGAGCGGTTCGGGGCGGTGAACCCGTGGTACAACAACCTGGATGTGCGTGTGCTCCAGGACATTGGGTTCGCACGCACGGGCGAACGGACCCACACGTTTCAGCTCAGCCTCGATCTGCTGAACGTCGGCAGCCTGCTCAATTCCGATTGGGGCGTCCGGCAGGTCGCGAGCTCGGCGGCCACCTCACCACTCACGCTCGTGAACTTCAACTCCGGCGGCGCGCCGGTGTTCAACTTCTCGGGTGCGACGACGACGTTCATCGACGATCCGGATCTTCTGTCGCGTTGGCGTGCGCAGGTGGGACTGCGGTACTTCTTCCAGTGATGCATCGTTCCGACGCCCACTCGGGCGCTATGGCCAGACCTGGCCATAGCGCCCTTTTGCATCCTCGCTAACGCCCAGCGCGTCACAGAGCGCCATCGCGGATAAGCGCAGTCGCGCGGGTGTCCGGTTCGAACGTGGATTGCCGTGTAGGAGACGGGCCCGTGAACGCACGGGGTCCCAATCTTCTCCACGCACATCCTCATGCTCCGTCATTCCATTCACCCACCGCGGCGAGCCGTGGTGGGCATGTTCGTTTTCGTGATTGCTGCTCAGGCCTGTGTGAACATCACCACCGACCCAGCTGTGGTCGCGCAGGATCCTGCGTTCGCAATCACGCTTGGTACGCAGACGGCCGAGGTGGCGGCGGGCACCACCATCAGAACGTTCATCAGGACCGCGCGCGCCAATGGCTTCGCGAGCGCCATCACGTACACGGTCACGGGTGCACCACTCGGCCTGACGGTTTCGGTCGCTAGCACGAGCGTCGCCGACAGCTCCACGCTGACCTTCGCCGCGTCCGCGGAACTAATAGCGGGCAGGTATCCACTCGTCGTGATGGCGACGGCCGACGGTGTAGCGCCACAGCAGGCGGCCATCACCCTGACCGTCACCGAGTCGACACACGAAGGTCCTCTCGTCGATCTCGTGTTCGCGGGCGCGCACACCTGCGCGCTGACGATCACCGGCGCCGCGTACTGCTGGGGATTCAACGGACACGGGGAGCTCGGCAACGGGGACACGGCGGTCGTGACCTCGACGCCGGTGGCCGTGGCCGGAGGGCTCGCGTTCCAGACCCTGTCGGTCTCGAAGGTCGATGGCGTGACGTGCGGGCTCACGGCCGCGGGTGCCGCCTATTGCTGGGGACATAACGCCGGCGGCCAGCTCGGTGACGGCACGAGGTCCGATCGCCTAACGCCCACGCCCGTCGCTGGCGGCCTCACATTCTCGAGCATCGCCGTCGGGAATTCGCACGTGTGCGGTGTGGCAACGAGCGGCACGGCGTATTGCTGGGGAACCAGTCCCAACGGCGCCTTCGGTGACGGCACTGTGGGCACGCACCTGACGCCGACGGCGACCGCCGCGGGACTGCTGCTCGAGAGCATCGTGGCGGGGAGCGACTACACGTGCGCCGTCACGACCGACGGTGCAGCGTACTGCTGGGGGCTTGGCGCACAGGGCCAGCTGGGAAGCGGCGAGGCCGTCATGCGGACGACGCCTGTAGCGGTCGCGGGCGGGCTGACCTTTCTCGGTCTCGCTGCCGGCGGAATGTCGACGTGTGGCGTAACGAACGAGCTCGCGACCTACTGCTGGGGGCTGAACTCCTTCGGGACGCTCGGGGACGGCACCCTTTCCCGGCGGCTGGCACCAGTGCCGGTAGCCGGGGGAGCAACCTTCCAGAGCATCTCGGCGGGCTTGGCGACCATGTGCGGGGTCACCGAGGCTGGTACGGGCCACTGCTGGGGCTACAACTTTGGCGCGTTAGGCGACGGCACGTCGGAGCACCGGTCGGCGCCGGTCGCGGTGGCCGGTGGGCTCGGGTTTCGCCGCATCTCGGCCGGCACCGGATACAGCTGTGGTGTCACGACGGCCGGCGCGGTCTACTGCTGGGGCGACAACGGCAACGGCCAACTCGGCGACGGCACCATCGTCGCGAGCGAGAGGCCGGTGCGGGTGTTCTGGCCCTGAAGCGGGAAGCGGGAAGCGGGTGTAGCTTATTGCTCGCGAACCGACGCGGGCTCGCTTATGTCTCTCGGGCTTCAAGCCGCTCATCAGGAGAGTCGTATGCACGCATCCGCTCGCTGGTCTCGCGTTGCCATCGCGTCACGTCTTCTCGCCGCTGCGGCGCTTCTATTCGTGGCACCACCCGTAGCCGCTCAGGGCGGCGCGGACCTCGCCACCGCTCGCAAGTGCTTCGAGGACATCTGGGTCCGTCACGACACGACCGCGGTCGCTCGGTGCAACGCTCCTTCCTATCCGGAGCACGGAACCGCCGGTGACACGGTCGCGACGCACGCATCCACGTACGCGTTCCTGCGTAGCGTGTTCACCGACTATCCCGACATGAAGGGAACCGTTGTCGAGCAGCTGCCTCACGGCGACCGGATCATCACGCGGTGGCGCGTCGTCGGCACGAACAAGAACACGAAGAAGCAGCTCACGATGAACGGCATCACCATCGATCGCATCGCTGGCGGGAAGGTCGTGGAATCGTGGGAGGCCTACGACAACCTGGCTGTGCTCGTGTCGCAGGGCTACACGGTCACGCCGCCCAGTAAGTAGCACTGGCCCGGCGCTTCGGCGTCACTCCGAGGGGAAGCCCGCGCAACGCGCGGGCTCCCCTCGAATGACAGGGAGTCGGTTAACCGTCAACTTCGAACCAGACGTCGACCCGGCGCTGACTCTGATCCTCGAGCTCCTTCTTCTCCACCGGGTTGTCCTCTCCATGTGCGAATCGGTTGATCTTGGCGGACGATCCCAACTCGTCTTTCAAGAGCTTGATCACCTTGTCGGCGCGGCGCCCCGAGAGGTCCTGATTCAGCTGACCCTTGCCCGTAGCGCTCGCATACCCTTCGACGTTCACCGGGATCGTCCCGGCGCGGAGGCGCCGGTAGCGCACGTCGTCGTCACGCAGCTTCTTCAGCCAGTCCTTGAGCAGCTGCAGCTCCTGGTCCGTCACCTTGTCGGAGCCCGGCGGCGAGAAGAAGACGGCGTGCCACGTTCGCGAGATCTTTGGTGAGGAGATGGTGCTCGTTTTGACGTTCGAGAAGGTCGCGCCGGCGAACGGTTCGATCTTCACCCGCTCGTTCGGGTTGAGGTCGAAGCCGATGTCGCCGTCCGACTCCATGTAGAGCTTCCCGGCGAAGTCGAAGTTCTTGTCACCGATACCGGGGTCCCATTTTCCGTTCAGTACGAAGTCGATGCGCGCGACCTCGGCGCTGAGGGCCGTCGCTTTCTTCGCCACGAACTTGGCGGTGAGCTTCTCGTCCTTGAGCCCGGTCGAGCCCTGGACTTCGCGCTGCACCTGCGCTTCCCGGATGTCGTATCCGTTGTACTCGAACTCGCCCCGGAACTTGAACGTGTACGTGTCGGCCTTGGAGATGTCGCCGCGAAGCACGTCCTTCACCCCCGAGCGTGGCGACGTGGTCTTCAGCGTGAAGTTGAACGACAACTTCTTCCACGTCGTGATCGCCGGTGTGTCGTCGTGCATCAGCTCGGCGATGTCGCTCTCCACCACGAATCGTCCTTCATCTGGCCGACGGATCTTCTTGGTCAGGATCCCGCGCGCGAAGTCGATGACCTTGTCGATGAGGTCGAGCTGCTTGGCGCCGCTCGATGCCGCCGCTGCCGGGGACAGTGTGAACCCGAGCGCGGTAGCGTCGGTCGACGTCACGACATCATCGGCGGCGCCGCCCGCCTGATCCTTCTGGTACTTGATGAAGGCCATCGCCGTCCCCGGCCCGAAGTCTCCGTCGACGGTGCCGCCGTAGTACTTCTTGGCGTGCTTGGCGAGACTCGTTTGCAGCTGACGCACGTCG
>Ga0207675_100005760_pt1 | contig 11853 bp, 9 predicted proteins | sample KBSSwiS42_FD_184305 | JGI IMG/M metagenome (GOLD analysis project Ga0207675, IMG submission 184305) | Switchgrass rhizosphere microbial communities from Kellogg Biological Station, Michigan, USA - KBS Switchgrass S4-2 (SPAdes) (version 2) | ecosystem: Host-associated > Plants > Roots >...
GGTACGTCGTGGCTGCCAGTGAAGGTCGTGAGCGTAACCGGCCAGTCGCGCTCGACAATCGTGAGCTGGAAGCCGCAATAGGAAGTGGCCGTCGAGTGCAGCGCCGTGGTCAGCGCCAGGAGCGTGTCGTCGAAATCCTGATCATCTTCGCCGATGCTGACCGTGAGATCCTGAAGGTGCGCCAGCAGGGCCGCTGGGAGATCCACACTCGTACTCCGAGGAAGCGGATCCGCCCGCTGATCGTGTCTGCATGAACTGGCTCAGCGAATCGCCAAAACCACTGGCGGCGGCCGCGCGGACCGGAGTCGAGATAGCCGCGTCAACCTCGACTCTACGCTTACCTGCCGAGGGCGGCCAATTACGACGGTTCTCGACTTTGTCGGTTTCGGGCTCGCGCTCGAGCGACGGCCTCGTCCACAATCTGGCTGGCTACGTCCGCGAGCTTGCGATGCTCATGCTGGCTCATCGCACGTAATCGTTCGATGGCCTCATGTTCGGTGCTGCCGCTTCGACTCATCAAAATCCCAATAGCCCGGTCAATGACACCCCGAATTTCCAGCGCCGATTGCAGCTGGTTGGCCAGCCGTCGGGTCTGTGCGAGGACATGAGCATTTTGTACGGCGATTGCGGCCGGCACGGCGAAGATCTGGCCGAGTTCGGCTGCCCGGTTGTCGAAGACATTCTTGTCGTGGGCGTAGACATTCATTGCGCCGACGACCCCGTCGGGCGTGATCAACGGCAGCGACACGACGCTATGTACGCCGAGCCGGGCGACCCGGCCGCCGAACCGCGGCCACCGTGGATCTCCGCCGAGAGAGCCTGACAGGACGGTGTGACCCTCACGGGCGGCACTGATGCAGGGGCCCTGGTCCATCGCGTACTGAATGTCGTCGACTTCGGTGACAAACGGGGCAGTCGCCACGATGGTGTCGGCCCTATCCTGCTCGAGCAACGTCAACCCGGCACCGTCTGCACCGGGAATGGCTCGTACGGCGTAGGTGGCGACCTGGGTCAGCAACTCCTCAAGCGGAAGCCGGTCCGATGCCAATCGGGACAGACCAGCGAGGCTCTCGCGGAGATCCTCTTCCTCGGCCTGAACGTCGTGACCTGACGGTCCGATCTCGTCATTGTCGTCGAAGTCCATGGTCCTCTTCGCACGCTCACGGTTGCGGTCGGCATTGATATGACCGCTATCAGCAAAAGCTTATCGCGGTCCTGCGATCCCATTACCCGTGAAGCGAACGCTCATCGCTGATTGACTCCGGGGATCTCGTTGAAGATTGACTTTGCGTCCACTGGGTAGACTGCGGGCACTGTAAATCGCAGTCGGTCTGGGGCCTGGAGACGCCGTGTAAACTCACCGCGGCTCCCGAAGCAATCCCGCTGTCGCCCAGACTTTTTCCCGGGAAGTCCGCTACGAACGGCACTCCCTGATGACGTCTACACTCAACCCTGCTGCGCCGACGACGGCCTCTGATTCAGCCACGAACGCCCGAGCCGGCAGCTCTTTCACGGCCCTCACGCGCCGCGTGCACGAACTTGATCTCATGCGCCGTCGGTACGGTTACTACTGGACCAAACTGGTCGGTGCCCTGGTCATTCTGGCCGCTTGGGTGCTCGCCTTCATCTGGATCGGCGATAGCTGGTGGCAGCTGGTCAGTGCCGGTGTGCTCGCGATCATCATGACCCAGCTAGGGTTTCTGGGCCACGACGCTGCCCACCGGCAGATCTTCAAGTCCGGCCGGTGGAACGACTGGGTAAGCATGATCATCGCAAACTTGCTCGTTGGCATCAGCTACGGCTGGTGGCGAAACAAGCACAACAAACACCACGCCAACCCGAACAAGGTCGGTTCGGATCCTGATGTGGCCCTGGGCGCCATCGCTATGACCCCTGAGCAGGCAAGCAAGCCCCGTAACCGACTGATGAAATGGCTGGTATCCCACCAAGGCTGGTATTTCTTTCCCATCTTGCTGCTTGAAGGCCTTTCACTCCGCACTGAAGGGTTTCGCCGCGTGGTGAAGCGCGGCCCGGTCGAGCACCGATGGGTCGAGTTCACCCTTCTGATGGTTCGCCTTGGCGGCTTCGTCACTCTCGCGTTCCTGGTGCTATCGCCAGGCAAGGCCGTCGCCTTTATAGCCGTTGAACTGGCCGTGTTCGGCTTCTACTTGGGCTCGTCGTTTGCGCCGAACCACATCGGTATGCCGCTGGTCTCTCCAAGACTCAAGTTGGACTTCTTGCGCCGCCAGGTCCTGATGAGTCGCAACATCAGCGGCGGACGCTTCATGTCAATCCTGATGGGCGGTCTCAACTACCAAGTCGAACACCATCTGTTCCCCTCGATGGCCCGCCCAAGCCTTCGTAAGGTGCAACCTCTGGTCGCTGCGTACTGCGCGGCGGAAGGGGTGCCATATACCCAGACGACTCTGTGGCAGTCCTATGGCGTGGTCATTCGCTACCTGAACACCGTCGGGCTGCGCGGGCGCGACCCCTTCCTCTGCCCGCTGGTGGCGCAACGCCGCGCCTTGTGACCGTGGGGTCACCAAACATCTGGCAGACTAGACGGGCTGTTGCAATTCTTGAGCCGTGGTCAGTGCTACGCCCCTGAGATTTTGCGTGGGCGTGGATTAGGTCTGACGTCCGACAGCACTCCGATGTCGCACAGTGCGACGTCGAGATTGCTAGGAGATGTGCCATGGCACAAGGAACCGTTAAATGGTTCAACGGAGAAAAGGGCTTCGGCTTCATCGAGGTCGATGGCGGCGGCGCGGACGTGTTCGTGCACTACAGCGCAATCGAATCGAGTGGCTACCGCTCCCTCGAAGAGGGTCAGCGTGTGGAGTTCGACACGACCCAAGGCCCCAAGGGTCCCCAGGCGGACAAGGTCCGCGCTCTGTAGGAGCGGCTCGGCCTTGTGAAAGAAGCGTCGGTCATTCGGCCGACGCTTCTTCGCGTCGTACGTCAAGTCTTTATCCAAGCGACCGGGCTGCGTGCCAGCGCTCGAGCTCCGCAAAACCCTCGTCGAGGGAGACCCGCGGCCGCCACCGAAGGATCTCGCGGGTAAGCCGCTGGTCGAACCAGTGCGCCGTAGACAACTGCTCAACCAGGAACCGGGTCAGCGGCGGATCGTCCCGGCCGGCGGGCATGAAACGGTCCTGGAGCGCCCACAAGGATTCGACAACCGCTCCGCCCAAGTGAGCCAGCCGCACAGGCACGTGCCGGGTCGGGCCGCGGACCCCCGCCGCCCGGCACACAGCGGCCAGGATCTCGGCAACCGGACGCGGTTCGCCATTGGTCACGACCAACGCGCGGCCGCGAACCTCCAGGCAGTGATCCAGCGCCGCAAGCAGGGCATCCACCGCGTTGCTGACGTAGGTCGTGTCGATCAGCGCCGCACCCGAACCGACCAGTGGGAGCCGGCCGCGCTGGGCCCGATCGATGATCCGCGCGATCAGCTGCGTGTCGCCCGGGCCCCACACCAGGTGCGGCCGGATCGCAACGACGGCGAGTTCCTCGCCGTCGGCACCGAGCGCGACCCGCTCCGCGTGGGCCTTGCTGCGGGCGTACGGTCCGCGTGCGGTCGTCGGGTCCGCTGGGTCGGCGCCGCGGCCTACGAGCGACTTGCCTGGATGGGCCACCGAGGGAGAGGAGACATGCACCAGACGTTCCACTCCGGCAGCCAGGCAGGCATCGACGACCGCTCGGGTCCCTCGGACGTTGATCCGTTGGTACTCGTCCTCGGGTCCCACTACGTTGACATTCGCGGCGAGGTGGATAACGGCATCGTGTCCGGTCACGGCGGCCCGAACAGCGTCCGCGTCGGAGACGTCGGTCAGCACTTCTGGCAGCCCGAGATTGGCGGGGCGCCGCTGCAGGACGGTCACGGCGTCGCCCCGGTCGGCCAGGGCGAGCGCGACTCCACGCCCCAGCATCCCGGTAGTACCCGTGACCAGTACCCGCACGCTGGAAATCTCTTACGGACGGCTCACCCGGGCGCCGGAGAGTACTCCGCTGGCCCAGCGGGCGAGTCGAGATCGGTCGATCTTCGAAGCGTGTCGGATGTCGACGGGAAGGGACTCCACTGTCAACACCGCCGCTAGGGGAAGCTCCGCGGCGACCCGTACAGCACGGGCAAGTTCCTCGTCCGCTAGTCCGGCTCGCGCGGGTGCTGCAGTCATCACCACGGCCAGAGGCTGCTGGGTGCCCTGGGGACCGACGCCGACGAGCGCGGCCCCTGTCACCGGCGCTTGGGCCTCGATCCGTTGTTCTGCTCCGACTGGGGTGATCGGTCCGTCGGCGGCGGTGATCACGTGAGCAAGCCGGCCCTCGACCCATAGCCGGCCGACGGCGTCCAGGTGACCGACATCGCCGGTGCGGTGCCAGCCGGGATCGCGCGAGCTGGCCTGCTCGGTGGCCCACAGCCGGTCGTAGCGGTCCTTGACGTGTCCGGCTGATACGCAGATCTCTCCGGTGACATTGACGGTATGCAGCGGCGCGCCGGGAGCTCGACCCAGGGCGTCGAGCGGGCTGATCCCGAGGCGAACGCCGGGGAGAACATGGCCGACGCAGACCCCGTTGCCCAAGCCAGCCTGCTCCAGCTCCGGTAGCGCGATGTCGGTCACCGGCAGGACCTCGGTCATCCCGTACGGGGTGTGGATCTCAGCTGCGGGAAGAAGTCGCTGGAGGTCGCGCAGCAGAGGCACGCCCACCGGCGCTCCAGCCGAAAGGACTAGTCGGATTCGCTGGAGTGGTATCCGTTGGCTGGCGGTCAGCTGGCTCGCGGTGGCGACCACGTTGCGTAACGCGGCCGGTGAGGCGAAGACGAGCGTTCCCCCGACCGCTGCGGCCGCTTCGGCGAGCGCGCTTGCTGTCAGGGTGCCCGGGCGGGTGACGTCCATCCGCGGGACGGCGGCGCCGATGCCCAAAGCCGGCCCATACAGCGCGAACGGCGCGAATGCGGCGACCAGCCGGTCCTCCGGGGTAATGCCGCAGACAGCGCGGACGAGCTCGACCTGAGCGCGAAGCTGCGAGTGCCGGTAGACAACTCCCTTGGGAGGCCCAGTCGCGCCGGAGGTAAACAGCACTGCCGCCTCCGGGTCGGCGATTGGTTCGCTACGCCTTCGGCTGCCCGCGCGTGATCCGTTCCTGAATGCCCCCTGGACCGGACGGATTGGCTTTGGCAGGTCACCGATGACAATCCGTTGCCCCGGGATCCGCAATGCAGCGGCGACCGCCATTGCCGCCGGTACCCCGATCAGATAGTCCGGGTCGGCGCTACGCAGTGCCTCGGCCATCCGGCGCCAGCCCAGTCCGGTGTCAGCGACCACAATCGCCGCGCCAGCGCGCCAACAGGCGTACACGGCAGCCGTCAACTCGAGCCCCGGCGGCACCAGCAGCGCGACACGGTGGCCGGGCCGCACGCCGGAATGGCGCAGCGTCTCGGCTATCGCGTCGATGCGCGCGGTCAGCTCGGTGAACGTCGTCAAGTGTGCAGGACCGCGGCCTGGCTCCGCAATCGCTGTGGCAGTGCCGGGGCTACTTGCGACGTCAATCGCAGGGCTAGCCGGGCGTTCGGCGGACGTCGGCTGCGGCTCGCAGATGCGGGTACGAATCCATGTCCACGCGTGATCAGCCGCCTCAGGTATGTCCTCGGTCACCAAATGCGACGCCCCCGTGTACCGGTGGACGTCGGCCTGCGGCAGCTGCTGTTCCAAGTCGCGGAGGAATGCCGGTGAAAAGACGGGATCGCGGGGTCCCCAGAGCAGCAAGACCGGGATCCCGCTGAGGTCATCCAGCCCGCTCAGCACGCGATCAAGTGCCGCGCGGCTGGGATGATTCGCCGCAAGCGGGATATCGGCCACGAAATCTCCGACCGCCTGGCGGCGCTCAGCCGACGAGTACGGTGCGCGGAGCGCGGCACGTACGCCGGGCGAGAGCCGAGGCCGGGTCAGCCACGCGGCGCCGCGTACGAAGGTCCCCGTACGTACGCAAACGACGTCATGAAGCAGCCGACTCCGGGCCAGTCGGATCAAGAACGGAGCTGGGGCGTCGGCCGGGAGCGATACGCCTGTGTTGGCCAGAATCACCCCCGCGACCCGATCCTGATTGCGCTCGGCCCAGCCGAGCGAGATCGGTCCGCCCCAATCGTGCGCCGCGACGACGATCCGGCCGGTGATGCCTACGGCCGCAGTGATGGAGTCGATGTCATCGATCCGCTCGGCCAGGGTTCGCGGGCGATCGAGCCGCTCGGAGTAGCCCATTCCGAGCTGGTCGACCGCCACCACGCGCCAACCGGGCTCGGCGCTGGCCAGGAATCGACGCCACAGATAGGACCACGTGGGGTTGCCGTGTACACAGAGCAGTGTCCCCTCCGTGGGCGCCACCCCGTTGTCGAGGACGTGCCAGGTACGCGGAACTCCGTCTTGATCGACTACGGCAACCTCGCGGGACCAGGCCGCGTCCAGGCCAGGCATCGAATTGAACTCGATGCCGGGTGCCGGAGCGATGAGTAGCGGCTCGGTCACCAGACGATTTCGGCGAATGAGGTGTTGAGGCCCGAACCGATACCCATCAGGAGGACCCGATCTTCGGCGCGAAGCTGGTCCATGTGCCGGGCGAGGGTGAACGGTACGGCGGCCGGGCCCATGTTCCCGTAGTTCGGAAGGGTCAGCGGGAAACGGTCAGAATCAACGCCCAGCGCGGCAGCCATCGCGCCGATGTGAACGACCGAGGTTTGGTGTGCCACGAACCAGTCGATCCCACCCCAGTTGAACTCCGCCTTCGCGTCGCGCCAGGTGGCGACCGCCAACGCGAGGCCGGCGTCGAAGAGCCGCTTCGTGTCGGTCCGCATCCGGGTGAGATCGCCGACGCACAGGTCGTGGTGCTCGGTCCCAGCTCGACTCACTCCCCCAACCACGCGATGGCCCTCCGGGTGCCGGTCCACGCGCCCGAGGACCATCGCGACGGATCCTGAACCGAGGGTCAGCGTGGCGAACTGCGAGCGCAGGTCGGCCGCCGTCGCGTCCGCCGCCGCGAGACGCTCGAGCGTAAGTTCCTGGGTGTAGCGGGAACCCTCCGCATCGACGATCACCGCGTACTCGGCCTGACCGGAGTCGATCATGGTCGCGGCCAACTGAATGCCATTGAGGAAGCCCAGACAAGCGTTGGCGAGGTCGAAGTTCAGGCAGTCGGTCGGCAACCCCATCTGGTGGTGGATCGCCACCGCCGTGGAAGGCTCCAGGTAGCTCCTGGAGACCGCCGTGTTGATCATGATGCCGATCTGCTCGGGTCGAATGCCCGCTTCGGCCAGCGCCTTGGATCCCGCGATCGCAGCGGCGTCGGCGAAGCTCACGTCCTCCGGCCACCAGCGCCGCTCGACGACGCCCGCCAGCTTGTGCAGCAGCCCGGGCCGGGTGTGCACACGCTGGTAGGTCTCCGCCAGCCACTCGTCGATCGCCGCCGAGGTGATCACGATCGGTGCCTCCACAGCACAGACCGAGAGCACGGTCGTGTTGACCGCCCGGAAGCTTGCGTTACCGCTCACGTCGTCCCCTCTTGTCCAGGGATGCTGCCCCCGCCTGCGCAACCTGCCCATCGTGCACCATCGTGTCACGACGACCTATGTGGGAGCTTCACTGCTCAGGTCCGCTGGACCGGGTCGTGCTAAGAGGACGAAACTGGGAAACACACTCCTTGATCAAGCGACTGCCCCGGAGGCTTACCTGCCCTGCGTCGCCGTCACCAGCAGGGCTTGCGACAGGATCGGCTTAGAAGCGACATCAGCTGGACTGGGTGAAGATCAGCTGGACTGGAGGCCGCCGACACTGCGGCCGGTCGTGTCGAGCAACATCGTGAGTTGCACGTACCTGCCAAGAATCACGGGAAGAAACGGGATGATCATGACTGAACCAGGCGGCAATACCGATGCTCGAAGGTCAGCGGCGACCTCGGCTCCGCTCCTCTCTCGGAGCGCGGGACCGTTAGCTATCGCAGCGGGAACACTGCTGATCGTCGGGCAGGCCATCTGGTGGCCTTTCGACCAGCAGAAGAATCTGGCCACAGCCCAAAATGACATTTTCAACGCCGGCAGCGTCATCTATTTCTGTGGCTTCTGCGTACTCATGTTCGCCCTCATCGGTGTCCACGGAAAGCAGGCCCACAGGGCTGGCCGGCTAGGCACGTTCGGCTTCTGCACCGCAGTCCTCGGCACGATGTTTCTTGGTGGAGACCTGTGGTTCGAAAGCTTTGCCGTCCCGTGGCTAGCGGAGGGCCCGTTTCCGCAGGTTCTCCAGAGTGATCCGTCCATATTGTTTGCACTTGGTGCGATCTCGAGTTACCTGCTTTTCGCTATTGGCTGGGTATCCTTTGGCGTCGCGAGTTTGCGGGCACGGGTGTTTCCGGTGTGGATCTCCATCCTCATCGTGATAGGCGGCATCGCCGGCTACAAAGCCTTGCTCTCCCCTTGGGGCATTCCCCTCGGAGTGGCCGTCGCGACACTTGGTGGCTGGATGCTGCGCCGTCGGTCCGCGACCATGGTCGATTCAAGCCTTCGTCGTCTCGGACCAGAGCATGGATGACAGCCAACTGAGGGGCACTGATCCTCGGCCCAGCTCTGAGGTGTTCGGGTAGTCCTCTGCTCCGCATCTCCACCTTCGGGTCCTGTTATTGCGACCTTGTTGTGGACAGTGCGAGGTAGTCGTGGACGGAGCGAACGGCGATGGAGCCCTCGCCGACCGCTGAGGCCACCCGCTTGACTGACCCGTGGCGTACGTCGCCAACGGCGAAAACGCCCGGCAGGCTGGTCTCAACGGGTAGCGGAGCACGTTCGTCCGGCCACGCTGCGCCGTGCCGCGTGATGTCGTCGCCAGTCAATATGTAGCCCCATCGGTCGCGGGCGACGACGCCCTCGAGCCAGTCCGTATTCGGCCGCGCACCGATCAGAACAAAAACCGCAGCCGCTGACACGGTTTCTGCCTCGCCGGTACGGCGATCCCGGAGTTCAAGCCATTCCAGCCGGCCGTCACCGCCACCACCAACCACGTCGATGAAGGGCCGCACATTGACGTTGCGCGCAGCGTCGATTTCGCGAATCAGGTAGTCGGACATGGACTGGGTCAGCGAGTCTGACCGGATCAAGATGGTGACCCGCTCCGCGTAACGGGCGAGGTGCATTGCCGCCTGTCCAGCTGAATTCCCGCCACCGATCACGAACACCTGCTGCCCCGCGAGGGCATGAGCCTCGGCGACGGCTGCGCCGTAGACAACGCCGGCGCCCACCAAGGCCTCCAGGGCCGGCACATCCAAACGCCGATATGACACACCGCACGCGACGACGATGGTCCTGGCGGTGATCTGGCTTGCGCCGGCCAACCTCACGATGCGGCCACCAGCGTCCGCGGTCACGGCTTCGGCTGGGTTGCCGTAAATGAGTTCGGCGCCGAACAACCACGCCTGGTCGAACGCGCGGAATGCCAGCTCGGCCCCCGTGATGCCGCGCGGGAATCCCAGGTAGTTGCGGATCAGCGATGAGGTGCCGGCCTGTCCACCGAGCGCCTCATGCTCGACCACGGCGACCTGCAGGCCCTCCGAGGCGGCATACACGCCCGCCGCCAGGCCAGCTGGACCCGCGCCCACGACGGCTACGTCATAGATGAGGGCGCCCGGATGGACCGTGACGCCCAGCGCCTCGGCGACCTCGCTGTTGGTCGGGTTGGCGAGGACACGTCCATTGAAGAGGATCACCACAGGCAGCTGTGCGCCAACCGCACCAACCTCCTGGAGAATTGCCTGCCCCTGGGTCGAGTCGGCGCTGTAGAAGCCGACCGGCAACGCGTTACGGTGCAACACGTCCCGGATTTCGTGCGAACGCGCCGACCGCTCTTCACCCACTACCCTGACCACCTCGAGCCACCGCCCGCGCAGCCGCCACCACTCGTCGAGAAATTCGGTGACCGTGCGATGGAAGCGCTCGTCAGGTAAATAGACCGGTTTCGGTACGTAATAGTCGATGTGGCCGAGCGCCGCGGCCCGCAAGATTGGACCGGCCGTGGAGCGGTCACCCCATTGGATGAGCAGGCCGCGCCGCGCCGTGCGGGTGATGCGGTGAGCAGCGGCGAGCAGCTCCACTCCCGACATATGTGGCATCCACTGGTCGGCCAGGATCAGCGCAACCTCCTCCCCTGCCTCTGCCAGGGCACCGAGGTGCTTCAGCGCCTCCGTCGACGAGGAATCCGACAAGATGCGATAGTCGCGTCCGTATCTGGCGCGCAACTCATCGGACAACACGGCGAGGCTTGCCACGTCGTCATCCACGACCAAGATCGTGGGTGTCACCTCGCCCCCGGGGAGTGCCGACATGGCGTACTGCCTTCCTCTGACCTAGTGCCGAGCAGACTAGACGCTGCGCCTCGCCGGCCCGAACCGGCGCTGATCGTGTCAAACCACACCCAGTTTCATACGGCGTTCGTGGTAGGGCCGCCACATTGGATGGCCAGTAGCCTCGAACCGCCGGCGGACCACGTTCACATCCGATCTATGACCCTCATTCGCCCGCCCTAAAATTGGTGCCCTGGAAGGGACTAGGTACGCGGCGTTTGGCGAATGACCCGGGACGTCTCCAGAGCAGCCAGGCGGCGATCAAGGCTGTGAGTATGGCGGCGGCAAGTTGGGTCATGTTGCCGGCATCGACGCCATCGAGCAAGGAATCGACAAGACCGCCGTTGTTGTTGCTGGCATCGAAGATCTGATGCAGAATCCCCACTGCCAACACGCTGTCCAAGGCGGCGCGCATCGTTGTACCCATCAGCAGTCGAACGACAATGCCCAAGATCACCAATCCTGCGATGCCCTTGAGTACCGAGAGCGCCGACACGTGATCATCCAGGAGGAGTAGCGGAACATGCACACCCGCGAACGGCAGTGCCGTCAAAGCGGCAGCCAGGACGAAGTTGAAGCGAGCCTCCAAACGGGTTTGGAAAAATCCAGCCCACACCGTCTCTTCCCACAAATTGATCACCACCACGGCGAGCAGTATCGAGCCGAGCTGTTTGATCAACGTCGACCCGAAGTGCGCCGTGTGCAACGAGCCTCCGAAGATCAAGCCGAGTGCCAGCGCGATGACCGGAAGGCCAAGCAGCACCACCAACCACCAGCCAATGCCGAACCGCCACCGAAACACCCGCGCAAACAATGCGCGAACACCGGCCCGTCCGTCGGTGATCGAGGTCACCCACAAAGCCGTTGGCAGCAAGATCAACAGCGTCGACGCCAGCGCAAAGACCTCCACCGGCAGATTGGCACCAGGAATGAGACCACGGAAGGCAAGAACCGGTATGGAGAACAGCAGCCAACTAAGGCCAAGCACGATCACCAAGAATGCAGTCAAAGGCCGCCGGGCCACCCAACCTCTCAACCCCGTTAACCGGAGGTTTCCATGTGGAGACGGAGCGGGATAAAGCCGAGGCGGCGCGGTGTCTATCGACGACATGACGAACTCCCTCTGCAATTGCCGAAACATCTAAGCCGGATGCGGGAAACCCCCGGCGGTAGTGAAGGCGTCCACCTTCGATAGGGCGCGGGATCCATGCCGCTGATGGCGTACGAGCAGCCACTCCTTACGATCGTCCCGGCCGTAAAGCACGTCAAGGCCAAAGGCTGCGAGTGCAGGGAAACCGTACCCAGGCCTGCTCGCAGTTAGCTGACAGGATCAGCCGAGTATCAACACTTTGACATCGGCGCGACGGAGGTCAGCCAGCACCCTCATCAGGCGGCTACAACGAGCCGGGCCTGGCGAACCTTCCGGCTAGGCGTCTGGATCAGAGACACCGGGTCTGGTTTCAATGGCCTGCTTGGCAC
>Ga0207675_100005761_pt1 | contig 11852 bp, 8 predicted proteins | sample KBSSwiS42_FD_184305 | JGI IMG/M metagenome (GOLD analysis project Ga0207675, IMG submission 184305) | Switchgrass rhizosphere microbial communities from Kellogg Biological Station, Michigan, USA - KBS Switchgrass S4-2 (SPAdes) (version 2) | ecosystem: Host-associated > Plants > Roots >...
TCGTCTGCGTCGGCGCCGACGAGCGCGTCGTCGGCTGCCACGTCATCGGGCTCGGTGCCGACGAGATGATCCAGGGCTTCGCCGTCGCCGTGACGATGGGCGCGCGCAAGCGCGACTTCGACGACACGATCGCGATTCATCCGACGAGCGCCGAAGAGCTCGTGACGATGCGCTGATGGCGGCGGCGCCCGGCGACCCAGGTGTCGACGCGCCCGCGCCCCCGGCGCGCTCGGGCGCCGCTGCGCTTCTCGTCGGCCTCGGAATTCTGCTGAGCCGCATCGTCGGCCTGGTGCGCGAGCGCGTCATGGCAACGTACTTCGGCACGGGCTTGCACGCCGACGTGTTCGCCGCCGGCATGCGCTTGCCCAACGTGCTGCAGAACCTGCTCGGCGAGGGCACGCTGTCCGCCTCGTTCATTCCCGCGTACTCGGCGCTGCTCGGCCAGGGGCGCACACGGGAAGCGGGGCGCGTCGCGGGCGCGGCGTTCGGCTTGTTGCTCGCGATCGCAGGGGCGATCGCGTTGGTCGGCGTGCTGCTCGCGCCGTTGATCGTCAGCGTGTTCACGCCGGGCTTGACCGGGCAACGCCGCGAGCTCTTGATCGTCGTCGTGCGGATCACGTTCCCGATGACGGGCGTGCTCGTGCTCTCGGCCTGGGCGCTCGGCATTTTGAACAGCCATCGCCACTTCTTCCTGCCGTACTTCGCGCCGGTGCTCTGGAACGCGGCGATCATCGGCGCGTTCGTCGCGTTCGGCTCGCGGCTCGATCTCGACGCGCTCGTCGTGGCCGTGGCGTGGGGCGCGCTGCTCGGCGGCGCGCTCCAGTTCGCAGTGCAGCTGCCGACCGTTTGGCGCCTCGATCGCGAGATCCGTATCGGCTCGGGAGCGTCGCGCGAGCCCGCGTTTCGCGAAGCCGTGCGCAAGGCCGGGCCCGCGATCATGGGGCGGGGCGTCGTGCAGATCTCGGGCTATGTGGATCTGTGGCTCGCCAGTCTGCTTTCGGTCGGCGCCATGGGACAGATGCGTTACGCGCAGACGCTCTACATGCTGCCGATCAGCCTGTTCGCGATGAGCGTGGCCGCGGCCGCACTACCCGAGCTCGCGCGTGAGCGCGACGCCGCCGTCGGCGCGTTGCGCGAACGCACGGCGGCGGCCGTGCGGCGCGTCGCGTTCTTCGTCGTGCCGAGCTTCGTCGCGTTCATCGCGCTCGGCGACGTGCTCGTCGCGGGCCTCTATCGCGCGGGCGAGTTCGGCGCCGCCGACGTTCGCGTCGTCTGGCTGATCTTGGCGGCGTACAGCCTCGGTCTCCCGGCGTCGACGACGACGCGCGTCTATCAGTCGGCGTTCTTCGCGCTGCGCGACACCGTGACTCCGGCCCGTGCCGCGATCGTGCGCGTCGTCGTGGCGATCGCCGCCGGTTCCGCGCTAATGGTCCAATTCGAGCCCGTCACGGCGCTCGGCGTCTCGATTCCGGCGGGCGCCCTGGCCTCGTACGACGCGCTCGGCCTGCCGCTCGGCCCGCTCGGGCTCGCTGCCGGCGCGGCGATCGGCGCGTGGGTCGAGTGGGCGCTGCTGAAGCGCGCGCTCGCCGTACGCGTCGGCGGTGTCGGCGCCGGCTCCGGAACGCTCGCGCGCATGCTCGCCGCAGCGCTGGCCGCGGCGGCCGGCGCGTACGCAGCCGGGCGCTTTCTGACGAGCTCGTACTTGATCGACGCCGCGATCGTGGCGGCCGTGTTCGGCGCGATCTATCTCGGAGTCGCCGCCGCGCTCGGCCTCGAGCAGTCCGCCGCGTTGCTCTCGCGACTACGACGAAGACTGCGGTAGCACGCTCACGCGCGCAGGTGTAGCTCGCTCGCGGCGTACGTGATGCCGAGCGGCTCGATGACGACGCTCTTCTCGCCGGACTCGACGTCGCCGGCATGCCACGCCGCGAGCCCCGCGCGCTCGGCGACGCCGATCGCGGTCGCGACGTCGTGGCGCGCGACGAATAGCGCGAAGCCCGCGCCCATGTTCAGCGTGCCGTAGGCCTCGCGCGCGCTCATGCCGCCCTGCGCTTGCAGGAAGGCGAGCACGTTCGGCACGGGCGGGATGCGCCGGACTCTGTAACGCAGTTCCGCCGTATGACGCATGAGCTTTCGCCAGCCGTGGCCCGTGACGTTGACGGCATAGTGCGGGCGCACGCCGGCCGCGAACAACGCCTCGACGAGCGGCGGATAGAGCACCGTCGGGTCGAGCAACGCTTCGCCGAAGCTGCGCCCGTCGTCGAGCGGCGTTCGATAGCCTTCCGGCAGACGCTCGGCGAGCTTGCGCGCGAGGCTGATGCCGTTCGCGTGAATGCCGCTCGACGCGAGCAGCACGATCGCGTCGCCGGCCTTCAAGCGTTCGCCGAGCATCAAGCGATCGCGGTCTTTGACGATGCCCACGCACGACGCCGCGAGGTCGATGCGCGCGGCTTCGACGACGCCGCCGAGCGCCGGCGTCTCGCCGCCGCCCCAGGCCATGCCGCAGACGTCGCACGCGGCTTGCCAGCCGCGCACGAGATCGCGCATGCGTTCCTGGTCGGCGAACCAGTCGCTGCTGCCCGCGGACCAGTACGCGTGGGTCGACAGCGGTGTCGCGCCGACGGTGACGAGGTCGTTGACGGCCATCGCAATCGTATCTTGCGCGATCGTGTCGTAATGAGTCCTTCCGGAGAACGCGCGCACGGCGTCCGCGACGAGCGCCTTCGTGCCGAGACACTCGGTGATCGACGCGATCAGCACTCCGCCGACCTCGACGAGGTACGCCGATTCGCCGCGCGACGCTTCGATCTCGGTCGCGTCGTGGCGCGCCAAGTTCGCGGCCGTGGCGCGAGCCGCTTTCTGCGCGAGGATTTTCGAGGCGTCGAGCGTCCCGTAGTCGACGCCGGCGGCGGCGTAGTCGAGACCGGGCTTGTCAGTCATAGGGCTCCGCGGTTTCGCCCATCATACCGGGCGGGCGGCTCGCTGGGGCTCAACGCGGGACTTGTTTCAGGAGCGGCTTCGTATCCGGGCGCACGCCGCGCCAAATCGCGAACGACTCCGCCGCTTGCTCGACGAGCATTCCCCAGCCGTGCACGGCGCGCGCCGCGCTCTGCGCCTTCGCCCACGTGACGAACGGCGTGTCGCTCGATCCGTAGACGAGGTCGTAGCAAAAGCTGCGCGGGCCGACGAGCGCCGACGGGAACGGCGGCGGCTCGCCCTTCAGGCCGGCAGACGTCGCGTTGATGACGATGTCGAACGGCCGCACGAGAGCGAGCTCCTCGAACTCGCGGATGACGAGCACCGTGCCGCTGAAGGCTGCGGCTATTTCTTCCGCGCGCTTCTTGGTTCGATTCGCGATCGTGAGCTCCGCCGGCTTCTCGTTCAGCAGCGGGCCGACGATTCCGCGTGCGGCGCCGCCCGCGCCGAGCACGACGATGCGCTTCCCCGCGAGCGCTTGGCGCAGGTTGACCGTGATGTCGCGGATCAAGCCGATGCCGTCGGTGTTGTGGCCGGACAGCCCGCCGCCGTCGATGGTGATCGTGTTGACGGCGCCGGCGGCCTTCGCCGTGTCGCTGACCTTTTTGCACAACGCGAAGGCGGCTTGCTTGTGAGGCACGGTGATGTTCAAGCCCTTTCCACCGGCCGCGCCGAAACCGCGAACCGCGGTCTCGAACGCCGCAGGCTCGGCGTCGATGAGCTCGTACGTCAGGCGCTGCCCCGTTTGCCGCGCGAACACCGTGTGGATCAGCGGCGACCGGCTGTGGTCGACGGGATGGCCGACGAGCGCGTAACGGTCGGGTGACGGCGTCTTGTTATTGCTCATTCAGGGGGATTTCTGTTCTTTTCGATTCTGCTTGGTTTCCTGTACGGTGCCAACCGGCAAGGAGACAAATCGCGATGGCCGTCAAGAAGAGCATCGTGCGGTGCACATGGAGCGAGGGCATCGACCCCGCCTACATGCGTTATCACGACGAGGAATGGGGCGTGCCGGTACGGGACGATCGCGTGCACTTCGAGTTTATCGTCCTCGAGGCCGCGCAGGCGGGCTTGAGCTGGTGGACGATCCTGCGCAAGCGCGAAGGCTACAGGCGCGCGTTCGCGGACTTCGACGCGGTGAAGGTCGCGCGGTTCACGCCGCGCACCGTAGAAAAGTTGATGCAGGATGCAAGTATCGTTCGCAACCGCCAGAAGATCGAAGCAGCCGTCGCGAATGCGCGCGGCTTCCTCGAGATCCAGAAAGAGTTCGGGACGTTCGACCGTTACGTTTGGGGCTTCGTCGGCGACAAGCCGATCGTGAATCGCTGGCGCAAGCAGGGCGACGTGCCGCCGACGAGCAAGGAGTCCGACGCGCTCTCGAAGGATCTCAAGAGCCGCGGGTTCAAGTTCGTCGGGTCGACGATCATTTACGCGCACATGCAGGCGACGGGGCTCGTCAACGACCACCTCGTCGGCTGCTTTCGCTACGCGGAGAGCAGCAAGGGCCGACGGTAAGAAGCGCTAGGGTGTCACGACGCTGACGATCGTCGCGTCGTAGAGGCCGTTCGGCGTCGTGTGCGAGACGGCGCCGAGATAGCGCGAGCCGGGGTCGAGCCCCGACCACTGGAGCCGGAGATCGACGCGGTCGCCGTTCGCGACCGCCGTCGGCGCCGCGACGGTCATGTTCCCGACTGCGTCGTTCAAGCCCAGCGACCACGTGAACAGCGAGTAGTTGGCGCCGGGGCCGCCGGCGACCTGATCCGTCTCGAAGCCGTGCACGAGCACTGCGTACGTGCCCGGTGCCGGTAACCGGATGTCGATCTCCTCGTCCGACGTCACGCCGTCGCTCTTCGCGAGCTGCGAGCATTGATTGTTCGGGCAATAGAAAAGGAATAGATCGAGGTCGTCCTGCCCGTCCGTGAGCTCGTCGAACAGCGCGACGCGCAGCAGCAGCTGGTTCGGCGGCACCGTCATCAAGTGCGTCGTCACGCCGTTGCCGTCGCGGAACGTGAAATTGTTCGTCGGGTCGTCGTCGACGAAGCCGCGCGGCACCTGGCCGCTCGCGTCGAGCGACGGCAGCCGGAGCCCATGCACCGTCGCGCCGTACGCGCCGGTGTAGCCGAATCCGACCGGAACATTCATCGTTCCTTGCCGACCCCTCGAGAACACCTCGTGCGGCACGCGCACGGTGACCGGCTTCACGGCGAGCGGGCTCTCGACGCGGTGCGTCGTGCTGACCCACGCGAGCTCGCCGAACCACCAGAGGTCGCGCTCGGCGCCGGCATCCACGAACCGCACGCCGAACTCGCCCGTCTCGCCGGTCGAGAGAACGAGCGTCGCGGGCTCGACGATGACGTCGAGGCCGGGCGGCCGGATCACCTCGGCCGTGAAGCTCGCGGGCGGCCCGACGTTCGTGACGCGGCGGCGTACGACGTCGCCGCTGATCAGCTGCGCGACGCCGATCGAAGGCAGATTCAGGTCGACGGCCGAGCTCGTGTGGCCGGCGGCGGCATGCGCGGCGCAGTCGGCCGTCGAGAACGGCGGCTCCGGCAGACCGCACAGATACGCGGCGTGGTCGGCGAACGTGCTGTCGTAGACGAGGCCGGGATCGACGGCGCGGTTCGGGTCGATGTGGCCGGCGCCCATGTCGAACGCGTCGGCGGCCGAGCCGTCGGTGCGGTCGACCTCGACGTAGGTCGTCGTCATCAGCGCCGACTTGATCGCGCTCGGTGACCACGTCGGATGCGCTTCCTTGAGCAGCGCGGCGACGCCCGTGACCTCGGGCGCCGACTGCGACGTTCCCGACATGTACTGGAAGACCTCGCCGCGCAGGCCGTTCGCGACGTCGGGCGTCTGACCCGCCAAGATATCGACGCCGGGCGCCGTGACGTCGGGCTTCACGAAATTCTTGTCGGAGAGCGACGGCCCGCGCGACGAGAAGTCGGCCACGACGTTCGGCTTGCCCGGCACGCTCGCGAAGATGCCACGCGCGAGCCGGACCGTGACGAGCTCGTCCTCGGTCTCGAGCTGGTCGTCCTCGGCGTCGGCGGCGAGCCGGTCGACGAGCCTTTGCCCATCCTGGTTGCCGATCATGACGGCGGGAATGTCGACGCTGCCCGAATCGCCGTTCATGACGATCGGAGGCCCGGTGTTGTCGTAGACGACGACGGCGATGGCGCCGGCATCTTCCGCGTTCGCGATCTTGACCTGAAACTCGCAGCCGCCGCGCTCGACGAGCGCGATGCGGCCTTCCATCTCGTTCGAGTTCACGAGCGGCCCGCAAGCGTCGCGGACGCTGCCCGCGGCCGTGCCGGGGCGCGTGGCGACGCCGTCGTCGGCGGCGATGAGCCGTTCCTCGATCGGGTCATCGCGCGTCAACGGCGGTGTGAACGAGGCCTCGCGCATGACGATCGAGGAGGCGAGGTCGGTCGGCGCGGTGATCTCGATGCCGCTGTCGAAGAACTCGCCGTCCTGCGTCGAGGCGGCCGTCGTCAGCACCCACGGCGCGCTGCTCGGACTGCCGATGGTGTCGAGCTCCGGGCCGTCGTTGCCCGCGGCGACGACGGTCAGTACGCCGGCGTCGAGCGCATCGAGCAGCGCCAGGTCGTCGGGCGCGTCGAGCTCCGTCTCCAGGCCGCCGACCGAGTAGTTGATGAGGTCGACGCCGTCGGCGACGGCGTCGTCGATTGCCCGCACGAGGTCCGAGGTCGTGCACGTGGCGCGTGTCGCACCGGGCTCGAGCCAACACGCTTTGTAGACTGCGATGCGCGCGCGCGGCGCGATGCCGCTGACGCGGCCGAGTCGCGTGCCGAGCAAGGTTGCGGTCACGGAGTTGCCGGCGACGATCGTCGCGATGTGCGTGCCGTGGCCGTCGACGTCTTTCGGCGAGCGAACCTCGCCGGGGTCGAGCTCGTGCTGCGCGAGGAAGCCGTCCAGATAGAAGCGAGCCCCGACGACTTTGTTGTTGCAGAACGTCGGCTCGAAGCCGGGCCCGGCCTGGCACGTGCCGGTGAAGCCGACGGGCGGATCGTAGACGACCTCGGTCGGGGGCTTGTGATGAAAGCCCATGCAGAGCCACAACCCGAGGATCGAGCTTCGCGACCACTCGCTGCGGCACGTGCGCGGCGTGCGGTCCTCGGTGTCGAGTAGCGACGGATGATTGGGTGCGATGCCGCTGTCGATGACGCCGACCACGATGTTCTCGCCGCGAAGGCCGAGGTCGGCGCGCAAGCCGCCGACGGGGTCCTGCAAGCCGAGGAATGCCGAGCTGTTGTTCGTGCGCAGGTGCTGATCGGTGTCTTGCCAGATGCGCTCGACCTCGGCGCTCTGCGCGAGTCGCGACACTTGCGCGGCCGTCAGCCGCGCGGCGAAGCCGTTGACCGAGTAGCGGTAGCTGTAGAGCTTCTCGTTGGCCGCTCCGATGCCGGCCAGCAGCCGGTCGTGCGACTGCTCGAGCTGCTTCGCGTATGCGTCGGCCGCCGCCGCACGCGACGCGCGCGCCTGCTCGCTCGGTTTCTCGGCCGTCAACGCGGTCGGCACGCTCTTGTAGCTCGCCGCCCCGGGCTGGCGCAGCTTGACGATGTAGACGGCCTCGCCGCCCTTGCCCGCCCGAAGCGGGCCGACGAGCCGCAGCGGCTCCGTGACCTGCACGTGCGTCGGCTGCGCCGCGGCCGGCAGCAGGATGACGGCGGCGAGCCAGGCGAAGGCTCTGCGGAAGGTCGGCATTTCTAAGCTGATTCGGGCCGTTGCAGCGCGGTGTTGAAACGTTAGCACAGCCACGCAACTGGCTGCGCCGCCGCGCCGGACTAGGGCCGCAGCACGCGCCCGCTGCGGCCGTCGCGAATGGCCGTCGGCGCCTCGAGGCCGCCGAGCGCGCCTGCGAGCACGTAGTCGACGGAGCGCCCGAGGTCGCGGCGCAGCGTGAGCAGCCGGCGGTGCGGCGGCCGCCGGCTCACGTTGGCGCTCGTCGAGACCAGCGCTTCGCCGACGGTGCGGCAGAGCTCGGCGGCGAGCGGGTGAGCCGTCACGCGCACGGCGACGCTGGCTCTGCCGCCCGTGATCCAGCGTGGCGCATCGGCGCGCGCGTCGAGCACCCAGGTATTCGGGCCGGGCCAAGTCGCGAGGATCTCGCTGCGGCGCGGCTCGGGCGGAAGCAAAACGTAGGGCTCGAGCTCCCGGAAGTCGGCTGCGACGAGAATCAGGCCTTTCTGCCACGAGCGGCGCTTGATCGCGAGCAGGCGCATGACGGCCTTGCGGTCGCGCGGCAGGCAGCCCAATCCGAAGACAGCCTCCGTGGGATACGCGATCACACCGCCGGCGCGCGCGATGCGCGCCGCGCGGGCCACGCGTGAGCGGCTCATCACTCCGCGGGCGGCTCGCCCGCGTCTTCGGAGCCGGCCGGCGTCTCGCTCGCGGCGGTAGCCGCGTCGCTCGTGCCGCCGGCTTTCGGCGACGCCGCGGCCTTTTTCTTTTTCTTCTTTTTCTTTTTCTTCGTTTTCTCGGCCTGCGCCTTCGCTTCGGCGGCCGGCGCCGTTTCGGCCGCGGTTTCCGCCGCTGCCGGGGCCGGCTTGCGCTTCATACCGCGGCCGCGCCGCTCGGGCGCCGCGGCGAGCAGCGCCTGGCACTCCGCGAGCGTGAGCTCCTTCGGCGTTTTGTCTTTCGGGATCTTGGCGTTCTTCAGCTTGTTCGTGATGTACGGGCCGTAACGGCCGTTCAAGACCTGGATGCCGGCGTCGGGGAAGTCGAGGATCAGCCGGTTGGCGTCCGCGATCTTCTTCTCGACGATCAGCTGCAGGGCGCGCTCGAGCTCGATCGTGTACGGATCGTCGCCCTTGATCGAGACGAACTTGTTGGCGTAGCGCACGTAGGGACCGAACCGGCCGATGTTCGCCGAGACGGGCTCGCCTTCGGGCGTTTGCCCAAGCTCGCGCGGCAGCTTGAACAGATCGAGCGCAGGTTGCAGCTCGATCGTGTCCATCTTCTGGCCGGGCCGGAGGCCGGCAAACTTCGGTTTCTCGACGTCCTCTTTCGTGCCGATCTGCACGAACGCGCCGTAACGTCCCATGCGCACGCTGACGGGCCGCCCGCTGACGGGATCGACGCCAAGCACTCGAGACTGCGACGCTTGCTCGCGAGTGACGTTGGTGTCCGTGTGCTCGACGAGCTTCGTGAACGGCTGCCAGAACTCCCTGAGCAGCGGCACCCACTCGCGCTCGCCGCGCGACACGGCGTCGAGGTCGTCCTCCATGCGCGCCGTGAACTCGTAGTCGACGTATTGCGAGAAGAATTTCGTCAGGAATCGGTTGACGACGCGGCCGACGTCGGTGGCGATGAAACGGCGATTGTCCATCTCGACGTACTCGCGGTTGCGCAGCGTCGAGATGATCGACGCGTACGTCGACGGCCTGCCGATGCCGAATTCTTCGAGCGCCTTGACGAGCGTGGCTTCGGAGTAGCGCGGCGGCGGCTCGGTGAAATGCTGCGCGCTCTGCACGTCCTTCAAGCTCAACCGATCGCCTTCGGCCACCGCGGGCAAGATGCGGTCTTGCTCGTCGGAGCCGTTGTCGTCCTGGCCTTCCTGGTAGACGGCGATGAAGCCGGGGCTCACGAGCACGGAGCCCGTCGCGCGGAACGAGATCGGGCTCTCCGGAGACTCGCCGGCCGCGAGGTCGAGCGCGACCGTGTCGTAGACGGCGGGATTCATCTGCGACGCGACGGTTCGCTTCCAGATGAGCTCGTAGAGCTTGTACTGATTCTGATCGAGGAACCGCCGCAGCTCGTCGGGATGGCGCGCGGCGGCCGTCGGGCGAATGGCTTCGTGCGCTTCCTGGGCGTTCTTCGCCTTGGTCGTGTAGCGGCGCGGCTCGTCGGGCAGATTGTCCGCGCCGTAACGCTCGGTGATCACGCTGCGGATCTCGGTGAGCGCCTCGTCGGCGAGGGTCACGGAATCCGTGCGCATGTAGCTGATCAAGCCCACGGAGCCTTCGCCGATGTCGATGCCCTCGTAGAGCCGCTGGGCCACGGTCATCGTGCGCTGCGCGCTGAAGCCGAGCTTGCGCGAAGCTTCCTGTTGCAGCGTCGAGGTCGTGAACGGCGCCGCCGGATTGCGGCGGCGCTGCTTCTTGTCGACCTTCGCGACGTTCAGCACGCCGTGCGCGGTGTCGCGAATCTGCTGCTCGGCGCCTCGAACCGCGCCCTCGTTCGTGAACGTGAACTGCTCGACTTTCTCGCCGCCGAACACGGACAGCCGCGCGGGGAACGCTTGCCCCGTCTGCTCGGCCAATGCCTCGATCGTCCAATACTCCTCGGCTTTGAACGCCGTGATCTCGTCCTCGCGCTCGACGATCAGCCGCAGCGCCGGGCTCTGCACGCGGCCGGCCGAGAGGCCGCGCCGCACTTTCTTCCACAGCAGCGGCGACAAGTTGAAACCGACGAGGTAGTCGAGCGCTCTGCGCGCTTGCTGCGCATTGACGAGCGACTCGGACAGATCGCGCGGCTGCTCGATCGCCTCTTGAATGGCGCGCTTCGTGACCTCGTGGAACACGACGCGCTGCACGGGCTTCGAGTCGATGACCTTGCGTTCCTTGAGCACCTCGTAGACGTGCCAGGAAATCGCCTCGCCTTCGCGATCAGGGTCGGTCGCGAGATACACGGCCGAGGCTTTCTTCGCGGCCTTCACGATCTTGTCGACGTGCTTCTCGTTCTTGTCGATGAGCTGATACTTCATCGCGAAGCCGCGCTCGGGATCGACGGCGCCTTCCTTCGGCACGAGATCGCGGACGTGGCCGTAGGACGCGAGGACCTCGTAATCGCTCCCGAGGTATTTCTCGATGGTGCGCGCCTTGGCCGGCGACTCGACGATGACGAGATTCTTGCCCATAGCGAGCGCTGCGATGACCTACGGTAACTTCACGTGCGGGCGCATGGATTTCGAGCGAACCTCATTTAATACAGCCATGGGCGAGTTTCAGCGGACCGGCAGGATAGCCGATTCGCGCGGCGGCGTTAAAGACGGGCTCTCAGGAATTGCGACCTAATGCACCCAGGCCGAGTCGTCCGCGTAGACGAGATCCTCCATCTGCGCGAACGCGTCTTGCTGCCCCGGCTGGCTGAATAGCACCATCATCACGACCCACTTCGTCTGCTCGACGTCGATCTCTTCGTTGTCGAGCGCGAGCAGGCGATCGATGACGATCTCGCGTTGCCCGGCCTTCAAGATTCCGATCTGCTCGAGGTGCAGCAAATAGCCGCGCGACGCCGAGTCGAGCCGCTCTTGCTCGACGCTGTCAAAGACGCGAAATGCCGTGTTTTGCGGCGCGTTACCCGCGTCAGTCGAGTTCAACCCGTCGAGCCAGTCGAGCGCGCGCTCGATCTCGCGATCGTGGAATCCGGCGCGGCCGAGCTCGCGCTCGAGCTCGTGTCGGTTCGGCTCCGGCTCATCTGGGGAATCGACGTAAGACTCGAACAGGTACATCAGTACGTCGAGGACGGTTTCTTTCATCAGTTCTTCTTGCCCCGGCGCGAATATCGACCGCCAGGCAGCGCCTCGACTTGCCCCTCGAGCTCCAGCAGCAGGAGCATGGAGGAAAGCTCCGCCGTCGTCAAACCGGTCCTCGTGCTCAAGTCGCCGATCGGAGTTGGCGAAAAACCGAGCGCATTCAACAACTTTTCGTAACTGGGATCGCTCGTCACCGGCGCTCCTTCCGGAGCTTCGGCGAGCGGTTCGGGAGCGAGCTCGATGCCTTCGGCGTCGAGTTGAGGCGCGAGCTCGACCAAGACGTCGGCCGCTTCCTCGACGAGCTTCGCGCCTTGGCGGATCAAGTAATGACAGCCGCGCGCGAGCGGATTGTGGATCGAGCCGGGGGTCGCGAACACTT
>Ga0207675_100005762_pt1 | contig 11850 bp, 9 predicted proteins | sample KBSSwiS42_FD_184305 | JGI IMG/M metagenome (GOLD analysis project Ga0207675, IMG submission 184305) | Switchgrass rhizosphere microbial communities from Kellogg Biological Station, Michigan, USA - KBS Switchgrass S4-2 (SPAdes) (version 2) | ecosystem: Host-associated > Plants > Roots >...
GGCTGGGCAAGAAGCGGCAGCATGAAAAACAACACACCTGCTTATGGTTACACTATCCCCCTGGGTGCGCCAACAGGTGGCCCGTTATTTTTTGTGCATTATTCTTTTCTTGGTATCAACCCAAATGGCTTGAATGACTTTTATGCAAACTATACAACGCAAACAAAAAATCATACACTAATAAATTATACTTATTGTGTTGGGAATCCTAAACGCTGGTTTGGATACAGTGATAGTTGCTGGGGATTGACCGCAAGTGATATTCAAAATGGGTATACAGCAAGCTCACCGACAAATGATCAAAGCTTTATTGCACCAACTGCTGCTATTTCATCTTTGCCGTATACCCCAACAGAAAGTATGAAGGCCTTGAAATTTTTTTATTATGTGTTGGGAGATAAGATCTGGAGTCAATATGGTTTTAAAGATGCGTTTAGTTTGCAAAACCTTTGGTATGCTAATTCCTATTTGGCCATAGACCAGGGACCTATTATTGTGATGATAGAAAATTATCGCAGTGGTTTATTATGGAATTTATTCACTAGTTGCCCGGAGGTAAAAACAGGAATGTTATCGCTGGGTTTTAGTGCACCCTATTTATAATTAATAGTAATAATGATACGATCGCTACCGGTTGCTGTTTTTATTTTTTTATTGCTTGCTTGTGCTCCAAGAAACAATAAAAGCATATCTGCAAATAAAGAGCCAGCAGTTCTTTCTGACTCTGCATTGTTAGATCTCGTACAACAACAGACCATAAAATATTTCACCGACGGCGCTGAACCTGTCAGCGGTATGGGTGCTGAAAGAATTCACACAGACAATATTTACCCGGAAAAAGATAAGCATGTAATTACAAGTGGTGGCAGCGGATTTGGAGTAATGTGTTTGATCGTTGCAATGGAAAGAAAATTCATTACAAGAGAAGATGGTTTGCAACGATTGGAAAAGATCGTTCATTTCTTAGAAACTGCAGATCGTTTTCATGGCGCATGGCCGCATTGGTGGAATGGAGAAACAGGAAAAGTAAAACCTTTCAGTAAAAAAGACAACGGTGGTGATCTTGTAGAAACTTCTTTTATGATACAAGGTTTGCTTTGTGTTCGCCAATATTTCAAAGACGGAAATGAAAAAGAAAAAGCATTAGCTCAGCGAATAGATAAACTTTGGAAAGAAGTTGAATTCGATTGGTTCCGCAATGGTAAAAATGTTTTGTACTGGCATTGGAGTCCTGAATATGGATGGCAAATGAATTTTGCTGTGCATGGGTATAATGAATGTCTTATCATGTACGTTCTTGCAGCATCATCACCTACACATGAAGTTCCTGCTGAAGTATATAATGAAGGATGGGCAGAAAATGGAAAGATAAAATATCCGCATAAAGCATTGGGTTACGAATTAGCGTTACATTACCAGGGCAATCCACCAAATGGGGCACCATTGTTTTGGTCACATTACTCTTATCTTGGATTAGATCCAAGAGGATTGAAAGATCAGTATGCAGATTATTGGAAAGAAAATACCAATCAAACATTGATCAATTATACCTGGTGTATAAACAATCCAAAAAAATATACTGGGTATGGAAAAGATAGTTGGGGGTTGACAGCAAGTTATTCCACAAAATTTTATTTCGCTCATGCGCCGGATTCTGTAAACGACATCGGAGTGATCACTCCCACTGCTGCCCTTTCATCATTTCCATACACACCTGAGCAATCTATGGCTGCAGCGAGACATTGGTATATTGATTTGAAAGATAAAATCTGGGGGCCATATGGGTTCTATGATGCATTCAGTGAAACTGATAAGTGGTACCCATTAAAATATTTAGCGATCGACCAGGGACCAATCCCTGTAATGATCGAAAACTATCGTAGTGGTTTGCTTTGGAAATTATTTATGAGTTGTCCTGAGATACAAAATGGTTTAAAGAAACTTGGATTTGAAAGTCCATGGATAAAAAACTAAAATTGATGATCAGAAAAAAAATAAAGATTTTATTATCGCTACTGTTTCTATGCACTTCTTTATTTGCACAAAAAAACAGGAAGGTTGTTTTTATTATTGCTGATGGCATTCCTGCTGATGTAATTGAAAGATTAAAACCACCAACGCTTATATCCATTAGCAAACAAGGTGGTTATACAAGAGCTTATGTTGGCGGAGAAAAAAATGGTTACTCGCAAACACCAACGATCTCTGCGGTTGGGTATAATAGTTTATTGACCGGCGTTTGGGTAAACAAACATAATGTATGGGATAACGATATTGCCGCACCAAACTATAATTACTGGAACATCTATCGCTTTTTAAAAACTGAATATCCCAAAAAATCGACTGCTGTCTTTTCTACATGGCTTGACAACAGAACCAAATTAGTTGGAAGCGATTCAGCAAAAGCAGGCAAGCTCCAACCTGAATTTTATTTTGATGGAATGGAATTGGATACTATTCGTTTTCCACAGGATACAGCAGGATATTTTTATCACTTGATCGACGAAGCAGTAGTTGATACAACCGCAGCAAATATTAAAAGAGTAGCTCCTGATCTAAGTTGGGTTTATTTGGAATACAGCGATGAAATGGGGCATCGGCATGGTAACAGTAAATTTTTTGATGATGCGGTACTAAAGATCGATAAACAAATACAAAAGATCTGGAATGCGATCCTTTATCGGGAAAAGAATTTTAATGAAGAATGGCAACTCTGGATCACAACAGATCATGGTCGTGAACAAAGTGGTTATCATCATGGCGGTCAATCAGACAGAGAAAGAACAACATGGATCGTTACAAATGCAAAGGACTTAAATCAACGCTTCAAACAGCAACCCGGTATCGTTGACATTATGCCATCCATTGCAAAATTTTTGAACATACATATTCCGAACGATCGGCTGAAAGAAATTGATGGTATTTCACTGATCGGGAAAATTTCTGCAACAGAGCCAACAGCCAAAATTTCAAATGACAAACTTGAAATAAAATGGAAAGTGATCAATAAAGAAGGTAAAGCAAAGATATGGTTAGCGACTACAAATAATTTTAAGACTGGCGGAAAGGATGAATATAAATTAATAACCGAAGTGCCGGTGGCAAATGGTTCGGCGACTATTGATGTAAAAAATATGCGGGCTGATTTCTATAAAATAGTTATTGAGACACCTTATAATTTTTTGAACAGGTGGGTGATCGCAGGTAAATAACTTTTTAGAGATCTAATTGTGTTACTGTGAAAACATGCTGATACGAAAAATTAAATATTGTTTTTTATTGATAGCGATATTTCACATAAAAACTATTTGCTCTGGGCAAAATGGTTATGGTGCTCCAGTTTATAAACAGGATTTTGGGGTTGGTAATAGTGATCCAGCAACTATCGGCACTCCATTACCACCGGGCCGAACTTTTTTTAAGTTTGAAAGTTCTGTTTGTCCTATGCCCGGAAGCTATACGATCGAAAGACGAGTTCCGGTGGCAAATTGTTTTAATAATGAATGGATAGGTCTTAGCCATGATAATAATCCAGCTGTAGATTATGGAATGATGATGGTGGTCAACAATAATTTCAATGCGAATCATCGGCTCGTATATATTGATACGGTCAATAAAACATTATGTGCAGGTGAAGAGTATCGTTTTTCCGCAGCTATCATCAATTTAGATCTGATAGATGGATGGGCAATGTGCCCAAATGGACCCGATTACCCAATATTTGAATTCAGAGTTGAAGATGGTGCAGGTAATTTAATAATGAAAGATACTACCGCTCCTCTTACTTCTTATGCAGCTCCACCTCTTATGGGATATAAGTTCAGAGAAGATGGTATTAATTTCATTGCTCCAACTGGCATCAACAAACTCATTCTTAAAATAACTTTATTCCATTTAGCCTATGCCTGTGCTGAAGATTTTGCGATAGATGATATTCAACTCCGGCCTCGTGGTCCCGAATCAGTAATTAAGTTCGATAACGAACCCTCAACTACAATTGTAAAAAGTGTTTGCTTCCAGCACAACACTACAGTTCAAATGTCAGGAACAGTTGAAAACTATTATACAAATACAGCATTGCAATGGCAACAATCAACTGATAACGGGGCTACATGGACAGATATTCCCGGGGCTACGTCATCTGTTTATTCAAGAGCTTTTTCAGTTCCGGATACTTTTTTATTCCGGTTAACTGCTGGTGAAGCTGTTAATATCAGTAATCCAAATTGCAGAGTAGCATCTAATACAAGAAAAGTTGAAGTTGATGATATTCCAAGAGGTTATCAAATAACCAACAACTCACCAGTTTGCTCAGGTCACGATCTTAAATTTGAGGGATCAGGTGCTGCATCATATATATGGAATGGACCAAATGGTTTTTATGATAATATACCTTATCCGCATATTTTCTTTTCTTCGTTAAATGACAGCGGTTGGTATTATGTTGATGTTTATAGCCTGGGAGGCTGTAAAAAAACTGACAGCACACATGCTACAGTGATCGGAACCGATGTTCACGCAAAACCTGACACATCAATTTGTAAAGGCAATACTGTAAAATTGGAAGCAAGCCCCGGTGTAAGTTATTTATGGACGCCGGCTGCGGGTTTATCTTCAGTGAATGTACAAAGTCCAAAAGCAAAGCCAGATGTTACTACAACTTATACTGTTGAAGTAACAGATAATTTTGGATGCAGTGATACTGCGCAGGTACAAGTACAGGTTCTAAATAAAGTAGAATTGAATGCAGCTATATCTGCCACCGGATTTCTATGTAGACCATTTGATTCAGTCACTTTTAAAAGTACGAGTACCGGGAATATAACAAGATGGTATTGGGATTTTAATAATGGACAAATAGCTTCAACAGAACAGCCACCTGTTCAATATTATTCAATGACATCAAATGATAGACTCTATACTATTCGGTTAGCGATTGCTGATACTACCGGTTGTGTTGATACAGCTTATCATTTTATCAAAGTGATGGATAATTGTTATATAGCGGTACCAACAGCATTTACTCCAAATGGAGATGGACTGAATGACTATTTATATCCATTAAATGCATTCAAAGCAACTGACCTGTCATTTAAAGTATTTAACCGGTATGGACAATTGGTTTTTACATCAAAAGAATGGTTGGCCAAATGGGATGGGAAAATAAATGGTACTATTCAACCAACTGGCGTTTATGTATGGATGCTGGAGTATATTGATACTACTGGCAAAAAAATATCATTAAAAGGAACCACATTGTTGATTCGTTAACTAAAAAATATGAAAGGACTGATTGTATTTTTCTCATTATCGTTTTTTATATCAACTATAAATGCTCAGAATAGATCAACTTCAAAAGGAAAATATGGAGATGGACCTGATTCAATTCCATTTATGGGTGTTGTAAAAGGGTTGTCTGATGATCAGTTATTGGAAACAGTGCAAAAACAAACTTTTCGTTTTTTCTGGCATGGTGCACACCCGGTGAGTGGCTTAGCATTAGAAAGAAGCAATACTGTTTTGGCCGAACATTATTGGGATTACATAAATGAAGCTTGGGACGAACCAAATTTCAGTAAAACTCAATTTGGCCCAGATGCCGGTGCGATCGGCGGAACTGGTTTTGGCATCATGTCAACTATTGTTGCAGTTGAAAGAGGATGGATCGGGAGAGATACTGCTGTAAGAAGATTGATGAAGATCGCTGACTTTTTAATTAATGCAGATTGTTATCATGGTATCTACCCGCATTTCATGAATGGAAGGACTGGTAAAACAATAAAATTCGATCGCCTTGATGATGCGGCTGATATTGTAGAAACATCTTATTTATTAATGGGTTTTCTATGTGCAAGAGAATATTTTAATAAAGAAACTCCAAGAGAAATTTATTTACGTAAACGTATCAATCAAATGTGGGGAGCTGCTAACTGGAACTGGCACACCAACGGACAAAATAAATTGTTCTGGCATTGGAGCCCGAATAATGGTTTTGATATGAACTTTCCAGTGTGGGGATGGAATGAATGTTTGATAACATATATCATGGCAGCATCTTCACCTTACAAAGGGATTTCAAAAAATGTATATGATGGTACCTGGGCAGGAAGTGCCGGTTTTAAAAATGGAAAAAATTATTATGGTTATACATTGCCATTGGGTAATTATGACCAGGATAAAGGCGGTCCTCTATTTTTTGAACAATATACTTTCCAGGGAATTGATCCAACAGGATTAAAAGATTCTTTGGGCAATGACTATTTCTTACAAGGGAAAAATCATACGCTTATTAACCGTGCATACTGCATCGAGAATCCCAAAAAATACAAAGGGTATAGTGATAAATGCTGGGGGCTTACTGCAGGTGATAGCTATAAAGGTTATGTAGCACATAGTCCTCACCCGGATAATGACAAAGGAGTTATTCAACCCACTGCCGCGATCTCAGCAATGCCATACACACCCAAAGAAAGTATGCAGGCATTGAGATATTTCTACGAAGAACTCGGCAATAAAATATGGAGTAAATATGGTTTTGTAGATGGCTTCAGCATTGATTATAACTGGTATGCAAAATCACATTTAGCCATTGACCAGGGGCCGATCATTACCATGATCGAGAATTATCGTACAGGATTATTATGGAAACTTTTTATGAAAATTCCGGATATACAAAATGGATTGAAGAAACTTGGTTTCACCAGTCCTTATATAAAAAACTAAATCTATAATTATGAGTAACTCAATTTCCCGTCAGCAATTTTTGCAATATACTGCTGCAGCAGGGGCCGCGATGTTGCTTTCATCACTGGAAGGTCTTGCATTGGAAAGACCTGAAAAAAAACTACGTGTCGCATTGATTGGTTGTGGCAGTGTCAGCAATCGTTATATCCCACACCTGCAAACATCTTCATTGATCGAAATAGTAAGCCTCTGTGATATTAAATATGAAAGAGCTGTTGCGCAAAACAAACAATACAATGTAAATGCACAAACTTATCCGCATATTGATAAGATGCTCGCAGGTGTTCCATTTGATATGATGGTAACCACAACAGATATGCAGGAACATGAGCATTTAAACAGGCAGGCGTTAATGGCAGGCAAACATGTATGGAGTGAAAAACCAATGGCCAATACATATGCTGCAGGCAAAGCATTATATGACCTGGCAAAAAGTAAAAAATTAAGAATATGGGGAGCCCCGGCTGTAGTGAACAGTCCGCAATTTGAATACATGAGCAAAGCAATACAAGAAGGTAAATTGGGAAAAGTTGCCAGTGCTCACGGGCAATATGGACACACAGGTCCAACCTGGTCTGCATTTTTTTATGAAAAAGGTGGAGGCAGTATGCCTGACCTTGGTGTATATAATATGGCGACGTTGACCGGATTGTTGGGTCCCGCAAAAAGTGTGGTAGCAATGTTGAGTATTGTAAAACCGGAAAGGACGGTTGATGATAAAGGAAAAATCAAAGTAGAAGCAGAAGACAATGCTCATATATTATTAGAGCATGATAAAAATGTAATAAGTCATGTAATGTGCGGTTTTAATTTTTTCGATCCACATGGACATGAAGCAGGCACCCAGGCATTACATTCTATCCAGATATATGGTGATGCGGGCAATATGCGATTGATCGGTTATGATTGGGAAACAAATGGCGTAGTCATGGATACGTCATGGGATGAGCCACCAAAATTAGTGAGCACTGATAAAGGCGGATATCAATGGCAGGAAGGCGCCACCAAAATTGGAGAATCATTAGTAAAAGGGATCGAGCCTCGTATCAATGCAGAGCATGCATTGCATGTATTGGAAATTATTGAAGCAGCAAGAAAATCACAAGAAACGGGAATGAGAATAAAATTAAAGAGTAAATTTCCATGGCCGATGGTGTAAGGTAATTATGTGCCCAGCTATAGTATTTCATGGTATCGTTCCTTGCGTCGCACTCTTGTACAAAATATTTTCATGGCATCAACTAAATGAGTCAGCAATTAAAAAATAAAAGCATTGTAATTATCGGCGGTACTACTGGTATCGGTTTATCTGCAGCAAAAGTCTTTGTTGCTGAAGGAGCCAATATTGTCGTGGTCGGAAGAAATCCAGAAAGTGTGGCCGAAGCAAAAAAAGTTTTAGGTAAAAATGCAGAAGCCGTTGCAGCTGATGCCACACATCCTGAAACAGCAAGCAATTCTATTCTTACATGTATAGAAGAATTCGGAAGTTTTGATGGATTATATCATGTTGCAGGCGGCAGCGGAAGAAAATTTGGAGATGGGCCTTTACATGAATTGACTTTAGATGGATGGAACAAAACATTGGAGTTAAATCTTACATCACTCATGTTAAGCAACCAGGCAGCGATCAAAAAATTTTTAGAATTAAAAAAGCCGGGAACAATTTTGAATATGGGATCGGTGCTCGGGTATTCGCCGTCGCCAAAATATTTTTCAACGCATGCTTATGCTGCAACAAAAGCGGCGATCATTGGTTTCAGCAAGTCGATCGCAGCTTATTATGCAAAAGATAATATAAGAGTGAATGTAATTGCTCCTGCATTGGTTGAAACACCAATGGCACAAAGAGCAGCAAATGATGAAAATATTTTATCATTTATAAAAACAAAACAACCATTGGATGGTGGTCGTATCGGTCAACCGGAAGATACCGATGGTTTGGCTGTATATTTTATGAGTGATGCATCAAAGTTCACAACTGGGCAGATTGTAGCTGCTGATGGTGGCTGGTCGATTAGTGAAGGTCAGTATGAGTGAGTGATGAATTAATAATTAACGATTAATAATAAATAATTGGAGGATAGCATAACAATAGGAATTGATCTCGGCGGAACAAGAATTAAAGGAGTTGCTATTGATGAACAAGGTTCTGTCTTAAATCAATTGTTGAAGCCAACAAATGATGGCGACGATACAGTATGGAAAAAAGCGGTAGCAGAAACCGTAAATGAACTTTCAAAACAAGTAAACGCAGAAAAGTTTTCAGTTGGAATTTCTGCTCCGGGTTTGCCAAATGAAAACAATACAGCAATCGCTTTCATGCCAGGTCGTATGCAGGGATTAGAAAATTTTTGTTGGTCAGATTTTTTGAAACATAAAACTTATGTTCTGAATGATGCAGCAGCAGCCATGATGGCTGAAGCAAAATTTGGCGCAGCAAAAAATAAAAAGAATGTAGTAATGCTAACATTAGGTACTGGTGTGGGTGGAGCTATATTAATCGATGGCAAACCATACCAGGGAGCTTTTGCCAAAGCCGGTCATATTGGACATATGGTGATCGATGATGAAGGTGATTGTGATGTAACAGGAATGCCGGGGAGCCTGGAAGAGTGCATTGGTAACTGTACAATTGAAAAAAGAAGTAAAGGAAAATTTTCATCAACGCATGATCTGCTTATTGCGTATAGGAACGACGATGTGTTTGCAAAAGAAGTATGGTTAAGATCGGTAAAACAATTGGCAATAGGTTTGGCTTCTGTTACAAATATCCTTTCGCCTGATGTGATAGTATTGGGTGGTGGTATTACTGAAGCCGGTGATGATCTTTTTAAACCATTGGATGAGTATATGGCAAAATATGAATGGCGTGCCGGTGGAAATAAAGTTGAAATTGTAAAAGCAGGTTTTGGTGAAATGGCAGGTGCTGTTGGTGCTGCTTGTTTTGCTATGATCAAAAATTGAATTTGAATATTTTCGAAATGAAAATTTTTTTATCATTACTTTCTATATTATTATTATTGACAGCTTGCAGTCGATCATCATACCTGTCTTTGAAAAATAACAATAAGAACCAGGTTATTGCTTTTCAGCCATTGGGGAATTACAATGAACCGATATTAGAGCATCTCACAATTGATCTAAGAGATTTTTACAATAAACAGGTCATTATCTTCAACCCAGTCGATATTCCGCGGGAATATTACAATGAGAATGCAGGCCAGTATTCAGGCGATTCATTAATTATGTTTTTAAAAACATTCTTGAATGATACTATTGTTGAAGTAGTGGGTCTTATTCATGATCCGGTTTTCACCATGAAAAAAACTCAAATTAGCCGCATCGATTACATTGATGGAAACCTGCTTGGAATTGGTCATCAGCCGGGAAAAACCTGTTTGGTGTCAGACTTCAATTTGAAAACTGAATACGAGACCTTATATTATTTGAGATTGAGAAAGGTGGTTATTCATGAAATAGGGCATAACCTTGGTTTATCACATTGCACTAACGATAAGTGCATCATGTCAGAAAAGAATGGCAGTGTCATAAACTTAGATAATAATGGAAGTGATTACTGCCAAAAATGTAAAAAGATATTATACAACTAAACAAATTGTTGATAGAAAATATGAGTTTAACTGAAACATATTTACAAAAATGTTCTTCAATCATTGAAAGAATAAAAGAACAGCAAGCATTGATACAAAAAGCAGCATCATTGTTTGCGGAATCAATATTAGCCGGAAGGATGGTACATGTATTTGGTAGTGGTCATAGTCGCATTATGGTAGAAGAAATGTGGCCCCGTTATGGATCATTCCCCGGGTTCAATCCTATTGTTGAGTTATCGCTTACCTATCACAACAATGTTGTTGGAGCAAATGGACAAAGACAAGCTATGTATTTAGAAAATGTTCCTGGCTTTGCTGAACGCATTCTTCGAAATTTTGGTTTGAATGAAAAAGATACAGCACTGATCATTTCATCAAGTGGATGTAATGTTGTACCGATAGAAATGGCTGAACAATTTCAAAAACATAAAATAAAAGTTGTGGCACTTGTTACTCAAAAACATTTGGACGCATCAACAAGTAAAAGAAGTGATGGAAAAAAATTGACAGACTTTGCTGACCTTATTTTAGATACCGGAGCACCAGCAGGTGATTCGATGATAACAATTGATGGATTAGAAACACCGGTCTCACCAGGCTCGACAGTTGGTGGTATTATGATCATAAACAGTATTAAAGCTGAAGTAGCCGATCTATTGACTAAAGCTGGCCAAGCTCCAAAAGTTTTGACAGCAGGTTGTGTGATCGGAGCTGATAAAGCAACTGCATTATTTGAAGCAGCCTATGATGAACATGCACATAGATTGGCAGAATTATATAAGAATGTTGGTAAATGAAACCCCCTGTCCCCCTGAAGGGGGAACTCAGGAGGTAGACTTTAAAATATTGAAAGAGACATTTTTTAATAACAAAGTTTCTGACAACATCAGAGACTTCAAAACTCCCCTTTAGGGGATGGGGGTATAATATGATTCGCACAACAGTAGTAGGCAGCTATCCATTTCCCGGGTGGCTTGAGTTTGCCTCACAAAATTTAGACAAGTTTGGCGCCGCTGATATTGAAGAAATGGTTGAAGACGCAGTGATCGCTGCAGTTCATGATCAAACAACCGCAGGATTAGACGTGATCACTGATGGTGAACAAACAAGGCTCGATTTCAATTTGTCTTTTTATGGTTTTATAAAAGGAATTCAGAACAATGAAACTGAAACAAGAAAGTTTGGGCCGCCTGCACATGATCAGCGTGGTAAGAATAATATTGTTGGTGAGTTGGTAGCGCCAAATGGATTAGGTGCAGTAAAAGAATTTCAACGATTACAAAAATTAGCTCCGGCAGGACCAACATTGAAAGCAAGTGTGCCCGGTCCATATACATTGAGCGGAAGATTATTGCCGAATGAAAAATACAAAGATCGTTATGCTATCACAGAAGCATTGCTGCCAATAGTTCGAAGCGAATTGGAAGCATTAGTAGCTGCGGGCTGTAAGGAAATAACTGTTGATGAACCTTCGATGAGTTGTTATGCTTAT
>Ga0207675_100005763_pt1 | contig 11848 bp, 13 predicted proteins | sample KBSSwiS42_FD_184305 | JGI IMG/M metagenome (GOLD analysis project Ga0207675, IMG submission 184305) | Switchgrass rhizosphere microbial communities from Kellogg Biological Station, Michigan, USA - KBS Switchgrass S4-2 (SPAdes) (version 2) | ecosystem: Host-associated > Plants > Roots >...
CTGGCACCTCGTCCGCAGGAGCCCGGACTTTCCTCCACATTTCGCGAGAAATGCAGCGACCGTCCGGCCGACTCCGGCGCGCACCATACCGGCATGCGGCTGGCGGAACAAGTTGGCGTGACCTGGGCTTCAGTCGCCCGGCGCGGCCCCTCCGGAGGACGAGGCAAGCTGCAGTGCGCGCGTGTAGGCGTCGTTGCGTCGGGCGCCGGTGAGGCGGGCGGCCAGCGAGGCCGCCTTGCTGGGCGCGAGCTCGGTGAGCAATACCGCGAGCGTCGCGTCGAGCTGCGCACGCCCGCCGTCATCGGCGGCCCGGGTCGCGCCTGCGACCACCACGGTGATTTCGCCGCGCGTGAAATTGCTGTCGCCGCGCGCCTGCAGGGCGAGTGTCGCGAGTGTGCCGCGATAGACGGTCTCGTACACCTTGGTCAACTCGCGCGCCACCGCCGCGCGGCGCTCGGCGCCGAAGGCCGCGCTCATGTCCTCGAGGCTCTCGGCGATGCGGTGCGGCGCTTCGAAGAACACCAGCGTGCGAGTTTCCGTGGCGAGCTCCGCGAGGCGGCCGCGTCTTTCGGCGAGTCGCGCGGGCAGGAATCCCTCGAACGAAAATCGCTCCGTCGGCAGCCCGGCGATGCTGAGCGCAGCAGTGATAGCCGACGGCCCCGGCACCGCGACGATGCTCACGCCTTCCTGCGCCACGCGACGCACCAGCTCGAAGCCGGGATCCGACAGCAACGGTGTACCGGCATCACTCACCAGCGCGACGCGCGCGCCGGAGCGCAGCCGCTCGAGCAGTTCCTCGATACGCTCGCCTTCGTTGTGTTCGTGCAGCGACACCAGCGGCCGGGACAACCCGAGCATTGTCAGCAATTGCCCCGTCCTGCGCGTGTCCTCTGCCGCGACCAGCTCCGCGGCCGCGAGTTCTTCGCGCGCCCGCGGCGACAGGTCACCGAGGTTGCCGATGGGTGTCGAGATCACCGCAAGGCGGCCCAGATTCGCTGCCACTATACTTCTCCGGGTAAATAAGGACTCACGGGCGTTCCCCGGAAGGCTATTCGACCCATGACTGCCGGAAAAGCTTTGCATCGATTCGAGGGCCGGATTCTGGGAGTCGTCGTGCTGCTGACGGCGGCCCTGATGCTTTCCGGCTGCCCGGGCCCGCGCACCACCGGCCAGTCGATGGTCGATCGCGCCGACAAGGCGATGCGCAGCGGCAATCCCGCGGGGGCCGCCGCGTTGTACGAGCAGCTCGCCGGGCAAACCACCAACAGCGCCGACAGCATCGAATTTCGCCTGAGCGCCGCACGGGCCTGGCTGGCCGCGGGGCGGCCCGCCGACGCCGACCGCGTCCTGGCGTCGATCGGCGCGGGCGCCACTCAGCAACAGACCCTCGAGCAGAACCTGCTGCGCATCGAATCCGTGGTCGCGCAGGGCCGCGGCGACGAAGCCTGGCGCGAAGTCAGCGGCATGACACCTCCGGCCGCGCCCGCGTCCGCGGCGCGATATTTCGCGACGCGACAGCAGGTAGCCATCGCCAGTGGCCACCTCGTCGACGGCATTCGTGCCGAACAATCGCGCGAGCGGCTGATCGGGCCCGGCGACGCGCAAGCCGCGCGTTCGGAATTGCTGGCCCAACTGCGCGCGGCGGCCGACCGTGGCGTTTCACTGGCACCGCCGCCCGGCAGCGATGCCACGCTGCGCGGCTGGCTCGAGGCCGGCTCGGTGGCGGCGGACAACGCGAAGAATCCCACCCTCGGAGCGACGCGCATTGCCGCGTTCCGCAGCCGCTACCCGTCGCACCCGGCGCTCGCCGCGCTGGCCGGTGAACCGACCATCGGCAGCGAGGAGAAGCCCTCGGTGCTCGAGTCGGCTCCGCACCTGGCACTCATCCTGCCATTGAGCGGCCGCACCGCCGCGCCCGCGGCGCAGATCCGCGATGGTTTCATGACGGCGTACTACCAGTTGCCTGCCAGCACGCGGCCGCGACTGCGCGTCTACGACAGCGCGACCACGTCGATCGCCGACACCCTGGCACAGGCCAGCGCCGCGGGCGCCGAGTTCATCGTCGGGCCGCTGACGCGCGAGGAAGTCGTGGCGGCGGCCGAAATTCTCACCACCCGCCCGCCGCTGCTCGCACTCAATTTCCTGCCCGCCGACAAACCCGCGCCGGAGAAATTCTTCCAGTTCGCCCTGTCGCCGGAAGACGATGCGCGCGCGGTGGCGCGCTACATCGGCGCCAGCGGCCGTCGGCACGGCGTCGTGATCGTGCCCGAGGGCGACTGGGGCACGCGTGTCGCGACGGCTTTCAACGAGGAGTTGCAGGCCGCCGGCGGCTTCGTGCTCGGACAGGCGGCGTTCAAGTCGACCGACAAGGATTACGGCGCCGCGATCATGCAGGCGCTGCGCACCGACGACAGCCGCGCGCGCCAGCAGCGCATCCAGGCAGCCATCGGGCAGAAGCTGGAATTCGAACCGCGCCGCCGCGCCGACATCCAGTTCATCTTCGCGCCGAGCCAGCGCGCGGGCGAGGCACGCCTGATGCGCCCGCAACTGCGCTTTCACCTCGCCGGCGACATTCCGACCTACACGCTCGGCGATGCCTTCGACCCGCACCCCACCGCCAACCAGGAAATCGACGGCATGATGTTTCCCGACATGCCGTGGATGGTGGGCGATGACGATCTGTCGGCCGCCGTGCGCGTCGCGGCGGCCCAGGCCTTCGGCGAGTCGGCAACGCGCCGTGGCCGCCTGTTCGCGTTCGGCTACGACGCGATGCGCATCGCCACCGCGATGCAGAGAGGCGCACCGGTGAATCCGCAGGGTCTCACCGGTACGCTGAGCGTGGACGCGCAAGGCCACGTGCGCCGCGAACTCGAGTGGGTGCGCATCAAGGGCGGCCTGCCGGCGCCGCTCGAAGCCGCGCCCCCGTCGCAATAACGGCGCTCCGCCCGCAGGTCGCTTCCGTGTACGGCATGGATCGCCGTCTGTCCGGCTCGCTCGCCGAGAACAGCGCCTGCGCATTCCTCGAAGCCAACGGCTTCACGATCGTGGCGCGCAATTTTCAGCGCCGCGTGGGTGAGCTCGACGTGGTGGCGCGCGCCGGCGAATTGCTGATCGTCGCCGAGGTGCGCACTCGCGCCAGCGATTCATTCGGCGGCGCGGCGGCGAGTGTCGGGCGTGCCAAGCAACGCCGCATCGCCGCGACCGCGGCGCTATTCCTGCAGCAGCATCGCGAGCTGCGGCAGTGCGCCGTGCGGTTCGACGTGATCGTCGTGCGCAATGGTGCGTGCGAGTGGATAAAACACGCATTCGACGCGTGGTGAGCGGCGCTGGTGTTCTTGCCAGTGCTTCGCGATGTCCCGCATCGCCCGGCCGGCTCACCCGCAGGGGGCGCCGACTGACCGGGCGCGACATCACGAACACGGGCGTTGGGCAGCGCGGACCACGCTTTTGCCAAACTCGCCCGGGACGTTCAAGATCGCCGCCACATGCGCACCCTAGACGAGCTCTTCCGCAACAATCGCGAATGGTCCGAGCGGATTCATCGCCAGGATCCCGAATTCTTCGCCAAGTTATCGCGCCAGCAATCGCCCACGTACCTGTGGATCGGCTGCGCCGACAGCCGCGTCCCGGCCAACCAGATCGTGGGGCTGCTGCCGGGCGAAGTCTTCGTACACCGCAACATCGCCAACATGGTGGTGCATACCGACCTCAACTGCCTGTCGGTCATGCAGTTCGCGGTCGACATCCTCAAGATCAAACACATCATTGTCGTAGGCCACTACGGCTGCAGCGGCGTGCAGGCCGCGATGCGCCGCACGCGCGTCGGGCTCGCCGACAACTGGCTGCGCCACGTGCAGGACGTGCACGAGAAACACGAACCCTCGCTGCGGGACTGCAGCAACGAGACGTCCGCGGCCGAGCGGCTCTGCGAGCTCAACGTGATCGAGCAGGTGGCCAATGTCTGCCAGACCACGATCGCGCGCGATGCGTGGGAGCGCGGCCAGGAACTCAACGTGCACGGCTGGATCTACGGCATCGCCGACGGGCTGGTGCGCGACCTGAAAACCACGGTCACGGAATTCCGTGAAGCCAGCTCCGTCTACCGGTCCGCCGTCGACAGCCTCGCGAATCCGCGCCGCCTCCGCGAGGCATGACTACCCATGTTCGTCAGCATGTGGATGACGCGTGAAGTCCGCACCGTCCTGCCCACTGCGACGCTCTCTGAAATCGCGACCCTGATGATGCGCCAGCGCATCCGGCGCCTGCCGGTGGTGAGCGCGTCCGGCGAGCGCGGCACGTTGCTCGGCATCGTCACCCACTCCGACGTGTTGCACGCCTTTCCGCCGGACATCAATCCATTCGCCATCAACGCCGCCGAGAGCATCGCGGCGATCGCCTCCGTGGCCGACCGCGTCAAGCTCACGGCTGCCGACCTGATGGCGCGCGAACCGCGCACCACCACGCCCGACGCGCCGCTCGAGTCGGCCGCGCGCGTGATGCGCGATCACAAGATCGGCGCCCTGCCGGTGCTCACCAACCACGCGCTGGTGGGACTGATCACCGAGTCGGACATCTTTCGCGCCATGGTCGAGGTGTTCGAAACGAAGGACCGCGCGGTGCGTATCACCTTTTCGCTCAAGCCCGGTGAAGACGTATTGCCGCTGGTTGCCGAAATCGCGCGCAAACGCGCGCTGCGCGTCACGAGTTTCATGTCGCTGCCGCGCCATGACCCGCCGGTGTGCGTCGTGCAGATGGCCGGCGCGAAACTCGACGAGGCGCTGGAGGACGTGTGGAAATCCCAGCACCGCGTGATCAACGTCGCGCAATTGGGGCCCGAGGACGGCCCGAAGGACTGACTACTTGACGACCTTGAGCTGGGGACGGCGAGCGCCGTCTTCCGGCGCCGCGGGCTTGGTCGGCGGCTCGGGTCCGAGGTCCTGTTCCGAGAACACCATGCCTTCGCCGGTTTCGCGCGCATAGATGCCGAGCACCGTGCTCACCGGGATGCGCACGTGGTGCACCACGCCCGCGAACCGCGCCTCGAACTCGATCCAGTCGTTGCCGATGACCAGGCGCTGCGTGGCGGTCGACGAGAGGTTCAGGACCACCTTGCCGTCCTTGACGTAGGCGCGCGGCACTTCCACGCCCGGCTTCTCCGCGTCGACGATGACGTGAGGCGTTTCGCCGTTGTCCATCATCCAGCCGTGCATGGCGCGAATCAGATAAGGCCGCTTGGAGCTTCGCGGGCGATCGTTCATGCCAGGCGCATCTCCCGTTCGTTCTCCGAGAGGCTGGCGCGGAACGCGGGCCGCGAAAAAATCGTGCCGGCGTATTTCAGGATGGGCTGCGCCTGCGGAGGCAGATCGATCTCGTAGCGCGGCAGCCGCCACAGGATGGGCGCGATGGTGGCGTCCACCATCGAAAACTCGTCGGACAGGAAATACGGTTTGAGCTTGAACAGGTCGGCGCTCGACAGCACGTTGTCGCGCAGCTGCTTGCGCAATTGGGTGCCATCCTTCGGTTGCGCGTCGATCTTGCGTGCGATGTCGTACCAGTCGTGTTCGATCTGGTACAGCGCGAGGCGCGCGCGGGCGCGCGATACCGGGTCGACGGGCATCAGCGGCGGATGCGGAAAACGCTCGTCCAGGTAGTCCATGATGACGCGCGAGTCGTACAGCACCAGGTCGCGATCGATGAGCGTCGGCGTGGTGTGGTACGGATTCAGGTCGAGCAGGTCTTCCGGGTACTTGCCGGAATCGACGTCGACGATTTCGATGTCGATGGCCTTTTCCGCGATGACGATGCGCGTGCGATGGCTCCACGGGTCATCGGGCGCCGAGAACAAGGTCATCGTGGCACGGCGGTTAGACACACTGCCCTCCGCGTCCGCCGGCGATGACCTGGAACACGCTCAGCGGACGTCCTTCCAGTATTCCTTCTTCAGCATGTACGCGATTCCCGTGAACATGAGAAGGAACAGCACGACCCAGATGCCGAGACTCTGGCGCTCGACCTGGGTGGGATCACCGACGTAGTCCAGGAAGTTGACCGTGTCGCGCACGAACTCGTCGTATTGCTGCGGCGTCAGGCTGCCGACGACGCCGGGCTCGAACGTCTTGAACACGCGGGTGACGACCGGTTTGCCATCTTCGCCGCGGTTCTCCTCGTTGACCCACACGGCGTTCTGCACGCCCTGCAGGCTGGCGAGCACGTGCGGCATGGCGGTGCCGGGCAATTGCAGATTGTTCACGCCGGTCTTCTGGCTGGACGTATCGGCGTGGAAGGTGGTCAGGAAATTGAAGATCCAGTTGGGGCCGCGCGAGCGCGCCACCAGCGACAGGTCCGGCGGCGCCTTGCCGAACCACTCGGTGGCATCCTTCTCGGGCATCGAGGAGCGGATGTAGTCGGTGCGCTTGTCACCAGGCCGTACCAGCAACGCATCGCACTGCTCGCCCGAGATCTTGAGGTCTTCGCACAGCCGCGAATAACGCTCGAATCTCAGCGAGTGGCAACCGGAGCAATACGCCATGAAATTGCGCGCCCCGCGCTGCAGGGACGGCAGGTTGCTGACTTCGTTTTCCGCCTCGCGCTGCCAGCCGGCGTGACCACCCTCGTTGGCCGAAACGGCGCCTGCGCCGAATACCAGCGCCAGTGCCAGGGCGACGCGAGCAAACTTAATGGGCATGGTAGGTCACTCTTTCGGGAACCGGGCCGTTACCGTCGGCCTTGGAAACGAAGGGCAGCAGGATGTAGAACGCGAAATACAGCACGGTGAAGATGCGCGCCAGCATCACGTACAGGCCTTCCGCGGGCTTCAGGCCGAGCCACATCAACACCAGGAAGGTGATGAAGAACATGCCCAGCAGCAGCTTCGAGGCCAGGCCGCGATAACGGATCGACTTGTTCTTCGCGCGGTCCAGCCACGGCAGGAACAGGAAGGCACCCACCGACAGCGCCATGAGCAGCGCACCCATGCGCTGATCCGGGACGGCGCGCAGGATCGCGTAGTAAGGCGTGAAGTACCACACCGGCGCGATGTGTTCGGGAGTGGAAACCGGGTTCGCGGGCTCGAAGTTCGGCGACTCCATGAAATAGCCGAAGAACGTCGGGATGAAGAACAGCACGATCGCGAAGATCGTGAGGAACAGTCCGACGCCGACGATGTCCTTGAGCGTGTAGTAAGGATGGAACGGAATGCCATCGAGCGGCTTGCCATCCCTGCCGAGCTTCTCCTTGATCTCGATGCCGTCGGGGTTGTTCGAACCCACCTGGCGCAGCGCCACGAGATGCAGTCCGACGAGCAGCGCGATGATGAACGGCAACGCCACCACGTGCAGCGAAAAGAAGCGGTTGAGAGTCGCGTCACCGATGCCGTAGTCGCCGCGGATCCATTCGACCAGGCCCGGGCCGATACCCGGAATGGTGCCGAACAGATTGATGATCACCTGCGCGCCCCAGTAGGACATGTTGCCGTTCGGCAGCACGTAACCCATGAAGGCCTCGGCCATCAGCGCCAGGTAGATCAGCATGCCGATGACCCACAGCAGCTCGCGCGGCGCCTTGTAGCTGCCGTACAGGAATGCGCGCGCCATGTGCAGGTACACGACAATGAAAAAGAACGACGCTCCGACGGCGTGCATGGGCTGGATGATTCCCATGTACGGCACCTCGCGGACCATCTTCTGCACCGAGTCCCAGGCGGTGAGCTCGCCCGGCTTGAAGTGCATGGTCACGAAGATGCCCGTCACTAACTGCATGACGAACACCAGCAACGCGAGCGATCCGAAGAAGTACCAGATGTTGAAGTTCTTCGGCGCGTAGTACCCGGTGAGCTGGTCCGCGACGAACTGGTCGACCGGTAGACGCTTGTTCAGCCAGGTGCGGAAGCCGCCCTTGGTCTCGATGACTGCGGACATCAGGCATTCCCCTTCGCATCGGGATCCACGCCGATCACGAGCTTGTTCTCGCCCGGGAATGAATACGGCGGAATTCGCAGGTTCAGCGAAGCGGGCGAACCTTTGAATACGCGTCCGGCGAGGTCGAACTTCGAGCCGTGGCAGGGGCAGAAGAAGCCGCCCGGCCAGTTGGCCATGACGGTCGCATCATTCGGCGTGAAGCGGGACTTGGGCAGGCAGCCCAGGTGGGTGCAGGTGCCGATGAGGACGAGGACGTCCGAACGGATCGCACGCTGCCCGTTCTTCGCATACGCGGGCTGGTCGGATTCTTTCGACTCCGGATCCTTGAGCTCGCCATCGTGGTTCGGAAGCGACGCCAGCATCTCCGGCGTGCGCCTGACCACGTAGATCTGCTGTTTGCGCCAGAACGACGTGAGCATCTGGCCGGGCTCGAGCCTGGACAGATCGATCTCGGTGGGCAAACCCGCGGCGCGGGCGCTTTCCGAGGGATTCCACGAGGCCACGAAGGGCACCGCGGTCAACACCGCGCCAACTGCGCCGGTACCGGCGGTGGCGGCTATCAAAAACTTGCGCCGACTCTCGTCGACTTCGGGGACGGAAACGTCGGCCGCGTGATCGCTCATTCAAAGTCCTCAGGATCGTACATTCTTCCCGCTGCGAGACCGCGGGAGGCGGCGCATTATACACATGCGGATCAGCGCTAAGGCCTTCGCCCGACGAGGAATATCCGATTCATGTCGTCCAGACCGATCGTTAAATTGCTGGCCTTCATCGCCGTCTCGGCGGTGGTCGGACTTGCCGCGGCCTTTGTCGCCGTCCTGGTGCGGCCGGAGCTGATCGCGCGCCGTGCGCCGGCAGCGCAGCAGGCCCCGGCTCCCGCGCCACGACCCGCGCCCGCCGTGGTGGGGCCGCCGCTGACGGCTCAGCCCGCGGTCCTGTCCACCCCGCCTCATGCCGTGAACTCTTACGCCGAAGCCGTCGATCGCGCGGCCCCCGCGGTCGTCAATATCTACACCGCGCGGCTCGTCACCGACGTCATCCAGCCGAATGCCATCGAGGAATTGTTTGGCGATGCGCGTCCGCGTTACCGCCAGCGCGTCGAGCAGAGCCTGGGCTCCGGGGTGATCGTCGACAGCGAGGCTCACGTCATCACCAACCACCACGTGATCGCCAAGGCGGTCGTGATCCGTGCGCAGCTCGCCGATGGACGCATCGCCGACGCCCGCATCGTCGGGCGCGATCCCGACACGGATCTCGCGGTGCTGCAGCTGGATCTCAAGAAGAATATCCCGGTCATGCCGCTCGGCCACTCGGACCTGCTGCGCGTCGGCGACGTGGTGCTCGCGATCGGCAATCCGGTCGGGCTGTCGCAGACCGTCACCCAGGGCATCGTGAGCGCCACCGGCCGCGGACAACTCGGAGTCGCGACCTTCGAGAACTTCATCCAGACGGACGCCCCGATCAACGTCGGCAATTCCGGCGGCGCGCTCATCAATGCCAGCGGCGAGCTGATCGGCATCAACACCGCGGTGCTCGCCAAGAACCTCGGCGTCGAGGGCATCGGCTTCGCCATTCCCGTGAACCTGGTGCGCGGCGTGATGAGCGAGATCCTCACCAAGGGCCGCGTGGTACGCGGCTGGATCGGCATCGTGCCCACCGACATCGACGAGTTCGAGGCGCGCCGCTTCAATTTCGCGCAGCCCGGCGTGGTGGTGGCGCAGCTCTACCGCGACAGCCCCGCGGCCGAGGTGGGCATGCAGCCGCGCGACATCATCCTCAAGGTGAACGGCGTGGCGGTGCAGAGTGCGCAGGACGCGCTGACGCGCATCGCCAATGCCAAGCCCGGTGACAAGGTGCGCATCGCCGGACTGCGCGGCACGGAGCCGTTCGACAGCAAAGTGCTGGTCAGCGAACGGCCGCGTTCGAAGGAGCCGGCAACGGAACAACCCGCTGACGCGGGCAGATAACTTGTCAGGGGCTGCGCCCCACATCGGAAAACACCGGCGAAGCGCCGGTGTACGTCAAATTACTGGAGGCAAACTACTACGTTCGCGGCGTAGCTGCGCCAGTTGATCGGGATCACGAAGGAGCGTCCCGTGGTCGCGGCGGCCGTGGCGGCGTTGGTGCGATCGCAGATGGTCGGCGTGCTGATGATGAAGTTGCGGCCGAAGTCCCGGCGGGCATTGCCGGAGATGGTGTTGGCGACTTCGCCCACCAGGTCGCGCACGTTCTGCTCGCCCGTGTCCGTCTCGTTCATGCACATCAGCATGACCGACAACATGCCGCGCGGCGCGGTGAAGTACACCTTGCCCTCGCGGTTGCCCGAGATTCCGATGATGCCGGCATAGTCCTGTACCACCGCGGCCTTGTCGATGCAGAGGTACGGCGAACCGACCGTGGCCGGATGCCCGGTCGCGGTTTCAAAGAAGTGCACCGTGCCCTGCACAAAGGTCCGGACTTCTTCAGTATCCAGCATTTCTCTTACTCCCCTATCAGCTCGGCGAGCGCTTCATTGAGCTGATCGTCCGTGAACGGCTTGCACAGAAATCCATTTGCGCCCTTTTCAATGGCTTCCACCGCCGTGGCTTTATCGGCCAGGGCCGACACCACGAGTATAAGCACATCGGGCTTGATCTTGATTACGTGCTCGACGCATTCGATGCCGTCCATCTCCGGCATCGTCAGGTCGAGCGTCATGACATCGGGCATCAGCTGCTTGAACTTGGTGACGGCGTCGAGGCCGTTCACCGCGGTGCCGACTACTTCGAGCTGGTCATTCTGTTGCGACCGCTCGATGCGGCGCCGCATGACGTTCGAGTCGTCGACGATCATCATGCGCAACGGTTGTTTCGGTTTTGGAACGGCACTCATGATCTGAAACTCTCCTCCCTAACCTTTACGCTGCCACCACGCCGGCCGCGCTCTGTTGCGCGGGGAACGACAGGGACAGCTTCATGTTCTTGCCGATTTCGGAGTTCAGCGAAATGCGACCGCCGAGCCGGGCCGCAATTTCAGCAATAACGTCCATACCGACGCCACGACCTGCGTCGCGGGTTACGTCTTTGGCCGTCGAGAAGCCCGAACGGAACACCAGCATCATGGCTTCCTGGTCGGAAAGCGCGCTCGCGTCGGACTGGGAGATGATTCCCTTGGCCACCGCGGTCTTGCGCAGCTTTTCCGGCGTCAGGCCGCGACCGTCGTCCTCGCACATCATGCGGAACGCGCGACCACCGTCCGTCATCTCGAACTGGATGCGGATGTGGCCCTCGGGCGACTTGCCCGTAGCCTGGCGCTCGGCCGGCGTCTCGATGCCGTGCACCACGGCATTGCGGATCAACTGGATCAGCACATCCTTGACCGGACGGCGATAGGCCTCCGGCACCTGGTCGTGACCGCGGCAGCTGACCTGGACCTTCTTGCCATGATCGTTGGCGATGCGGTCCGCGAGCTGCTGCGCCGAGGCAACGAAACCTTCGCGCGCGGAGCGCTGCAGCGTGGCTTCGGCAGCCACCGCGTCTTCGCTGATCTTCGGCGCGCGCGTGGTGCTGTCGCCGGTGCTGGCCGCGGCCTGGCCGCCCGCATGCGCCTGCTGATGGTGCTTGCCGAAGCTTTCGCGGAAGCTCGCCAGCTTGGTGACCATGTCGCGCACCGACTGCGAGTGAGAGACGAGGTCGTCGAACTTGGTGAGCAGCGGCAGGAAGTCGTCGCCGCTGAGGTCGGTGCGCTCACGCAGGGCCGCGAGATCGTTCTCGAGACCGTGGGCGCGGGCTTCCATCGAACCGAGGCCGATGGCCGCCGCTTCACCCTTGATGCTGTGGATCTGGCGGAACAGGCCGTCGATCTTGCGGCGGAACGTGGCGCTGTCGCGCGCCGGGTCACGCAGCGTGGCGTTGATCATCTTGAACGCGACATCCGAGTCGTCGAGGAACGAC
>Ga0207675_100005767_pt1 | contig 11844 bp, 8 predicted proteins | sample KBSSwiS42_FD_184305 | JGI IMG/M metagenome (GOLD analysis project Ga0207675, IMG submission 184305) | Switchgrass rhizosphere microbial communities from Kellogg Biological Station, Michigan, USA - KBS Switchgrass S4-2 (SPAdes) (version 2) | ecosystem: Host-associated > Plants > Roots >...
TTCGTCTTGCGCAGGCTCGAGACCGGTCCGCAATTGCAGGTGCACCTGCTCGACGTCAGCGCCGAGGAGTTCGCCGCCGACCTGAGCGGCGTCGCGGACCTGGGCGAATCGGGCCTGTACAAGCTGCTCGTCGATGCGCCGTCGCAGGATGCCGACGGCGGCTACACCTACATCGCTGCCTGCTATCAGCTCGACGCCACGCCGCCGCACGCGGAATTGCTCGGTCGCGCGGCCCGCATCGCCGCGCACGCCGGTGCATCGCTTCTGGTCGGCATCAACACCGATCCCTTCAGCGATCGAAAAGAGCCGCCGCATCGACTGGTCAGGGACGCCTTCGCCGCGCTGCGTGCGCTACCGGAGGCATCGTTTCTCGGCCTCTTCGGTCCGCGCTTCCTGCTGCGCCACCCTTACGGGAAGAAGAGCGACCCGATCTCGGCCTTTGCGTTCGAGGAGTTCAGTCGCGAGGCCGGCTTGCGCAGCATGCTCTGGGGACACCCGGCGCTGCTCGCCCTGACCGTGCTGGCCCGGCGCGGCGCGCCGCTCGTCGTCGAGGACATGCCGTTTCATCACTATGTCGACGAGGACGGCGATTCGGTGGCCTTGCCGTGCACGGACCGGCTGATCTCGACGAGCGTGGCGTCGTTGCTCCGCGCGGAAGGCATCAACGCGGTGATGGCGCACAAGGGTGAGGCGCTGGTGCGTTTCTACGGGCTCGAAGCGGTCAACGGCGACGGTCTGGCGGTCGCTGGCGCGGCGCCGAAACGGGCGACGAAGGATGCGCGGTTCGCTGTCCAGACCAGAATCGTTGCCGAGGGTGCGCAGGCCAGTGCCCGCTTCGCGCCGGCGCTTCGCAAGGGCAACGTCGCTCCGGCCGCGGATGAGTCGGTCGACGAACCCGCTGCAGAGCCCGAGGAAGCTGTGGACGAAACAAGCGACAGCGCCGAAGAATCGGTTTCAGCCAGCGCTGACGACTCGGTTTCAGCCGGCGCCGACGAATCGGTTTCTGCGAGCGCCGACGAATCCAGTGCCCCCGCTGGCGAACTGGCCACGTTGCTGGCCAAAGCCGAGGAACCAGCCGCGCCAGCCGAGGACGAGCCGGCCGCTGAAGCGCCAATGGACCCCGACCTTGCGGCGCTGTTGAAATCGTTGGGATAGAGTGTCAATGCGCCCGGATCCGGCGCCGCAATGACTTCGTCTCCCTACCACCGAGGAGTCGCAGACATGCCCAAGTACCTTCCCGCCAAACGTCAGTGGAAACAAGTCGTCGACGGCTACAAGCTGAAGGACAACGGGCTGGCAAAGCTCATCGACGACTTCAGGGATCTGCGCGAGGACGAATACGACAAGCGCCTGGCTATGCTCTCGCAGATCTCGAAACTCGCCGATGCGACGCGAAAGTCTAAGGAGGTCATTGCCGCCGGATCCAAGGTCGTGAAGATGCTGGATGATGCCATCGAGGCAGCGGCCGAGATCCGCAAGAGGGTCGAAGCGGACCAGCGAGAAGCGCAAAAGGTCGGCTTGCACGCGATCGACGTGCAGATCATGGTCGTCGACTGGAACGGCAAGCCTCTGGGCGGCGATTTCGCCGGGATCGTCGAGTTCAGAAGTCCGGGAGTGCCCTTGGTCAGCGTGGCTGACGTGCTCACTGGCAACGGAATGGACATCGACGACTTGCGGTTGAGGCCCAGCGGCACTCTCTACTTCGTCGTCAGGAAGAAGATGTACACCGATCCCTACATCGAAGGCACGACCGATTACGACTTCAAGCCGGGCACGCCGGTCATGAAATTCAGGGCGATCCAGCACAGCCAGAAATTTAAGACCCGCGCCAAGACGCTGGAAGAGATGAAGAAAAAGCTCGGCTTCAAGGGAACGCTCGGCCTGGAGTTCAAGGTCGCCAAAGTCGGCGGCGAAGTGACCGAGGAGTCCGAGTACATGCGTGGCTACGAGGAAGAGGTCGAATGGGAAGGCGAGGCCGGGCTACCGAGTTTCAAGGACTTCAAGAAGGTCTAGCCGGCCTGGCCCCTCGACGCGCAATGCCAGGGCCTACTGATTTGAGCTGTGGGCCGAAGGCCTACTTCGCGTCGGCGATCTCTTTCTTGATGCTGTCGATCAGCTTGGCGTTCAGGGCAATGCGCTCCAGCATCCCGCTCAATTCGGTCTTGTCGCTGGCAAGCTGTTTCAGCACGGTGTCGTCCACCTGCGGCTGCTTCTCGTAGCGGGCCGCGAAGTCGGCCAGCTTCTTCTTCATCTGGGTCGGCCACTCGGACAGGTACGGGTTGATCATCATTTCGGCCTTGCCCCTTGCGTCGGCGAGCGCCTTGGCGTCCTTCGACTTCGAAGCAGCAGTCGCCTGGTCGCGGTAGCCGTAGATCTTCTTGACCTCGGCCAGCACTTCCTGGTGTGCCTTGCGCGCGTCGTTCTCGATCAGCGCCCACTCGGCGTTGAGCTCGGAGCGGCTTCCGGCGAGATCCTTCAAGGCCTTCTCGGCCTGGCTCTGTGACGACTTGAGGGCCGGCAGGCGCGTGGTCGCCTTGCGGCGCTCGTCGGCCAGGGCGTCGTTCAGCTTGGCGACCTCGTCGAGCTCGGCGATCACGCCCTTGTTGTCCTTCGCGAAGTCCTTGACCTTGGCCAGGCAGTTGTCGAGCGCCACGATGCTCGCCTCGACCTTGGCGGTCAACGCCTTGACCTTCGTGACGTGAAGTTCGATCGGCGCGATCTGCGCTTTTTCGATCAGGGCGTCGATGCCGTACAAGGTCTCCTTGATCGAATCGAGCATGTCCTTGTTTTTCTTGATGGTCTCGTCGGCGCCTGGCTTGATCTTGGCCAGGAAGAGCTTGCGAGCATTGATTGCTTGTGCGCTGAGCGAACCCATGGGCTTACCTCATCGGTTGTTTGTCCGTTTGCCGGCAAAGCTTTTCGAATTTGCGGGTCAAGGCTTCATCTTGAGCATCTGGGGGATCACCTTGTCCTTCATCAGGTCGACGACGACCGAGTCGATCAGGCCGGCGACATCGCGATCCAGCTTCCTGGCGTTTAGGCCGTCCATGGCGGCTCCGCCCGAGGCCTTGAATGCCTGACCGGCCCCGCTCCCCGTGAGCAGGCCGTCGATGGCGATCGTCGCCTTCAGTTGCTTCGGCTTGGCCTTGTCGTCGGCGCTCACCGATGCGCTGGCCGTGAGGACGAGAGCGACCTTTTCCGCCTTCTTGGTGCTGAAGTTCTTGTCCGCGTCCACGGCATCGCGGATGCCGTCGGACAAGGCCGTGAGGGCGGCCGCTTTGAAGGCGGGGTCGAAGACGTCCTTGATGCTGCACTTGATGGAAACGTACATGGACGGGCCTCGCAGTGAAAACCTCGACGAGCCTACGCCTCGGCATGGAGCTGTCAAGACGGCGACCGGCAATCGAATGCGTCTTCGCTTCGGCGCACCGACGGCCTGACGTCTGGGGCTTGCGAGTCGTCCCCCAATCTGTGGATCGAGCGACGAACGGAAGATCGGATAGGCAGGAGACTGGGAGTGTCGGCTTCATAGACGTTTCCCCCGATTGGACGACTTGCCGACCCCGTTCAGTTGGCGTTCAATCGGCGTCCGGCCCGCATGCGGGGCGTAGACTTCTTTCGGGCTTTTTGCGGTCGTCGCCGCGGATGCGGCAGAGGAGTGAGCGATGAGCATTTCCAAGGCCCTGAGCGACAGCGGGTGGAAGGACGTCTCGTCCAAGAACAAGATCAAGGACAACGGCCTTCTCAAGCTTCTCGCCGACCACAAGCGGATCGACGAAGCCAGGCACGACGAAGCCATCGCCTCGCTCGATCAGATCGTCAAGCTCGCCACGCAGCTGAAGAAGACGAAGGAAGTCGCTGCCGCCTCGGCGGCTGCCAAGTATGTCAACGAGCTGACGCAGGCGGCCGAGTCCGACCGCAGCGCCATCGTCAAGGCGAAGACCGAAGCCGAGAAGAAGGCCAAGGTCGAGGCGGAGGCGAAGAAGCAGGACGCCAAGAAAACGTCGCAGGATGAGGACGGTGATGACGACGACGAGTCGTCGGCTCTGCTCACGACCAAGATGATCCCGCTGCTGCGCCAGGTCAACAAGGGCGAGACCATGCATGTTCTCGTCGCGCGCGCCGGCAAGCAGGTGAAGGTGATGATGTCGCGCAAGCCGATCGCGCCGGCGCGGCGCAAGATCCTGGCCGACGAGCTCGGGGTGTCGGGCGGAGTGAAGTACTTCGGCGGCCACTGCGTCAATGAAGACGGCGCGACGACGTTCGTGCTGAAGAGCGAGGTCACGGGGCTGGCCAAGCTGCTGAAGCTGGCGCTGCTGGATCAGACCGGCATGCGCGTGAAGAAGCTTTCCTGCCGTGGCGAGGACGGCGAGGACGCCGACCACGACGAGGACGAAGGCCAAGTCCCGGGCGGCGAGCGCGTCGGCGGCGACACGACGGAGCCATCCCGGCCCGCCGACGCCGCGACGGCGATGACGCGGCCCTTCGAGCTCAGCGCCGCGGTCGGCCGCGGCGGCAAGAACCTCGAAGAAGACGTGCTACAGGTGCAGATCGCGCTCAACCGGCGCGCCGACACCGGCCTCAAGGTCGACGGGCGCTGCGGCAAGGACACCATCGACGCCATCATCGAGTTCCAGCGGGCGCTCGGCCAATCGCGGCCCGACGGCCGCGTCGATCCGAACCGCGGCACGGCACGCGCCCTGGCGGCCTCCGGCAAAGTCGGCAAGCCGCCGCCGCCGCCGAATCCGATGGCGCCGCCCGAAGACCTCGGCGAGCCGACGCTCGGCCGCGCGCCGCAGATCTGGCATGGCACGCGCGGCATCCTCGATCACAACATCGGCGAGCTGAAACGCGCCATCCGACAGGAATATGCGAGCGAGCACCCGGCGCTGCTCGCCGAGATCGACCAGAACGTGCAGCGCGTCGACGTCATCCTCGAGAAGCTCGATGCCCGCCTGGCGCACGCCCTCGAGCGAGCGAGCGGCACGAAGGACCCGGCCAAACGCAAGGCCGAGATCGCGGGCGCCAAGACCATCCTGGCGGACTATGTCGCGTTCGTGAAGAGCGAGCCGCTGATCGATCACATCGACAAGAATCCGTTCGGCGTCAACGCCCAAGTGAGAAAGACGATCACCGACAGCCTGACGCACGTCATCAAGTCGATCGCCTGAACCTCCGGAGACCTCGCGATGAGCGATGAACACGACAGCTGGATGCGCGGCCTGGGCGTCGATGTCGACAAGATCATGTCGGCCGCGCGTGACACCGAAGGCACGCTGAAGGAGGGCGAGGCGTCGCTCACGCGAGGCCTGCAGTCGGCGCAGGATTCCGCGTTCGACGCGCTGGGGGTGTCGCAAGAGGTGCGCGAAGGAATCAGGTCGGCGGAGCAAGCGGGCGCCGATTTCGACGCCGGCAGGAAGAAGGGCAAGTCCGACGCGACCCTCGGTTTCCTCAAGATCCTGCCGCCGGTGCAGGCGGCGATCGCGGCGAAGCGCATCGCCGAGGCCGACGACCCCGAGGCCGAAGCGCAGAAGATCATGCAGGAGAAGTCCGCGTCGGCGGCCGAGCTTGGCGAGTTCATGAAGAACCCGGTTGCCGGCGGGGCGAAGCTGGGCGCCGGCATGGGAACCCGCTTCGCTAAGAGCACCCTCAAGGCCCAGGAAGAAGGGCGGCTTGCCGAGCACATGGGCGAGATCGCGGGCCACGCCGAATTTGCCGGCGAGGCGGCCGGGATCACTGCCGGCGTCGGTGGCCTAGTGGGTGGCGGTGGTGCCATTGCGGCCGAAGGGGGAGGCGTGGTGGCCGCGGAAGGCGGCGGCGTGGTGGCCGCGGAAGGCGGCGGCGTGGTGGCCGCGGAAGGCGGCACGGTCGCGGCGGAAGGGGGCGCCGTCGCCGTTGAAGGAGGATCGGCTGTAGCGGGGGAGGGAGGCGCCGCCGTAGTCGAGGAAGGGGCAGCGCTTGTCGAAGAAGGCGCAGCAGCTGCTCCCAAGACTCCGGCGGTCGGCGAACCCATTCCGCCGTCGCAAGTTGCGCCGACCGAGCCTGGCGCACCGCCGACGCTTCGCTCACCCGGGCCGGAGCCGTTCGAGCCGGCGCCGTCGGCCAACCGTCCCATCAGCCCGGCCGCCGACTCGGTTCCCACACCTGGGAACGCCGAGCCCGGCGTGCCGTCGGAGATCGCGCCGACCGAACCGGGGGCGCCGCCGACGCTTCGCTCACCCGGGCCGGAGCCGTTCGAGCCGGCGCCGTCGGCCAACCGTCCCATCAGCCCGGCCGCCGACTCGGTTCCCACACCTGCGAACGCCGAGCCCGGCGTGCCATCGGAGATCGCGCCGACCGAACCGGGGGCACCGCCGACGCTTCGCTCACCCGGGCCGGAGCCGTTCGAGCCGGCGCCGTCGGCCAATCGTCCCATCAGCCCGGCCGCCGACTCGGTCCCCACACCTGCGAACGCCGAGCCCGGCGTGCCCTCGGAACTCGCGCCGACCGAGCCGGGGGCGCCGCCGACGCTGCGCACGCCCGAGTTGGAGCCGTTCGAGCCGGCGCCGTCGGCCAATCGTCCCATCAGCCCGGCTGCCGACTCGGTCCCCACGCCTCAGAACGCCGAGCCCGGGGTGCCCTCGGAACTCGCGCCGACCGAGCCTGGCGCGCCGCCGACGCTGCGAACGCCCGAGTTGGAGCCGTTCGAGCAGGCGCCCTCGGTCGAGGGTCCCGGGCCTTCTCCCACCGAGCCCTCGCCGCCCACTGTACCTACGGAGCCGCCGACCTTTCGCACGGGGGATCCGGCGCCTCCCGAAAGCGGTCCTGCCACGGTGCCGGAATCGCCGACCACGCAGCCGTTTCCACCTGAAGGCGGAGCCTTGCTCGAATGAACGTGGGTAGTCGCGAACCGGGCGGCAGCGGCTGGACGGACGGCGCGTCAACGTCAACGCCCAGGTGCGCAAGACCATCAACAGCAGCCTGACGCACATGATCAAGTCCATCGCCTGAGTTGATCGGAGAGTTGCCATGAGCAACGAGAACGACTCCTGGTTCAAGAACGCATTCGGCATCGATCTCGGCAAGGCCGTCGACAAGATCAAGGACGAGGTGTCGGGCCCGGCGAGCACGGTTTCGCAGGTCGCCGGCAAGGTTCAGGGTGCCGTGGAGCAGTCGCCCGCCGCGGGCGGAGCAGGCTCGTTCCCGCTCGGCGGTTCGGTGGGGCGCGGGGGGAAGAACGCGGCCAGCGACGTGCGTGCCGTTCAGTCCGCGCTCGGCGTCCCGGCCGACGGCGACTGCGGTCCGAAGACCATTGGCGCCATCGAGGCGTACCAACGCAAGCTCGGCCATGCCAAGCCCGACGGAAGGGTAGACGCTGGCGGCGCGACCGAGCGCGCGCTGGCTGGCAGCGGCGCGAAGCCCTCGGTCCCGGACCAGCCCCGCTCATCGGGCCAGGCCACCGGAAAACGTCAGCACAAACCTTTCTCGCCCGGCGCGGTGCTTGACCCCAACTCGCCCAACGACGAGGCGAATGATGCTTCTCGATTCGTCGAGCAGCTGCAAGACCTGGGCGGCCGAATCGTCGACGGCGCCCTGGACATGGTTCCCGACGTGATCCCGATCGCCGATCTGGCGGCTGCGGGCGCCGTCGACAAATCGGCGCAAGGCCTCGCCGATCGCATCATCGCCAAGATCACGTCGGGCGCCGACATCGGTCACGACCTGGACGTGCTCGACCAGATCAATATGCGCACCCTGCTCGACGTTGTCGACCTTATCAAGCGCGCCGGCCAGCTCGAGGCCCTGGCTGACCGCACGACGAGCGACCACGAGCGCGTCGGCGTCGCGACTCGCACCATCAAGCCCGAGTTCGATGCGCTGTGGCAGCAACTGGTCTCGAGGCTGAACGCTGCCGATCGCAAAGCCGTTCTCGAACGGACGCCGGCGAAGGTGCAGGCCGAGCTGGGCCTCGCGCCTACGGCGCCGAAGGGCAAGAGTGAGGAAGAAGAAGGCGGCGGCAGCAGCAGCGGATCCATTTCGGGCGGAGCCGATGGCGTCAGCGTTGCAGCCGCGCTCGAGTTCAAGTCGAAGGCGTTCGGCTCGCTGGGCAAGACCGAGTTCGCCGTCACGCTCGATCCCGAGGGAAAGCTCAGCGCGTTCGACGTCGACATGACTCTGATCAGGAAGAAGATCGAGATGCTGGGCAAGCCCCTCGGAGAGGTCTTCGACCTCGAAGCGGGTCTCAGCCTGAACGCGGCGACTGAACTCAGCCAAGAGGACACGCGGGTCATCTTCGAGGGCGCAAAGGTCGGCGTCAAAGTCGAGATCGAGGCGCGCTTCAGGAGGATCCCCGTGCTGCGCAAGGTCCGCTTCAAGCTGGGCACGATCGCAAGCAGCAAAGCCCCGAACCTCACGTGGTCGGTGGTCATCCCGATCCCGGGAAGCTGAGCGCCCCAGGCCGTCTGGCGCAGAGATCGGGAATCACATGAGCGACGAACACGACTCATGGTTCAGGAACGCCTTCGGCCTCGACCTGGGTGAAGCCGCTACCAAGATCAAGGACGAAGCGTCGGCCATGGCCGAAGACGCGAAGACCAAGGCCGGGCAGGTCGTCCAGGGAATCAAGGAAACCGTCGAGGGTGGCATCGACGGTGTCGTCTCAGGCATCGCGGGCGCCGCCGCGAAGGCCGCGGGCGCCGTCGGCAGCGCAGCGACCGGCGTCGCCAAGAAGGCGGCCGAGGTTGCCGCCGGCGTCGGCGGTTCCGGCGCCGGCTCGTTTCCGCTCCGCGGCTCGGTCGGCCGCGGCGGCCAGAACGCGCCCGAGGACGTGCGTGCGGTGCAGGGTGCGCTCGGCATCACCGCCGATGGCGCGTGCGGTTCACAGACGATGGGTGCCATCGAAGCGTTCCAGCGGTCGATGGGGTTCGCCAAGCCCGATGGCCGCGTCGATGCCGGTGGCGCGACCGAGCGAGCATTGCGCGGCGGCGCGGCGCCTTCGGCGCCAGCCGCAGCGCCGGCGCCCGCTGCGGCCGCTAATTCCGGTCCGCTCGATCGGTTGGAGAGCGGCGCCGCTGGCGCCTTCGGTGGGGTGGTGGAGGCCGGCGGGGAGGTCATCGAACGCGCCGGCGAGCTGCTCGATGAAGTCCCGGGAGCGAAGGAGCTGCGCGACCGGGTTGCAGAGACCGTCGATGAAGGCGCCGAGCTGGCCGAAGGCGTGGCGAAACAGGTCATCGAAGGAACGAGGAAGGCGCTGAGCAACCCGAAGGTGCTGCTCGACCAGTTTCCTGCCGACGGAGGACCTCCGGATGCGGGTCCGTCGGACGGAGGCGCCGACGGAGGGACGCCGGACGGCGGCACCCGGCCCGACCCGATCTTCGAGGACATCGACAAGCCGTTCAACGTTCGTGCCGATGATCCGGTGGAGTTCGTCAACAAGGGCAACGCGTACCTAGGAAAGGGGATTGCAGGTCACATGAAGACCGATACCCTCACCATCGCCAATGCCGACACGGACGGCAAGGGACACGTGACTCGGGCCAACCTGCAGGTGCGCACGACGACCGAACGGCCGCAGTGGATCGCCGGGCGGCCGATCGGCGACGAAAAGGTCGTCATCGAGCAGGCGCAGGAACTGATCCGGCAACATGAAGAGCGTCACCGGGAGATCATGAAAAGCGCCATGACCAAGGCGGTCGCGGAAATGCGCGGCAAGACGACGGCCGAGGCCGACAAGATCCTGGCGAAGGCGCTGAGCCGTGTCGACGCCGACCAAGATGCGCTGGATACTCGCGAGGGCAGGATCGAGATCATCCAGAGCGGAGGCCGAATGACCGGCGCGCGGCTCGTGCCTCGCTAGCCGGTCAGCGGCGATTGAACATCACTCATCGAAGAGGTAACCCACCATGACGATCATGATTCGGTCTAAGACTCTGAGCGACGCGGCCTGGAAGGAAGTCCTGACCAAGAACAAGGCCGTCAAGGACAACGGCATGCTGAAGGCGCTGGCCGATATCAAGAAGCTCGGCGACGACGATCACGACGATGCGCAGAAGATCCTCGACGAGATCGTCAAGCTGAGCGGCCAGCTGAAGAAGTCCAAGGAGATCGCAGCGACGCCGGCGGTGAGCAAGTTCCTCGCCGAACTGAGCGGTGCCGCGGACACGGCGTTGCGCGACGTGGCCAAGGCCAAGGCCGAGGCGCAGAAGACCGCGAAGGCCCAAGCGGAGGCCAAGAAGCGCGAGGAGGAAGCCGGCAAGAAGGACGACGACGATGACGACGACGACGAGTCGTCGGCGCTGCTCACGACCAAGATGCTGCCGCTGCTGCGCCAGGTCAACAAGGGCGAGATGATGCACGTGCTCATCGCCCGCGCCGGCAAGCAAGTGGCGGTGATGATGTCGCGCAAGCCGATCGCGCCTGCGCGGCGCAAGATCCTGGCCGACGAGCTCGGGGTGTCGGGCGGAGTCAAGTACTTCGGCGGCCACTGCGTGAAGGAAGACGGCGCGACGACGTTCGTGCTGAAGAGCGAGGTCACGGGGCTGGCCAAGCTGCTGAAGCTGGCGCTGTTGAATCAGACCGGCATGCGCGTGAAGAAGCTTTCCTGCCGCGGCGAGGACGGCGAGGACGCCGACCACGACGAGGACGAAGGCGACGACCTCGTCGCCGGCGGCCCCGAGGGAGGCGAGACCCCCGAACCGACCCGGGCGAAGGAGCCGTCGCCCGAGCTGGTCCAGGCGCCGCAAGCCTGGGATGGCGCACGCGAGCTGCTGGCCACCAACATCGGCGCACTGAAGCAGGCGGTTCGCGCTCAGCTCGCCGGCCAGGGCGACGATTTCATCGACGAGATCGACGGCCAGCTCGAGAAACTCGACCGGATCCTCGGTCGTCTCGATCAACGATTGACGACCTCGCTCACCAGCGCTGCAGCCACCCGGGACGCCGCCGAACGCAGTTCGGCGCTTCGCGAATCGAAGGGCCTCCTCGCCGAATACATCAAGTACGTCGGGTCCGAGCCCTTGATCGACCACATCGACAAGAACCCCTTCGGCGTCAAGACCGAGCTGAAGGCGACGTTGTCAAAGAGCCTCACGCAGTTGGCGCGGGCCCTCGGCTGAAATCACCTGACACTGGGAGTCCGACATGGCCAAGCCGCTATCGAGTGAACAACGGTCGTGGCTCAAGGAGCTGGGCACGATCGTGGGTCAGGCCTCCTCTGCCGAGGTGGTGGAGGAGGCGCCCGCGAGCAGCGGCACCAAGAGCATTAGCGGCGGCGCCGACAAGGCGCTGTTCGGGATCCCGTTCATTCCCGAAGTCCCGTTGGTCACGAGCCGGATCACGATCAAGAACAAGACGAACTTGGCGTTGCGCATTGTTCAGGGCAGCGCGAAGCTCGAGAACCTGCAGGCGTCGTTCAGCAAGGCTCCCGACGTCGACATCGCCGGTCCATCCGACAGCGACTTCAGCGTCACCAACGAGTCGAAGATCCCGCTGATCCCACGGGCGGGCGGCACCGGCGGCGAGATCCGCTACGACGTCGTCGGAGACGAGAAGAAGGCGCAGTTGTTCATGAAGTGGGAACGTGGCGCCATTCCAGATCGAAAGGCGATCCCGATCCTCACGCCCAATGACGGACGCTTCGAACTCAGGGGAACCAACTCCGGCGGCGACGACTTCCAGTTCGACTTCACGCCCAAGGGCGGCACGCCGCCGCCCAACCCCAACCCGAATCCCAATCCGAACCCGACACCGACACCGGTGGCGAACATTCCATCGGGGTGCCTGATCACGGTGATCAACGAGACCGGGCTGACGCTGAAGCGGGCGGAGGCCGAGCACGAACGAGGCGACTTCATGCAGCCGCCGGCG
>Ga0207675_100005768_pt1 | contig 11842 bp, 19 predicted proteins | sample KBSSwiS42_FD_184305 | JGI IMG/M metagenome (GOLD analysis project Ga0207675, IMG submission 184305) | Switchgrass rhizosphere microbial communities from Kellogg Biological Station, Michigan, USA - KBS Switchgrass S4-2 (SPAdes) (version 2) | ecosystem: Host-associated > Plants > Roots >...
CTGCCGGTTCGCCGACAGCACCGACGCGTTGAACTGGCGCAGCGAGACCGTCAGCGTGACGAGCGGGCCCGCGATCGAACGACGAGGGCCGTGCACGCGAACGCGGATGGCGACGCAGGCGGGGAATTCGCGGACATCGTCGTTTCGATGCGTCGGCTGCGAAACGGTGCTACGAGCGACCGGCCGCGTGCGCGCGGCCGCCAGGCACATGCGCGCGTTCGAGGTTGCGGAAGGCACCGAGCGCCGCGTCGCTGACATGACCGCGCATCCGCTCGGCCAGACGCCCGAGCGAGCGCCTGTGCTTTGCCGCAAACGCCGCACTGCTGCGTACGAGCTCGAACTCGTTGGCCAGCGTCAGCTCGCAAAAATCAGCGAGCGCCGACTGCGCAATCGAATACTCGGACCGGGTGAAACGATCGACGAACTGCGTGGCATGCGCCGTGCCGATGCGCGGATGAAATGCATCGCGGTCGCAAGCGCCGTAGAGGTAAACGATCGCCTCGGCCTCGGTGCCGATGGCGTCAGCGATGAGCGATCGGCGTTCGTGCGAAACGAGCGCGCCGTGTATGCCGGCAGTGCCGTACACCGCGTGGTAGAGGCCCGCGAGGCACAGCGTTTCGCGGTTCCCCCAGCGCTCGAGCAGCGCCGCAGTCCCCTGCAGGTGGGGCGCCAGCGTGCCGACGACATGGACGAACTCGCCGGCACCCATCGTCGTCAGCCGCTCGTAGTGGCCGGCCCACGGATCGCCCGCGGCGGCCGCGGTTCTGTGAGGTGCGTCCGGGCCGGGCGCGCGGTTCATGACAGTGCGATGAGCGCGAGGCCGATGGCGGCGGGAATTGCCTGGACGTACAGGATCTTGCGGCTGGCGCTCGCCGCACCGTACAGGCCGGCGACCAGCACGCACCCGAGGAAGAATACCTTGACGCTCGTGCCGTTCGGGCCCAGCCACAGACCCCAGGCGAGCCCCGCAGCGAGGAAGCCGTTGTAGAGGCCCTGATTGGCGGCGAGCACCTTGGACGCGGTCGCGACCTGCTGCGTCTGGCCGAACGCCCGCAATCCCGCGGGCTTGTCCCACAGGAACATCTCGAGGATCAGGATGTAAACGTGAATCAGCGCGACGACGGCGACGACGATGTTGGCGGCGGTGGACACGTGCCTCCTTCGATCACGACTCGCGCGTGGATGCGGCAACGGCATACCGGTAGCGCGCCTTGGCAGCTTCCTCCTCGCGGTTGCGCGGAGGTGCCTTCGTCTCCAGCGAATCCAGCAGTCGACGCGACACGTCGGCGATTTCGTCGACGGCGGCTTCGAACGCCGCTTCATTGGCCTTCGACGGCTTGTTGAAGCCGCTGATCTTGCGCACGAACTGCAGTGATGCCGCGCGGATTTCGGTTTCAGTAACGGGCGGCGCGAAATTGAACAGGATCCGGATGTTGCGGCACATGGCGGTTGGCGTCCGAAGGCTTGCAAAGCCTGCAGGTTAACGCGTGTGGCGGCATCGCGCCAACGCATCGCGGACGGGCGCCGTCACGGGTGGTCGGGACGGTCGCGTGGAACGATCGCGAGGTAGTCGGCGAGCGTTTCGCCCGTCAGCGGCTTCGTCATCACACGCACGTCGTTTACCCGCTTGCCCATCGGCAGCCCCTCACGCATGCGCAGATCGAGGTATCCGCATTGCGTCCAGAAGCGCTCGGCGCGCGCGTTGCCGCTGACCACGCCCAAACGAAGCCACCGCGCACCTTGCGCCGCTGCCCAGCGCTCGAGGCCTTGATGCAGCGCCTGCGCTGTTCCGGTACCGTGAAGATCCGTCGCGACGATGAAGAGGCCGATGTGCCAGACGCCGCGAGCCAAGAGATCGGCGACGACGTTGGCCACGCCGATCAGGTGGCCGCGACGATCGAGGAATCCGATACTGCGTTTCCAGGTGAACGGCCATCCGTCGGGCAGTGGCGCATGCAACTCGTCGCGTGCCTCGTCGGCGCTTGGACCTTCGCCGTTCACCGACAGGAAATACGCCGGGTTGCGCTCGAAAAATTGTTGCAGCGAGGGGATGTCGCCGTCGTCGAGCTCGACGGCGCGCGCAGCGGTGGTTTCGAACAGCGTCCGCGGCGGCACGTCCGCAGTCATTGCCCGACGGGGGCGTCTTTCCCGATCGCGTAGAGCTCGAGCTCGTCGCCGTCGGTGTCCAGCCTGACGTTGCGCTCGAAGCGAAAGCCCAGCTTGCGCAGCAGGTCGCTCGACCGGCGGTTCGCGCGCGTGGTGACGGCGACAATCCGCTCGAGGTGCAGCACGTCCGTGCCGTGGGCGAGCGTTGCCGCCGCGGCTTCGAGCGCGTAGCCGTTGCCCCACACCCGTTGCAGGAACGCGAAGCCGATGTCGATGTCGGCCAGCGTGTCGCGCTTGATGAGTCCGCAGATCCCGATCGGTTCGTGACTCTCGTTGCGCTCGACGGCCCACAGACCGAAGCCGCGCTCGGCATACATGCGCATCGGACCGTTGCGGATGTAGCCGGCGGCGTCTTCCGGCGAGTGGATCCCCTTGTTGCCGATGTGGGCGAGCCACGGCGGCTCGTTGACGAGCTCGAGCACAAACGGAGCGTCGTCGAGCTCGAGCGGTCGGACCGTCAGCCGTGGCGTCTGCAGGATCACTTCGCCGGGGTGCTTCCCACCGCCCCCGTCCCCGCTTTTCGTCGCGTGAAGATGATCTTGACCAGTGGATGAGGTGTCGGCGTCGCCAGCCCGAGCTGGTAGAACGTCAGTATCCGCACGTCGCCTTTGAACTGCTCTACGATCCGGTAGTCGACAAAATGGCCGTTGCCATCGTTCTGCTTCGACGACCAGATCATGGTGTTCTCGGCCTCGTACCAGAACCCGTAGTCCGTGCGCACGCCAAGATCGTTGGTGTCCACCCACGTGTTCACGTAGGTTTTCGCGACGGGATCGTAGCCCCAGATCCCGTGGCCCTGATACGCGGGTGTCTTGTCGGTCGCGGGTATCCGCAGGTCGTTGACGATCCAATGCCGGTTGGCGAGAAGCGTGTTGGTCTGCACGCCGAGCGCATGCGGACCGGGCTTGTCGGCTTCGTAGAACGTGACGTCCGCATCCCAGACGCCTTCTTCCATTGCGAGCGGCCCGTAAATCGCCGTCAGACTGGGTGCCGCGTTGGGTTGCGCCAGCGCGCCGGCGGACGCGATGGCCGCTACTGTTGCGACGACGACCGACCCGATGATCCGCATCCGAGGGCTCCGACGTTCGAAGGTCGAGACGATACCGCACGTCTCGTCAGGCCGGGTCGCTGCTTCGATTCGGGAACGTCTTTCGCATCGAAATGAACCGGATCTTCACATCGTCCGTCAGCGCGTGCTCGAACGGCTCGTCGCCGGCATAGCCGTCCGCCCGGTACAGCTCGTGCCCGACGAGCGTCGCGACGAGCTCGGCACGCGTGAAGCCTTCGGCGGTGGCTTCCTGCTCGCATCGCGACAGGATCGCGCGACCGATTCCGCGGCGTGCCCAATCCGGTCGGACGAAAAATGCCCTGACCCGCGCAGCGTCGCGCGCGGGATCGAGCAGGGCCGGCTGGCGCCCCGGCTGCTGGTCGCCGCCGAACAACGTCTTGCGCCGGCTCCAGCCGCCGCATCCGACGATCGACGATCGAGCCTCCACGACGAAGTAGGTGCCATCGGTGATCAGCGTGCGGTCGAGGCCGAACGCGGTCCCGAGCGCGGCGTCGATTTGCGCCGACGTGTAGTAGTCCCGGGACAGGCCGCGCACCGATTCGCCGATCAGGCGCTCGATCGGTGCGGCATCCGCGAGCGTGGCCTTGCGCAGCGTGAACGACATCACTTCGGCGCACCGCACGTTCACTGCCGATCGACTTGCGGAACGCTGCGGAGATCTTGCGACCACGGCACGGCCGACCGGTACCAGATCTGCCGGCGCGGACCGAGCGCTTCGCGCTGGCCGAGACAGCCGACGCGCAGCGAGTACGTCGGCGGATCGTCGGGCGCGCACGCATACGTCGGTGTCCCGCAATCGCCGCAGAACGCATGCACGCGACGCGCACCGCTGTCGGCGACCTTGACATACGTTCGTGGCTGGCCGGTCAGCAGGCGGAAGGTGGCGCTCGGCGCCCTGACGGAAACCCGATAAGCCGATCCGCACAGCATCTGGCAATCGGTGCAGTGACAAGCCGACACTTCGGCGGGATCAACGTCGGCCTCGTAGGTGATTTGGCCACAGTGACAGCGTCCTTGTACGTGCATGGGCAAGCTCCGGTGCGTGTTATGCGTGAACGATGCGCACGTCCGCGATCCAGTTGCGGCGCCTTCGCGCGAGACGGGCTTCGAGATCTTCGGCGTCGAAGCTCGCTGCCGATCGCCGCAGCCATGCAGGGTCGACGTTGTCGAACGTGTTGACGTTGACGACCGCGTAGCGATGCTCGTCGATGTCGCAGGTCACGAACGGCGCGACGCCGCAACGCGCACAGACGTGAAACGCAGCCGTTCGCGTGCCGAAGGCGTACGCCGATACGAGGGCGGGGTCGGCCACGGTAACGGTCAGCGTCGAACGCGGATTCGACGTCCAGACGCCGCCGTGCTTGACGCAGAACGTACAGCCGCAGGCGCGTGCCGGGATTGCCGGCGGATCCTCGTCCCAGTCGAGAGCGAACGCGATATTGCCGCAATGGCATTTGCCGTTGATCACCATGAAAATCTGCCTCGCAATGGGCGCCGTTCAGTCGCGGCGACGTTACGGGCGCGAATCGTCGGTGGATTCGCGGTTCGTCACGCGTTGATCGCCGCCTCGAGCAGGCAGCTGAATTCGCGCGCGAAATCCACCGAGACGCGCGCGTGGACGGCGCCCTGCTTGTCGAAGAAGCGCTGCGTGCCGCACAGGCCGAACACGCCTTCGTGCCAGATGTTCGGATGGATGTAGAGGCCACGCGTGCCGTCGAAGCGAAAGCAGACGAAGCGCTGCGGTGTCACGTCGTCGCCCGGCAGCGCGAGCGGCACGAGAAAGGGCCGGCGGTCGAGCGGAAAGAACAACTGGCCGCCGTCGGGATGATAGTTCGCATGCCACAGCAGCATGCGCCGCGGTGCCGTCGCGTGGTCCGTGCGGGCTGCTTCGGGCGCCGTTGCGTACGCGAGCACGTAGTGGCCGCCAACGGCTTCGTTGCGACCGTACAGGATGTCGCCGTGCCATTCGCTGACGAAGACGCCTTCGGTCGTACCACCCTGGTCGCCAGTGTCGTCGTCGACCGGTCGGGTACCTTGCGCCGGCCAGCGGACGATCTCGATCGGACACGCTGCCGGATCGTCGATCAATCGCCCGTAGCCATCGAGCGTGGACGCCGTCGCCGGCACGACCGGCATCGCAACGTGCTCGAGTCCTGCGGGAAGACCCGGATTGAGGTAGTCGATCACCGGTCCGCCGTGGCGGCGTTCAGCGCACGTTGACGCGGCCGAGGCGCTTGGCATTCGCAACGGCCCGACGGTGGATCGGTGTCATGCCTTTGGTCAGCACGGCAAGCGCAGTGCTTTCCAGGTGCCGGGTACGGCGCCCGCCAGGCGTACCGAGACCCCACGGCGACCAGAACAACGGGGAGAAGCAGAAACGCAGATTGGCGCGGACGGCCTCGGCGAACATCGCGTTCCAGGACTCGTAGAACGCGGCAACCTTTTCGGCGCCCATCTTCTGGAACTCCTTCCGGTCGCGCGCCGACGGCGACGGCCCGGCAAGCGCGAGACGGCTCATGCGGTGGGCGACCACAGCGGGTACGGCCGCGGCGAGTTCAATCGCCTGGAGCGTAGTGCGGCGGGTGTTGCGACGGTGACGGTTGCTCATGAAACATCCAATCGATTCGAAAGGTCTTTCGACATGAAAACACTGTACGGGTCTTCGACGTAGTCCGCAAACGGTCCGCAAGCCACGAAGCCGAAACCGGCGTAGAGCGCTCGCGCGGGTGCGAATGCGGCCATCGATCCGGTTTCCAGACTGAGTCGTCCGTATCGGCGCTGCGTAGCTTCGTCGATGATGTGTGCAAGCAGCGCCGCTGCCACGCCCTTGCGCAGATGTCGCGGAACGGTGCGCATGGACTTGATCTCGCCATGATGCGCATCGAGCGCCTTCAGCGCGCCGCAGCCCAGCAGATCGTCGTGTTGCCACACGCTCCAGAACGTGATGTCGGGCTTGCGCAGCGCCGCGAGATCGAGCGCGTGGATGCTCTCCGGCGGCGAGTGCAGTGCGACGCTTCGCAAATGCAGTTGCAAAAGGTCGATGATGGCCGCGCCGCGAAGGTCGTCAATGCGGATCTCCATCGACGCAGATTCGAGTGGCACGCTGCTGCTCCCTAGCGATATCCGGTGACGTCGGCCGGCTTGCCAGCATCCTGCACCTCCGGCACGTAGCGCCACGCATCGGGCTGGCTGCCGTCGAGATCGGTGAATCCATACACCTTGGCCAGTTGTCCGCTCGACAGCGATTGTCCATTCCACCGCGCGACGTCTGGATCCATGGCCAGTGCGGTGACGGCGCGACCGACGAACGTCGGCGTTTCGGAGATCGCGAAATGCGGCGAACGCGCGATCGCGTCGCGCCAGTTCGACTCGGTGACGCCATAAGCTTCGAGCATCGCCTCGGATCGCAGCCAGCCGGGCGAGAGTGCAACGGCCGTTGCGCCGTGCGGCGCAAGCTCGTGCGCGAGCGCAAACGCCATTCGGTTCACTGCCGCCTTCGCCAGGTCGTAGAAGAACGAGACACGATAGCGCGTCGCGTTGTACTCGGCCGTACCGTCGGTTACCTCGACGACCAGTCCGCCCGGCGATTCGATCAGCAGCGGCAGCGCGAAATGACTGGTGATCGCGTGCGTATCGACGCCCAGACGTAACGTGCGCAACCCGATGTCGAGCGACGATTCCCATGCCGACTTGTTCCACTCCATCGTGGTCGCACCCCAGATGTCATTGACGAGCACGTGGAGCTTTCCCTGCTCGTCACGAATCCGGTCGATGAGGGCACGCACGTCGTCGGGAATCAGGTGATCGACGCGTACGGCGATCCCGCGTCCGCCTGCGGCGTCGACGAGTGCGGCCGTCTCCTCGATCGTCTCGGGACGCTTCATTTCCGACTGTTGCGATCGCGTCGTGCGGCCGGTGACATAAACCGTCGCACCCGCCCCGCCGAGCGCGACGGCAATGCCGCGACCGGCGCCACGCGTGGCTCCGGCAACGAGCGCGACCTTGCCCGCGAGCGCCCGGTTCGTCATGGCGCGCTTCTGCGCGTGGCGCCGCGCGGCATCACCCGCAGCGCAACGGCAGCGAGCAGCAAGACGAAGATGCCGGTCACGAACGCGTCGTAGTAAGAGGCGTTGACGGGGAACATGAAATCGGAAACGTTGGTCATGGCGTGAAAGACGATCGCCGCCAGTACGCTGATCGGCAGGTTGAAGGGAAGCAGGTTGCGCAGTTCGGACTGCGGCAGTGCGCCGAGAATCCACAGCGGGATCGACAGCGCTACGACGCCAGTGAAGAAGGCGGCCGGCATTGACCCACCCGTCTCGCCGTGCGGTCGTTGCGCGCTGCGTCAGCGCCGTTCGAGCGCAAGCCGGGCCCCAAGCCCCAGCAGCACCGCGCCCGAGAAGCGGTAGGTCCACGTGAGCACGGCGGGGCGCGAACGAAGCCAGGCGGACAGCGCGCCGGCGCAGAGGCCCACGGGCGCCTTGACGACGAACGTCAACGCCGCAAACGCGAGTCCCAGCACGAACACCGTGGCGGTTGGGTGACGCGCCGTGGGTGCGACGAATTGGGGCAGGAATGCGAAATAGAAGACGGCGATCTTGGGGTTGGATAGATTGGATAGCGCGCCATCGCGAAACAGCTGGCGCAGCGAGCGATGCGTCGCAAGTCCGACCGTCAACTCGCTGCTGCGGGTGCGCAACAGCCCGATGCCGAGGTAGATCAGATACGCGGCGCCCGCGAGCTTGAGTGCCAGGAACAGCCATTCCGACGTGCGCAGGATCGCACCGAGACCGAGTGTCGCCAGAACCGTGTGACCGACGAGGCCGACACTCACGCCCGCCGCCGTCGCGACGCCGGCGCGGCTACCCTGGGCGACGGAGCGTGACATGACGAGAATCATGTCCTGGCCAGGTGTTGCAATGAGCACGAGGGACGCAACGATGAACAGCAACCACGACGCTTCAATCATGACGCTCCCGATGGATTGGCTGACGCGTCGATGCACGTATCACGAGCGTTTGCGCAGCACGACGTGCGCTGCGGCACGCTTGCTTGGCGCGTTTTCGGCGCATTCGTAGCCGAGTGCACGCGTGTCGATGCCGTGCAACAGATGCTCGCCGGCGCCGAGCAGCACGGGCGATATCGCTAGATGCAGCTCGTCGACCAGCGCTGCGCGCAGATATTGGCGGATCGTTGCCACGCCGCCGCCGAGCCGGACATCGCGTCCGCGCGCCGCATCGCGCGCCCGGCGCAGTGCCGACTCGATGCCGTCGGTGACGAAATGGAACACCGTGCCGCCCTTCATCGTGATTGGCGTCCGCGGATGATGCGTCAGCACGAACACCGGGACGCGATACGGAGGCTCGTCACCCCACCAGCCCTTCCAGCTGTCGTCCGGCCACGGGCCACGCACGGGGCCGAACATGTTGCGGCCGAGTATCCACGCGCCGATGTTCGCGAATCCCCGCGCCGCGCTGTCGTCGTCGGCACCGGTTTCACCGCTTTGGTTGCCTTGCATGTGCTGCCACGTCCTGGTGTGGACAAACCAGTCGAACAGCTCGGGACCGCCGACGCCCAACGGATGCTGCAGATCCTGGTTCGGTCCGGCGCCGTAGCCGTCGATCGATATCGAGAACGAGTGGACGCGCAGTTTCGACAAGATGTTCCCTTCGGATTGATTGCCATCCAATGCTAGTAAGGCGTACCGTCCTTGCGAACGAACGCCCACGTGCCGTTGTCGTCGAGGCGCGCCCGGAGATCGTCGTCCGGGTAGCTGCCTTCGTCGCCCGGTGTTCGGTCACCGACCTCGAGGTAGACGACGTCGGACGTCGTTTCGTTCACGAGGCAATGTCCGTTTCCGGTCCCGGCCTTGAATCCCGCGCACATGCCCGGTTCGAGCACGGTGCGTCCCTCGTCCGTGTGCAGCGTGGGGCGACCTTCGAGGATGTAGACGAACTCGTCCTGCCTGGTGTGGGCATGCCGAAGCGCGGAGACGGCGCTCGGCGCGAGCCTCGTCAAATTCACACCGAAATGTGTCAGGCCGAAAACCTCGCCCAGCGGACGCTTCAATCGGCCCGCCATGCGCGAGGCGAACGGCTCCGGGTAGTTCGACGGTTTTGTGCGCGGTGCTGCCTGGGCCGCGACAATGGCTGCGGGAAGGGAAGAGTCGGACATGCTGCTCGCTCGCAAATGAGATGTCACGGCGCTCGCGCCGGCACACCGATCAGGGCTGTGAGTCTCCTACGAGCCAGCTTAATCGAACCCGGTTGCCGTCACGCCGACGCATTTAAGCGCGCGACGCGGGCGCGCGCCGCGGACAGCAGGACGCGCGAGTAGAGCTTGTGGAATCCGAGCAGCGAATGAAACGCGAAGCCAAGCTCGCGCGCTCGCGAGTCGGCACGGCGTACCGGCATGACGGCCGAGCCGAAGTAGAGGCGCGTCCCTGCGCTGTCGTTTCCCGAATCGATCGCGGTCGCCATCAGCCATGATTTCGTGCGGCCGGTGAAATCCGCGAGCAGGAGCTCGTTCGCGTCGCGGCCCTCGACGCGCCACGCGGCGAACGTGTGGCTCGCGCCGATCGCAAGCTGGTGCGCGTCGCGATCACTGGACGGCCTGGAAACAGCCCATTTCAGCAGCCATCGCTCGGCCTTGAATACCGCCGTCGTGTAAAAGGCCTCCACGTATTCGGCGTGGGAAACCCGCACCGGCACTCCGGTGCAATAGCAATCCGCAAAAACGCCCTCGCTGACGCATCGCTGCAGCAGCGAACCCTCCGGAATCTCGCATCGAACAACGCGACTTGCAGGTTCACCCACGGAAGACCGCGGATGGCGCGTTTCGTCGTGGCCCCGTCAGAGATCCTCCCGGCCACCCCGGCGCCACCGCGGCGGCTCGCCCTTGGCCCAGCAAACGGCGATGAGTATCAACGTCAGCGCGACGAGGCACGCGGCAAATCGCACCGGTCGCGCCGACGGGTCTATCACCACCGCGGCCGTGCCGATGAGCATCACGTACACGACGATCACGAACCAGCCTTGCCACATGGCGGGAAATCCCCAGCCCCAGCCGTAACGCTTGGCGGGAAACCAATAGCGGGGCGGGTCGGGCATCGTGACCAAGGACACCGTGTGAATGACGGCCGCAATCAGAAGAAATCGATCACGCCCGTCGCCAGGTCGTACATCGCGCCGGCGATCTTGATGGTGCCGCTCGACTCCATCCCGGCGAGTACGGGGCTGTCCTTGCGAATTCCTGCGATCGTGAGCTCGACGTTCTTGCGCGCGACGGCGTCGACGAATGGATAGTTCTTGGAGGTCCTTTCGCCCGTGTAGACCGTCGCAGCCACCGCCGGCTTGATCTTGGCGAGCAACCCGGTGAGATTGCCGAGCTCGGCGTTGTCGATCGCACCCTTGATCGCGCCGCACGACGTATGCCCCATGACCAGCACCACCTTGGACCCCATCAGCTTGCAGGCGAATTCCATCCCGCCGAGGACGTCCCCATTTTCGATGTTGCCCGCCATGCGAGTGTTGAAAATGTCGCCGATTCGCAGATCCATGATCGTTTCGGCCGGCGCCCGCGAGTCGATGCAACTCAGCAGGACGGCTACCGGATATTGGCCTGCGGCACTGGCCCGTTGCTGCGCGAGGTAGTCATAGTCTTTCATCTGGCCGCTGGTGAAGCGCTTGTTGCCTTTCTTCATGAGCGCCAGGATGGCGTCCGGCGTGAGCTTGTCGCGTTGCGCCTTGGTCAGCGCATCTGCATAGGCAACTTCGCTGAACGCCCCCGTACCCACGGCCGCCGCGGCCGTCAGCGCGAACGAAGCGCCGAGGAAATTGCGCCGGTCGCGCGGGTCGGTGTGCGGGCAGGCTTTGTGATCCACAGACATTAACCGTCTCCTTGATATTGTTTCGTTCGCGATCGTGCACGGGGGATTGATGCACCGGGCGGCGAGGCATGTCGCCTCCAACCCAACGATGCAGCGCGAGATGCTAAGCCGCAAAGCGCGCGGCCGCAATGCCGCACGTGCATTTACACGCTTTGCGCGAACTCGTCCAGGCGGCGATTGAAGGCCCCGGGATCGTCCCAGAACGCCGCATGGCCCGCGCCCGCCATCACGTGAACCTCCGCGCGAGCCATGCCCTGCTTGTGCCGATCGACGACGGCGGGCTTGACGATCGCGTCGTCCGAGCCGTGGGTGATCAGTATCGGCTTGCGGATTCTCGGCAGCAGATCGTCATTGTCGAGGGACCGGGAAAGAAGCGCCTGGCGGACGTGCGGTGCCACCGACACGTTGTAGCCGAGCATCAGGAACAGTTCTTCGTCGGAAATTTCTCGCGCGAAGCACATGCGCAACAGCGCCTCCAGGCTGCGCACGCTCGCTTCCACATCCGTGGCGAAGAACCCTGCGGCGAGGCCGAGAAAGCCCGGGGTCAGGACGCTCATCGCGTCTTCGCTTCCGAGCTTCGTGATTCCGTCGACGAAGCTGAGCCCGCCCAGGCTTTCATCGCCGTAATGCCGGACATAATCGAGGATGACGAGTGGCCCGTACGACCAGCCGCATACGATCGGGTGGTCGAGGTGCAACGCCGTCAGCACGGCATTAAC
>Ga0207675_100005770_pt1 | contig 11840 bp, 9 predicted proteins | sample KBSSwiS42_FD_184305 | JGI IMG/M metagenome (GOLD analysis project Ga0207675, IMG submission 184305) | Switchgrass rhizosphere microbial communities from Kellogg Biological Station, Michigan, USA - KBS Switchgrass S4-2 (SPAdes) (version 2) | ecosystem: Host-associated > Plants > Roots >...
TTGACCTTGCCGGAGTCGATGTACGGCTTCGCCTGCAGAATACTGGCATACGCCATTTGGATCTGGCCGCCGATCAGGTCCTGCATCATCGGCGCTTCGCCTTTGTACGCAATATGGTTCATCTCGGCTTGCTGCGTCGCGCTCATCCACGCGCCGGCGACATGCGGATACGAGCCGATGCCATAGGAGCCATAGGCCAGCTTGCCCTTGTTCTTGCTCACATACTGCAGCAATTCCGGAGCCGTGGTCGCGCTCACGCTGGGGTGCACGACAAGCACGATCGGAGCCGTCGCGATTTGCGAAACGAGCGCCAGGTCCTTGCGCGGGTCGTACGGCAGCTTGTCGTACAGGAATACGTTGGTGAGCATCGTGTTGCTGATCGACAGCAGGATGGTGTAACCGTCTGGCGCAGCCTTGACCACCGCATCGGTGCCGATGATGCCGGCGGCGCCGGCCTTGTTGTCGACGATGACGGGTTGGCCGAGGCGCGGCGACATTTTCTCGGCCAGGACACGGGCGAGGATGTCGGTGGCGCCGCCGGCGGCGAACGGCACCACGATCCGGATCGGCTTGCTCGGGTAGGGATCGGCGGCATGCACCGTCGTGCAGAGAGACAGCGCGACGCAGGCGAAGGCCCAGGCGCAGCGGATCAAGCATCGGTTCATGGTGATGTTCCTCGTCAAGGATTGGCGGACGGTTCGGATTCGTGAAGGGAGGCCGATCCGAGCAGCGTCTTGACCGGCAGTCGTTCCAGTGACACGCGCAGGCGCTCGTGCACCGGCGCCATTGCCTCGCCCAACGCCGCGGCGTCGAGCAGAACAGTCACACGCCGTTCGGCATCGACATCCACCATCGGACGTGCTTCGTCGCGCACCTCGAGCGCGGTGCATGTTTCGGCGACCAGCGCGGCCACGACCGCCTTTGCAGCCATCAGGCGAAGCTCGGGTTTGTAGATCTTGCCCACGTTCGTCAGCGGCATGCGTTCGATGATGGCGACCGCTTTCGGCCGGGCCGGGGCCTCGTCGACCCGTTGCGCAACGAATGCGAGCAGCTCGTCCTCGCTCACCGACGCGCCGGGGACGAGCGTGACGAAGACGAACGGCAACTCGCCCGCATACGCATCCGGCGCGCCCACCGCCGCGCAAAGCGCAACCGCCGGGTGCGCGGCGAGCGCATCCTCGATGACCTTGGGGTCGATGTTGTGCCCGCTGCGGATGATCAGATCCTTCGAGCGTCCGGTCAGGTTCAATCGTCCCTGCGCGTCGATCCAACCCAGATCGCCGGTGGCGAGCCAACCCTCGGCGGTAAACGCCTTCGCGTTGTCTTCGGGGTCGAGGAAGCCGGAGAAGAGATTCGGCGACTTGAACAGCACCATGCCGATTTCTCCGGGTGGCACATCGCGTTCGCTCGCGCCGCCGATGTCGTCGAGGGCGACGATGCGAACGCGAGCGTAGGGGAGTGGGAAGCCGACGCAACCTGCCGGGCCTTCGACGCCGAGCGGCGTGATCGACGAGATGCCCGCCATCTCGGTCATGCCGAGGCTCTCGTGAACATGCAGCCCGACGAGCTTCTTGAATCGCGCGGCCAGTTCGGGCGAAAGGGGCGCGGCCCCGGTACGGCAGTACCGGAGCGACGAGATGTCGGCGTCCTGCAACGGCACGTTGGCCAGCGCCGCGAGCACCGTCGGCACGGCGGAAAGAATGGTGGCGCGGTGGGTCTCGACCAGCCGCCAGTAGTTGGCCAGGACTTCGCGGTTGCGCATCAGCGACGGCGTGGGGATCACGACTTCCACACCCGCGGACAGCGACGCCAGCGATGCCGGCAGCACGCCGGCCACATGGAACAGCGGATAGCCGTTGATGGTCACGTCGGAATCGGTAATGCCAATCAGCTCCACGCTGGCCCAGGCCGTGAAGACCTGGGCGCCGTGGGTGTGGCGCGCGAGCTTGGGCGCGCCGGTCGTCCCGCCGGTGTGGAAGTACGCGGCAATGTCGGTGGCGAGAATGTCGCGCCCGCTGACGAGACGATCGTCGGGCTGGGCGGCACGCAGCGCGTTGAAGTCCGCAACCCGTTCCGGCAGCGTCGCAATGGGCGCTTTGGTCTCGTGATGCGGCGCCACGCGCAGCACCGCAATCAGCGATGGCAACTGGTCGCGAATGCGCATCGCCTTCGACCAGATCCCGGACTCCTCGTCCGATCCGTAGGCGATCAGCACCCTGGCGCCGGCCACGCGCATCAGCGACACCAGTTTCTCGTCGGTAAGCAGCGGATTCAGCGGCTGGACGATCCCCGCCGCTTCGCCGCCCCAAAGCGCCAGGTGGTATTCCAGGCAGGCGGGCAAAAGCACGGCCACCGCATCCGTTGGATCCACGCCGAGGACATGCAGCATGTTGGCGGTTTGATGGATGCCCGCCAGCAGCTTGTTGTACGACCAGCGGATCGGCGTGTCCGCCGGGTCGCCGCTGCGCAGGAAGGTCAGCGCGGTCTTGTCGCCGAACGCATGCGCCGAATTGCGGAAGATCTCGTACGTGCTGCGCACGGTCACCGCCTGTTCGAGCGGTGTCCGCTCCAGGCGCCGGACGTCGTCGATGCTGCGAATCGGGAACGACGGCGCGAAGGGCGCGGCGACGCCGGGTTTGCCCATGGCGTTCATGTCGTTCGATCCGATCCGCGGCGCAGCGCGGCGAAGTGCGGTGGACGTTTGGCGAAGAAGGCGCTGATGCCTTCGCTCGATTCGTCGTCGCCGAGTGCGTCGACCATGTGCCCGGCTTCGAGCGCAAGCTGCGCATCGAGCGTGGCACGATGGGCGTGCCGGCACAGCGTCTTGATGCGAGCGGTGGCCCGCGACGGTCCGTCGGCGATACGCGCGGCGAGCGCAATCGCGTCGGGCTGCGCGCTGCCCGGATCGGACAGCCGATTCACCGCCCCGAGCGCCGCCATGCGCTCGGCAGTGATGCGATCGCCGGTGAGGCACAGCTCGGTGAGAAGCTGGCGGGAAAGAAATTCGGAGAGAAATGCGGTCACGCCTCCGTCCGGCGTGAGACCGACCTTCACATAGGCGATGGAAAAGAACGCGTTGCGCGCCGCGACCAGCATGTCGCAGGCGAGCGCGATGGATACACCTGCGCCCGCCGCACCGCCTTCGACGGCCGCAATGACCGGCTTGCCGCAATCGCGGATCGCGCGAATGAGGTCATGCAGGCCCTCCAGCCGTTCGCGCCGTTGCACCGGTGCCATGTCGCGTCGCTCTCCGAGGACGCGGAGATCGCCGCCCGAGCAGAAGAAGCCTTCCGCCCCGGTCAGGACGATTGCGCCGCTCTGCGGATCGGCTTCCGCCTCGGCTAACGCCGCCGGCAACGATGCATAGAGTTCCGCGGTGATCGCGTTGCGTGCGGCCGGATTGTTCATCACGAGCACCTGCACGGCGTCGTGACGGCTCGTGAGAACTGCGCTGGTCATGCTCCACCTCCTTGCACCACTTCGGCAGGGAGATAACTGCGCGTCGGTGTCCGGTCTATCGCGCGGCGACCCGCGCTCATTCCCGCCCCCACGCTTGCGGCTATCGCCACTGCGCTGCCCCGCGAGGCAGCCAGCAGTCCCGCGTATTTCGGCGGTCCGGCGGCGCTCATTGACGCAAGCTCCGGCCAAGCTCGATATAGCGCTGGAGATGATGGTCTTCATCACCCAGCTGATGGTCGATCATGATGAGACGCTTGGCGTAATGGGCCAGCGGCAGCTCCCACGTCATGCCGATGCCGCCGTGCATCTGGATGCTTTCTTCGGCGACCAGCGTGCCGATCCGTCCGATGCTGAACTTGGCCGCCGACAGCGCGCGTTCGCGGACGACACGCTCGGCGCTCAGTGCCGCGGCGGCATTGATCACGGCGGAGCGTGCCTGCTCGATCTCCAGCAGCATGTTCGCCATCCGATGCTGCAGCGCCTGGAAGCTGCCGATGAACATGCCGAACTGCTTGCGCGTCTGCAAGTACTCCAGCGTCGCCTTTTTCGCTTCGTCCATTGCGCCAAGCGCTTCGGCACATAGCGCAACAATGCCGGCGCCAACCGCGTTCTCGATCGTGGCAAAGCCGGCGCCCGGCGCGCCCAGCAGCGCGTTGGCCGGAAGCTTCACGTCCTGCAGCGTCAACTCCGCGGCACGACCGCCGTCGATGGTCGGGTAGCCGCGTACCGCGAGACCCTGCGCATCGGCAGGCACGAGAAACAGGCTGATCCCGGCTTCATCTTCGACCGTGCCGCTGTTGCGGGCGGACACGACGAACACATCGGCGCTCTCGCCGTGCTGCACCACTGCCTTCGCTCCGCTCAACACCCAGTCCGAACCTTCTTGCTTTGCGCGCGTCTGCACATGGGCCAGCGTGTAGTGCGCGTCGGCTTCGTCGTGCGCAAAGGCCGCGATGGATTCGCCCGCGATGATCTTCTCGATCCACTGCTTCTGCGCGCCGCTTTCCGCCGCCGCAATCGCGCGACCCGCCAGTACCGCGCAGAGCAACGGCTCGACGACCAGTCCGCGTCCGAGCGACTCGAACACCACGGCAATGTCGAACCCTTCACCGCCGAAGCCCCCATCCGCTTCGGAAAAGAGTGCGCCGATCACGCCCAACTCGGCAAGCTCCTGCCAGATCTCCCGGCTGAAGCCCTGCGGCGACTTGGCGATTCTGTCGCGTGTCGCGAACGGATACTTGTCGCGGATGAAGCGGTCGAGCGTATCGGCCAGCATCCGCCGGTCGTCGGTGTGTTGGAAGTTCATGTCAGCGCCTTGTCAAAGGCCGAGGATCATCTTGGAGATGATGTTTCTCTGGATTTCGTTGGAGCCGCCGAAGATCGACAGCTTGCGGTTGTTGAAGTACTGCGCCGCGGCAGGCGCTGCCTCGTCGGGTCCAACTGGCGGACCTTCGAAGCCTTCGTGCAGCGCTGCGGCAATAAAGGGTTGCGCATAGACCCCCATGGCGCGGCGGGTGAGCGACGAAATCTCCTGGCGGATTTCGGTGCCGCGGATCTTGAGCATCGAGCTTTCCGCGCCGGGCGCACCGCCGCCAGCCACCGCCGCGATCACGCGCACATTGGTGGTCTTCATGTTCTCGAGCTCGATCTCGACCCGCGCCATGCGCGCGGCGAAAGCGGGATCCTCGTCAAGCGGCTTGCCATGCTTCTTCTGCCTGGCGGCGATCTGCTTCAGCTTCGCCAGCGCGGCAACGGAAAAGCCGACACCCGCGATGTTGGTGCGCTCGTAAGTCAGCAGGTACTTGGCGCAGGTCCAGCCCTTGTTCTCCTCGCCGACCAGGTTCTCGACCGGCACGCGGACATCGGTGAAGAACACCTCGTTCACCTCGTGCTCGCCGTCGAGCGTGATGATCGGGCGCACTTCGACGCCGGGTGTCGTCATGTCGATCAGCAGAAAGCTGATGCCTTCCTGCTTGCGCGCTTCGGTGTCCGTACGCACGAGGCAGAAAATCATGTTCGCGTGCTGGCCCAGCGTAGTCCACGTCTTCTGGCCGTTCACGACGTAGTGCTCTCCCTTGTCGTCGCGGGCGCGCACGGCGCTCGTCTTCACCGCTGCGAGGTCGGATCCGGCGCCCGGTTCCGAATATCCCTGGCACCACCAGTCCGAGCCGTCGAGAATGCGCGGCAGCCAGTACCGCTTCTGCGCCTCGTTGCCGTACTTGATGAGCACCGGCCCCAGCATGTTCACGCCGAACGGGACGATGCGCGGTGCATGCGCGATTGCGCACTCGTGCTCGAAGATGAATTTCTGGACCGCGGTCCATCCGGGGCCGCCGTACTGCTCGGGCCAGTGGCTGGCAAGCCAGCCGCGGCGATTGAGGATCGCCTGCCATTCCTCGTGGTCGGCCTTGCTGAGGTGCTTGCCGGTGCCGACCTTTTCAGCCATGCGCGCGGGAAGCTCTTCGGCGAGGAAGCTCCGCACTTCGCTGCGGAACGCTTCCTCTTCGGGAGTGAAGTTCAGATCCATGGCTTGAGCTCTCAGTAGATTTCGAACAGGCCCGCGGCACCCATGCCGCCGCCGATGCACATGGTGACGACCGCGTATTTCACACCGCGCCGCTTGCCCTCGATCAGGATGTGTCCCGTAAGACGTGCGCCGGTCACGCCGAACGGGTGACCGATGGCGATCGCTCCGCCGTCGACGTTCAGCAGCTCGTCGGGAATGCCGAGCCGCTCCTTGCAATAGAGCGCCTGCGATGCGAACGCCTCGTTGAGCTCCCACAGGCCGATGTCGGCAATCTTCAGACCGTTGCGCGCCAGCAGCTTGGGCACGGCGAACACCGGTCCGATGCCCATTTCGTCGGGCTCGCAGCCGGCGAGGGCGAGGCCGCGAAACGCTCCCAGCGGCGTGAGCCCGGCACGCGCGGCTTCACCTGCTTCCATCAGCACGCAGGCGGACGCGCCATCGGAGAGTTGCGACGCGTTGCCCGCGGTGACGAACTTGCCCGCGCCCATTACAGGTTCCAGCTTCGCCAGGGACTCGTAGGTCGTGCCGCGGCGGTTGCAGGTATCGGCCGCCACCGTGACCTCGCGCTTGGTGACGGCCTTGGTTTCCTTGTCGGTCACGGCCATCGTGGTGGTGACCGAGATGATCTCGTCCTGGTAGCGCCCGGCGATCTGCGCCGCTTCGGTCCGGCGCTGGCTCTCGGCCGAGAAGCGGTCCTGCGCTTCGCGGCTGACTCCGTAACGCGCGGCCACGATATCGGCGGTCTCGATCATCGAGAGGTAGAGCTCGGGCTTGTGCTCGGCGATCCACGGGTCGATGCCGGTGTTGCCGTCCTCGCGAGTGCGGATCTGCGAAATGCTTTCGACGCCGCCGGCGATCATCGCGGGCGCACCTTCGACGATGATCCGTCCGGCGGCAATGGCGATCGCCTGCAGGCCCGAAGCGCAGAATCGATTCACCGTCGTTCCGGCAATCGTGATCGGCAGCCCCGCGCGCACGACGGTTTGCCGTGCGACATTGCGACCGGTCGTGCCCTCCGGGTACCCGCAGCCGAGAATCGCGTCCTCGAGCAACGCGGGATCGATGCGTGCACGGTCCACGGCGGCGCGCACGGCGAATGCCGCAAGCGTGGACCCAGGCGTGATGTTGAATTCACCGCGGTGCGCCTTGGTTACCGGCGTTCGGGCGGTCGAGACGATAACGGCTTCGCGCATGGGATTTCTCTTTCAGGATTTGTTGAGGCTGTCGAAGTTGGCGCCCCGCGCAACGAGGTCGACGAGCAGCGGCGAGGGCGTCCAGAACAGCGGGTCCTCCTTGGCGAACTCGCGGATATCGGCGAGGATCGTGGAGGCGCCGATCATGTCGGCATATTTCATCGGGCCGCCGCGGTAGCGCGGGAAACCGTAGCCGTAGAGGAACGTCACGTCGACATCGAGGGGGCGCAGCGCGATGCCCTCCCGCACGACGTTGGCGCCTTCGTTGATCATCGCGGCCATGTAGCGGCGGATGATTTCCTCATCGCTGAAGCTGCGCGGCGTGATGCCAGCCTTCGTTCGCTCGGCATCGACGATCGCTTCGACCTCCGGGTCGGGGGTACCGATGCGCGCACCCGCGGGATAGAGGTAATAGCCGCGTCCGGTCTTCTGTCCGAACCAGCCGCGCTCGCAGATCTCGTCGGCGATGTGCACGTAGCGAGCACGCGGATCGCGCGTTGCCGCCTTGCGCTTGCGCGTTGCCCAGCCGATGTCTCCACCCGCGAGGTCGGACATCTGATAGGGGCCCATCGGATAGCCGAAGTCACGCACCGCCCGGTCGATCTGGTAGGGCGAGGCGCCGTCTTCCATCATGTAATCGGCAGCCTGGCGATAGACCGCGAGGATGCGGTTGCCGATGAAGCCGTCGCACACGCCCGCTCGCACCGGCACCTTGCGCAGCTTCTTCGCGAGATCGAAGCCGGTGGCCACGACATCGGCCGCCACCTTGTCCGGTACGACGATCTCGAGCAGCTTCATGATGTTGGCCGGTGAAAAGAAATGCAGGCCTACCACGTCCTGGCGCCGTGCGATGCTAGCCGCGATCGCGTCGATGTCGAGGTACGAGGTGTTCGTCGCCAGCACGGCGCCGGGTTTGCACAATTTGTCGAGCTGCGCGAACACGGCCTTCTTGACGGACATGTCCTCGAACACGGCCTCGATCACGAGGTCGACCTGCGCCAGTGACTCGTAAGCGGTCGAGCCGGTGAAGCGCGCCATCGTCGCGGCCTTGGCCTCGGGGCTCATCCGGTTTTTGGCGATGAGGCCGTCATAGACCTTTTCGACATGCGCGCGCCCGCGGGCGAGGCTCTCCGCGTCGCGCTCGATCATCGTCACGGGCAGTCCCGCATCGAGCATGGCGACGGCGATGCCGGCGCCCATGGTGCCGCCGCCGACGATGCCGGCGGTGGCGATCGGTCGCGGCTTCGCGGATCGCGTTTCAGGGGCCTTGACCACCTCGCGCTCCGCGAAGAACGCATGGATCAATCCCTCGCGCTGCGGGCTCTGCATGCACTGGAGAAACAGCTCGCGCTCGCGCTTCATGCCTTCAGCGAAGGGCAGTTCGAGCGTGGCTTCGACGGCTTCGACGATCCGCAGCGGCGAGAAGAGGCCCTTGGCTTTCTTGGCGGTATCCGCGCGCGCGGCGCCGAGCGCGGCGCGGCTGGCTGCCATATCTTCCAACTGCTTGTTCGCATCGCGCGTGCGGCGCGCCGGTGCGTGCGACGCGATGAGCTCGTCCACGAAGGGCAGTCCGGCGGAAAGCGGATCGGACCCGGCGTCGAGACGGTCGACGAGGCCGAGCGCGAGGGCTTTGTCGGCGCCGACTGGTTGGCCACTCAACATGAGCTCGAGCGCCGGACCGACGCCAATGAGCCGCGGCGCGCGCTGCGTGCCGCCCGCCCCCGGAAGCAACCCAAGCGTGACTTCGGGCAGGCCGAGCCTGGCGTTCGCCAACGCCAGACGGTAGTGCGCCGACAGCGCAATCTCCAGCCCACCGCCGAGCGCGGATCCGTGCAGGATCGCGACCACCGGTTTTGCGCAACTCTCGATGCGGTTGCACACCTCCGGCAGCGAAGGCGGCTGCGGCGGCTTGCCGAATTCGCGGATGTCGGCGCCGGCAATGAAGGTGCGTCCGGCGCCGAGAAGCAGCACCGCGTCGACGGCAGCGTCATTCTCGGCGGCATCGATCGCCGCCATCAGGCCACGCCGTACGTCGACGCCGAGTGCGTTGACCGGCGGATTGTCCACCGTGACGACGAGCACATTGCCGCGGCGTTTCACGGTGACGACTTCCTCGGCGTTGTCTTCGGTCATGGTGTCGTTCTCCAGACAGGCACAGTCATGCGATTGTCCTCAGGCCGCAACGAGCCGCATGCGCGCGGCGGCGTATTCGGCCTTCAGCCGATCGATCACCTGCGCGGCCGGGAGGACGTCGCCAATGGTGCCGACCCCTTGGCCTGCGCCCCAGACGTCCTTCCACGGCTTCACCCGCGTCGAGCCGAAATTCATCTGGCTCTTGTCCACACTCGGCAGGTCGTCGGGGTCGAGCCCGGCGGCAGCGATGCTGCGCTTCAGGTAGTTGCCAGCCACACCTGTGAAGAGCGACGTGTAGATGATTTCCGACGCTCCCGCTTCGACGATCATGCGCTTGTAGCTTTCGGCCGCGTGCGCCTCCTCGGTCGCGATGAAGCGCGTGCCCATGTACGCGAGGTCCGCGCCCATCGCCTGGGCCGCGAGAATTGCCGCGCCGTTGGTGATCGCGCCGGCCAGGATGATGGTTCCGTCGTAGATGCGGCGCACCTCGCCGACGAGCGCGAACGGGCTCATGGTCCCTGCATGTCCGCCGGCGCCGGCGCAGACCAGAATGAGTCCATCGACTCCGGCTTCCAGTGCCTTCTCTGCATGGCGCAGATTCGTGACGTCGTGGAAGACGAGTCCCCCATAGCCGTGCACGTCCTTGACGACGGCACCCGGGGCCTGGAGCGACGTGATGATGATCGGCACCTGGTGCCGCACGCAAACCTCGACGTCGTGGGCGAGCCGGTCATTCGATTTGTGCACGATCTGATTGACCGCAAAAGGCGCGATGCGCCGCGACGGATCCGCGGCAGTCGCCGCCGCGAGCGCGGTCTTGATCCTGAGGATCCAGGCTTCGAGCTCTTCCTTCGGCCGCGCGTTGAGCGCCGGAAAGGAACCCACGATCCCGCCGAGACATTGCGCGATGACGAGATCCGGGTTCGAGACGATGAACAGCGGCGACCCGATCACCGGCAGCGCGAGATGCGCGGCTAACGACTTGGGGAGTGGCATGGTCTGCACTCCTCTCAAGGCAATCGATCGAGGGTCTGGTCCCGGATCATGGTGATTCCTCCGACGGGGGCCGGTATACGTTCCGGCGTGAAGGCATTGTCGGCCACGGTACTTCTTTTGACAATTCGGTCTCGGATTGACATACTGTCAAGTGAACTTTGACAATGGTGCAGCCCATGGACCTGACGTCGCTGACCCTGCTCGTCGACATCGTCGATGCCGGCAACCTGAGCCAGGCTGCGCGCAAGCTGAAGACGAGCCGCGCCAACGTCAGCTATCACCTGAACCAGCTCGAAAGATCGGTCGGCGTGAAGCTGCTTCGCCGTACCACGCGGAGCATGGAGCTGACCGAGGTCGGCCGTCGTCTCTATCAGCACGGCCGCAGCATCCGCAATGAACTGCTGGCGGCGAAGGAATCGGTGGCGACTCTCGGTCACACGCTGCGCGGGCGCGTGCGCATCGGCGTGCCCAGCGGCTACGGCCAGCTGGTGATGGCGGACTGGCTGATCGCCTTCAAGCGGCTGTATCCCGACATCGTGCTCGATGTGCTCTTCGAGAACCGGGTCGTCGACCTGCTTCGCGAAGGGCTCGACATCTCGATTCGCGTGATGGCGGAGCCGCCGCCGACGCTCGTGGCGCGCGAACTGGGAACGGTGCGTTATGTCGCGTGCGCTGCGCGCGCTTATGTCGAGTCACGAGGGCTGCCGTTGGTACCGGAGGATCTGGGCAGCGTGCCCTTGATCACGTCGGATGTCGCCGGCCAGCAGCTGCGCGTGGCGGCCTACCTTGGCGATGAACGGCGGGAGGTGCTGCTCGATCCGACGCTGATCTCGGAGAACTTCTCATTTCTGCGCCAGGCGATACTGGCCGGAGCGGGTGTCGGGCTCGTGCCCGACTACGTGGTGAAGGACGAGGTGCTGCGCGGCGCCGTGCTGACGGCGCTCGACGACTGGCGCCTGAGCATCTTCGGCACACGGATGTTCATGCTGTACATGCCGAACCGGCACCACACGCGCGCGGCCAGCACGTTCATCGATTACATTCTCGAACGCGCGCGCGCCGAACAAGCGCGCGTCGAGGCGACGGTGGTGTTGAAAACGCCGCCCGTCGTGGCTTGACGCGGGCGACGCGTCGCGGACGGCGCGACTATCGGATCACCTTCAATGCAGGTCCGACGGCTTGCGTCGATGCCAGTCCGTGACGCTCTGGAACGCGTGCCCGAACTGGAGGAGCATGGCTTCCTGCCACCGCTTACCGATCAATTGCACGCCGATGGGCAGACCATCGGCACCGAATCCGCAGTGCAGGGTGATGGCCGGATGACCGGTCAGATTGAAAGGCATCGTCCAGGGAAACCAGTTCGGTCGCATCTCGGCGAATGCGCGACCGTCGATCTCCAGCGGGTCGAACAGGTCCTGTTCGATCGATGGCGCGGTTCTGGACAGTGTCGGCACGGCGATGAAGTCATGCCCGTCGAGCAAGTCCTGAACGCGGCGGAACAGGCGAGCCCGCTCGAAGTTGGCGTTCTGGTA
>Ga0207675_100005772_pt1 | contig 11836 bp, 10 predicted proteins | sample KBSSwiS42_FD_184305 | JGI IMG/M metagenome (GOLD analysis project Ga0207675, IMG submission 184305) | Switchgrass rhizosphere microbial communities from Kellogg Biological Station, Michigan, USA - KBS Switchgrass S4-2 (SPAdes) (version 2) | ecosystem: Host-associated > Plants > Roots >...
GATCGGGCAAGCATTCTCGCCGAGCGCCGCTGGAAATGGGGCGTATTTGGCATATCCGCCTACCTCGGCCTGCTGATTGTCGACTTTGCCTGGATGTGGCCGCTGTTCAGCGGTGGGCTGCTGACGTACGACCAGTGGCATATGCATATGTGGTTCCCGTCCTGGATCTGATCCCCTGCTCGCGGTCAGGCCGCGGCCCCGACGGGGCATGAAATGCGGACATACCCAACCGAGTGAAAGGTGACCGCCACCGAGCAGTGATTCGGTGGCCCGGCGTGCTGGTCTATCTCGGGAAGGGCAAGTCCGGGCGCCCCCGGTTAGGTCATCGGTTCACCGATAACGGCACCATCAGCGACCCGGCTCGGCAGCGATGGTGCGGGATGGCTCGCTGACGACTCGGCCGCCAAGCCTCGCCCAGCCATCGCCCTCCCACCTGGTGTAGATGCGTGATCCCCGCCCTTGAGTGATATCCAGATCTCGTTGCTGCAGGTCAGTGAACGAGATGGCGGCCGCACCGGTGGCCTCGTCCTCGATGATTCCGAAGGCAGCGGCGAACATCCGTGACCGGAGCCTGCCGGTGGCCTGGTCGACCCAGGCCCACAGGTAATGCGGACCGCCGGGGTAGTCCGCTGGATCGGCTCGGTCGACTGCCTGCTGGTCGGGCATCTCGTGCCACTTGAAGGGCGTGGTCCATCCCGCTCGGGCTCGGATCCAGGTGAGGGTCTCTTCGTGAGTGACGTCAACTGGGCCGGCGCGGGTGAGTAGTCGCGCGGCACCGTGGCCCTGCCGCCGCAGCCACCACGCCGCGCCAACAGTCGGATGACCCGCAAACGGCAGCTCGACCGCCGGCGTGAAGATTTGGACTTGCCCGATATCTGGATCTTCGACGAAGACCGTCTCGGAGTAGCCAAGCGCAGCCGCGACCTGCTGCCGTTGGTCCGATGAAACGTCCTCGCCATCCACGATGCCCAGCAAGTTGCCGAACTCGCCGGACTCGTCGACGAAGACTCGAAGCACATTTACGGTGAGGATCGCTGAGCTTGCCGTCACCTCAGGAACGCTACCGGGATCGGCTGCCCGGGACGCGCCAAGGCGTCGGACACCTCAGGTGAGCGAGCAACGATGGCTATCCGAATGGCGTCGGGACATACCGCACGGTCAGCTCAGGTTCGACGTAGTTGCCGCGCCGCTGCCGCCGGGGCAGGCTCACGTCTCGCGGGGTAAGTGGTTTGTAGGGGATTTGGCTGAGCAGGTGGCTGATGATGTTGAGGCGGCCGCGTTTCTTGTCATCGGTGTATGCGACGTACCAGGGCGCCCACGGGGTGTCGGTTGCCGCGAACATCGCATCCCGGGCTCTGGAGTAGTCATACCAGCGGCTGTAGGACTTCAGATCCATATCCGACAGCTTCCAGATCTTCCGCGGGTCCTGCATTCGGCTCTGCAGCCGGCGGGTCTGCTCGTCCGCGCCCACGTCGAGCCAGTACTTGAGCAAGTAGATCCCGGAATCGACCATGGCTTTCTCAACGGCCGGTACCTGCTCGAGGAATCGCTCAGTCTCCGCTGGGGTGCAATAACCCATTACCCGCTCGACGCCGGCCCGGTTGTACCAACTGCGGTCGAAGATCGCCACCTCGCCGGCCGCCGGCAGGTGCGGGACATACCGCTGCAGGTACATCTGGGACTTCTCGCGTTCGCTGGGCGCAGGCAACGCATAGACCCGAAATACCCGTGGGCTCACGCGCTCGGTGATCCGCTTGATCGTGCCACCCTTTCCAGCGGTATCCCGGCCCTCGAACACGATGCAGATCTTGGCTCCGGACCCCTTGACCCACTCCTGCATGGCGACGAGCTCGCCGTGCAGGAGTCTCATCTCCTGCTCGTACTCCTTGCGCTTCATCCTCGGAGGCGGCCCGGATGTCGACTGCGCTTCGGAATCGGTGGACGCCGGAGCTTCAGCGGATGCTTGGCCCTCAGCGGACGCGTGGGCCTCGACATCCCCCTTGTGCTTCTTTTTCGTCTTGCTCGCCATCCGCTACCTCCCGTTGATATCGATCTGGAGCCCTCCGCTGGCGCCCGCGTCAACTGCCGTCATCGCGTCGGCTCGAGGGCGCTGCCTCGGGTTCCGCCGGGCAATCCACTTGCCAAGCTCCCAGGCGAACAGCAGTACGACGGCGGCGAGGAGCCCGGTACCCCACTGCCGGGCGGTCAGCGTGGCGGTACCGAGGAGCCGCTGCATGAAGTCGGCTTGGGTAATCAGGAATGCCCCAGCGACCTCAGCCAGGGCGATCAGGTTCATCCTCGGGCTGTTGAACGTGTCCAGGGAGAATACGGTCTCCGTCTCACTTCGTGCCTCGAAGGCAGCGACGATGAGCATCAACGAGAACGCGACCAGGCCGATCGACCGGCCGACCGCGAGGCTGCCGTAATGGTTCTCGCCAACCGCGATCAGCGTCAGGTTCGCGCCCGCGATGTAGAACCCGACGAGACTGCAGGTGACGACGACCCCGGTGGTCAGAACCGAGTCGCCGCGCGGACGAGGCCGCCGCCGCATCAGTCCGGGTGTTTCCTTGTCGAAGCCGAGCGCCACGCCGAACGGGGCATTGACGAGGAAGTTGATCCACAGGATCTGCGCTGGCGTGAATGGTTGGCCAGCGGCCAGGTTGAACAAGGTCGCGCCAAGGAAGGTGAGAACGAAGGCGATGAGCTCGAGCAGCACGAACCGGATGTATTTGTTGAGGTTGTCGTATAGCTTGCGACCCTGCTCGACCGCATAGACGATCGTCGCGAAGTTGTCGTCCGACAAGATCATGCGGCCGGCATTTTTTGCGACCTCGGTGCCGCTCCCCATGGCAACGCCGATGTCGGCCGCCTTGATGGCCGGTGCGTCATTGACGCCATCGCCGGTCATTGCCACGACGTGGCCCTTTTTCTTGAGGGTTTCCGCAAGGAGCACCTTGTGCTCAGGTGCGACCCGGCCGACGACGCCGATACTCTCGATTCGCTCGAGCCGTTCGGCTTCGGACAGCGCGGCGAACTCGGAGCCGAGCATTGCTTCGCCCGGGATGTTCAACTGCTTGGCGATCGCCGCCCCAGTGACGACGTCATCGCCCGTCACCATCCGCACCCGGATGTGCGCCGCCTGCGCGTCGCTCACGGCAGCCTTCGACTCCTCGCGCGGTGGATCGACCATGCCGACGAGGCTCGTCATCTCCAATCCATCGACCAGGGCGAGTAGATCGCCATCCGGGTCGAAGCTGGCGGCATCCAGATCGCGAAACGCACCGGCCATGACCCGTAGGCCCTGCTGCCCCATCCGCTCGACGTGCTGCTGGGCGCGCTGCTTGATCGTGTCATCCCAGGGGATGCTCACGCCGTTGGAGAGGGCCGTCGTTGCGCGGCTCATAACGGCCGGCGCGGCCCCCTTGACGAAGCATCGCACGACGTTGTTCCCCGCTGCGTCCTTGGCCTGATTGAAGGTGGCCATCAGCTTGTAGCCGGGGTCGAACGGCAGTGTGGCCAGCCGGGGCAGCCGCTCGCGCGTCTCGTCGATGTACACGCCGGCCTTGTGGGCCAGTACGAGCAACGCGCCCTCGGTGGGATCGCCGACGACCTTGCCGTCTACGAGCTTGGTGTCACTAGCGATCACGTACGGCAGGATCGCCGCCTCGATGGTGTCGGTCTTGCCGGCCGGGTGGCTGATCTTTCCCTCGAGGCTGTAGCCCGTGCCAGTGATCGCATAGCGGTCGGTCGGATCGACGACCTCCACCGCCGTCATCTGGTTCATCGTCAGCGTGCCGGTCTTGTCAGAGTTGATCGCCGAAGTGAAGCCGAGGGTTTCCACCGAAGGCAGATCCTTGACGATCGCCTTTTCCTTCGCGAGTTCAACGCTGCCGAGCGAAAGCACGACCTGGACGACCATCGGCAGGGCCAATGGGATTGCCGCGATCGCGAGCGCGACCGCTGAAGTGAACAAAGACGTCCAGGATTGCCCGCGGCTGAGGCCGAGGGCGAACATGACGATCATCGTCAGTCCCGCGGCTCCGACGATCCACAGCGTCAGCGTGTTCATCTGCTTCGTGAGCGGGGTTTCCTCTTTGGCAGTTGAGGAAAGCATGTGCGCGATCTTGCCAACCTCGGTATTGCTCCCGGTCGCCGTAACGATGACGACCGCGCTTCCGTGCGTGACCGGCGTATGCATGAAGGCCATGTTCGATTGCTCGCCCGGGCCGACGTCGCTGCCCGAGAGCGTCGCGGCCTCCTTCGAGGCGGGGACGCTCTCGCCGGTGAGGGCCGATTCGTCGATCTGCAGCGCGCTGGACGAGACGATTCGTCCGTCCGCCGGGACCTCGTCACCCGCCGCGATCAAGATGACGTCGCCGACGACGAGCTGCTCGGCCGGAATGACCGACTCGATACCGTCACGTCGAACTCGCGCGGTCGCCTTCATCATCGACTGCAGCGCATTCATTGCGCTCTCCGCTTTGCCGGCCTGGCGGAGCCCGGTCAGGGCGTTGAAGAGCGAGATCACGCCGAGAACGACGGCCGTCGTCCACTGCTTGATCAGAAGCGAGACGACGGCCGCGCCAACCAGGATCAGTTGCATGTAGCTCGTGAACTCGGCCAGGAAGCGGCGCAACGGCGACGGCGGCTGCTCGACCGGCAGCGCGTTCGGTCCGTCGGCCGCGAGCCTCCTCGCGGCCTCACTCTGCGACAGGCCCGACTCGGGGACCACCCCGAGCAGGTGGGCAACGTCCTCCGGGTCGAGCGCATACCAGCGCTCGACCGCCAGCGGCGAGCGCTCGCGAGTTTCGTCCACCGTAGCCATCGCGACTCTTCTCCTCGTATCCGCCGACAGACAGCCGGGCCGACAATTCTCCGTCGGCCCTCGGCATCACCGGGTATGGCCGACACCGTATCGATAACAGCTGAGTGCCGGACAGAAGGAGGGCCAGCGCCAAGCGGAGCCAACAACATACGGCGGGAACGCCCACTGGCGCACTAGCGGGGCTGACCACGGCTGGGCTCCGTATTATTTCGCGACATCACGCACCAATTGGGCGTGGCGTCGTCGTTACGCGCGCCGCGATCGTCAACGAGAAGAAGCGCCATGATCGACATCGGCCCGTTCGCCGCCCTGGTCCGAGCGGACCATGGGCTCGCCGTCATCGCTATTGCTCTACCGGACGGGTCCGTGCATGCGTCCGTCGGGAATGTCGGTGTGCTGCCCCATCCGCTGACCGGTGCGACGATCGTCGGGCTGGTCGCCGTCGGCGGGGCCCGCAAGGTGCGACTTCTGCGGGCGCATCCGCGCGCTACTGCCACGCTGCGCGCTGGCTGGGAATGGGCGGCCGTCGACGGACCGGTCGAACTGGTCGGTCCGGACGACCCAATCCCCGGCATTGACGCCGATCGGTTACGGCTGCTGCTTCGCGAGATCTTCACTGCCGCGGGCGGCACACACGACGACTGGGATACCTACGACCGGGTAATGGCCGCCGAGCGACGCACGGCCGTGTTGATCACTCCGGAGCGGCTCTACCCCTCCCGGCGATGATCGGCTGAGCAGCCGACGGTGCGATCGGCCGCACGCTTCGCGGCGGACGGGCCGAGGCTCCCGCGCCTCGCCGTCGCATTAGGCGCCTGCACGAGGAGGCGAGTCTCTGAGGAGCCTGCTCCAACTGGCGGCTACTCGCCTGGCTCGCGTCGGACCCCGTAGCCGGGCGACGTGGATCCGACGCGAGACCTACGCTCGGTTGCTCGCAACCAGAGACTGGACTCAGCTTGGTTCCGGTGCGCTCTCGTCGGTCTGCCACAGCCCGAACTCATTGCCGTGCGGGTCAGTACAGGTCACGAACCAGCCCATCTTGGGAACCGGCATCGCCTCGGTCGCCTTCCCGCCGAGCTCGTTGACTCTTGCTGCCCCATCGTTGATGTCGTCCACGCTGAAGTACACGCGGGGCCCGCGCTTGCCCGGCTCCATGTTGGTGATCGCACCGCCCTGGTCTTCACTCAGCCGCGCCATGAGGTACTCGGACGGTCCCGGGTAGGAGGTGAACTCCCAGCCGAAGAGCGAGCCCCAGAATTGGCGCGCGGTGGCGGTGTCATCGGCGGGGATTTCGATGTGCACGATCTCGCCGGCCATCTCTCCTTCTCCTTCGTTAGCGGCGCCGGCCCTGCGCCGACGTCCAGGCTGACGCTAGCTCGCCCGTCCGACAGTGCACCCGGAAGGGATGCATCCGATCGCTGGTCCCCGCTTCCCGCGACAGAGCTGCGGTCCGCTCGGGACAGACGAGAGGGCGTCGCTCCGTCCACGGCCATAGCCGCAGCGACGTCGCCGTCTCACTGCGCTCTAGAGTCGGGCAGGTGACCATGGCGTCGTCAGCCACCGGCGCGGTCCGCTACGGGGAATCCTCCCTGGCCGACGTGCTGCCGTCCGCGCTGGCCGCGTTGGGTGTCACCGGCGAGCGCAACGTACTGGCCATCGAACCGGCCGAATGCGTTGTCGTCCTGCTCGTCGACGGCCTCGGCTGGCAGCTGCTGCGTGCACACAGCTACGCGGCGCCGTTCCTGTCGAGCCTCGCCGCTCGGCCGCTCACGGCCGGGTTTCCGACGACGACGGCCGCGAGCCTCACCTCGCTCGGCACGGGTGTGCCGCCGGGTCGGCACGGCATCACGGGCTACACCACCCGTGCGAACGGTCTCACGGAGCCGGTCAACTGGCTGACCTGGCGGGGGGCGTATTCGGGTCGGGATCTCACCGAGGAGCAGCCACCCGAGCGCATCCAGCCGGAAGACACAGCATTCGAGCGGGGCGCCCGGGCCGGGGTCAGCGCGACCGTGGTGTCCTCGCCCATGTTCCGCGGCAGCGGGCTGACCCGAGCGGCGCTTCGAGGCGGGGTCTTCCTCGCTTCGTTCACAGCGGCGGACACCGCGACGCTGGTCGGCGACACGGCCCGTCTCCGACGCGGCCTCGTGTATTGCTACAGCTCGGAACTCGACCTGATCGGGCACGTCCGCGGCACTCGATCCGACGCCTGGCTGGCCCAGCTGGAGCTGATCGATCGAGGAGTGCGGATGCTCTCGGATCGATTGCCGCCTCGTACCCGTCTGCTCGTCACCGGCGATCACGGCATGCTCGACGTCCCGGAAGAAGCAAAGATCGACTATGACAGCGAGCCGCTCCTCAAGGAGGGAGTGGACATCCTGGCCGGCGAACCCCGGGCACGGTACCTGCATGTTGCACAAGGCGAACTCGACGCCGTGCGCGCGCGCTGGACCGAGGCGGTCGGGAATCGGATCGAGCTTATTACCCGTGACGAGGCAATCAGTCGGGGCTGGTTCGGCCCCGTTGTCAGCGAGCAAGCGCGAGGACGGATCGGCGACCTGATCGCGCTCGCCGTATCTGACAGCGCGGTGGTTCGCCGCAAGGCCGAATCTCGAACGTCCACGCTCGTCGGCCACCACGGTGCGATGACCGATGCCGAGTTGCTCGTTCCGCTGCTCTCGAACTGACACCGATCGCCAGACCTGGGCCATTACGACCCCGCCTCATAGAGTGGACCTGTCGACGAGATGACGCCGACGCACAGGCAACCAGCGCCCATCTCCACGGAAGGCTGTAGCCATGACCACGCAGGCCACACATAGCGCTACGCGGCAGACCGCCAGTGGCGTCGACTCCACCGACGACGGGCTCGACCGCCGGATCGACGGTGTACCGACCGAGCTGATCGTCGGTGGCCAACGGCGACCTGCGTCCGACCGTGGCACCTTCCCCGTCCTCGATCCGGCGACGGGCAAGACACTGGCCGACGTCGCGAACGGTACTGAGGCCGACGCTCTTGCCTGCGTCGATGCCGCGGAAGCCGCCGCTGCGGACTGGGCCGCCACGCCACCGCGCCGGCGCGGCGAGATCCTGCGGGCCGCCTTCCAGTTGATGGTGGACCGAGCTGATCAGCTCGCCGCGCTCATTGTCGCCGAGAACGGCAAGGCCCTGCCCGACGCGCGGGGTGAGGTCTTGTATTCGGCCGAGTTCTTTCGGTGGTACAGCGAAGAGGCTGTACGAATCGACGGGCAGCTGCGCACGGCACCCGCCGGCACCAACCGGATCCTCGTCATCCACCAACCAGTCGGCATCTCCGTTCTGGTCACTCCCTGGAACTTCCCGGCGGCCATGGCTTCCCGGAAGATCGGGCCGGCGCTCGCGGCCGGGTGCACCGTAATCCTCAAGCCGGCCAGCGAAACGCCCCTTACGGCGCTGGCTCTCGCGGCAATTCTCGAGGAGGCCGGCGCGCCGGCCGGAGTGGTCAATGTGCTCCCCTCACGCCGGTCGGGCCCCGTCGTGTCGGCGATGCTCGCCGACCCTCGTGTGCGGAAACTGTCGTTCACCGGATCCACCGAGGTAGGCCGGACGCTGCTCGCGGAAGCCGCCGAACACGTTGTCAACTGCTCGATGGAACTAGGGGGAAACGCGCCGTTTGTCGTCTTCGCGGACGCAGATCTCGACGCCGCAATTGCCGGCGCCATGATCGCCAAGATGCGCAACGGCGGCGAGGCGTGCACGGCGGCCAATCGCTTCTACGTCCAAGCGCCGATCGCCGAGGAGTTCACGAAGCGGCTCACCGCGGCAATGAGCGCGCTGAAGGTAGGTCCCGGATCCGATGCGGATGTCGCGGTGGGCCCGCTGATCAACGACTCCGCTCGCCGTAAGGTCGCCGAGTTGGTCGACCATGCCGTCGAGCAAGGGGCGACCCTCCGCAGCGGCGGGACCGTGCCGGACGGCGAGGGTTACTTCTACCCGCCAACCGTCCTGTCAGACGTGCCGTCAAATGCTGCGATCCTGCAGACCGAGATATTCGGACCGGTTGCACCGGTCGTCACGTTTACTACCGAGGACGAGGCGATCGAGCTCGCCAACAGCAGCGAGTACGGCCTTGTTTCCTACGTCTATACGACGGATCTCGCCCGTGGCCTTCGCGTTAGCGAGCGAATCGAGGCCGGCATGGTTGGCCTCAATCGAGGGCTGGTCTCCGACCCGGCCGCGCCGTTCGGGGGCGTGAAAGAGAGCGGTCTGGGCCGCGAAGGTGGCACCGAAGGGCTGCTCGCCTTCACCGAAAGCAAGTACGTCGCCGTGGACTGGTAGGCCGCCCGACGGAGGGCGGTCCCGGGCCAAATGGCCGAGATCGGCAGCTACCGATTTCAGCACATCACCATCGACCGCCGCGAGCAGGCGCGCCATATCATGCTTGGCCTCCGGGGTCCGATGTCACGGCTTCTGGTCGCGCTCACGACAACCAGCCCTGTACTCGCAGCATCATCGATGCGGGCGCGGCCACGGCGCCTGATCTGAACCGCCGACGAACTGGACGAGGCGGCAGGGTGTCCTGGAGCGGCTCCACAATTTGCTCGGGTAGCAGGCAAGACCGTGAGTTCGATACCGATCGGAGGACACCGCCGTCGTCCGACTGCTCACCCGCTTGGCCGATGCCATACGGCAACCTCGACGGCCACTCTGGAAGAAACAAATTCCCTTGGAATCCCTGGAGATTCAGATGACTGAGCTACTCGAGCGGCCACTGCCGGCGAACCCGCCGATGCGGATTGCCCGACGTCGGCGCCATACCTTCACGCGAAGTGCCAGGCCGATCAGCCCCGGCAACCCACGCCCCGCCTCGTCGATAACCGATCCGAACCTGACCACCGAGCAGTACGACGAGATGCTGGCCAACGTCGTCCGCACCGTTCAGCCGGTCGGGATGTAGTTGGCCGGCGCGCGTAGGAGCCGACCAGCAGTTCGTCGAGGGCGCACCCGTCTACGGTAGGTCGAGTGACACCGCCGGACGTGGGCCTACACGCCTGGATCGATGCCACCGCGGGTGTCGCGGGTGACATGCTGCTTGCCGCATTGATCGATGCCGGTGCGCCACTTGAGACGGTGTCGAATGCGGTGAGCACCGTGACGGCCGACTCCGTCGATCTTGTCGCCACCGTCGTATCCCGCGCCGGCCTCCGCGCGACCAAGATCGACGTCGTGTCGGTAGCCCAGGACCAGCCTGATCGCAGCTGGGCCGATATTCGGTCGCTGCTCGCTCAGGCCGACCTGCCTGACCTGATCCGCGAGCGAGCTCAGCGGGTGTTCCTGCGGCTTGCCGAGGCCGAAGGTCGAGTACACGGGATACCGGCAAGCGAGGTCCACTTCCACGAAGTCGGGAGTTGGGATTCGATCGCGGACGTTGTCGGAGTTTGCGCGGCGCTTGACGTCCTCAACGTGACGTCGATGTCGTGCAGCGCCATTGCCCTGGGCGCCGGGCGGGTCACGAGCGGACATGGTGCTCTGCCGGTGCCAGTGCCGGCGGTGCTGGAGCTGGCGTCTGGTTGGCGGGTGCTCTCCGGTGGCGACGGCGAGTTGGCGACGCCGACCGGGGTTGCGCTCCTCACCGCTATGTCGAACGAGTCATCCGACCTGCCGCCGATGACGGTGCACGCCGTCGGCATGGGGGCCGGCAGCCGGGATGTTCGCGACCGCCCGAATGTCGTTCGAGTCGTGCTCGGCGAGCGCCACGATCTCAGCCCGGACGGCGCTGTCGAGTCGATCTTGTCGGTCCTGGAGAGCAATGTCGACGACCTGGACCCGCGGGTCTGGCCGAGCGTGCTCGCCACGCTTCTCGAGGCCGGTGCGGCGGATGCCTGGCTGGTGCCGATCGTCATGAAGAAGGGCCGACCGGCTCACACCCTCGCAGTTTTGACCTCCCCTGATACGCGGGACGCGTTGCGGCGTCTGATGTTCGAACTCACCAGCACGACCGGCGTCCGCGAGGTCACAGTCCATCGGACTGCTCTTGCGCGGACCTCGGTGCCAGTCGCGGTGATGGACGGCCAGGTTCGCATCAAAATCGCGTATCTCGGCGGCGAGATCATCCACGCGACGCCGGAATTTGACGATGCGGCAGCGATCGCTGCCACGCACGCCCTTCCCGTTCGACGGGTACTCGAGGAGGCCATCGCTGCTGCCGCGCAGGCGGGTCTCCTGGCCGGCCCACTAACGCTCTAGTGTCCCGGCTGGCGAGACACTAGGTTGGCGCCGCGATCTGCGCCGCAAGGTGGCCGGCGCCGTACCCATTGTCGATGTTGACAACCGCAACGCCGGGGGCACAGGAGTTGAGCATCGTCAGCAACGGCGCTATGCCCTCGAATGCGGCGCCGTACCCGACCGACGTCGGTACGGCGATCACCGGCGCGGAGACGAGCCCGGCAACCAGCCCGGGCAATGCACCGTCCATTCCGGCGACAACGACGATGACGCGGGCGGACCGGAGCTGGTCGAGCCGGCGCAGGATGCGCTGCAACCCAGCGATACCGACATCGACAATCAGGTCAGCCGCGCGGCCGAGGTAGCTCGCGGTCAGTTGGGCCTCTCGGGCAACGCCCAGGTCAGACGTGCCGGCGGCAATGACCAGGACGCGTCCGCCGCAATTGGGCGGCGGGTGCGGCGGCCAGGCAATCAGCTGCGCGACGTCTTCCTGATGGGCGTCGGGAAGTTCGAGCAGGATCGCCTTGGCGTGCGCCGCGCTCGCCCGGGTGAACAGCGTTGTGGTGCCGGCCGCCCGGATGGCCCGGGCAATGGCGCTGACCTGCTCCGGGGTCTTTCCTTGGCAGAACACGGCCTCTGGGTAGCCGCGTCGCCGCGCTCGGTCGTGATCGAGTTCGAGATATGCGGTCAACGCCTCGTCCGGCTCCCAGTGCTCAGTCACGGTTGCCTAGCCAGCGCCGACAACGTGAATACGCCGGACTGGATGCCCAGTATGTCGACTGCCACGAACTGAAAGCCGGCCGCCAC